>Ga0233431_1002620_pt1 | contig 24558 bp, 20 predicted proteins | sample SI_118_April2016_FD_179867 | JGI IMG/M metagenome (GOLD analysis project Ga0233431, IMG submission 179867) | Seawater microbial communities from Saanich Inlet, British Columbia, Canada - SI_118_April2016_200_MG | ecosystem: Environmental > Aquatic > Marine > Inlet | place: Canada: British...
CTGGCAAGTATACATTAATTGTTCCTTTGTTTGTTTCTATTGTAATTACCTGTTCATTTATTAAATCTGTTTCATCGGATGTTCCAAAACCAATTGTTAATATTTCATCTTGTTCTACAATTGGTGTGTCTCTATATCTTTCTGTAATATTTACCATCGTTCCGTTTCCGTATAATCTTCCTATTGTTGAGTATCCTCTTGTTCCTTTTTCAGCACCTGCATAAAAAAGCAATCCTGGAGATCCATCTCTATCTATTGCTTGTGTTGCTGGGATTGCTGTTGTTGTAATATTAATTATTTCTCTTACTCTTAATGGTTGTGCAATTGGATCCTCCATACATGCACCATCTTCACATGAGTTTGAACATTTCACAACTTCTTCTACCATAGTATTTCCATCACAATATAATTCGCTTATATAACAGTTGTCACCTTCACATGCTTTAACATCGTCATAATGAATTCCATTATATTCTGTGTAGTAATCGTCTTTACCACTATCTGAGACAACACACATGTCTTTGTGAATGTTATCATTTCCATCTGATTCTTTTGTTGTTGTTGTTCCTTTAGTATAATAATCTCTACCATCTGGATCTGCAAAGCATGTTTCAACTTCTATTTCTACATCCCCAGCTGATCTTGCTAAATGTCCTCCTAAAACTGACTCCTCAAATGTCATATCTTTTCCACCAGGACGATCATACATAGTATTTCTATAATATGTGGAACCATCTTCTACGATATACAAAACTACTGTATCTCCTGGTGCTCCTGTTGTCTCTATATAAGGAACATAAGCATCTACTACTCCATTGTCTGTTGTTATAGTAATAATTTGTTCTTCATATGTTGTTCCTCCTGATAATCCTATTTCCAATTGTATCGGAGTTTCAGATTCTTCATAGTCAAGGTATTCATTGTCGCCATATCTTATTCCTCCCATCCAATGACCACTTGCCCAAGGCCCCCACCGTGTATAAACAAATACATCATTATCTACAGTGGTCTTCATATTGGTTACATCTGATGCCATGAATGGTTTTATATTAATTTCAGGTTCTGTTTGATCTCCACAATTTTCATAATCTAATAATAACCCATTCTGGTAATACCAGCCTTCTGACTTTGTTCCTATTGAATCGCATACAGGAACTCCTTTTTCTGGGTCGTAACATAATAAACCTGAACCAACTAGGCCTGACTGTGAATCAAATGTTTCTAATCCTTCACAACATCCATATTGATATTCTGGTGAAACTGGGCCGGTTGTATATTGTCCTTCTCTAGCACATTTGGTTATGTCACCAATAACTCCTATACACAGAGTTACTCCAGAATCATAAGTTTTTGTGTTAAAGCATTTTTCATTGCTAATTGTTATTGGGCTATTTTCTGCTGGGTTATTAATAGAATCTCCTTCTACAACTAAAACATCTTCATCAAACATTACTTGAACTGTATTCTCATCTAGTATTTTTACTATTTCAAAAACACTGGTTCCTATAAAATCTTTTCCGACTTCTGTGAATCCGAAACTTGTTCCTTTTTCTACATCAAGTTCATGTGTTTCGATAATGTCTTCACCACCCCAAGAAGTCCATTGAGTTGCTCTAAAACTCATTTTTACTGATACAGGAATTTCTTCTACATCACCCACTGGTTCTCCTGGTTCAGATAACATTAACATTGCTACCCTACGCAAAATATCTTTTACATAAATTAAATTTTCTTTAACTTGTGTTTTTACCATGTGAGGATTATCAAGATTTTCTCGGACAAGTTGTTTTGTACTGTCAACAATGTTCATTGCATCACTAAACAATCTATCAATTTCTTCATATCGTTCAACATCACCTTGGTAACCATGTTCTAGGTAAAATTGTTTTATGACATCGGCTTGTTTTTGAAATTCTATTAATCGTATTTTCATGTTTTCTAATTTGAAAGCCATGTCCATGAAATCATCTGAGTCAACTTGTTTTATGTAACAAAAACTAAGTGTGGACTTACATGCATATTCCACTGGTTCAAACCCAATTGGTTTTTCATTTGCATTTATGGCAACACAAATTCCGCCATGCTGTTCACACTCGGTTCCAATTGCTCCGTTGTCAGATGGATATTTGTTTAGGTAAGCTTGTAGCAAATCATAAGGATAATCTTTTAGCTCTATGGAAGTTGTAGATGTTCCTGTGTCTTCTGTAGCAGGAGTAACTGCGTGTCCTGTTATTAACCCCCTCCCCCCATGTTCTTCTATTATAGAAACAATTTCTTGTGGTGTTAGTGTTTCTATATCTTGGTCTATTTTAATTTGTGGTCCATCATTCACATTAACAACATCTGATGAAACTGATTGTGTTGTTGAAGTTTTTGCTGCTTCTCTTGTTTCAGTTATTAGTTGTGCTGGTTCTGGTATGAATGTGCTTTCTATTACAGCGATGACACTTGTTTTTCTTGACCAAAAGAAAACTCTCTGAGACCCTGATTCGTAAATATAAACTGGATAACCCAAAACTGTTTCTTTTTTTGTTATCCCACTATCATCTAACCTGTCTTGTATAAATTCATTAACTTCTTGTTTTGAACCAAAATCAATTACAGCAACTGCAATGTCCTTTCCCATTCCAGTATATGTTGCCATGTAAGCTGGTCGATCGTTATCAAATGATTCTACTCTTGATTCTTGATAAACATAGTCACCTATATTTTTTAGGATTAAGTATTTTGAAAGTACTGAATAGTCTTCTACAATGAAAACTTTATTTCCTTTAATTGGAATCGGTTCCTCTGTAATAACATTTATTATATATTTTCCTGGTGTGTGTGTTTCATAAAATTCTGCTGTGTGTATACAAAATCCTTGTTCTTCAGCATTGCAAGTTGTTAATCCTGTAGTTTTAACTGGTATTTCAATTCCGTCTGGTGTTAAAATACTAACAACAAAATCAATGTCTCTTCCATTTACTTCAAAAGTTAGTTTTTGTTTTTCACCTGGTGATAAAACCTGTTTGTTTATTTTTGATTCTATAACAACTGGTGATTTTTCTGCACAATCAACTGGACAGTTTTGTGCATTTTCTCCTAGAGGACATCCTTTTGCTGTGCAAGTTACATCTTCACATACTCGGTTTCCACAAGAAGGTAAACAATCTTGTGGACAAATCACTTCACATGTTTCTTGACATTCGCATACTGGTTGTGTACATGCTGTTCCTGGTGCGCATGGTTCTATTATTGGGCATGTGCACATATTTACTTTACACATCACAGCAGCTTCATCAGCTGAACAAAAATTATCTCCGCAAGTTTGTGTTGTTAGGTCTCCTAATGTAAAAGTAGCTATGTCTTGAATTTCTGTAGAACAGTATTCTGAATCTATGTAAACTGTCAATTTGTATTCTCCTGTTTCTATAGGACCATCAATGACTGCTTCATATGAAAAATCTCCATTCTCGTCTGTTTGATGTCCTCCCCGATCAGTTAAATCGGGACCTGTTATTAATACATAAAATCTTTGATTAGGTATTGGTTTTCCGTTATCGTCTAAAATAAAAACATCAAATGAAAATGTGTCTCCCACATTGTAGACTTCTTGTGTTAACATTACAGAAATCTGAGACGGACATGTTATGTTTGCTAATGTTTCATTTATTGAAACTGGTTGGTCAGCAAAAACATCTGCTGAAAAAAATAAAACTAATACGATTAATGATATATACAATGATTTGTTTTTCATAATTCATATTACAAAATAGAGATATATAAAACGAGAAGTTTTTGTTAGGTAGTTTCCTAAGAAAAATTATATAATAATTTTATGAAGCGTTCAACATTGATTGAACCTTTTTATGGGTTTGTCGTGAGAAAAAACGTTCGCGAAAAATTATTCAGAAATTAACTTGCGTTCAACATTGATTGAACTCGTTCTAAAGAAGAATAAATATTGTTTAAGTTCACACCGACGATTGGGATTTGGAATCTGCGTTTTTTCATCTGTTCTTCGATCTCTTCTGTGAAGATTCCCTTCCCTGGAACAATTCTACTTCCATTATCGATCTGATGAACTGCTTCAACAGGAGAATGCTCAACACCAAGAATCCCAACAACTTTGTATTTTGCCTTTTGATATGTTTCAACATGGTTCATCATACCAGTTGCCATTCCTTTACAATGTTTTCTAAATGGTTTTGTGTCCAATGTTTCTTTACTTTTTATTTTTCTTCCTAAAGGAGCACCAAATGATAATTCAGGACAAGGCATCTGAACAACACCTACCCCAGACTCAGATAAAAGTTCCATAAGATCACTCACCATTCCGGGATACTTGCCTTTATCTTTTGGCATAGAATTCTGATTCATTAAAGCGTGTGAAATAAACACGACTTTCTTGCTTCTTTTCATACTACAATATATATACTTCAGTATATATAAAGTTTACCCGCACCCAGTAGTAAAAACAGTCGGTCCTAAATACGGCGGGTGACGTGGTTATGATTATTTCTTTGATGCCACACTACCGGTTTTCCATAGAAGATCGAAATATGAAGCAAATACGTTTGATATGAGCTTATTTGAGATTATAAGAGTTGTAAAATCGCCTTGTTCCAATGAATCTGTCCTATTTGTGCCCTTTTTACTGTAATCTGGCTCTTGATGTTGGAATAGAACTGTCCATTTGTTATCGATAACAGCACCTCTTATTGGAATGTTCTTATTTTGGCTAATTTCCTTATTATACTTTATTTTAGCACCTAATGATGTTATTGTTTTTGCTCTTTTAACCATATCATCTGTTTTCTTAGAAGTAAGAATCTTATAGCTGACTCCTTTTCCTATTATACGCTTTAAAAGGGGTCTTGTCTCGTAAAGCCAGTATAAATCACCTGCAAACATTATAACAGACTTTCTAGCCCGTCTGTGGATTTCATTCCACATAGTTTCAACGCTAACTCGGCGTTTTACATAGGATAAAGTATCAGGATCATCATTATATTTATTTTCATCTGTTTTTTCTATTGTTTCTAATATTTGAGGCATTATTTCTTCCATCTGCCTGAACTTTTCATTTAGTTTTTTCTGTTCATCGTCTTTCACTAGCTTTAGTATTTCTTCTGGGGATATTGATGAAAATTTCTGCGGACGGGTTTTAGTAACTATAACTAATCCGCGATGAGAAAGAGACGACATTGTATCATAAACTCTAGGTAATGGTATTTTCGCCATGACAGAAACTCGCTCTGCTGTCAATTCGCCTCGAGCTGCAAGAACCAAATAAGCTTTTGACTCATATTCTGTTAAGCCAAGTTCTTTTAATAATGTTTCTGGATTTGTCATGTTTACACCTGATGAATTTTACCCTATTAACTGTTGTGTGGTTTAACTCTAGTAAAAGATTGTGATCTTAGTTATTAAAGGTAATGAGCTCGTCAAACAGCGAATTAATGAAATGACGTTTTCTGTAGGATCGTATGTTAAAAGGGTTTAGTTTTAGGCTTTAATCAGAGGCTGATTTTATTGGTTGAAGAGATGTATGATAGTAAAAGTATTAAACAACATTATTTGTTAAAACTCGGACATCAGGCTAACGCAATAGCTGTATCTGTGTTTATGATATCGACTTTGAGAAAAGTGGCTGAAAGATATTCTGATGTTCTAACAGTTTATGGTATGGGAGATTTGTTTGGAAATCATGTAGGTCAGATGGAAGAATATAAAAAACAAATTGAATTTATTGAAAAAAATTCCAAGATAACACATAAAAAATTTGATGAACTCACTATAAACTTACAGGGACAGGTAAACACTTCTCACAGAGATTTTGATATTGGTGTTTGTGTTGATGATGAGGTTGAAGAGAACTTTATTCTCGGATTTTCTAAAGAGCTTGAAAATGAATATGAAAAATTAATAGGGAGATTGGATGAAAATGGTTTGGTAAATGGTTATCTAAAAGATGGAAAAAGTTTTAACGGATTTGATTACAAAGACAAGGGTTCGTGGAAAAGAAATTATATAATGAGTATTTTGAGTGGGGAAATAACTAACATAAGCAGACCATTAAAAGATTTATTTTTTGAAGGAAATGGTTGTCTTCTTTATCAAGATGATGATGAATTAGCAAATGCACATGAACAGTTTGGGATGAATGATTCGTGTGATTCTATAAAACTTTTTGAAAAATATTTGTTGGAATTTGTTACAGTATATAAAAATCACAAAAACGAACATGAAAATTTCGGAATATATTTTAACTTTGCTAAAAAAGCATTGGAAGAAATCGAATCACTCAAGCAAGAAATTTCTTAAGATTTTCTATTATTTCTATATCGAATGGATCTTTACACAATGCTTTTGATAAAAAATATGATGCGAAATCCCCTGTTAGTATTCCCTTTATTATTTTTTCAGATATTGATCCTGAAACATTTATTACTGTAAAACTTATTTTTTGTTTTTGTAACTGTGATTTAAAAAACTCAAACCGTTTTTTATTTTGTGAATTATCGTCTTTGTCTTGTATTAAAATTGTGTGATAAGAGTTGTTTGTGTTTGTAAAAGCATTTATTTGGTTGTGATTCATTTCAGGAAAACTTCCTGTTACACAAAACATTTTACAATTTTCATTTAATTGCTGCTGCCATCTTAAACCAACAGATTTTAATGATGGTGATGTGTAAACAACAGGTATTTTTGTTTTTATTAATGACCCTATTTTTTCTCCTGTTTTTTCTAATAAATCAATATCAACAAAAGGAATTACAACTCCTAAAGTTTTCAAAACTGATGTTAATAGATAACCGGTTGCTGCTCTTGGTGGTAATCCTGACGGAACATTTATGTGTTGTATTTTGTTTTCAGTTGAAAGATTTTCTAATTTTCCCCCGCTTGAAATTGTAATTATGTTTTTAGTTTTTTTCAAACACTGTGAAAAACATGAAAGTGTTTCTTCTGTGTTTCCTGAATATGATATGCAAAAAACTAAACTGTTTTTGTCTATGTGATCTGGTATATCATATCCCTTTGTTATAAAAATTGGGACTTCTGTCGGAAGAATATCTTTTGATATGTTTCCTATTATTCCACTACCACCCATACCACAGAAAAGAATTTTGTTAAACTCTGGAAGAGTTATGTCTTGGTTTATGTTAGAAATTTCTTTTACTTGACATTGGAACTTTCTTATGAGTTCAATATATTCCATAGAGGTTCTTGGTGATAAAGACTTAAATACTTCTACTTTAGAATAAAGGTATCGCATACTCCAGCGGTTTTTGATATAGTCTCGTGGCTATACCAACTATGTAAATGGGGTGTGCAGACTAGTTCTGTACAACAAAGTATAATATAGGCAACTATTGAGGTATTTAATATGAAATACAAATTCATAGATGAGATAACTTCAGATGTTATGTTTGAAGCTTACGGAAAAACATTAAAAGAAATTTTTGAGAATGCAGCGGAAGCTTTGTTTACTGTTATTTGTCATGATGTTGAAGGAGAGGAAGTGCGGGAAGTAAAAGTTAAAGGGGAGAACATTGAAGACTTAATGTTTAATTGGTTGCAGGAACTGATAGCTGCAGTTGATATTGAAGAAATGTTTTTTGGGAAATTTGAGATTTTGAAAATAAGTGAAACTGAATTGGAAGCTAAAATTTATGGTGAGCCAGTTAGTCGAGAGAAAGGAGAAACTGTTGTTAAGTCATTGACTTACCACCAATACAAATTTGAAAAAACTGAAAATGGTTTTGTTGCACGAATTTCATGCGATATATAATTTTTATGGAGGACGATAAAATGAAAGATAAATTGAAAAAATTAAATGATTTTGAATGGTTATTACCAAAAGATGTGAGAAAAGAAATGCGCGTTGATGCGAAAATTTTTGGTAATGATTTAGTTTTAGAAGCGCTAGAAGGAGATGCTATTGCTCAACTAACTAATGTTGCATGTTTGCCTGGTGTGATTGAACCTGTTGTCGGACTTCCAGATATGCATTATGGTTATGGATTACCTATGGGTGCTGTTTCTGCATTTGATGCAGAAAAAGGAATTATTTCTGCGGGGTTGTGTGGATTTGATATTAATTGTGGAATTAATTCTATCAAAACAAATTTAACTGCAGATGAAGTGAAAGAAAAAATGGATGAATTAATACCTGCTCTATTTAATGCGATTCCTTGTGGAGTTGGAGCAAAGGGTAAACTAAAATTAACTGAAGAACAACTGGAAGAAGTTTTAGTGAGAGGTGTTAACTGGGCTGTTGAAAATGGTTATGGTGTTAAAGAAGACATTCCACGTATAGAAGAAAATGGATGTATGGAAGGGGCTGATCCTTCAAAAATTTCTGATTTAGCAAAAAAACGTGGTCGTCCTCAATTAGGGACTTTAGGAGCTGGAAATCATTTTCTTGAAATACAAAAAGTTTCTGATGTTCTGGATAAAGAAACTGCAAAGGAATGGGGAATTGATAAAAAAGATCAAGTAATGATAATGTTACATTGTGGATCACGTGGGTTTGGCCACCAAGTTGCAACTGATTATTTGAAACAACAAGAAAAAGCTGCAGAAAAATATAAAATCTGGTTACCTGATCGGCAATTAGTGTGCGCTCCTGCTAACTCACAAGAAGGAAAAGATTTCTTTGCTGCAATGAAATGTGCTGTGAATTATTCATTTACTAACCGACTTGTTATGACACACTGGATAAGAGAGGTGTTTGAAAAAGTTTTCGGACGTAGTTGGCAAGAAATGGGAATGGATACTTTGTATGGACTCTGTCATAATGTTGTTAAGTTAGAAGAACATGTTGTCAACGGAGAAAAGAAAAAAGTGTTTGTTCATCGAAAAGGTGCAACAAGAAGCTTTGAAGGTGATGTTGTTCTAGTAGCAGGGAGTATGGGAACTGCTTCTTACATTGCTAAAGGAATGGAAAGTTCTATGGGTAAAAGTTTTGGAAGTGCTTGTCATGGGGCAGGTAGAATTATGAGCCGTGCTTCAGCTATACGTTCTTTCCGCGGAACAGAAGTTAAAGACGAACTAAGACAAATGGGAATCATTGCAAAAGCGACAAATCCGAAAGTATTGGCTGAAGAAAGCCCAGATGCTTATAAAGACATAGAAGCTGTTATGGATTCTATTGAAGGAGCTGAAATAGCTAAAAAGGTTGTTAGAGTTGTTCCTATGGGTGTAGTAAAAGGGTAAATCAAACAGATAAGATTATAATAGTAGGGAAGGCGCCTCTATGACTAATCATTTCCATAGTTTTATAAGCATAAGATCGTTATTTCTCGTATGAAGAATATGGTTTTATTATCTATAGTATTAGCTTGTTTTGTTTTTTCATCTGTTGTTTTGGCAGAAACTTTTGTAAATGATGGAGAATTCCATCAGACTAATGGTGGGAATGGTCTATCTGGTGAAATTGTTGAATATACGATTCCTTCTGAAGTAGGTGAAGAAGTTGAAATAAGTTATGATTATATTTACCTTGCTAATTCGAATGGGCGAGAGTCTATAGTCTATGCAAAAATAAATGGCGTTGAAGTTAGTAAAAATAAATTCCAAAAACCACATGTTTGTACTGATGTAACATGTATAGATGATAGTACAGTTGATAAAACACACAGATATGATAAATATAGATACAGCACAAAATCGTTTGTGACTGAAATTCCTAATTATATAGAGGGTGAAGACAACACATTAACATTTAGATATTCTAACGGAGATTATAGAATCGCTGTTACAAATGTAGTTGCTAAGACTGTGGGAAGTGACACTGAATGTGTAACAAGTGAACCAATTGTAAGAGATTGTGAAAATAATAGTGAAGGTATTGCTATGATTACTATTTACACCTGTGAAGGTGGAGAATGGATTTCTAGTGGAAATGAATGTCCAGTCGAGGAAATAGAAGAAGATACTCGAACATGCCCAGAAGATATGTTTGTTGTTATAACAAATGGTAATGTTTTTTATCCTGGTGATGATATTTCTGTTGAAATCGTTGCTCCTGGTATTGAAAAAGAATATGTTTCTTTGGCTATAATTGGTCCAAATGGTAAAATGACACCAGTGGAATCTGAAATTATCAATGGATGGGATCTTATTGATTTTGGTGTTGATAGCATTTATCCTGTTGGTGATTATCAAGTAATTCCTTCATTGAATGGTGATTGTCAACCAAATGTGATACCAGATAGTTTTGTTGTCAGAGAAAAATATGTTTGTCCTGCTCAAATTGGAATTGATTTTGATAGATCACATTACTACACCGGTAATGATATTGTGATAAGTATTTGGGCGATTGATGAATATGGGCGCGGAATTGATTACTATGAATTAGGTACTTCGCTTGTTGTTAGTGGAAATATATTGAGTTCTGGATCATACACAACACTTGACAGAGATGGAAGATATACAAGCACAATGAGCACAAATGACATGCCTGAAGAATATTATGGGAATTGGGAAGTGTCTGTTTCTACACGAGATAGTTGTCCATATTTAGAAGATATTGAAACTGTTATTGTTGAGAAAGCTGGAATAGTTGAACCAGTAGAATGTTATGACAATGAAAAAAGATGCACTGGAATTGATTTGCAAATTTGTGAAGACAATAATTGGAGAACAATTCAGGTTTGTGGAGGATTTTGTGACTCAAATGAATTAAAATGTTCAGGCCAAACTGGCCAAGCACAAATATGTACTGACTCAGATGGAGGAAGTATGTTTGATATTAAAGGAATTACTTATGGACGAGATAGATACAATGGTGATTATGTCACACGAGAAGACAGTTGTAGTCAATCTACACTTGTGGAATACTTCTGTGTAGGTTATGATGTGTATGATACAACAAGTTTTTGTGAGTATGGTTGTAAAGAAGGAGCTTGTGTTTCAGCACAAGAAGAATTAACAAGAGATGCAAAGACATCTATTCAAAGAGTAGATGAATGGGTAGACTGGGCAACTGGAAGATTTAGTGGTGCGATTAAAGCTTTCACAACATGGGTAGATAACACATTCGGGGAAACTAATTTTACACCACCTTTTGAAGAAGCAATTGATGAAGTAGAAGTTGTTAATATTGATTCATCTAACATAATCATGTACGGAACAACAACTTGTCCGTTCTGTAAAAACATGATAACATATTTAGAGGATAAGGGTGTTGAATTCCAAGTTTTCTACATAGATGAAAATGAAGCTGCTATGCAAGAGATGATGAGATTAAATGAACGGGGAAGTGTTCCAACAACTTTAATTAATGGAAGAGTTGTTGTTGGATACAATACTGATAAAGTGGATGATTTGCTTGGTAAAATGCCTATAGATGAATCATTACTTAATTGTGGGAATGGTATTTGTACAGAAGGGGAAAGTGCTATAGGTTGCCCAAGTGATTGTTAAAATCTTTTAATCAGGTAAGGCAATGTCCACGGAGACTGGAATCCGAATTTATTTTCTAATACTTTTTCTACTTCTTTAGTGGTTGGGTTTGCAAAAGCCCCAACTCCTCCATATTCCTCGGTATGATCTTCCATCTGTCTCATAGCAACTTCATCTACTTTAGCTGCTTTGAATTTTCTTTTTTGGTTCCAACTTATTCCCATTTCATGTGGTGGTAGAGAAGTAAAATAGCCAAACATATCTGTTTCAGAAAAACCTGCTCTAACCAATTGATCATAAACCTGAGTTGAACCTCTCACCTCTCCTAAATGTCGCATTTCTAAAAATTGCATACTCCAAACTAATGGTGTTTCTTTTCCGTTTTGGTGAATTCTGTATTGTATTTTTCCACCTCGGCCACCCACACCATAGATTTGTCTATGAGTATAAAATTGTCCAATTGCTTCAATTGCCATAAGTATATTTAGATTTTTAGGGGGTAAATAGGGTTTCCAAACTGTTTAAGAAAAAGCTTAATATTTACTATCTGTATACTTAACACAATCACTCTTCGTATATCTCTTCTTCGATCTCTTCTAGATAACCTGCTGGCTTTTCTTGCTTTTCCCAGCGCTTTTCTAAATTAGGATAATTCTTACTCATACTAACCAACCTTTAGAAGAAGTCTGTTTGAGAGTACTTAAACTAGATTACAGTGACAACAGTGGCGAAATTTTTAAAAGGGGTAGATTTTGAGCTATAATCCATATATGTAGGACTATTCAATCTTTCAAAACTTCATAAAGTTCCTTGTTTAGAGCAATTTTGTTTACTTTGCCAAATTTTTCGCGAGAAATTACACCCTTTGTTTCAAGGTTTTTCAAGATTCTATGTGTACGAACCTTTCCTAAATCTGGAAGATAGCTTAATTCATACTGACGAATTTTTCCACTATTCTCCATTAGCTTTTCGACAACTTTTCTTTCTTGGTGAGTCAAGAACTTTAAAATTATTTTTGTGTTTTTCTTTGCTGCGCGTTTTGTCTTTACAATTATTTTTTGCTGTTTTTCTGTTTTCTCAGACATTATATAATAAACAACTGCCCCGACAATCAAACCAGCAAATGAAAACAATGGTATCATAAATGATGTTGGTGTTGTTGCTTGTTTTGTTGAATCTAATCGACGGTCTTCAAGAATTTTAATTATTTCTTCTGATGTGTTATCTGTAAAATCTGGATAATCTATAGAAAATCTTCTTTGGTCTCGTTCATATTGAAAATACATAGAAACTGTAAGTATTAGCATTACAAAAGCCACTATGATAAGTATTCCTAATAAAATATTTCTGTTTATGCCTGTCTTATTCTTTTTCATATTATGATTTTATTTTCTTATGTTATAAATAACATGTGAAACCGTGAAATGATACACGAAACCATGGTTTCAGTAACTGGTAAGTATAGTTTCACCCATATGTAACCATAGAAAAAACCACAGAGGTGAATTATGTGAACAAGAAAACTACAGTTGGTGTTGTAATGTTTGCTTTTATTGTATTGTCAATAGGCGCGTTTGCATACCAAGGAATTAATGGACAGAAAAACTTCCAGAACATAGATGAGGATGTTCGAAACCAGATGCAAGAAGCATTAAGTAATAATGACTATGCAGAATGGATTCGGATCAAGGAAGAAACCAGTGTTTCTTCAGGAAGAGTTTCCGAAGTAATAACAGAAGAGAACTTTCAGATCTTTAATGAAATGCACGAAGCTAAGTTAGCTGGAGATTTTGATAAAGTTTGGGAATTAAAAGAACAACTTGGAATCGGTAGAATGGGAAAAGGTTCTGGAAAAGGCATGGGTAGGATGAGATAAAAAACAACCTATGTGAACAGATTGTATTGAATAGTCAGGTGGATTTTCCCACCTGATTTTTTTCTTTTTTAGATATCACTAAATAATTTGAAGCTAGAATTAGTGCCCCACCGGCGATTATGTTTAGAGTTATGGGTTGAGTTAGGAAAACAAATGCTAAAAGAGATCCTGCAATTGGTTCTAACATTAGAATTATTCCAGTATCTATTATTGGAAGTTTTTTGATACCTTTGTACATTAAAAAATGTGGTATAATATAAGATACTATTGAAAACAAGGCAAACAATCCCCATACATCGGATGAGATGTCAAATGAAAGTTTGGTTAGAGTTGGGTCTTGGAGTATACTGTGAGCTATTGGTTGTGTAATTAAAAGAAATGTTATAGTAGCAACAACATATATGAATAACGTTAGTGCTGGATCAAACTTTTTTATTCCAGCTTTTTTTCCACATGCTACCCACAAGGATATCGTAATTCCCGCTATTAACGCTAATATAATTCCTATAATGTTTCCTGTTGTTTCTATGTTGAGTGGATCAGCTATTATAAAAATTCCCATAAGCGAAAGTAAGACAGCTATAATTTTTGTTTTGTTGATATTCTCTTTGAAAAACATTTTCCCAATTATTGTTGTCCATATTGGTTGTGTATACATTAAGAAAACAGCAACTGGAACAGAAATACCAAATGCCAATGCTCCATATTGACTTAACACTCCTACTGGTCCTATAACACCAAAAATTAAAAATATTGGAATCATCTCTTTTGTAATTTTATATTTTTTTAAGAAAACAACCGTACCCATAATAAACAATGCTGGTAACAGTCTAAAAAGAGAAATCTCATATGTTGAGAGGCCTGTGTTAATAAAAAGTTGTCCCCCAAACACTATCGTTCCTAAAAAAATTCCCGATAGTATCATGTACCAATGTTCTTTTTCCATGTGGAGAATTTGTGATGCATGTTTAAATAATAATCTTTTTAAGTAGAAAGTTGGATTATCTATTATGGTTAAATACAAAGTTCATCGTTTTGAAATTGGTGGTAATAATAGTCATTTGAAGTTAGCTAAATTTTTAAATTCTTTGAAAGGCGAAGTTGTTTCAATAATTCCTGAGATCAAAACAGTGCTTCTGTGCTATGGTGCAAAAGTAAAGACGTTGCTAATTGTTGAGAAGTTAAAAAAATAATTTACGTTTGATATAGATAATATATTTGGTATAAGTAACTTATGTACAGTTAAAAAAATAGAAAACAGAAGAAATTACTCTTCTGTTTCAGTTGCTAAAAAAGCCCACCATGGTTTACCTGATCTGATGATTTCTCCGCTTTCTGCGTCTACTTCTGCATCAACAGCCATGTCCACATCAACAAAACCGAAAAGTTTTGCTTTCTTTTGTGCTTTAACTTCATATACTGCCTTTATTTCTTCGCCTTGACCAACTTCCTTTAATTCTATTTGGCATGCGTTTTCTTCTGAACAAGCCTTTAGTTGTAATCTTTCCATTGCTGTTTCAGATGCTACATCTGGCATTATTTTAACTTCTAAATTTTTGCCGTTACTCAATTTTACATTAAGTCTAGTTTGATTGCCTATTTCTTCTTGTGTCATTTCCATATTTGTATTTGCAATCATGTCTCCGGATTTCAATTGGATTTTATTGTTTTCTCTTAATTGTATTTGTAGTTCTGATCCGTCTTCACAGGTATAATTACCTGCCATGACTCTATTTTGTATTTGAGTCTCATTGCCTGCTAATTGTCCTGTTTCATTATTTTCTGCTTGTCCTGTTTCTTCTGGTTGACCAGAATCCACATTTCCAGTTTCATTGTTTTGGCTTTCAGCCATTACAAAAGCAGATAACATTAAAACGAAAACAACTGCAAATATTGCAATATTTTTCATAGTTATCACCTACAAAGTATTGCAATAAACCTATTATTAAAGAAATATTATACCATGTTTGATAGACTAATATTTTGGTAATGTTTGTATATCTTTATTTTTACTTTTCTCATTCTTTGGCATAATTTTTTGAACCAAAACTCCTATGACAATCAACACAATTCCATATATGTGAATTTCCAAATCCAAATTTGTCAGTAAAAATATACTAGTTAGTATTCCTAATAGTGGCAATATAGGGAATTTTCCTATATTGATTGGTGTTCTAAATGATCTTTTTAGTTTAGGGTGTGTGTACCGTAAACGAATCAGTGAAAGATTTATAATTATGAATGTGATGAACACAGTAAAGTTTGTTAGGTTTGCAACTGTTTCTATGTTACCCATGAAAACAAACAATATAGACAATACTGCCATTGTGGATATTGCAATCCATGGTGTTCTTGTTTTTCGATGAATCTTTGCGAGAATGTGTGGTAAAGAATATGCTTTAGCCATACCATATGTAATTCTAGAAGCTGCTAAAAGTAATAATAATACTGTATTGGCTGTTGCGAATAAAGCAATTATAGATAAAATTCCTCCTGTTCCGGGCAAAGCAGCATCAGCAACATCTGCTAAAGGTGCATCAGATGCTCCAAGTGCTTCCCAACCAAGAACACCAACAGCTGAAAGACCAACTAACATGTATATAATTGTTGTAACAGCGATTGCAATCACTAGAGCTTTTGGTATTGTTTTTTTGGGCTGTTTAGTTTCTTCTGAAAGTCTTACCATTTCCTCAAATCCAATAAAGGCAAAAAATATTAATGCAGCTGCACTGAAAACACCATCAAAGCTCGGCATTTCAAAATAATCCACGGAACCAATATATGGTAAACCTATAAAAATTATCAATATCAATCCCACTGCTTCTATTATAGTAAAAATTACAGCGACATTAACAGATTGTTTGATCCCACAAAAAAGTAATAATGATGATAACAAAAGTAAACCGATTGCAACTGGTATTATTGGGGTACTAAATAGAGCTGCGAAGTATCCTGCAAATCCCAATGCAACAGCTGTTGAAGCAATGATTCCACTAACTATCACTAACCACCCGACCAAGAATGCTATGCTTTTTCCAAATGCTTTTTTTGTGTATATATATTCTGCTCCTGATTTTGGAAACATGGAAGATAATTCAGCATAACTAAGTCCGGTGAATGCAGCAACTATTGCTGCGATTAAAAAAGAAACCCACACTGCGTTTCCTGCTAATCCTGCGGTTTTGCCTACCAATGCATAAATTCCAGCACCGAGAATTATACCCACACCACAAAGTGTTGCCTGAAATAATCCCAGTTCTCGTTTTAATTTAGGTTTTCTAGGACGGGTTTCTTTTTTCATATGATATATGTGATTGTGGTTCTGGTTATTAAAGGTTGGTTAATGAAAATTTTTAGAAGTATAATGTGCGCTGGGCATATACCGACTACGTTGGGATGGTGTGTTATTCTTTATAGCCAAATCGTCTGTCATATTTCTTATGGTCCAAGACTTCCAAAATAACACCAACTATACGAGTTCTATCTCCGATGATTGTGTATATCATTCTCCAACTGGCGTCAAGTCTTAGCCTCCATAAATTGCTTATTTCATATTTGTCCTTATAATATTTTGGAAATAATTTTTTCTGTATTTTCTGACCTGATTCGCTGTTTTTTATAAGCTTGGCTATTCCCTTATCTATCAATTTTAATAAATGTTCTGCGTCGCTGTCTCCTTTCTCAGCTTTTTGTTATAGTTTAGCAAATTCTTTTCCAAATTCTCCTGAAAGTTGAATCTCAGTCATTTTTTGCCTCTCCTGTAAGGCTTTGCTTTAGCTAATAATTTTTTGATTTTTTTATTATCTGCGAAAATCCAAACCACTTCTCCGGTTTTGTCTATAATTATTTTTCTACTGTCTACAAGATATTCCAGAATAACATTAAATGTCTGCCACATAACTGATTTTGGTAGTGCTCGCCATAGTTGGTTTTTTGTTGGATAGTATTTTAATTTCTTTATAGTGTCCTCTACCATAAGCACAGTGTCCAACCTTGGTCTATGAATCATTCTTGTTATAGCCATATTATCACTTAATAATATTATATATATGAACTTATATAAAGGTTTTTAGTAAGAAAAGTAGTCGTGCGCTGGGCATTTAATCCAACTCTATAATCTTCCTTATCTCTTCATTGAACAGTTTAGCTCTTTTCAGTGAGGTTTCCGCTTTATTCCTCATGGCGATTGTTCCCATTTCATAAGTGAATCTTCCGCGCTTTCTTTTTTCATGAAAATAGTCTTCGATAAGTTGCTTGGCTTTCTCATTGCCGAGAATTTCAGATGCTTCTTCTCTTGCTTCTTCTAAATCTTCAATTAATTTTTTCTGAAGTTTTCCTGTGAGGTAAAAATAGTAAACTAGCGAATCGAAAGTAATAGAATGAATTGAAAAATCTCTTTTGATTTTAATTCCATTTTTCTCAAGCAAGGCTCTCGCCATATAGAACATAGAATAGTAACTTGAGTTTATTACCCATAAAAATCCATTGAAGTCAGGAAAACCTAAATCGTTTTTGATACTGTCGTTTGTTGACACATTAAATAAAAGCTTTGCTGAATCTAGGGAATTCTCAGCATTGTCCAAAAAGAACTTTACAAATTTTTTATCAACGCTTTTCTTGATAGTGTCGTCTTTAATAAAATTTCTTACTCTCCTTTCTAATTCCTTAATGTGTTTTTCATCGAGCATTTTCCAACAACCTATAATAGTTTTCAGACCCGAAAATCAATATATGTTTATTTAGAGTTTCGTTCATTAGGTTCTTATTATCTCTTTTCGAGAGCATTTCATAAACACTTTCAACAGTCAAAACATTTATATCAAAATCTTTGGAGAAATTAGAAGCGATGTTGTTCAGAATTGTTTCTATTTCTCTGTTTTTATTACTATTTTTAAAAATCATTAATATATCAACATCTCGTGGTTTTTGTTTATCAACAGCCGAACCAAATATTAACAAAATAAAAAAATCAGCTTTTATTTTTTTTAGTGCATCGTTTACAAACAGCGTAATTGTCTTATTTTTTCTAAGAAAGCTATCTTTTCTTAATGATTCTACATAGGAAATGGTTGAATGATTTTTTTTATAATTCAGAGACAAAAAATTCTGTTTATCTTTAATAATAAACTTCTCAACTATGAGCGATTTTATTGACCTATGAATAAGTGGATATGGTTTTTTCAGAATTTCTGATATTTGTTTAATACTAAAGCGTTCTGTTATCTTTGAAACAAATACCTTCATTATTTCTAGTTGGGTCTTAGTTAACATAGTATCACTTTTTAGATATATATATATATCTATTTAGTTATATTTAAAGATGTGTATTTTGAGAAGTGGTGTGCGCTGGGCATAGCCTGTCTTCTGTGAAGCGAATTATTTCCAAATGGGAAAATCATCTGATCGCTTTGTGGTATTTAACTAAGCTCCCTACCCGTTGCTCTTTAATCATCGCAACTGCTTGGGATTGCACCGAACTATCAACTTATGAGAACATCATCATGTTCGCCCTCACACAGTCTGCGCAACCTTCTCAGGTTACTAAGTTCCTCTAACAAGCTTGAAGTCCTAAGGACTTCTAACAAGTAAAGTGTTGGTGGACAGAGCTTCCTCAACGCATCTTTTTATTGGTTAAATTGATGCAAAAAGATGCATCAAAAACCTAAAAGACGCATCGGCAACCACGTCCCAGCTCACAAGAATATTAGGTTTTCTAAGGTTTTTAAAGACAATTAATTACAGAGTTTTTCTTCTTTACATTGAAGAGCGGGTTTTATAACATCTTCAACATCTTTGACACCATACATTGCAAATATTAATTTTTCTTTTTGATTTTCATGAATGTCAAAAGGTTCTGATGTTTCATCAACTTTGTGATTGTCATTACGACCATAACCTAATGGATTTTCTTCTTTTGGTAAAAAATCATAAACCATAGCATGAACACCATGTCTGTCTAAAAATACTCTAACACTACAATATTCTTCTGAGTTAGTTTTTATAGGAACCTTGGTACCATCTTTAACATATATTCTATCTTCACCATCTCGCAATTTATCATAACCAGCTGTCCATATTTTCCACCCATATTGTTTAAGCAATAATTTTCCCATTTCACGATAACATTTGTGTTCATCCACTATAGCGTTGTTAACAGCTCTTATCGCGGATACAAGTTCTGTGCTTGAAGGATGTGTTTGTTTCATTCTCAAAGAATCTTCCATATAAACAAATACGAATCTAAAATATAAATATCAGAAATCACTGGGAAAGTTTTATATTGGTTTGTGACCTATTATAAGAAGAAGTTCTGATGTTTTCTACATTTTCTGCTTTATGGCAGATGTTAATATTTTTATTAAACTATTGATATCGCGAGGGTGTGCTACTGAAAAAGTTGAGTGGATGTTTCGTATTGGAACACCTATTATTGTTGTTGGTACACCTGTTTTGTAAACAGAAATTCCCAAAGCGTCAGTTGCGCCAATGTCAGTTACTTCTAATTGTAAAGGTGTTTTTGTTTTTTTAGCTACGTTCTTTAGCCAGTTAGTTAATTTTTTATCTGAAATTATTTCTTCGTCTTTGATTGTTAATACTGGACCATTTCCTAGAATTTTTGTTGAATCTTCTACATTGTCTTGTGCAGTTGTTATATCAACCACAATTGCTAAATCAGGATTTACATCCCATACAGAAGATTTTGAACCATAAGCACCGATTTCTTCTTGTACTGTGAAAACAAAATATAAATCATAAGGAGATTTTTTTATTTTTTTAATCAATTGAATCAAAGCGTAACAACCAATTCGATCGTCAAGTGCTTTTCCAAAAAGCATTTTTTTGTGACACGCACAAGAAGCCATTGGTTCGAAGTTTATGTAATTACCAACTTCTACTCCTAATTTTTTTAATTTTAGTTTCCAATAACCAGTATCGATATACATTTCTTGCATTTCAATTTGTTTATCAATTTCTTCATCATTACTTAATTGATCACAAGTTATCACACCGAAAACACTTTTTTTCTTTCCGTTGATATGAACTCGTTCTCCTAAAAGAACATCAGGAAGTATTCCGCCTATTGGAGAAAAGAAAACTTTTCCATATTTATCTATTGACTTTACCATTAAACCGATCTCATCCATATGTGCAGTAAGCATAAGTTTCGGACCGTTGCCTTTTTTCCGAACAATTAAATTTCCCATTTTGTTTATCTTTATAGAAGTAGCATAAGGTTTAATCTCGCTAATAATTATTTTTCTGACCTCTTCTTCGTTTCCAGAAATCCCATTAGCATTAATTAATTTTTGCATTAACTTGTCATCAAGTTTTTCATTAGCAGGTCGTTTTAACATAAGAGAAGTTGGAATATGGGGTAAATAAATGTTATAGCTAACGCTAAGTTGGAAAAAATGTTTCGCGTGGTCGAAACCAAGTTCATAGAAACCGCATGTTTCTCGATGGTTACTCTCCACGCGAGAGATTACAATTTTGCCAAGCAATGGTACATTTTTAAGGAGGCCTTGAAATCAAGGCTATTAGTAAGTGCGGACTGAATACCTCGCCGAAGCTTGGTACTTACATCCCACTCCTATTAAGCAGGTAGTCTACCTGCAGCCCAAATTACCTATTTTTTCCGCGAGGTTCTTCCTTAGTTCGGCGCTGGAAACTATTTTCTAACAGTCGTCCAACTATGCCTTCAGGAATTAACTCTTATGGCGTAGCTGCCCGGCGATACCTTTCGATAACCGGTAGACCAGAGGCCACGGGGACACGTTCCTTTCGTACTTGTGACTCCTTCGGATCAGGTAACAACACCCTCAACAGATATAAACCGTACTGTCTAAGTCGTTCGGGTAAACGACAACTTTTGGGAAGAGCGATCTTCTAGCATGCAACACAAAGTGTTCGCAGAGTGTTACACACTCAGCAGTATGAAATAGTGAATAGATCCAAGGATAACAAATCAAATGTCATTTCTATTCGTCGATATTAAGTATGAATGTGGCTCTTTAGCTACTCCTTAGATCACTGAAACGAATTCCAGCAATACGAAATAAGGTTCGCTTGGGGCGGTGCAGTCATTGCCTGCACACTCAATATCTATTTTTCATATTTGGTAGTCCAATCTCATTGCTAGAGCTAACGCCCTGCTAGATTGGATCACATAAAATATGGATCATGATAGAGATTTTATACTCATCTGTGACTTCAAATAATCATCGAAATAATTTTCGATATATCGACGTTACAATCATTGTATAAAATATATTTTTCGATTCTGTAACTCTCAGTTTCATCATTATCGAAATGAAGACCGCTATTCCGCTGGAACTTATTCCAAGATAAATCTAAGAATAAATTCCTGTTGCGCTTACGCCGAATCACGACGTACTGAACCCAGCTAATGTCCCCCTTTGATCAGTTTGTGTCAAACTGTTCAAATAAAACTTTTTGAAAAGTTTTGTGAACACCTGCACCCTTGGCTGCTGCTGCACAGCCAGGAGGGGGGAAGCCGACAGCGAGGTAGCAACGCGCGGGGTCGATAGGAGCTCTCGCCCGCCACGACTCTGTTATAGAGTAGGACGGTGCAGAAAACTACAAGTAAACTATGACTTCGCTTCTATTTACTCGATTGGGCTTCTCCAGAGACTAAAATAATAAATGCAGAGCTATCTCTGCTTAAATCAAATTTCTCTGAAGAAGACCCGTGTTTCTCTGCACCAACCCTATATCCCCGGGGTAGCTTTTCTGAAGTCACCGATAGTCATCAGTACCAACTCGGTGTATCGTTATGTCTGACTTTCGTCTCTGGATTTCGTGCTTTTGGAAATCCAGTCAGGCTTGCTTTTGCCATTACACTCTACGTCCGATTTCTGACCGGACTGAGCAAACCATGGAGCGCTCTTGATCTTCTGTCAAGAGCGTACCGCCCCAGCCGAGCGGCCCACCAACCGGTGTCCCCCGAGTCGAGGTTAGTCGCACAGTTTTTCAGAAACAGTGTTACATTGACGTCTAACTATAGCCCGAAAGCCATAGCTTCAAACAACTCCTGTTTACGCTATGTAAGAAAAACCGTGCAACAACGACAGGCTGCCGCAGAGCTCCACGGGGTCTTCTCTTCCCATTGAGGGTCTACGGCCTTCGCACCGTAATAGTAAGTTCACTGGATATCAGTTTGGGACAGCGGGACAGTCGTTAATCCATTCATGCGGGCCGACAATTAATCGGCAAGGGATTACGCTACCTTAAGACGGTCAGAGTTACCGCCGCCGTTTACGAGGGCTTGGCTCGGTTGAAACCGAGTTTAACACACTCGCACTGGGCAGGACTCATCGGTTATACAAAGCATTTCTGCCTAGCAACCGACTACGTTTTTGTTAAACAGTCGCCATCCCCTTGTTACTGCGACCCACCTATCTCTAGATGGGCACCCCTTATACCAAAGATACAGGGCTAGTTTGCTGAATTCCCTAAACTGAAGTCATCCATCACACCACCGCCTTCTCAGCGAGAGTCACCTGCGTCGGTTCTGAATACAGATATGAGCAATCCGAATGTTTGCGTTTTCATGGACTCTAGAAATTTGTTGAACTCCAGTTTGCACCAGAGCCATCGCACTTTAAACCAGTTCTCTCTATGACAGATCTCCCTGGTCTTATGTACTTAGCTTACGTCACATATCCTAAAGTGTCTGCAAACAAACTTGCGTTGCCGCATGTATGCTCATAGGACACGAATATTAACGCGTTTCCCTATCGGTTACGTCAGTTAAGAGTAACCTTAGGACTGCCTAACCCCCGACCGATAGCCGTTGTCGGGGAACTCTTGCTCTTCCGGTGGTTGGGATTCCAACCCAACTTTGATGTTACTATTGGCAGGATTCTCATTACTACACGGTCCACACCTACTTACATAGATGCTTCTGCCCATGCAGTACGCCTCCCTACGCTATATTTTTCAATATCTGTGGTCTCAGTGGTAAATTTACTCCCGTCCATTTTCGACGCATTAATCCTAGAAAGGTCCGCTGTTACGCGTTGATTATGGGATGGCTGCTTCTGAGCCTACCCCCCCTCTGTTTTTGGATTAACACAATCTTTGTGACTTAATTTACACTTTGGGACTTTAACCACAGTCTAGCTTCATGGCTTCTCGGATACCGAGCTTACCCCAGTACCCTCACTCCCGTCTTCTACGATGATAGCAGATTATTAGTTTGACAAGTTAGCCGGGAATTTCTTCCCTTAACTCCCTAATCAGTGCTTTACCCCACTATCTATCTCCAACGAGGCTGTGCTGACACACATTTCGAGAGGAACCAGCTATTAGAGGTTTCGATTGGCTTTTCACCCCTATTCCCAGATCACCCGAACACTTAGTAATAGTACCGGTAACGGACCTCCATGCAGCTTTCGCCACACTTCATCCTATCCAGGAATAGATCAACCTCCTTCGGGTCATGACCCTGTGACTCCCAGCACTTTCATACTGCGCCCCTCATAAATTGCGGGCTTGTTGCTTTCGCTACGGCTACTATAAATTAACCTCGCCACAAGATCATACTCCCTGCCACGTGTTTCGAAACGGACGCTGTGACACTGTAAAACCTTAGTCGTACTTATGCCTCACGACATGTTCCTTCCTAAGGTCACCTTCCGTGCCACAGCTAACTATAACTAACTGGTTTCAGGATCTTTTCAACTCCTGCGAAGGATGCTTTTCAACTTTCGGTCACCCTACTGAGTTCGCTATCGGACTCGATTAGTATTTAGAGTTAGCAGTTGATGTCTGCTATCTTTCTACACAAATTCAAATGTGCAGTACTCGATTCCACAATTACCTTTCTTTATTCTTTTACGGGACTATCACCCTGTATCGTGTAACGTTCCAGAAAACTTCAAATCTAAAGAATAAGGTATGCATGGCTCCACATGTCCTCTTCATTTCTGAGAGGATTCGGTTTGCTCTGATCCGCTTTCGGTCGCCCCTAATAACGGAATCGCTATTGCTTTCTCTTCCACCGCCTAATAAGATGCTTCAATCCAGCGGGTTCGCATTCCTTACGGAATGTTATTCGAGAATAACGTGAGGTCACATTCGGTAATTTTTGGTTCAAAGGCTGCCTGCGCCTCGCCAAAACTTTTCGCAGCTTGCTACGACCTTCATCGCCTATCGAGCCGAGTCATCCACCAGTTAGTGTGGTGTTTCAAGGCCTTGACCTTAATGTACCATTGCTTGGCATCATCGCAATTGTTCAATATATGGGAATATTGAGTTGCTAACGT
>Ga0233431_1002622_pt1 | contig 24531 bp, 21 predicted proteins | sample SI_118_April2016_FD_179867 | JGI IMG/M metagenome (GOLD analysis project Ga0233431, IMG submission 179867) | Seawater microbial communities from Saanich Inlet, British Columbia, Canada - SI_118_April2016_200_MG | ecosystem: Environmental > Aquatic > Marine > Inlet | place: Canada: British...
GTGTTGAAGCGAGCAGCCGCCGCATTCGCCGAAATGTGAACAAGCGGGTTTCACCCTCTCAGCGGAGAGCTCGAGAATTTCGGTGAGATCAGCAAAAACACCGTCGTGGGTTCGGTGAGTTGTGTCGGCGCGCACCCGTTCTCCCGGCAGCGTGAAGGGAATGAAAACTTTTTTGCCGCCCAATTCGCCGATGCCGTCGCCACGCCCACCCAGCGTTTCGATGGTCACTTCAACGGTTTCGCGTTGTTGCTTTTTTTCAGATACTTTGCGCCGACGTCGTGTCATTTTGTTACCATATCCGCCGGGTCGCCTGGACGCGAGCCGAATAATAATATCTGCAAATTTGGAGGCAAGAATGTTCGTGATCGTTGCGGAATTCCTTATCAAACCCGAAAAAATCGCCGATTTTCACAAAGTCATCGGCAAACAAGCCGAAGCGTCGGTCGCCGAAGAGGCCGGTTGCCTGCAATTCGATGTCGTTCAAAGTGAAGAAAATCCGGCCGCGTTCATTCTTTACGAGGTTTACGCCAACGCCGCCGCCTTCGACGAAGACCACATCACCATTCCGCGCTTCGAGAAATTCCTTGCCGAGGCCAACACCATGGTCGCCGAAGATCCGCTCGTTCGCCGCATGACCCGTATTTTCGCCAACGCCGAGTAACGCCAAGGTCCGAAAAAAAGATCGGGCTATGCACGCAACCGAGTTTTACACTAGAATTAGTGAAAAACCGATTATCGCACGTTGCAAATTAAGGGTGACCGACGTTCATGGATTAGAGAGGTATCGATTATGCTGCGGCGTATAATGCTACCATCCATATTCATTGTTCTTGCATACGGTTTCTGGCTTAGCCCCAACGTTAAGGAAATTTGCGCAGGCGTCGCCATCTTCCTGTTCGGCATGCTGTTTCTGGAAGAAGGCTTTCGCGCCTTTACCGGCGGCCTGTTGGAACGGCTGCTGAAGCGAACCACCGACAAGCTGTGGAAATCGATCTCCTTCGGCATTGTCGCGACAACCATCATGCAATCCAGTTCGCTGGTTTCCGTGATTACCATTTCGTTCCTGAGCGCCGGGCTGATCTGGCTGTTTGCGGGCATCGGAATTATTTTCGGGGCCAATATCGGCACCACCACGGGGGCGTGGCTGGTCGCCGGTTTCGGTCTCAAGGTAAAGATTTCGGCCTATGCCATGCCGATGCTGGTATTCGGTATTATCCTGGTCTTCCAAACGTCAAAAAACCTGAAGGGTGTCGGCTACGTATTGGCCGGGCTGGGCTTCCTTTTCTTGGGCATCCACCACATGAAGGAAGGCTTCGAGGCCTTCAAGGATACGATCAATCTGGCCGAATTCGCCATGACCGGGTTTTTGGGGCTTATCGTCTATACCCTGATCGGCATGTTTGCCACGGTGGTCATGCAATCCAGCCACGCAACGCTGGTCTTGATAATTACCGCACTTGCAGCCGGGCAGGTAACTTACGAAAACGCCCTGGCGCTGGCCATTGGCGCCAATGTGGGCACGACGATCACGGCCATCATCGGTTCCATGAGTTCCAACTATCAGGGCAAACGACTGGCGGCGGCCCATCTGATTTTCAATCTCGTCACCGGCGCCATCGCCATCATCTTTATCTCGCAAATCATGTGGGCAGTGGATGCGGTCTCGGCAAATGTCGGCATTGCGGCGGACGATTACACCCTGAAGCTGGCGGTATTCCATACCATCTTCAACCTCATCGGCGTTATCGTGATGGTTCCTTTCGTGTCATCGCTCGTGACCTTCCTGCAAAAGACAATTTCCAAACCGGTGGAAGAACAGGTCGAGCCCAAATACTTAAACGAGACGGCCTTCGATTTCCCCGAAACGTTGTTGGGCGCGGTCCGTCAGGAGACCCTGCATCTTTACGAAAACGCGTTCGAAATTTTGGCGCATGGGCTCAATTTGCGCCGCAAGGCCATTCTGTCGAACCAGGATCTCGACGAACATGTGGAAAACAATCGCGAGGTGTTGGAACTGGACCCCGACCGCCTGTACGCCAGCAAGGTTAAGGCGCTGTACGCGGCGATCCTGGATTTTGTCAGCAAGGCGCAAACCCGATTGCCGCCCGAATATGCCGGGCGTCTTTTCCAGCTTCGCGACGCCTGTCACGGGATCGCCATAAGCGTCAAGGAAGTGTCCGAGATGCGCAAGAACGTCTCTGCCTACATGGTGTCCGATAACGAAGACATCCGCCGTGAATACAATGGCATTCGGGTGCAACTCGCCGGGATCATGCGCGAAATCAATATTCTGGCGGAAAGCAGCGAGGACGAACGCGATATCCTTGCCCTTGACGAATTCAAGGTGGCCATCGACGAAAATAACATCATCGCGACCGGTGGCATGGACGCGTTAATCCGCGACGAACGCATTTCAGCGATTATGGCCACTTCGCTGATGAACGATCTGAGTTATGCCCGTAACGTGACGTGGTATCTCGCCGATTTGGGAAAAGCCCTGTTCGGCGCCACCGATGTAGAGCTGAAAGAAGCCGAGGACCTGATCGCCCTGTCGGATGACGAGGTCGATGACGTTCGTGACGACGAAGCTGTACCAGCTGATTCGCCGGTCGAAGCGAGGACCCCATGAAGACGAAAGCGACATATAAACCCCTTCATTCCGCTCTTGAGAACAAAAAGGACGAGAAGAGGAAAGACGCGCTCGAAAATGTCCTCAAGAAATTGAAAAAGAAGCAATCAAAGCTCAAGGGCAAAATTGCGGAGAGCAAAAACGACAAACGGAAAAAATTTCTCGCCGCCAAACTGAAGGTTAACCGGGCGCATCTCAAAAAATGCGAAAAGGCGCTGGCCAAGATCGACGATTAACTCGGGAGCACCGTCACGCCCTGATTGCGGCAAAACGCCTGGCACGAATTGCAGGCAACGCATAAATCCCCGTCAAAAAATGGCGGCTGTGTGTCGTCATCGGCGGGCTGAATCGCGCCGGTGGGGCAGACACCGACGCAGCCTTCGGAACGAATGCATTGCGGCGTGAATGAAATCCGCCCGAAGAGTTGGTTGGCGATGTTTCGCCGGCTTTCCCCGGGCATCCCTTCCATCGCCTTGAGCAGCAGGGCCCGGGTCGCGGGAACCTGTTTATTTCCGTAGGACTGGGATTTTTCGGATTGAAGGCGGGCTACCATGGTCACGGCGGCACGCGTCGTGCGTTCCCGGAAAAACGTGAACAACTGACGCCGCGACAGGGACGGAGCCTGGAAATCAAGCTCTCCCTGTTCGTGAACCATCTCTATGCGGTGGCCGGGCACGAGATCGCGCAACCGCGCATGGGCTTCGCGCACACCATCCACCATATGCCCGTTGGCGCAATCGCCACACGACGTCAGGTTGATTTGCAGCCCCTCGGGATACACGAGGCCCAACAGAGCCATTACCTCGGGATGAGCCAGATAACCCAGGCAGGGCATCCGGGCATGGGCCTCGGTCGCAGGTTGCCCGCCACAACCCAGCACCGGCGCGGCATGAGCCGCCAGTTCGGACAGGATGCGTGGCAGGGACAATTCAGGCGATTTAAGGGCCGCCGTCGGACAAACGGCGAGACAGCGCAGACATTGGGTGCAGGCGTCGGGATTGACGCTCAGGCCGGGGTTATCCCCCGGGGCACTCCATGTGATCGCGTCTGTTGGGCAGACATCCAGACACTTGCGGCATTCGTTGCGCGTGCACCGATGGCGCACGCAGCGTGATCGATCAACGGCAACCGCCGTCTCGGGCGTCAGCGCCTCCAATGCATGGCCGCCAAGTGGTGAGATCATCGCTCCTGCATGTCTTCTGTGACAACCTGTTGCGTCATGTCGGCAAGTTGCTTGTAAAAGCCGGTTTCCGCGCCGTTCCTCATGGCATCGGCGAATTCACCAACCCATTTTCCCAGGTTCTCGCCAAGGAACCGGTGTTTCAGTGCTTCGATCTCCGGTTCCGCATTTAGGCGTAGGGTCAGTAGATAGAGAAACTCCAACTCCAGAGCCACATGGTCGGGCACTTCGCGGAAGTCGTCTGCGACCTCGAAACCACCTTCCCGATATAACGCCATGGCCTGCATTGTCGTCTCGCCCATGACGACGTTCTCAGCTTCAAGGTAGACCGATCCATAGGGCTTGGCCAGAATGCCAAACGGCCCCAGGAAAAGGCGGGTGTAGTCAAGGGTTAAAGCCTCAATACCGGAACTCCGGAAATCGTCTTCCATGGCCGCAACATCGGCGACCCGTTCGGGGGCAAGCGTGGCCATGGCCGTCTTTAACTGGCCGAAAATATCCTCTTCCAGAAAGGCTTCTTCCGGCTCGTAATAGCACGCACTCAGAAGGCGGTAGGCGTCTGCCCTAGCGAGATGCCTTGGATGGGTTTCGTTCTGCATGTCGTTCATGTGGGCCTCTGAAAAAAAGGGGCGGGATCAGCGATCCCGCCCCCTGATCATACGTGGATTATATTATCACACGGTCGGATCATTATAGCTGCGAATGTAGAAGACGTTGGGTTTGGTCCCTTCCTCTTCCTTCAACACAGTTGCCTTGTGCGCAGCCAGAGCTTTGGCAATAGCACTGCCCGCATCGTTTTGGTCACCGAAGATGCGCGCATCGGCCGGACATGCTTCGACGCATGACGGCAGTTCGCCTGCCGATGTTTTGTGGTAGCAGAAGGTGCACTTTTCAATGACACCCTCCTTGCGGACCGGCTGGTAGTCGCCGGACGTGAACATGTTGGCACCCGGCACCGCCGCTCCCGCAGCCTTGGCAACCTCGGCTCCGGACGACGTGCATCCGGGAATTGCCGTGGCCGTTTCCTGCCATTCGGGCTGAACCGGCTTTTTGAACGGGTTGAAACTGATGACGCTGTAGGTTTCACCCGTGTTGCTGGCTTCATCGAGTTTCTCGGCACTGTACGGGCAAGCCGCCTGACAGGCCCCGCACCCGATGCACCGTTCCTCGTTGAAAATTACGCTGCCATCGGCCGCCTTGAACATAGCCTTCGGCTCAACGGGGCATTCTTCCACGCAAGGCGCGTTGGTGCAGTGGTTACACAGCACCGGCGTCTGGACGTAAGTGACGTCCGGGAACACGCCTTCGGTCTTCATGGTGAAATCGGCCCAGTTGAAGCTTTGCCCGTTCGACCGAGCCTGGGTGTTGTTCTCGTTTTTGCATGCCAACGCGCAGGCACCACAGCCGACGCAGTTGTGCAGATCGATTACCATTCCAATTTTCTTACTCATGATATGCTCCTTTCATCGGCTAGTGGTTAGACTTTTTCAATCTTGACACGGGACACGGCATGCCGGGCGGTTGAACCGCTCAGTCGGTCGTAGTCGGCCGGCAAGAGTTCGTTATTGTTGAACCCGCGCGAGACGGCTTTGCCGTAGTCTTCGGCAGCCACCCGGCCATAGGCCCAGTGACCGGCACCGAAGGTCTTGTTGACCGTACCGGGGCGGATACCTTCCCAAAGCTTGACCGTGCTCATGACGCTCTTTTCGGGCGACGAAACCTTGACCTTGTCGCCGTCCTTGAGACCCAGCGTTGCAGCATCCTTCGGGTTGATCTTGAGGAAGTCGCCGTTACTGGTATCGCCCGGATCGACCTTGCGGAATTCATAGAATTCACGAAGGTTCTGGGAACGACCCTCGCGGCTCAGCCTGCTGCGGCTGTCCATGAAGATGAAGGGATATTCCTTCTCGTCCCCGTGATATTTGGCGGGTTCCCAGTGGGGAACGAAGACCTGCTCGCCACGACCGGCGTATTGGGTCACCTCCATCACCTTGTCGATATCGACCTTGTGCTTCTTGGCGTGGGCGCCCAAGACCTTCTTCAGGGTTTCGCTGTAGAATTCAAACTTCTTGGTTTTGGTCTTGAAGCCCTTCTTCCACAGTTTCTTGAACGGATATTGCGGAGACTGCCAAAGGCCGATCTTCACAAATTCGTCCCAGCCGTTGATCTTGTCGCCGCTGTGGTACTTGGCCGGGTTCCACTGCTTTTCGGTCATGATCTTGACCGTGATCTTGGCGAACTCGGCTTCGTTGGCGGCAGGCTTCTTGGTTTCGGGATCGACCATTTCCGTCTGGAAGTAATCGAACAGGTTGGCGAAGCCTTTTTCCTTGAGCTTCTTGGCCAGCATCCAGACAACCTCGGTCTCGTCCGTGCGCGAATCCCAAAGCGGCTTGACCATGGGCTGTTGCAGGCCGATGTAGCTGTAGCGGTTGTACTTGCTGGGAACCAGACCCCACCGTTCGAACATGTGGAACGACGCCGGCAATACGATGTCGGCGAACTGGCTCATTTCCGAGGGGTTGGTGACGATGTGCGCGAAGAACGGCAACTTTGCCAGCGCCTTTTCCCAACGGGAAGCACCGCTGCACGAAAACGCGAAGTTGTTCCAGTAACCGATGGCCACCTTGATCTCGTTGGGGTTCTCGTCAAGGATACCGTCGGCCGCACGGTTGGTCACCACGCCGCCGCCTGATTTCTTTTTCAGGGCCGGGAATTCCAGGGTGCCGCGCTGGTCGATCTTAACTTTGTGCTTGCTGCCGTTTACGGCAATCTCATCCTTGTACTTCTTGAACTTGTCGCCGTACATCGGGATGTGGGTGTACTTGGCGCTCATCTTTTGCAGCGTGCCACCCTTGTTGTCGATGGCGCCGACCAGGCCGTTCAGGGCATGGGCTGCCATGGAGGCATAGGCACCACGCGGCTGCATGGCCGCACCCGGCGCCATCCAGCACATGACGTTCGGCGCCGCCTTGGCGAAACCGGTCGCCACGCGGCGGATTTGTTCGGCCGGAACCAGACAGATTTTTTCCGCCCATTCGGGGGTGCGGTCTTTCAGTTCAATGTTCCACCAATTGACGATGCCGTTGGTTAGCTTTTCGTCAAATGCGGCTTCATCGACCGTTGCGCCAACCTTGAAGGCGTTCTTGCCATCCTTGAAGTCGCCGACGAATTCGCGGCTCCACAGGCCTTCGGTCAGGATAACGTGGGCTATGGCCACGGCCAACGCACCGTCTTCGCCCGGCTTGACCGGCATCCATTCGTGAGCCTTGGAGGCCGTGGCCGAGAAGCGCGGATCAATGGCGACAACCGTGGCCTGATCCAATACCTTGCCCCATTGGCGAATGGCGTTGGGAACCTGACGGTTCGACGCAATCGGATCGCCGCCGAAGCAGATCACGTACTTGGTGTTTTCAAGATCGTAATCGCGGTAATCCCAGTACCCTTCGGTGTAGTAGGGGCCGAACTTTTCCGCTTCGGCGCAAATGGCGCTGTGCGAGATGTTGTTGTTGGAGCCGAAGATTTTCGGCAGGGCGTCATAAATGACGTCGCGGCAATAGGTGTAACGACCGCGCATCAGCAAGAACTTTTCGGTTTCGTCGGCCTTGCGCAGTTCCATCATCTTGTCGGCGATGGTGTCCAGCGCTTCGTCCCACGAGATCGGCACGAACTTGGGATCGATGCCACGGCCCTTTTGCGGGTTGGTGCGCTTCATCGGCACCTTGATGCGATCGGGGTCGTACATCTGGCCGATGCCCATATGCCCGCGCGGGCAGACATAGCCGCCGCTGCTCTTGGACAGATGATGACCGCGAACCTTGACCACGCGGCCATCCTGCACAAACCCTTCGGCCGCGCACCAGGACGTACAGCCCTGGCAAACGGTCGGAACCCAGGTTCCCTTACCCGGCGATGCAGCCATCGGTGCGGCCTGCGCCATGGCGTTTTTGACGCCCATGACGTGGGGTGCCGCCAGAACGGCTCCCGTGGTCGCGGCCGATTTCTTGATGAAATCTCTACGATTTAGCTTCATGGCTAACCTCCCTAGACGGTTTGCTGAATACCCTTTAGTTGCGTTGAATGTGAAAAAACGGATTGTGTACGGTTATTCTTGGTCCTCTTCGTCCGTTTCGACCTCGTCCCAGCCCGTGATCATCGCCTTGGTCTGGGCAAACACGGTGTGTCCCGAGGTAATCATGTAAACATGACCGATGAAGAACAGGATCATGCCGATAGCAGCTGCGGTGTGAACGAAAGCGACCCAATAAAGATCGAGGCCGGCAAGGGCGAGATCGCCCCACGAATTGTAGAACAGGAACAACAGGCCGGAGATCCAGATGGCCGGCGAAATGCCCAGCTTGAACCCAAGATAGGCAAGCCGTTGCAGCGGATTGTGTTTGGACTGGGCGGTGGGCCGGAACGGATGGGGCGCGCCCGTGAAAATGCCCGTCGTATAAAAACGGATCATCGGAATGAGATTTTCCGTCGACGGAATATAGTGGCGCCATTCGCCGGTGGTGAAATGCCAGAAGATGGCGAACGCCCACAGACCGATCAGCAGCCAGGCCGCCGTGGTATGAAGATGGACCGCTTCCTGGAAACCGAATACGGCATAGAGACCGTGAATTTCAAAACCGGTCAGGGCCATGAACATAACCAGAGCGGCCTGGGCCCAATGCCAGAAACGTTCGAACCGTTTGAAGATGTAAATCCGCGTCAGTTTCGCTTCCTTATGGGCCTCGCCCCCGCGCAGACGAACCGCCAGTCGCATGATGCCATGGCCGACGACACCGGCCAGGGTCAGCAGCACCAGCACCCAGCCGCCCTTTTCAAGCAGCTCGTTGCCGTCGCGGCCTAACAGATAAAACCCGGAAACACCTTCAAGGCGCGCGCCTTTCGCATGGCATTCTTCACAGGCCAGCGCATCATCCTTGGGCGCGACCATATGGTTGATGGGAATCTGCATCTCGGTTTCGGCGAAACCGACTTTGCCGCTGAAGGATTGGCCCGATGCCTTCGTGCCCGCGGTGATGGATTTTTCCCAATCGAAAGTGTTCCAATAGGCATCCTTGTCCTTTCCGAACAGGTGCACGGCGACGAGGGTCGAGTTTCCGGCGTCAAAGGGTTGTTTGGCGCGCAATGTCTTGACCGGCCAGATGCGCGATTGCGGATCGTCGGCGGTTCCACCCAGGGTGTTGAGGCGCACGGAGTTGGTCGGGTCGATTTTGTCTTTTAGAGTCAGATGTTCAACGTCACCGTTGAACCACACATAGTCCGGAACGACGTTTTCGGCCCACAGGCCGTTTCCCCGCTTGGAGGAATAGATGATGCGCTCCTTGTCGTCCCGTTCGACGATTTCCTTTCCGGCGTCATCCAGCTTCCCGGCCGTGGACCAGTCCCAGTACGTCTGTGTCGGCAGACCGCCACGGGCGAACGCCGGAATATGGCAGGTCTGACAGGCCACGCGGTCGACGTGGTCGTTGAGCTTGGCTTTTTCGCCGTCCGGATGCGGTTTCAGGCCATGACAGGATTCACACGTGGCTCGGCTGCCGCCCACCACATCCATTCCACGAACGTCTTTATTCGCGGGGGTATATCGGCTGCCCAGCACTTGATGCTGATCGGTCTTGTGACAAGTGGCGCAGGAAAAATCGAGGCCGCTTTTAGCCATGTGCACATCGACATCGCGTGTGGCTTCGATCAACGACGTATCGAGGTCGCCATGCTTGACGCCGTCGCCGCCGTCACTAAGAAAATGGCACGAACCGCAAGACTCGCGGTTGGTTTTGCCGACCTTGAGGGCCAGTTCCGAAAAATCCGGTTTCTTTACCGCCTCGCGCACCATTTTACGGTCATAGGTAACATGGCAGGCCGTGCACTTCGCTTTGCGAAGATGCATTCGCTTGAGATCATAGGTCCCGGTGGTGTCGTGGCATACGAGACAGTCGACCTGTTCCTCGGCGGAAAAATCGAATGTCTCGTCGGTCCAGTCGTAACCAATATGACAGCGGGTGCAGAATTGCTCGTTCGACGCCGCAGAAATAAACGAGTTATTGATGACGTGCTTCTTGCCCAGCAACTGCCCTGTTTTTTTGTTGGAAAACTCCCAATCCCAGTGAGTGGTCGCATGGACCTGCCGGGCGGCCTGGTTGTGGCACCCTAGGCAGACTTTCGTAACCTCGGGTCCGGAGGCGAAGTCCTGTTTCAACTCCTTGAACTGGGAGTGATCCGCCGTCGACGATCCCACGATTCCGGACGGCGCCGGCTGCGTCGTTTCCGCCGTTTTTCCTGCGGCATCGCCGATGCCGCCCAACCCTAAACCGATAGCTACAAATAGCGCTAGAAGTACTCGCATCCAAGCCCATCTCATCATTTTTTGATGTTCCGCTGCCTGTCATCACGGATATCTTTTTACTTGAGAATCGAGGCTATCTGATTATCAATAATTTATCTATGGTTATTTTATATAAATGTCTGTATTTATTGCGATTTTACGTCTCATTCTCATATTAGTGTTTCTTGCAGTACCGCACGATACGCGGTTGGAAAGGGGTGGAGGATCGGCGCGGTGGAAATTCCAGAAATCTTCTTTTCCTCATCAGTAGACAAACCGATACCTTCATGACAATAATTGGACGTTGGCCTTTGTAGCATCCACGCTCTAAGATAGAGCCAAGCGGGACCTCGCCAAGGTTCCGAATTTGGGGGAATTCGTGCCGTGAAGGTTTTACTTGCCGACGACCACATGCTGTTTCGCGACGGCTTGAAGCTCGTCCTTAACAAGTTCGATCCAGAAATGCAGGTTATCGAGGCCGATACTTACGATAACGCCCTCGAAGCCGTCGAACGCGAGGGCCCGGTCGAATTGATTCTTCTGGACCTGAAGATGCCAGGAATGAACGGCTTTGACGGGCTGGACGGCATGCGCGCCAGAGCCGAAAACACGCCGGTCGTCATCGTGTCGGGTGCTTTTTCGCAAGCCGACATATCCGCCGCGTTCGACCATGGCGCCGAAGGGTTCATTCCGAAAACCCTTGGAAGCCGTGCCATGTTCAGCGCCATCAATCTGGTGCTGTCAGGCGAGAAATATATTCCCTCGATCGCCTACTTCGACAGGCAGACAGCGGATGCCGACGCCTCCTTGCCCTCGGCCCGTAATGTTGGCGGCGGCGTGTTCCCCAGTCTGACGCCACGCGAGCATGATGTGCTGGGCCTGCTTGTCAAAGGACACAGCAATCAGCAGATCGCGGACGAACTGGGCATTCGCGAAGTTACCGTGCGGGCGCGCCTGACGGCGGTTTTCCGAAAAATCGGCGTAACCAGCCGAACCCAGGCTGTCGGACTGGCCATCCGCAAGGGATTCGCGGATTAACTTAAGGCCCCGTTTACTGCAGCCAGAAGTTCGCGCCTGGATATCGGTTTTCTTAACGTGATCCCGACCCCCATTTCCCTGACCCGGTCCAACAACCGCTCAGGGCCGCTCGGTCCTCCGCCAGTAACCGCAATGATCGGAATGGCCGGTTGCAGTGTGCGGATTTCCCTGATGGTCTCGAACCCATCCTTGTCGGGCATGATCAAATCGGTAATCACGAGATCCGCACCGTGTTCAACGAGATGCCCAAGACCCGACGGACCGCTGGCCGCATCGAAGACCTCGAAACCGGCTCGTTCCAACGCCATGCGGAACGCCGACCGGACCAGATCTTCGTCGTCAATAATCAGAACGCGGGTCATGCGTCGATTGTCTCCGTACGAACTTCAGCGCTTGCCTCGCCATCCCATGCGGGGAAAACGGCTTCAATCCTGGTTCCCTCTCCGGGACCGCTGGTCACGCTGAGCAGCCCACCGTGGCCCGATACGATGCGCTCCACAATAGCCAGCCCGAGGCCCGCTCCGTCGGCTCCTTTTCGAGTTGAAAAGAAAGGTTCGAATATGCGCTCGCGCGTCACCTCGTCCATTCCGCGACCGGTGTCGGCGACACTAAACACAACATAAGTGCCCCGCGCCAAGGTGCCACTGCCGAAACGGCGCGACTCATCCACCACAATCCTTCGCAAGCCGGTTTCCACCGTCCCTATTTCCTCGCCGATCGCCTGCGCCGCATTTGTCATAAGGTTCATCACAACCTGATGGACTTCATCGAAATCACCAAAGATCAGCGGCACATCATTTTCGACTATTGGCTTTATCGAAACGGTCGTCGGCAAACTCGACCGAACCAAATCCATCGCGTCGTACATGACGTCGGAAAGGTTCATGGGCCTTTTTTCGTGCGTCTCGGGCCGCGAATAGGAAAGGATTTGATGAACCAGTTTTTGCGCACGTCTTGCTGCCGCCAGAACATCCGCCAAGTGCCCCGTATCGGCGTCGCTAAGTTCCAAATCATCAAGGAGAATTTCGGTGATCAATATGATCGGCGACAGCAGATTGTTGAAATCGTGGGCGACGCCGCCGGCAAGCTGGCCCAGGGCTTCCATTTTTCGCGCGTCAAACAGGTGCCGCTCCAGGCGGCTGCGCTCGGCCAACGCCTCCATCCGTTCGGTGATGTCGATAAAAGTAATGACACCACCGAGCATCCGGCCATTCTTGAGAACCGGGTGACACCAATACTCGACCGGAAAGCCACTTCTATCCTGTCGCCAGAAAATTTCGTCGTCGGAATGGATGTGTTCGCCCTTCTTCAGCGCGTTTTGAATGCGGCAATCTTCCCTCGCGCAGGGTGTTCCATCGACGTTTGTGTGATGCATGATGTCATGCATGTTCTGTCCGAGTATTTCGCTATCGTTTGCATAGCCCAACATGCGCATTCCCGCCGGGTTGATGAACGTGCAGTCTCCGGTTAGGTCTAGGCCGAATATGCCTTCTGCTGCCGAACTCAGAAGCAGGCGCACTCTTTCCTCACTAAGGCGCAGAGCGTCAGTCATGGTATCGACTTCACGCGTCGTGACCATTGCCGTCACGCCCGCCAGAATAAAGCCGATAACCAGCGCGGCCAGCCCCAGGAACACGATGGCCCATATTTTGGTATAGGAACGGCTGTCGATTTCACTGCGCGACAATCCCAGATGCAGCTTCGCTTCGCCGTGTTCCAGCGAAGTCGCAATGTCGTAATAAACCTCGTTTCTGTGGTTTTTCCAGGTCTTGAGCGAGAGAGCGGCAAACGACCCGCCGTGAAGATCCAGAAGCCCGGTCGGCACGCCAACATCAAACGTATGCACATAGGGTTTGTTCGCTTTTTCGACAAAGGCGTATAAAACAACCGGCTGCTCGTCGGCAAAGCGTGCAAGCAGCGCCTTCAACGCCACGCGATCATCCCACAGGACGAGGCGTTCAACCTGATCGGCCAGAAAAAGGGCCTGTGCCCGAAACACACCCTTCAGGTTTTCCCGATTTTCCAGAAGAGAAAAGACCGCCGCCGAAAGACAGACCGAAACAATCAAAACAGAAAGCAGCCCGATAACCCGCAGGAATACCCTGCTTTGAAGCCTCATCCTCCGGCCTCGGTCTTAAGCGCTATCCAATCGCGCATTTCCCGAACCTTGTCATAGGCCTCGTCCTCGCCGTCTTCAAACCGTTCAATTCGCAGTTCCCGCAGCAAGGGAGAGGCGGTCGTGTCGCCATGCAGGCTCACAAAAGTCTCGCGCAATTCCTTTTTGGCGCTGTCCGCCATGTGTGGGTGCACGACGACCGGCGGTATTCCATATCGCGGCGACGAATGCACGACCCGCGTTCGGCCCACAAGATCCGGGTCCGTGGTTTTCATGAACTCCCAAACAAGGGAATCAACGGCCGCCCCGTCGGCCAGACCGTCGGCCACGGCCTTGATCGAATTGTCGTGGCTGTTGGTGAAGAACGTTTCCTTGAAGAATTTCTCCGGAATCGTGCCGCGTTTCGCCAGGACAAAACGAGGAACCAGACTGCCGGTGTTGGAATCGGGGTCCGTAAACGCAAACCGTTTGCCCTTCAAGCCCTCGAAATCCTGGATATTGCTATCCCGATGGACGATGAAAAGGGACCGGTAATACCGTTCACCGTTCACCACCGGCACGGCCAGAATCTCCATCCCGAACTTGTCATGGCCGTCCACATAGGGCCCGGCGCAAACGAACGCGAGATCCACTTCCTTGGCCTCAAGCAGATTGTTCACTTCGGCATACGTCTTGCGCTGCAAGAACACGGTGCGCCGCCCCATGCGTTTGCCGATCAGGCGCATGAGGTCGCCGTAATACCGCTTCGTCGTTTCCGGTGAGATCATGGCGGCGATGGCCACACGCAGGGTCGGCGTAGCGTAACCGGACTGCGCGTTCTCGCAACAAGCCTCCGAAATCACCTCGGTTTCATCGACGAGAACGGCTTCGGTTTCGTCGATCACGCCGGTCAGGACAATCGCCGAGACGATCAAGAACGCCGCCGCGGTCCCAATCGCAACCAGCCATCGCCAGTTTCGTCCAATCATGGCTTCCTTCGCCCGTCCGAAATGCCTTCGTTAGCCTAGAGCACTTTCCGACCAAATGCGATCTTTCTGACGTGGCCGATTAAGGCCGGGGTTAGGAGAGCGTCGTGGCGCGTAGCCGTTGCTACGGGCAAGAGGTTCGACGACGCCCCGGCCTTAATCGGCCCGCCCGAAGGGTGCGCTCCGGTGACCGCCCGCGTCGTGGTTCCGCTCCCCCGATGCGAGGGCATCGCGCTTCGCGAAACGCCTAGCGGATCATTCCACCGAAGCGCATCAGAATGACCGCATTTGGTCGGAAAATGCTCTAGCACAGTAACGCAATACCCGTCAGCCTGGATCGGGCCGTTTGAAACCCAGGCGTTCAAACGCCTCGGGCGGGGCTTCGTTTCGCGCCATCAGATCAATCATCAGCCCTTCCAGACGGGCCACGGTTGCGGGATCGTCGACGGGCGTGTTCTGTCCGGGATCGGCGTCAAGGTCGTAGAGCACGGTAGTTGTGTCCTCGATGGGGCCGCCCTGCCCCGGCGGGCGTTTGGCGTCGGCCCGCGCAGGCAGGCGCAACAACGGATATCCACCGGTGAATCCGAACTCGTTGATCAGTTCCGCGCCCTCGTACTCCTTTGCCTCAAACATGGTTTTCGTATGCATGGGCATGAGCGTGTATTCGAACAACTTCTGATCGGCCAGGTTCGACGGATATTTAAAGTAAGTGTAGCGGCCATCGGTGATATTGGTCGCCGCCCCGAACATGCCATAAATCAACGCCTCGCGGATCGGCTCGTCCTTTTCGAGCACGCGGGTAAGGGAAACGCCTTCCACGTTTTTCGGAACGGGCACGCCGTTCATTTCCAGCAAAGTCGGCATCAGATCGATGGTCTGGCTCAATGCCACGCGCCGGGTTCCCGCCTGATCGGCAAAATCCGGGTGATGCATCATCAACGGAATACGGCAGACTTCATTGTAGAACGGCATGCGGTTTTTGGCCCACCAGTCATGTTCGCCCAGCATATGGCCGTGATCGGTGGATACGATGAGGGCCGTATCCTTCCACAGATCGTGTTCGTCGAAATAGTCCAGCAATCGGCCGAAATACTCGTCGCACATACGCAGCAACGCCGCATTGTTGGCGCGAATTTCGGCAATTTCTTCGTCGCTTTCCCGAACCTTTCGATAGCGCGGCCAGTCCAGTGTCGGTCCCTGATAGTCGGTCTGATCCGCGTGCCGGAAGCGTTCCGGCGCATGGAACGGCTCGTGTGGATCGAAGCATTCGAGGTTGAGCATCCATTTGTCGGATCCCCGGTTGCGATCCAAGAATTGGAAGGTCGCGTCGAAGCACTGCACCAGTGGGAAGTCTTCTTCGCGGCCCATGTGCTCGCGGTTGACCATGCTTTGCGCGCGGCCGCCCTTGCCTGGCGGATCGTATTGAACATCGTGGTAGGTCTTGCGGAATTTCTCGTCGGGGGGCTCGGCCATGGCACCCCACGGGTCCCATTCCTGCCCACGGAAAAACTCCCAGCTTGAATAGCGGTTATGATAGGTGGAGCCACCGTCCTCCCAATAGTGGTAGTGATCCGAAATCAGGTGTGTATAAACCCCGTTCTCCTTGAGGATTTCGGGCATGGAGGCGTCGAACGGTTCCAGCGGCCCCCAACTGCGATGCAGGAAATTAAGGCGCCCCGTATGCAGATCACGCCGGGCCGGCATGCAAGGGAGGCTGCCAGCGTAATGGTTCTCGAAGGTTACGGCACGTTCGCAAAAGCGCGAAAAATTGGGTGTCGCCACCTCGCCGCCGTAACATTCCAGGGCGTGGCGGTTCAGTGAATCGAATAGTACGAAAACCGTTTTCATATCCCCGCCGGGGGTTTTTACGCCACCCGCCCCCTTTTCATTAGCGAGACGCTGCAACCTCGTAGTTGACGTGAACGACCTTGCCGTCGAACAAGTCCATGATCCCGCTGTTTTGCATGTGCGCGATATTTGCCGCCCGTTCGTCAGATGCCAGGGCGGCCTCGATGGCCTCGGCGGAATCAAAAGTCAGTTCGATGAATTGGTACAAATTAGGCGCACCGTCTTCACGCCATTGGGCGCGCAGCAGGCGGACGCCGCGAATGCCGGGAAACGTGTGAATCCGCGGAACGGCTTCTTCCTCGAAGAAACGATTGAATTTGTCCTGATTTTCGGCCGCTACGTCACCAATAAAATACGCACATCGAACATACATTTCGCATTCACCTTTATGTGTAAATCGGGAAAGAAGGACTTGTAGGCTATTTTCAATCACCCAGCAAAGCGCTTTGACGCGGGCGGAGCAGCAAAACCCTTGAACCGCGAAACGGTTTGATCTAAATGGGGGTGTCTTAAGCGTCCCCTTCGTCTAGTGGCCTAGGACACCGGCCTCTCACGCCGGCAACACGGGTTCGAGTCCCGTAGGGGACGCCAATTTTCATAACATATTGATATTGTCGAGTTTTTTTGGTGCTGCTGACTTCAGGTCGGGCTTTGAAGCGGAGCGCTTGGTTTAGGCAACGAAATGCTAGATACACAATATATCCATCAGCCGCGCGCTCCTGGCTCTTGAAGGATTTTTCGGATCACACGCCCAACGCTACTCATCGCCCCCCCAAATCCCCAGGTTGCTCTGACCAAGCCCTAGAACATCCTCGCCTTATCGAGAACGTTACGCATATCGTCCAGACGGCCGTCCAGATAACACCTGATGTTGTGACAAAAGATGTCGGTGATCTTGGCGTTTTCGCTGTTCACCGTACTTGCCGAATGGGGGCTGACAAGCACGTTCGGCATGTCCCACAGGGGACTTTCCGGCGGAAGCGGCTCGACCTCGAATACGTCCAAACCGGCGAAGGCGATCTTCCCCGACCGAAGCGCAGCGATCAGGGCCAATTCATCAACCACCTGTCCCCGCGCGATATTCACCAAAACGGCGCCGTCCTTCAATGCGTTGAACGCGCCCGCGTCGATCATTTTGTCGGTTTCGGGAGTGTGCGGCACGCTTAGAACCAGCACGTCGGCCTCGCCCAGCATCTCGTGAAGCTGTTCAATGGGGAAGAATTCGTCAAACCCCATTTCGGATGCCTGCGAAGCAGACACCACGACATCGGTTGCGATTGTCCGCATCCCCAGGAACCGGGCGGTCTCGGCCACGCGGCGGCCAACGGCTCCGACGCCGACGATTGCCAAAGTTTTTCCGGCCAGGTCTTCGCCGCAGTAGCGTTCCCAATGATGGGCCGCTTGTTCGTTTTTCAGATGCGCCAACCGCTTGAAATGAATAAGGACCGCCAGCAGGAAAAACTCGGACAGGGGCCCGGCATGAACGCCCTTGGCGGTTGTGACCAGAAGGTCCGAATCCTGAAACCCCAGGTTCTTGACCTGTTGGCCGACACCCGAACTGGTGGTCTGCGCCCATTTGACATTCGGCGCCAGGTCCATGCCGCCGGTTCCGTCCGCATCTTTCGGCGCGAAATCCCACAAAACGTCCGCCCGGCCCAGATAGTCGCGCCACCGCCGGTCCTGTTCGGGGGTGCGCTGAAATCCCTCTACTCCCTTGTGGTCGGCCACGTATCGCAGCGGCGGGAAAAGGTCGGGATCGAATAAGACCTCTACGTCGTCCGGCGCGACCGCACGGATTTTCTCAACCTGTTCGGGTTCCAGCGGCGTACTGATAAAGATATTCAGCGGTGCGGCTTTTTCCTGCATCGGGCTTTCCCTTCTCGTTCAATAATTGTGCAGAAAACCTAACGTGCGATCCCTTGTGGCGCAATTCCTTCGTAAAGGTGCGCAAGACCCCAGGAAGCACACGATCAAGAGTTGACAGCCCGCGCGGGGCTGGCGATCATCAACCGGAGGTTTGGGGGGGAATGCAATGGATTTGAAGAACGAAATCGAACGGCGCACCAGCGAAATTACAAACGAAATCACAGCGGTTCGCCACGCGATCCATGAACACCCGGAACTGGGGTTCGAAGAAGTCGAAACCGCCGCTCGAGTGGTTTCAATCCTGGAAAAACTGGAAATTCCACACAAGACGAAAATCGGTGGCACGGGGGTCGTCGGCGTTATTGAGGGCGGCGCGCCCGGCCCGACGGTCGCCATCCGAAGTGACATGGACGCCCTGCCGATGATTGAGGCCAGCGGCGTTTCCTTCGCGTCGAAGGTGCCGGGGAAGATGCACGCCTGCGGGCATGACGTGCATACGGCCATTCTGCTGGGCACGGCGATGGTCCTGAACGGACTGCGCGACCAGTTGAAGGGCCGCATCAAGTTGATCTTCCAACCAGCGGAAGAAATCCTGGAAGGTGCGGCCGCGATGATCAAGGACGGTGTTCTGGATGATCTCCCTGCCGACTTTTTCCTGGGTTACCACAATTGGCCGCCGTTGGAAGCGGGCAAGGTGGGTTATCATCCTGACGTCGTGTTTGCGGCGATCGATGCCTTCGACGTCACCCTCAAGGGGATTTCCGGGCATGCGGCGCATCCGCATCGGGCCATCGACGTCATTACCGCCGCGGCGCATTTCACGACCCAGCTTCAAACCACGATCAACCGCGAAATCGTTCCCATACAGCCGGTGGTCGTCGGCATCGGACAGGTCGAGGCCGGAACCTCGCGCAATATCCTTCCCGATTCCATCACCTTGCGTGGGGGTGCCCGGGCCCATGTGCCGGAAGTTCTGGAACAGGTCGAACAAATCATCCGACGGGTTCTCGAGGGCCTAAAGACCGGCCTGCGCATCGACTACGAACTTGATTACCGCACGGTGGTGCCGGTGGTGCGAAACGACGCGGACGTGATCGCGCGGGTTCTCGGTTCCGCCCGCAATATTCTGGGCGACGACAACGTCGTTCAGCTGCCCGAAGCTTCCATGGGCGGCGATGACCTGGCCTGGTTCACGGGCCGCATTCCAAGCGCGCACTTGCGCATCGGGTCAAAGATAGACGGATTGGAGACGATGCTGCACCGCAGCAATTATCAATGCAATGAATTGGCAATTCCGACGGCGATCAAAGCTGTCTCGCAGGCGGCTGTCGATCTGCTTTCGTAACGGAAGCCATGTGCGCATTCCAAACGGAGGAAAATAATGAAGGTTTCCCTTATTCAGATGAATTCCCAGGGTGACAAGGCGGCCAATCTGGCAAGCGCAAAAACCCTGATCGAACAGGCGGTGGCGACGGATGGGCCGGACATGGTCGTCCTTCCCGAATACTTCACGCATCTGGAGAGCAACATTCCAGCGCGCCAGGCGTCGGCGGAAACACTCCCCGAAGGCGAGACATATGTCATGCTGAGCGGCCTCGCCGCCCGTCATGGAATTTACGTGCATGGGGGCAGCCTTGTCGAACGGGACGGAGACGACATCTACAACACCACCGTCGCCTTTGGCCGCAAGGGCGAGGAACTGGCCCGTTACCGCAAAATGCACCGGTACGACGTCATCACGCCGGACGGCGTGCAGCATATGGAATCGGCAAGTGTCGGCCGCGGGGACGAGATCGTCACCTACGACATTGAGGGCAACGTCCGGGTGGGGTGTTCGATTTGCTACGATGTGCGCTTCCCCGAACTTTACCAAGTGTTATTCGGTAAAGGCGCCAAGATCATCATGGTTCCCGCCGCCTTCATGCTGCTGACCGGAAAAGATCACTGGGAGGTGTTGCTGAAAGCCCGTGCAATCGAAACCACTTCCTATGTGGTCGCGGCGGCTCAGTTCGGATCGTTCACTACGGGAAACTGCTACGGCCATTCGCTGGTGGTGGACCCGTGGGGCCATGTGATCGCCAAGGCCAGGGACGAGGTTGGTTTCGTCACGGCCACCCTTGATTTCGACTATCTGGACTCCGTGCGCGCCAAAATTCCGCTGGCGAGCCACAAGTTAATCTGATCGCCGCGACCAATAATGGGATGGAAGGTACAAGGATCATGTTCACGCTCAACGATATGCCCGCGCAAGTCGACGCGAAGTTGCTTGAGAAGCTTGCCCAGGTTGAAACCGCAACGGTCGGTCACTTTCGGCACGCCGGTTTTATGAACCCCAAACTGCGGGCTGTTCTGCCGGACCGCCGCATCGCCGGAACGGCGGTAACGGTGCGCATTCCGGGGTTTGATTCGGCGCTTTTGCACCACGTCATGGGATATGTTCGTCCCGGCGATTTTGTTGTCATCGACCGCTGCGGCGACCTGAAACATGCCTGTTGGGGCGGCGTGGTCACGCGGGCCGCGAAATTCCGTGGCGTTGTCGGCGCGGTGGTTGATGGCTACGCCACCGATTTCTCGGAAGTCCGTGACGTCGATATGCCGCTTTGGTGCCTGGGTCCGACCCCCATCACGACCAAGAAAATTGCCATCGACGGGCAATTCAACGTTCCGGTTTCCTGCGGCGGGGTAACGGTTAACCCCGGCGATGCCGTCCTTGCCGACGAAAGCGGCGTGCTGGTTCTGGCCCCTGAAATCGTCGATGCGGTTGCGGACCGGGCGCTGGCCATGCAGGCTGCCGAACCCAAGACCGTCGCCCGGATTGAGGCCGGTGAAAGAATGGGCGACGTAACCGGCGCAACCGCCATGATCGAGGCGGCCATCGCTGAACAGAACAAGTAAGCGGGATCAATGACGGACCTCGCGCCCGATCCAATCGAAGGCGGCGGGATTGCCGGTTTTGGCGCCCGCCTCCGCCAGCGCGAAATTACCGTCGAACAGGCGGTGAATGCCTATCTGGCAAGGATCGAGACGCTCGACCCCAAGTTGGAGGCATTTGAACATGTCGCCGGTGCGCAGGCCCTGATGTCGGCACGCACCATCGATGAGATGATGGCCTCGGGAACCGACCTGGGACCCCTGATGGGTGTTTGCGTTGTGCTCAAGGACCTGATCGCGGCGGAAGGCATGCCGACGACCGCCGGGTCCAATGTGGACGTCACCCATTCCATCGGCACCGAGGGAGGTTTTGTTCAGCGGCTACGCGAAGCAGGCTGCATCATCTTGGGCAAAACGAAAACCGTGGAATTTGCCCGAGGGGCTGCCGGAATCAACAACATCCGCGGCACGCCCTGGAACCCTTGGGATGCGTCCATTCACCGCATTCCCGGTGGGTCCAGCAGTGGCTCCGCCGTGGCCATCGCGGCCGGAATGTGCGGTATCGCCATCGGCACCGATACCGGCGGATCGGTTCGCGGCCCAGCGGCCTTCTGCGGCGCGTTTGGTCTGAAACCGACCATCGGGCTGTGGCCGTTGGACGGTGTATTTCCCAATTCTCCCACCTTCGACACAATTGGTCCCATGACGCGGACCGCCGAAGATGGGGCCATTGTTTATTCAGCGCTGTCGGGCGAGACGGTTCCGCAGCTAGGTTCGTTCAAGGGGCTTCAGATCGGCAAACCCACCAATCACTTTTTCGATGATCTCGATACCGATGTCGGTGCCTGCGTCGAAGCGGCCTTCGGCATAATGGCGGACGCGGGCGCCGAGGTCGTTGCGGTTGACGTTCCCGAAGTGGCGGAACGGGAAGATATCCTGAAAGCGATATGCGCCCCCGAATGCATCGCAGGGATCGGTCTGGAACGTTTCCGGGTCGAAAAAGATGAGATGGACCCCATTACCGTGGCCCGCACGGCCCCGGGTTTGGACGTCTCTGCGGTCGAATACATTGAGGCGGTTCGGCGCTGCCGCGAACTGGCCGAAATCTTCGCTGAACGGTTCGAGGGTTTCGACGCCTGGATCACGCCGACCACCACAATGACCGCGCCCAGCGTCGCCGAGGTGACCGATTTGACCACGGGCCTTCAATTGGAAGCGCGTCTCGGACTGAATACGCATCCGGTCAGTTTTTTCGGCCTGTGTTCCACCACCAGCCCAATCCAGCACCTGGTCGGCGCGAGATTACCCATAGGCCTGCAAATTATTTGTGCGGGCGGGGCCGACGCCAAGGCCGTATCAATCGCGCGCGCACTGGAACAGCGGATCGGACCACCGCCCAGCCCGAACCTTTCCGGCTTGTTTGGCTAGATCGCTATCCCGGCCCCATGATCAGGTTGGGTAGCCACAGGGTTAGCGGCGGAATGAAGGTGATCAATATCAGAACCGCAATAAGCGGTATCAGCAAGGGCAGTACCGCCATGGTCACCTTCTCGAAGGGAACACCGGATATTTCCACCATGATATAGACACCGATCCCCATGGGGGGGGTGGCAATGCCGATCAACAGGGCATTGGTGATGATCAGGCCGAAATGAACGCGGTCGATTCCAAACTGGTCAATGATCGGCAGCATCATGGGAACCAGAATCAGCTTGGCCGGAACACCTTCAACGACACAGCCGATGGCCAGGAAGAAAACCAGCAACAGGGCCAGGAAGATGGATTTGTTTTCCGTCACCAGCAACACGGCTTCGGCCATTTGCTGCGGAATCTGCTCGATGGCCAGAAGCCATCCCATGACCTGCGAATAACCGACGATGATCATAATCACCGAGGTGATCAGCATGGTATCGGTGGTGGCCTGCCACAAGCGGCGAAGGTTGATGGTCCGGTAGATCACACCAAGAAGAAGCGAATAGGCGCAGGCCAGAACACCCGCTTCGGTCGCCGTCGTGAATCCGGTGATGATGGCGCCAAGGATGATACCCGGCGCGACCAGGGCGGCGATGCCGTCCACACCCTTGCGCAAAACCTCCTTCAATGACGCCCGGGGTTCGCGTGGGAAATTGCGTTTATCGGCGATGGCCCTGTTAAAAAGCATCAGTGCGCATCCGATCAGGATGCCCGGGATGACTCCGGCCAGGAACAGCCGCGCCACCGATGTATTGGAAAGAAAGGCGTAAATCACCAGACTGATGGAAGGCGGAATGATCGGCCCGATCACGGCCGAGGCCACCGTCAAAGCGGCGGCAAAATCAGCCGGATAGCCACGTTCGCGCATGGCCTTGATTTCAACGGTACCAAGCCCCGCGCAGTCGGCCACCGCAGCGCCCGACACACCGGCGAAGATCATTGATGAAAGCACGTTCACCTGGGCCAAACCGGCGCGAAAATGACCGACGCAGGCCGTGGCGAAATCGAAAATTTTATCGGTCATGCCGACAGCGTTCATCAGGTTGCCGGCCATGATGAAAAATGGAACCGCCAGCAAGGCGGGATTTTCCACCCCCTCCAGCACATGGAGCGGAAGCGTATAAAGCTGGCTGCCGAACCCGGCGGCGAACAGCGCCGCAAGGACGGACGTGCCGATCGCCATGGTAATCGGAACACGCAAAAGAACGCAGGTAATGAAAAGACCAAAAAGAACCCAGGCCACTGTTTCCCCCTGTTTCAGCTACCGTCGACGGATTTCGGCTGCACGGCCCCGTTGTCACGGAACGCGTGCACCGTATCGACGACGAAATTGAGGAGAATCAGGGCGCAGGAAATGAACAAGGGTATCGACATGGTATAACGCTCGAGCCCGACCATCTCGATTTCACCCACTTGCTGAGCCATGATCTTGGGTGCATGCACCAGCATGATGATCATCAAGCCGATGACGATAACGTTGACCAGAATCCGCGAGGCAAATTGTGCTTTCTCGCCCAGACGCTCGATGACGAAATCAACGGTGATATCCTTGTTCTTCCGATAAACGACGAAGAATCCGAGAAACGTCATCCATACGAACAGAACCACCGACCACCCGAACACCCATTGGATGCTGACGTCGAAGATAGCCCTCTTGGCAACGTTCAGGATGTTGATGGTTAGCATGATCGCCAAACAGGCATTCGCGAGCACGTGAAACACGCGCTCGCAAACACCCAGGAAGCGATCGACGTGGTCGATCACCTGCATTTTTTGACCTCAATCACGTTGGCGTCGTTACCGGGCCGCGTCGACGATCTTCATGTAGCCGTCGGGCAGTTTTCCGGCTTTTTCCAGCTCGCTGTAGAATTTGGCTGCCTCATTGACGATATCGGAGGTATCGATTTCGTCATACGTGACACCCTTTGCGGCCATGCGCTTCAGGGATTCCGTGGTGATGGAACCCATCAAATCCGCGCTGTATTTGGACGCATCCGCGTGCGCACGATCAACGGCCGCGCGCAGTTCAGGGGTCAAGCCCCGATAGGCCTTTGCATTGGTCATGAAGGCCGCCGTCTGCGGATATTCATCCGTACGGATGATATGCGGCGCCACTTCGTAGAACTTCATGCTCTCGACCAGGGCGATGGGGCTGGTCACAGATTCCACGATGCCCCGGCTGATGGAGGAATAGACTTCCGTCCAACCCAGAAC
>Ga0233431_1002623_pt1 | contig 24528 bp, 23 predicted proteins | sample SI_118_April2016_FD_179867 | JGI IMG/M metagenome (GOLD analysis project Ga0233431, IMG submission 179867) | Seawater microbial communities from Saanich Inlet, British Columbia, Canada - SI_118_April2016_200_MG | ecosystem: Environmental > Aquatic > Marine > Inlet | place: Canada: British...
CTTAAAAGCGGGATTTGATCCTGTGGATGTGACCATCAAAAGCAGAAGCCGGGCCCATGCGCATCCGGGTTCCAAAACCATCGCCGTGCATATGGTGGGGGACCGCAAGTCGGGGCGTCTTCTGGGGGTCCAGATGGTGGGACAAGAGGGCGTGGCCCATCGGATAAACGCCCCTGCTGTCGCACTTCAGGCCGGGATGACGGTTGAAGAATTCAGTCAGAGCGATCTGGCCTATGCCCCGCCCTTCAGCCCGGTATGGGATCCCATGCTCACCGCCGCCAATCAGTTGTTGAAAAAAATGTAAAACGGCATCTTGATGAAATTTCGCTCATTTAACTTGATATCAGAACTGAATGTGGGGACATGGGAGATCTTCCTTTAAAGAAAAAAGTGGCATTGATCACGGGAAGTGCCCGAGGAATCGGAAGCGTTATTGCGATGAAATTCTCTAATTTGGGCGCTGATGTAGTCATTACGTACAGAAAACAGGGTAGTTCCTCACAAGCCAAAGGGAAAAAGCTGTGTGAAGGTATCAACAAAGGGGGTGGCAGGGCCATATTGGTCAACTGTGATATTTCCCAAAAACAATCGGTAAAAAAGACCGTAAATGATGCAAAAGCGCATTTTGGACGTCTTGATTTCTTGATTTTGAATGCTGCCCGGGCGCCGTTTAAACCCATTGAAAGACTGTTTGAGCGAGAGCTTAGAGATTTGGTGAATACCAATTATCTGGGGCACATCTTCTGTATTCAGGAATCCATTCCCCTGTTGGAGAAGACCGATGGGAAAATTGTCTTTATTTCAAGCCTGGGCAGTCGGTTCTATAATCCTTCCTACCCTCTTGGAAGTATGAAAGCGGCCATGGAGTCCGTGGTTCGGGATTGTTCCCAAAGCCTGAGAAAAAAAAAGATACGGGTGAACGGGGTCTGCGGGGGGCTTGTGAAAACCGACGCGTTTAAGACCCTTCGACTTTATTGGGAGGGCATTGACCAGTTGCCGGATCACCTGTTTGTGCCGCCGGAAGAAATGGCGGATGTGGTGATGTTCCTATGTGGTCCGGAGAGCAGGGGGATATGCGGTCAAATCCTGGTGGTGGATCGAGGTTTAAGCAATCGTCTTTTTGGGCCTTTTTGAAAACATTCGATTAACCCTAGAGGAGGATGTATGGGGCAGAAAATAATTGGAGAGAATAAGGTATTCTCTGAGCTGAAGCGGACCATCTCAAAAGCCCTTGGTGTTGATGAGCCGTCTATTCGGCCGGAAAGCGTGTTGACACGGGATTTAGATGCTGAGTCTCTCGATTTTCTGGACATCAGTTATAATCTGGAACAGATCTTTGGATTCAAAATGGCCCGTCATTTTGTTCTGGAACACGCCGAGGAGATGTTCGGAGAAGGCAAGGCCGTCGATGAAAACGGATGTTTAACCCCCCAGGCTGTAGAGATGTTAAAATTGCGGTTCGCCAGCGACTGGACTCCCCTGAAACCCGGCATGGACATGGATGAAGTGGTCCATCTGGTTACGGTGGATTCCATGGCCGGAAGCGTTTTGGATATCCTTGACAGCCTTCCTGAAACTTGTCCCGACTGTGGCCGGTCATCGTGGGCAACCGAGGATGGAACCCATATTCTGTGTGGGTCATGCGGGAGTGCTGCAGTTTATAAAACCGGTGATGAATTGGTCATCGACTGGTTGAAACAGATCCAGGAAAAAAATCGCTTTTTCTGATATCGTTTTAAAAATGGGGAAACAGGCTCTTAAACGCAGGGTTGTTATTACCGGGTATGGCATGATCACCCCATCGGGTCGGAATGCTGCAGACACCTTCAAGAGTTGCAGCATGGGAAAATCCGGCATTGAAGATATCACGGCCTTTGACGCAACGGGCTTTCCCTGCCGGATTGCGGGCCAGGTGAATGATGAATGGATTCAAGACGATGGATTTAGTAACCACCGAAGACTTCTGAAATTTTCTTCCAGGGGACTCAGGCTGATGAGCATTGCCGCCGGGGAAGCAGCCTCTCATGCGGAACTTCCCAGGGTCTTTGACCGTCAGCGAATCGGCGTTTCCATCGGCTCCTACGGTGAAGACCCTCCCCTGGAAGAAATTGTATGGCTTCACCGGTTTTACGATGGAGAGGGCCATTGGGATCTTGAAGGCCTGGCAAGGGAAGGCGGCTATAACTTTCTTCGGTTTTATCGTAGAAAACCGGATATGATCTCGGCGATGATTTCCAGACTTCTTGTCTGCAGGGGGCCGAATCTTTCAAGCACATCGGCATGCGCGGCCGGCGCACAGGCCGTCGGCGAGGCATTCAGGATGATTCAGGATGGGCAATGTGATGTCATGTTGGCCGGGGGGTGCGAGTCAACCTTGAATCTTGTGGGGCTTCTCGGTTTTATGCTGTTGGGCGCCGTAGCCACGCGTTATGAAACGCCCCAGACCGCCTCGCGGCCCTTTGACCGGAAAAGGAACGGGTTTGTCTTGTCGGAAGGGGCCGCGGCCTTGATCCTGGAAGACTTTGATCATGCCTGCAATCGAGGCGCCACCATTGAAGGAGAAATCCTGGGATACGGCAGTTCATCGGATGCCTATCGCATTACGGATTCCGATCCCCGGGGCGAAGGCGCCATACTGGCCATGCGCAAAGCCATTGCTGATGCAGGGTTGACCCCCGAGAAAATTCAATATATCAACGCCCACGGGACTTCCACCCAGAAAAACGATATCAGCGAGACCAGCGCCATCAAGGCGGTTTTTGGCCCAGACGCGAAAAAAATGCCCATCAGCTCAAACAAGTCCATGCTGGGGCACTGCATTGCCGCGGCCGGTCCCATTGAATTGATCCTGACGCTTATGGGGATGCATCGTTCCCTGGTTTTGCCGACCATCAACCAGACCCATCCCGATCCAAAGTGCGATCTCTGGTTTGTGCCCAACCAGGCCGTTCACAAAGCGCATTCCGTGGCGATCTGCAATTCTTTTGGTTTCGGAGGACAGAACGGATGCCTCTGTATCGGAAATACCTTTTGAATTTCTTTCTGCGATTCGGTAGGTCATGTGAATTGCCTAAGACCTAAGAAAGGACCCTTCGTGGAAAACGTCGTTGTCACCGGCATGGGGATGGTAACGTCACTGGGCGCCACCGCCGGAGAAACCTACCGTGCGCTGCTGGGGGGATGCTCGGGGGTTCGTCCCATTTCAGGGTTTGATACTGAAGGCTTTGATTGTCGAATAGGCGCACAGGCGTCCCCCATTAATCCCTCGGATTTGGGAATTCACCCCAGGGACGCGCGCATTATGGGCCTTCAGGGTCTCATGCTGATGAAAGCCGCCCGGGATGCATTTGCGGCCGGCGGTTTGGATAGATGCCCCGTTGATGCCAATTCAACGGGGCTCTTCATGGGCATGGGTATGGTGGATTATGAGTTCAAAGATCTTCTGCCCGCGGTCCGGGCTTCTCTGAACAGGAACGGTACAATCAATGATGATGATTTTTTCAGCCGGGGATACCGGGAGATTTATCCGCTCTGGCCCCTTTCCATGTTGAATAATATGGCTTTGTGCCAAGTGGCGATCCATTTGGGCATCAAAGGTGAAAATGCCGTGTTCGCGCCCTATGGGGACGCCGGTGCATGGGCTGTCGCTGAAGGGGTAAACGCCATTTTGGAAAACAAAGCCGCTGTTGTTCTGGCGGGAGGCGTCAGTGAGAAAATATCCCCGTTGAGCCTTGCTCGCGGCCTGTCGGCAGATATTTTGAACACGGAGCCATCACCGAGCCGGAATGTCTCTCCTCCTTTCAGGGCCGAAGGAAGAGGGACCATCCTGGGAGAAGGATGTGGGGTAATGGTTTTGGAATCCCAATCTTCCGCCGAAAAACGGGGTGCGCCGTTTTTAGCCAAAGTGTCGGGTTTTGGATCGGCCTTTGAACGGGAAAAAGAGAGGAACTCTCCGACCGCCCGTGCCGTTCAAGGGGCCATGGAGGAGGCTATGGCGGATGCAGGGATTGACCCTGCCCGTGTTGACCTGGTTATTGCCCATGGAGACGGCACGGACGGGGATAAAAATGAGATCGATGCGATTGCCGGTTTTTTTGCCGATGCAGGCAGACCCATCGACGCATACGCCTCAAAAGGAGCGCTTGGAAACCTGTTTGCGGCATCACCCGTGGTGGATGCTATCCTGAGTATTTGCATGATGGAAAAGGGCATGGTTCCCGCAACGCTGCATGTGGATCAGGTGGAACATCATACGTCTTTGAACCTGATTTGCCGCAAGGCCCTGCAAAAAGGACTCGAATGCGTCCTGATCAACACTCGAAGTCATGAAGGGCAATGCGCGTCACTGCTTATAACCGCTTGCAGGTAAACGAAGGTTGCGTCACTGCATTTCGAGGGACGTGAAAAATCAGACAGCTGTAAGGGCGAAAAATCTTTCGCCCCTGCCTATATGGAGAATAACAGGGGTAGTTGGGTATGCGCTTTTTATTTTGCGACCGGATTGTCGAAATTAACAAGGGCGAATCTATTGAAGGCGTCAAGGGCTTTTCTCTTTCCGAGGAATTCTTGAACGGACATTTTGAAGAAACGCCCCTTGTGCCTGGAGCCATCTTCATTGAAACCATGGCCCAGTTCCTGGGGTGGCTCATTATGTATTCCCATGATTTTCAATATTTTCCCATCATCAGCCTCATCGAGGATGTTGAAGTGACGTCGGGCATGGCGCCGGGTTTCGAGGCCCGCGTGCAGGCCCGTATTGTTTCAACAAATGCAACAGATTCTCTGGGAAAAGCGGAAATCCGTGTTGATGGACAGCCCATTGCCCGTGCGGTTCGAATGATTTACAGTCATTTTTCCGTCTCCGATCCCATGAAGTTGCGAAACCAGTTCAACCTTATGGCCCGCTCTGAAAAGACCACGGGGCTGACATGGAAGATTCATGGGTAAGAGAGTGGTTGTGACAGGTCTCGGGCTGGCAACCGCCCTTGGGATTGAAGTGGCGGAAAACTGGCGGAAATTGCTGGATGGGGTTTCGGGAATCCAAGCCTTAACCTTGTCTCATAGCGGTTCGTCACCCATTCGCGCCGCAGGCCAAATAGACCCGGGCCACTTGAAGAAAATGGAGGTGGCTTTTGCCCGTAAGTTCCGAATGTGCGGGGAAAAGAAAGCCGTTTTTGCCCATTGGGCTGCCATGTCCGCCCTAAAGGACGCGGCCCTGCTCGATTTTCGAGGGGATCGAAATCGATGGGGCCTTTTGTCCGCTGAAGGTATTCCGACGGTTTCGCTGTCGGGTATTGCCCCATATATGAACGGCCGGGGCGGTTTTGACCTGATCCGTTTTGGAAAAGAACATGGCGGCCCAAACCACCGCGCCCTGAATAAAATCCGGGCCAATGGGATTGCGGCCCTTGTTTCAGAAGAATTTGGCCTTCGGGGTCACAATGGTGTTACCATGTCCGCGTGTGCCTCGGCAACCCAGGCCATCGGCCTGGCCTTTCGCGCCATCCGTCGGGGTCATGCAGAGGTGATGGTTACCGGGGGAACCGATTCCATGATCAACCCCATAGGCCTCATGTTTTTTGTGCTCCTCACAGCGGCTTCCGTCTCTTCGGGAAGAGCAAAAACCGCATGCAGGCCCTTTGACCGAAAACGTAACGGCCTGGTGGTCGGTGAGGGAGCGGGTTTTCTGGTGCTGGAAGCCCTTTCCCATGCGCAGGAAAGAGGCGCCCACATATACGCGGAGATGGCTGGATACGGTTCAACCATGGATGCTTTCAGGGCGACCGCGCCGGATCCTGAGGGGCTGGGTGCTGCCCGGGCCATGCAGCATGCTCTGGACGACGCCGGGCTGGGCCCCGGGGATATTAATTACATCAATGCGCACGGTACTGGGACCCGACGGAACGACATCTCTGAAACGCTGGCCATAAAGAAAGTATTTGGGGCACATGCGGCAACCCTGTGCGTCAGTTCAAGTAAATCCATGATTGGGCATCTGATGGCGGCCTCGGGGGGCCCTGAGTGTATATACACAGTGTTAACGGTCCAAAACGACGAAATCCACCCGACCCTCAATCTTCAAAATCCGGACCCGAAATGTGATCTGGACGCTGTTCCCAATATCAAACGCAAAAGGGTTGTTCGGGCCGCACTTTCCAACTCCTTTGGTTTTGGCGGACAGAATGCAACCATTGCCGTCAGGAAATATGGTTGAGGTATGGTCAATGAGGCAACCGTCATGAAGCTGGATTTGACTGACAGAATCGCCCTGGTGACCGGAGGCGCCGGAGGGATCGGCCGGGAATGCTGCCTGAGACTCGCACGGGCGGGGGCGACCGTTATTATCAATTTCAACCGATCGGAAAAAGAGAGCGAACATCTGAAAAAGGAGATTTGTGAGGGCGGGTTTCGAGGGGAGGCGTTTCAGGCGGATATCACCAATTCTGCCGAAATTCAGGGCCTTTTTGATTTTATTCGGGAGAAATTCGGTCGACTGGATATCCTGGTCAACAATGCCGGCGTTATCATGGACAGGCTTTTATTGACCATGAAAACAACAGAATGGGATCGGGTGCAGGACGTGAACCTGAAAGGCGCCTTTCTGGCAACTCAGAGGGCGGTCGAATTGATGCTGCCCGATCACCGGGGAAAGATCATCAATATTGCCTCCACCAGCGCCATAAGAGGCGGCAGGGGACAAACGAACTATGCCGCGGCCAAGGGCGGTTTGATTTCGTTTACCCGCGCATGCGCCGTGGAGCTGGCCAGAAAAAACATACAGGTCAATGCTGTATTGCCGGGCTTCATCATGACCAAAATGAGCGATCGGGTCAGGAAGCGAGCTGGCAAAGAAATTCTCGGAAAGATTCCGGCATTAAGATTCGGTGAGGCGTCTGATGTTGCAGACCTTGTGGTTTTTCTGGCATCCGACAAATCTGATTACATCACGGGGCAGGCCATTTCGGTGGACGGGGGCCTGAGCATTTCCTAATGCGACTGTATCAGGGCGTGGATATTGTGGAAATATCCAAAATAAAAAAGATTATGGGCGGAAACCCTTCTTTTGCGCTCGATATTTTCACTGACAGGGAGAGGGCTTACTGTTGGTCTTTTAAAGAGCCCTATGCCCATTTTGCCGGTCGGTTTGCCGCTAAGGAGGCGTGCGCGAAGGCCTTGGGAAAAGGATTTTTATCCACCGGCATCGATTACGCGTTTCAAGAGGTTGAAGTTGTCCCGGACCCTTCGGGAAAGCCTCGTCTAGAGTTGTACGGGTGGATGGCAAAAATTTGCCAAAAGCGAAAAATTGATCAATTGACGGTTTCGATTTCTCATACCTCCCGGAATAGCATTGCGACTGTCATGCTTCTTGGCGTATGAGCCGTTTTAGGAAATACAATGCGATATCTACTCATTGATCATATTACCGAGGTCCAAAGCGGCAGCCGGATCCGGGGCATCAAAAATGTCACCATGAGTGAAGATTTTCTGTCGTTTCACTTTCCCGATAATCCGGTTATGCCCGGGGCGCTGCTTCTGGAGGCACTGGTCCAGCTGGCAGGATGGCTTGAGGCGGATTCCAGCCGGTTCAACGGTTGGATCCTGCTTCGCAGAGTCAGGAAATGCCGATACTACGGTTTCGCACGGCCCGGTGATCAGGTAGGGCTCGAGGTCACCCCTTTGCCTGCAGAAGATCCGTGCGCCAGGATGTATAAAGGGGTCGGCAGGGCCAATGGCAAAAAGTTGATTGACGCGGAATTTGAAGGTGCCGTCCAATCCCTGACCGGACTTCATGATCCTGCCAGGGCAAAACATCTTTTTCAAATCCTGACGCGAGCCTGTGGGTTTAAGCCAAATGGATAATCGAAACAGTGTCATAACGGGATTGGGTTTAATTACGGCTCTCGGGAAAAATGTCGTTGATAACTGGTGCAATCTGGAACTCAAAAACACTGGAATCGGCTGTTATCCCCGGGAAAATCAGCCCGAGCCATTCAACTATATTGGAAAAGTACCGGAATTTGAAATACCGAAAGGGGTGCCCCGAAAAATAGGGAATCAGATGAAATTTTTAAGTCGCGGTTCCTTACTTGGATTCATGGCGGCCCATGAAGCCGTCACATCGTCCGGGATGGAAATATCTCAAATTCCGTCGGATCGCAAGGCCCTGGTTATCGGTTCAGGAGATCATACCAAAACCGGATATGATTTTCTGTTCCCCGCCGTGAAGAAAGGGACAGGCGGAAAATTCACACATGTGAACACCCAACAGTTGAACGAAACCTGTCTCCACGAGGTGAACCCCTTTTATCTCCTGGAGTCGATTCACAACAACCTTTTCAGTTTCCTGTCCGCGCTTTTTGACATGAAGGGCCCGAATGTCACTCTGGCCACCCTGTCTCCCTGCGGCCTTCATGCCCTGGAGGCAGCATCCCGAATGATCCGCCAGGACCAGGCGGATATGGCGCTGGTGGTGGGGTGTGGGAACTGGATCACCGAAATTCCCATCTACGAATTGCAGGGTCTCGGCTTGCTTTCCCATTGTCGGGAAGGGGCCCAATCTTTCAGGCCCCTGGATAAGCGAAGGAACGGATTCATGCCGGGTGAAGGGGGGGCTGCCGTCCTGCTGGAATCTGAAGCGGCGGCCAAAACGCGCGGGGCCGTCATACATGGCAGAATCAGAGGCACGGGCAACTGCATTGAATTTGAAAACGCGCAGGGCCTTGGGGTTTCGACGAAAGTCACCCTGCGCTGTATGGCCATGACTTTGAAAGACGCCGGCGTGGATGCGGCCGACCTTGGATTCATATCCCCTCACGGGAATGCCACACGAATGGGGGATCGCTCCGAACTCGAATCCATACAGACACTCTTGGGAAACCATTCAGAACGGATACCCATTGTTGCCATGAAACCCTATACCGGGCACATGGGAGCCGCCAGCGATATCGCCGAGTTGATTCTGGGCATAAAGGGCATGCAACAGGAGATGGCGCCGGCGACGCTGAATTTCGAGGCATCCGAAGAACGATTTTCTCATTTGAATATTTCAAACGCCCCTCTTTCCTGCACCGGGAACCGTTTTTTGTCGGTTTCCTGCGGCATGGGGGGGCAGGTCGCATCTGTTTTAGTAGAGGTATAATCCAGGACCATGTCCATTTTCAGTCTAAAATCAAGACATCCGAAAGCCCTCTGGCACCTTTTGCGCCAAAATCGGCTTGAATTCATTCTGATTTTGCTTTTTATGGGTTTGTCCTCAGGGGTTATCATGCTCGTACCTTACTGGGCCAAGGTGCTCATCAATGAAATTATGCTGAAAAAAGATTTTGTCCTTTTGTTCAAGCATCTCCTGTGGGGGCTGCTTCTGTTTTTTGCCATACTTTTTTTTGAATTTGAGAGAGAACTGAGAAAATTCCGTTTGAGCAATGGGGTTGAAGCGGTTGTTCGAGTTCGATTGTTTCGGAAAATTATCGGGATACCCTTAAACATCCTTCCCGAACAAAGAACCGGCGATTTGATCTCAAGAATATCCAACGACGTCCAAATTTTCGGGGACGGAATCCGCTTCGGCCTGTTGACCTTGATTCCAAACCTTTTGATTGCTCTGGGGCTGATGGTTATGATGGTTTGGTATTCATTGCCCCTGTCAATGATTACCATAGTTCTGATTTCGCCCATGGCGTGGGCCGTCCAGTACTTTGTGCGTAGAATCAGATTAAAAGCAAGGATCGCTCAGGAAAAGATGGGCCTGGTTAACAACATGGTGGAGGAATCGCTGAGGGGAATAAAAGAAATAAAATGCTATGGCCGCGAAGAGGGTGTAGGAGAGCGGTTTTTCGAACTGAGCAACAGGGCCTTAAAAGCCCATAATCAACAAGACAAATTAAGGGCTGTCAATCCCGCCATTGTTTCGTGCCAGACCTTTATTACCATCGGTATACTCATCCTGGTCTGTTCATGGATGCTTAAACGGGGGCTTTTACCCGTGGAAAATCTGACAGCTTTTGTTACATGCCTCCTGCTGATTTTTACACCCATCACCAGAATTTCGGGCTCATTTGGTTTTATGGGAAAGACTTTCGCTGCCATGGACCGTTTTGACGAAATTTTCAGTTTGCCCGCAGAGCCTTTAAAGAGTGAAAACCTTTCCAAACTGCCTGAAATCAGCGGGCACATCCGTTTTAAAAACGTCTGTTTCCGCTACCATGAGAACGGATTTCACCTGGCGGACATGAATTTTCAAATCGAACAGGGAGAAACCCTGGCCATCGTGGGACCCAGTGGTGCGGGAAAAACGACTCTGATCAACTTGGCTTTGCGTTTTCTGGATCCTATTTCCGGAACCATCCTGATTGATGGTCTTGATATCCACCGGCATCGCATTGATAGCCTGAGGGAGCAGATCGGTTTCGTACCCCAGGAACCGGTTCTCTTTGATGCGACCCTGGGGGAAAATTTGTATTTTGTGAAAGAAAATGCCACGGAAAATGAAATCAGAGCTGCTGCGAGAGCTGCCCATGTGGATCATTTTGCTCAGAAGCTCCCCATGGGATATGACACGCCAATCGGACAATATGGAAACCGTTTGTCAGTGGGACAACGTCAGAGAATCGCCATCGCCAGGGCGTTTCTTCTGAATCCCCGGCTGCTGATCCTGGATGAACCCGCTTCCGCCCTTGATCCGGAATCGGAGCATCTGATTAACGATTCTCTTCAATCGCTCTGGCAGGGCCGAACCACCATCATTGTCGCCCATCGTATGTCCACTATCAAGAACGCGGATCGTATTTTGGTTTTGGACAACGGGCGTATTATCCAGAATGACACGCACCAGAACTTGCTCAAGGAAAAAGGCCTTTTCCAAAGACTGTACACTTACGCGGCGTCCTGAAAAGGGAATAGGCATGTCTTTAAACCCAAGGCTGATGCAAAAGAAAAACTATCATGAGGCCTTTATGATGTCTTAGGGACAGGGTTCTTCGGCCACAGTCTGTCGCTAAATCCCAAGCCATTCTACGACTTCAAGCATGTGGGTTTTTATATCCAACCTCGGTGCCAGATCCAATGCAACCTGACTCATTTTTTCTACGATTTTAGGATCCTGGAGCGTAAGCAACACATCGGCCAGTCCATCCACATCCCTTGGATCGCTCGGAAGAGAACCATCTACGGCTTTTTCTCCTCCTGATAGTCCTCCTCGGCGTTCACCTGCCACAGGTTTTCCTTGGACGCGACCCCGTTGACGATGTTGTCAACCGCGGTCATGGCTGTGAGCATGGAATGGTCCATGTTGTTGTAGCGGTGCATGCCGTTGCGGCCGATCAGCCAGAGGTTGCCGATACCGTCGAGGAAATCGCGGACCGTCTGAAAACGGTCGTAACTTCCGAAATAGCCCGGATACGCCTTGGGCATACGGATAACCGCTCCGTCCAGCATATCGGCCTCGTCCGCGAAGCCGATGGCGGCCAGTTCCCGCCCGCCCAGGGTGATCAGATCCCGGTCGGACAGGCGCCACAAGGCGTCGCCCTCGTTGGTGAAATACTCGAGGCCCACCCAAACGGTCTCGCGGTCCCTGACCATGTACGGACTCCAATTGTTGAAGACCTGGATCCGACCCAGCTTGACCTCGCGCTCCTGAACGTAAATCCAGTTGTCGGGAACGATGTTGTTGATCGTCGGATAGGAGGTTCGATTGGTCACCTTCAGCTTTCTCAGCAGCAGACCCACCGTGATAAAATCCCGGTAGCTGAGATCGGCGGCGATCCTGGCGGCCCGCTCCGGCGCCCGTTGCCCCAAGGCGGCCATCAGGTCCTTGACCGGCATCGAAGAAAAGAACCAATCGGCCGTAATTTTTTGCCGGGAACCGTCGGCGTCCTCGACCTCCGCACTGCGCAGGCGCTTTCCGTCAAATTCAAGGCCCACCGCCCGGGAGTTCATCCGAATCTCTCCCCCGCCGCACCGGACACGCTCCGCCACAGCACTCCAGAGTTGGCCGGGACCGTGCTTGGGATAGTAGAACTGCTCGATCAGGGAGGTTTCGATGTCTTTCTGGGCCATGGAGCGATCCGGCGAACCCATCTTTTTGACCGCGTGCCAGACGGCCCGGCGGATGGAAAGCTCCTTAACCCGCTGGGCTCCCCATTCCGGTTTGATCTGGTCGCATGGTATGCCCCATACCTTCTCGGTGTAGTCCTGGAAAAACGTCTCGTAAAGGGAGCGGCCAAACCGGTTGATGAAAAAATCCTCCAGGTTTCTTTCCGGCCGGATTGGGCGCACTTGTCTCCAGGTGTAGCTCAAACCGACGGAGATCATGCGACGCATTCCGAGATTCATTATGGTATCGAAGCTCAAGGAGACAGGGTAGGCAAAGAACTTACGAAGATAGTAAATCCGGGAAAACCGGCGGCGGATCAGCATCACCTCGTCGGTCCGATCAGGGTCAGGCGCCTGGGGAAGCTCCGAGAGGGGCATCCGGCGGCCCAGGACGCGGTCGTCCCAGGAAAGAGCGCCCTGTACGGGGAGAACCTCCTGCCACCAGTCCATTACCCGGTCGGACTTGGAGAAGAAGCGGTGTCCCCCCAGGTCGATCCGGTTGCCGTTGAAGTTGATGGTCTTGGAAATTCCGCCGATATCACCGCTCATCTCGACTACAATGGGGTGGATATCGGTCCTGGCCAGCAGTTCGGCGGCCGCGGTCAGGCCGGCAGGACCGGCGCCGATGATAAGAGCGGTGGGCCTATTCATATTGTCCTTCCGCCTCAGAGATCATAAATCGTCGGGATAGCGATCCACTCTTTCTCATGGGTCCACCCGCCGGTAAATATCCGTGCTGTTTTGTTTCACCTGCACCCGCCGCCATAGTCGGTAGTCGCGGAAAAATTTCACGAATTCGTCATCCTGCGAGACATACGCAAGTGCGTTGAACGGGACCCGGTTTACACCGGCCTTGATATGGTCAGTCTGCACCAGGATCAACAGGGGCTTGTGGCGGACAAGATCCGTAACCACCTCCCGCAAGACCTGCCGTTCCTTGGGGTTGTCAACTGCCAGAACCTTCGGCGAAAGGCATTGTTCGGACGGGGGCAACGAGGTCCAGCGCGGCAAATAATAACCTGGGACCGGCCACAGAAAGGCGAACCGGCCGGCCAGTCTCGTCTCGGTGTAGTTCACCAGCGGAAAACAGTCGCCAAGGTGCGTGCTCAGGCAGTAGATCGGCCGGCCGGCGGCTTCACTCCGGACGATCGGGATCAAATGGTCGTTCGTGATGTGTTCGTGGCTTTTTCCCTCTGCCAGCCTGACCTCCTCTGAGACGAGCCCCCCGATCCCGACAAGGACTAAACCCGGAAGCAAGATCCAGGCCCGGCGGGGAAAACGGTAGCCGACAGACAGACGGAGGAGGACGATTCCCGAGACCAGCCAGGAAAGCGCCATGTGGGGAAACAGATGATGGGACCAATACTTGCTGTAGACCACGACCGGGATATAGAAAAGCAGGGCCGCCAGGCAGAGGAGGCGCAGCAAGGCTGCGTCGCGTCGTTCGCCGAACAGCAGGACCATCGCGGCCGCCAAAGCCAGCGGTATGGCCTTCTGGAGCCCCTGAACCAGCATGTTTCCCCTGTAGTTATAGGCCCAGAGGGTTTCCACGGCATAGTCGGCGTACCGGAAGTAGTCCGGCGTGTACAGAACCACAACGGCCAGGTAGATGGATATCGACCCGGCGATCGTCAGGCTTTCCGGCCGAAACAGGCTCTTCCAGTTCCGACGAGCGACGGCCAGGTAGATTTCCACTCCGCAGGGGATGATGGCCAGATACGGCTTGAGCAGGACGCCGCAGGAGGCCAGTATTCCAATCAATACGGCAGCCCCACGGCCGATAGGCCGGCCCCGTTCCTGAAGCGCCGCTGCCGTCAGATAGGAGAGGATCAAGACGAAGGCCACATGTTCCCTCTGCCCGAACACGCGGTCCGGTGGAGACAGCATGGCCAGGGCCATGATGAACCAGACCATATGTACAAGCAGGGGAGAATCTTCCGACCATAGCCGGCCCAGCAGAACACGAACGATCACCAGGGAGAGAATGATCAAGCCCAGGGTGTAAATCCAAACGGCAGTATCAGCGGAGATTGAGGTCAACCGGGAAAAGAGCACGGGCGGCACGCTGAAGAAGATAACGAAGGGCGGATTGGTATCTACATAATCCCGGTAAAGCGACCCGCCGTCCCACCATAATTCGGCTGCGTATAGATACTGGGCCACGTCCATGAACATGTAGGTTCGGGTCAGATACCAGAACTTGGCGACCATGAACCCCGCGACGACCAGCGACCATATCCAGCCATTCGCTGACCATCCGAGTCCTGCCCGGGAGGGATCATGGCCGGTTCCGCCCGAAATCCAAGGGCCCAGCCGACGAATCGGCGCCTGGAAATAGGCCGGCTCGAAATCCGGGAAGATATTAGAACGTCGGTCAGTGGATGTCATCGCAGCTTTGTCAGGTGATGGTTAGACGAGAAGAGCTTCTTTTCAAAAAGAGCATGCTGACCCGCTCCATGTCCAAAGCATTGCGCCCAAAATGAAGATATCAAATCCTTCATTTCAACCCGACGCAAACCTGAGCGAAAGGTAGTTCACGATATCCTGGGTTATTTTGAATTCCGGAATTTGTTCATCCGGGATGTCGATGCCATAGTTCTCTTCCAATTCAAACACCATCTCAACGGCATCCAGAGAGTCCAGGCCCAAATCATCCACCAGGGATGATTTGAGCTTGATCTGTTTCGGATCAATGGAAGCTTTGTCAGCTAGGACCTCAATGACCTTTTTTTCGATATCTTTTATATCCATAGACTTCATCTCTCAGTCAAATTTTTTGAAAAGGAGGCACGCGTTGACGCTGCCGAACCCAAAAGAATTGCTCAAGACCAAATCAATTTTTGCATCTCTTGCCTCGTTGGGCACATAATCCAGATCGCATTCGGGGTCGGGATGCGTTTGATTGATGGTGGGTGGAATCAGCTGATGTTCAATGGCCAGGCAGGAGACCACGGCCTCCATTGCGCCGGCCGCGCCGATGCTGTGACCGATCATGGACTTGGTTGAAGAAACCGGGATCCTATGGGCGAAATCGCCAAATACCCGCTTGATGGCCTTTGTTTCAGCCATATCATTGGCAATAGTGGCGGTACCGTGCGCATTGATATAGTTAATTTCACCGGGCGGCACATGGGCTTCCGAGAGCGTCAGCATCATGGTCCGGGCCGCATCTTCTCCTGTGGGTTCAGGCATGGCGATATGATAGGCGCCGCTGGCCAGACCGTATCCGACAATTTCAGCGTAAATGTGAGCGCCTCTTTTAAGGGCACGATTAAGTTCTTCCAGAATCAGAACAGCCCCCCCTTCTCCCATGACAAAACCATCCCGCTCCCCATCAAAGGGCCTGCTGGCCTCTTCCGGGGGCTCGTTTTTTTTGGACAAAACACCACGCAAGGCGCAATAGGCGCCAAAAGTGAACTCGGTCAGGGGGGCTTCCGCACCCCCCGAAATAACCACATCCGCTTCATGATGCTGGATTTTTCGATAGGCCTCGCCAATCCCATGATTTCCCGAGGCGCAGGCCGTTGAAATTACAAAGTTTGGACCTAGCAATCCATATTGAATGGCGATATGGGCGGCGACCGCATTGGGCGTGATCCGAGGCACGCACAAAGGGTTGAAGCGGTGGGTTCCCTTTTCATAGGCCGACATAATTTGCACTTCATGGAAGAGGACCCCGCCAAGGCCGGAACCGATGATCACGCCAATCCGCTCCGGATCCTCGGATTCAAGCGCCAACCCACTGTCATCCATTGCCATTTTTGCCGAGGCCAGCCCGAAATGAACGAATCGATCCACTCTTTTTGCGACTTTATCAGGCATATACAGCCGAGGATCGAAATTTCTCACTTCAGCGGCCACCTGTGATGGATAATGGGATGGGTCAAAGCTGGTAATCCTGTTGATACCGGACCGGCCCAATGTATTTGATTCCCAGAAGTGCTCTTTGCCGATTCCATTGGCCGCAACCACGCCCAATCCCGTAACGACAACTCGTCTTTTATTCATTGAAATGCTCTTTTGTTCATGAAGAAAATGGTCTGAAGTCATGTACTCTGATATTCTGGCGGCTCAGTGTTTCAATACAGGAACCGACAGAAATTTTCAAGAAATTATGGTACGCCTCTGTTTCTGATCTCTTTCGGCTGGTTTCGTTCCCATCGGGTGGTCAACAGGGAAAACCACTGATCCGGGTGATCCCTGATCACCTTTTCGTACTTCTGGTATATGTAACGCATCACATATTCACAGTCCTTTTTCAGGTCGCCCGTTCTTCGAAACTGATAGGGGCCATCAAAGGTCAATAGATATTTTCCATCATCTTGCTTAATGGAAAAACAAAATACAATGGGTGAACCGAAACGCAGATGAAGTCTGGCAGGGCCTTCCGGGGTGGCCGCCAGTCTTCCGAAAAAGGGAACGTGGACCGGTCTGATGGTATGGCGCTCGTCTGCAAGAATAGCTAGGGTCCCGCCCCTTTTCAGGTGAGAAAACATCCGGCGCATATCTGAAATTTCATCATAATAGCATTTTATCTTGCCGTCCTTTTCACGAATCCTTCGCAGCCACTTGTCCGTATGGGGATTGAGCTGGCGGTGAATAACGGCCCCCATATTTTTGCCCAGTTTGGCCGCTATGCTGCCCAGGAATTCCCAGTTTCCCAGATGTGCACTAACCACGATTAAGCCTTCTTCAGTATGGACCGCCCGGTAAAACGCTTCAGGGTCTTCAAAGCGGACAAAGTCAAGGTAATTTGACTCGGTAATACGCCCAATTTTGAGGTACTCAAAAGAACTTGAGGCAATATTGATGAAAAGCCTTCGGATGATGCGGTTTTTTTCTACGCTGGAAAGGGGCATATCGGCATAAATGATGTCCAGATTCCTGCTGGCCCGCTCCCGAGCCTTTCGGCTCAGACGAAAAATAAAAATGCCCATGACCGTAGCCAGGAACCTTCCTGTTTTCCAGGGCAGAAGCGCGGCCAGGTTCCCCAGGGGGATGACCGCTACCGCCTCCAGGATAAACCCCATATGTCTGATAATGGAAAGTTTATTTTTACTCAAACCCCCTCCGTGTTTTACCGCCCCGGTGCAAAATGCATGCTTTTTTCTGGATCAGCCTGTGAATCAACTGGGATCCGGTTGAAAACTTCCCTATAGATTTGTTCAGAAACGCCTCTGTTTTTTTCAACCAGGGAAAAGGCCTTTTCCCCGATGACCGTTGCTCGTTTCTGATCCTTCAGAAGTTTTTTCAAGTCATCAGGAAGGGTGTTTGAGCTTGTGGGAAAGAGGGCATTTGCCTGTTTGAACATATGATGAATATCTCGGAAATTTTCCATATGGTTGCCGCAGAGAATGCATCTTTTATGCAGAGCAGGCTCAATAATATTATGGCCGCCGGTTCTCTTGGAAAAGCTACCTCCCATAATGACGAGATGGCATTTTGCGTAAATCCCCATCAGTTCGCCCACCGTGTCCACAAGAAATACCTGCGACAGGCACTTTTGGTTTCGCGACCGTAATGTATATTCAAGCCCGTTTTTTTTCAGGAGTCTAATGATTTCACCGACCCGATGAACATGGCGAGGCGCAATAATCAATCTTGTCCCGCTAAACTCTTTTGTCAGTCTCTTGTATGCCCGTATAATGAGGTCCTCATCCCCCTTGTGTGTGGAGGCGGCACAGACCAGGAGGCCTTCGGGCAATAGTCTTGCTATCTTAGCATTAACAGGATCCCAAACCGAATCAAATTTGACATTTCCCAAGGTTTTTATGTTGTCATGGCTGCAAATCTGTCTCATACGGCGGGCATATTCTTCCGATTGCATGAAAAGGCCTGTGAACATAGGGAAAATATGTTTGAAAAACCATTTGAAAAGGAGATAGCTACGAAAATCACCGTCGCCCATACGTCCGGAGACCAGATAAAGAGGGATATCATGTTGGTGCACGGAACGGACAAAAGCCGGCCATATTTCCAATTCGCAAAGGAGGACAACGTCCGGGTCTATCCTTTTAACGAACCGGTTCATAACAAAAAAGATGTCAAAGGGGAAATAGAAGAATTCTACCCCCGCATATTTCGTTTTTGCGGCCTGGAACCCAAGTTGAGTGCCAGTGGAAAGATAAACAGCGAAATCATCTTTTTGCAGGCGCCGGATGAGCGGAGCGCACGATAGCACCTCTCCCACACTGACAGCATGAATCCATACCCTTCTCCTCGTTCTTGGAATGTTTCCGGGTAGAACGAGAGAGAATCGTTGGAGATAGAAAAGGGCATACCGGGGCTTATATAAAATGTGTAATACGGCAAAAAGCAGAAGGAAAGGTAAACAGCACAGGGCCAAACAGTGATAGAGGAGGAAGAGCATCCGTTTCATGTTTGTTTAGTCTCTCCTGATCCAAGCGAATTTCTAAAAAACCAAGGGTTTCAAGGATCTGTCACAAACGGTAAGGTGGATGCCTTTTTGACTGAAAGGGTTTTCCCATGCGTACATAGGATATGCCCGTGCATTTCTCCAATCGTCTCGGATTCAATTTGTTTCTCTGCTTCTACGTGGTATATGATATAGCCATGATCAATTAAGAAATGATAAATACTTTCAAGATCGCCCGTATCGTGGATTTCAATAAATATCTCCGGCTTACATTCATGCACTATCTCTTCCATTCCTTTCAGGACATTGTACTCGAACCCTTCAACATCCATTTTTACAAAATTGGGTAAAGGAATTCTATTGGCGCGCACCAGATCATCTAATCGGAAAACCTGTGCCTTGTACATTCGAGCCTTTTCCAAATTGAGACGTTCTCCAACTTCTGCCGAAAAAGTCCCCGACCCAAGCTGATGGAGCGGAACCGCCAGCGTCTGCTTTTCAGTCTTGGCGCCTATGCCGACATTAAGAGGAAAAAGGTTGGTGAGACCGTTGACTGCGCTATTTCTGATGATAAGCCTGCACAGATAAGGATTGGGCTCAAACGTATATACCGCCCCATTATTACCCGCGGCTTTTGCGAAAAAAATCGAAAAAAGCCCCAGGTTACCGCCGATATCATAGATTTTCTTCCCACCGAAATCCCATTTCTTCAAGAAGACGTCTTCTTTGGTGTCAGGCCGGAAAAGATTTATGTATGTTAATGCGCCCTTTGCCTTGAGCCCGGCAGCTATTCCATGCTTCAGTTTCACCGCAATCTTGGTACTGATCGGTGCAAAAAGAACCCGTATTTGCCTTTCGATGACTTTCAATAATGTGTTCATGACGTAGCTCATACTATGAAAAACCAAATCCTCGGAGCTGATTTCTGCATTTGGCAGTGAGAATATCCATATTTCTTGATTAATAGCCCAAATCTGTGGAATATTGAGTTCAACGACTATAGATGTGCATGGCCTCGATGTAAACATAAAGATCGGAAGAGGTTTTTTTCTTCAGAAGCGAATTAAGGAGATCTGCCACGCAGTTTTTCCACAAGGCCAACTGACCCACATTAGCGCCAGGAATCTATACGAGGAAATGGCTGCACCGGCGAAGTTCGGAAGGCTGGAAAGCACTTTGGGGTTTTCTGATGCTATATACACTGTAGTCACTTTGTCCTTGATTAACCGGCGGAATTTCTCTATAGCCCCGGCTCGGAAGAGCAACGGCTTATCACCAGATTTCTGAATTCTCCGACTTTTATCTTTCTTGCATCCGGGGGCATATAGGTTTCTTCATTGACGATATACCAGATAACGGGCAAAGGCTCTTCTTGGTCGTTTTTTTCCCCCCATCGTGTTACGCTGTCCATGTACTGATTCAACCGTTGGATGCCAAATGCGTGAAGGGAACGCGCATCCACATTTCCAGGAACAAAAACTGCCCAGCCTGAAGCATCACGCGCATCCTTATCCGCCATACGGCTCACTGCGTCAAGGTTGACCAATGAGGGAACCATTTCCTGGCTTTCTGTTATTCTCTTGTGTGTGATAACCCCAAAGGCGCAGGTGACATAAAGCCCATAGACCAGCACAAAAGGAAAGAAAATTCGGTAGACCTTCCAAAACCCATCGCGCTTTTCCTCTTGAAAGAAGAAAACAACTTGAAAAAGGAAGAGAAAGGGCCACATGATCTGGGTGTAGCGAAGACTGTGCGCTTTTGTGGACAGGAGGTAAAACAAGGCGGGCACAAGCACCCAAAGAGCCACAAAATAAACCGCTTTGTGAGCCCGCATATACGAGACCATATCTCCTCTTCCTTTTTTCATGTGTTGCCAACCTGCGCCGGTCACAAAGACAAAGGAGCCCACAATAAAGACAACATTTAAGAGGTTTACTACAAGACTAATGACAAAGGAGCCCAAAGCCTGGTTATGGAAACGCATATACTCCCCAAACCCGGGGCCAAGGGCTGAAGCGAACTTTGAAAAAAAGCCTCCACCCACTGTGGGAAGGTAGAAGTTTCGCCAGGAGATCCATCGGGAAATCTCAGTGGAGGGCGTGAAGATGGGGTTTGAGAATATCTTCAAGGCCTCTGGCATGAAGTAGTTTCCAGAGTGCAGAAAGGCCCGGGTATTGGCAAAGCCCTGAATCGCATCCACGAGAAGATAACCGCCATAGAAAACGACCCACGGCGCGGCAGCCAGAACCAAGGTGCCCCCAGATGTTTTTGGCCGAAACACAAACCAGATGGACATGAAGGCGCATAAGAGAAAAATGGCAATCATATGAAACTGGGCAAGCAACACCAAGCCGGCTGAAGCGATGACAAGGCCGATCGGTTTTTCCTTGAACACCCAGAGTACAAGCCCGAACAAGACGATGGATGAGCCGGGAAAGATGTAATTTGGATTCCAGATACCTGTGGAGAAGATCACAGGGAAGGGGAACACGGCAACCATAAAGGTCGTTATAAGGGTATAGGCCGGCTTTGAGGGAAACATGACATTCAGGGATAAATAGGTCAGCCAGATCGAAAGGGTACCCAAAATGGTCATGCCGAATAAGGGGGCCAAGGGAGAGGAGTGGAGCGAAAGAAGCAAGGCGTGCAGACCGTGGTTGATAAAGGACGGAGTACGAAAGCCGGCATCATAAGGTTCTGCCCCCAGATAACGGGCTGAAACATCGCCGACCAGCCAGGCCTTGGCCCGTCCCAGATCACGAACCTCGTCCTCGAGACGCAGACTGTACCCTTCAGTGGCAAAAACCATGAAAAGCCGAAGCGCAAACCCCAAAATCAGAATGGCCAAGGCTATCCTGATTTGATGTCGATACAGGAACGGTTTTGTTTTTTCGGTTTTCATGGAAATGGTAAGGAGCGAAATCGTGTCTTTTGTAACTTGGGCTGAAGGATGAAGGCCGATGTCCATGCGCCTTGGCCGTTACGTTTCGTGGGATCATACTTAATTGATTCCTAACAACAACCCAAGGGCATTTCCTTCAGGACATCTTCAGCTTTCAGTCGATCTGCTTGAGAAGTGGCGGGAATTTAACACACCATTATTATAAAAGTCAAGGCACGGCGAGGCCGACTCAAATCCTTGATAACGCCCAATGTTGAGTTTTTCCTTGACATTTCGCTTTTGACTTCAGACAAAAGGTGCTAAGTGTTGCTGTTCAAAGGTCTGAAATATGTCGAATTTCCTGACCGGGGCAGCCTCTTGAGGGGCATGTTTTGTGTTTCAGCGTCTTCCATCGGAGAACCGCTGTTGGATAAGTGACGGCCGGAGCGAGTCCAAATTCAAAAATGTATAAACGTTTACTCATAGTCCGTCTCAGTTCATTGGGCGATATTGCCTTAACCCTTCCTCTTTTGTTTGCGCTACGCATGAAGATGACCGCGTCACATATCGGATGGGTTGTGGATGAACCCTTTGCACCGCTTCTTGACAGCCTTGCCGAATTAGATCGAATTCATGTATGGAAGAAAAAAGATAGGAATCCGCGCGGTATTTGGCGTCTGGTAAAGGAAATTCGCGCAGAGGGCTATGAAGTCTCCATTGATCCCCAAGGCCTTGCCAGGAGTGCCCTACTCCCCTTTATTGCCCATATCCCCATGCGGATCGGCTTTAAACACCACCTTTTGGAAGGGAGGGAGCTATCGCCACTCTTGATCAGCCACCCAGTCTCTCCACCAGGCCAACTGACCCACATTAGCGCCAGGAATCTATACTTAGGGAGCGCGCTTGGGCTTGATATGCCTACCCGCATGCCGGTAAAAATCCCAAGGCGCAGAAGGGCGGGCATGAAACTGGAGCAATGGTGGAAGGACAACCATCTTTCTCCGCGAACAATTGTATTCGGAATAGGGGCGGGCTGGCCCACTAGAATGTGGGCAGTCGAGGAAATGGCTGCACTGGTAGAGGAGGCCCGAGATAATGGCTATCGCTCTGTTATTCTGTGGGGACCTTACGAAAAAGGGCGTCTTAAGGCGTGGAAGGCGAAGCTGGGGACTAAGGTCACGTGGGCGCCGGAAACGGATATCCCTGAAATGATTGCTCTCCTCAGGCTCTGCAATCGTTTTGCGGGTCCTGACAGCGCCGCGCTTCACTTGGCATGGCTTTTGGGGAAACCAACCTTTTGTTGGTTCGGGGCCAGCGACCCTGAGCGTACTGCACCGCGGGGGATCACTCACGCGTTTATTGCCAAAGGGCCTCATACATGGCACCGAAAGAAATTCACTCCCACAGGTCTTCAAACCTTAACCGGAACCGAGGCGCTGCCGATTTTCAAAAAATGGCTCGGTCGATCTATTTCCTGAATGACGAGCGCGCCATGGTGAAACGACAAATCGACTTGGAATATAATTCGGAATTCATGGGAAAAGTGGTTACCGGCCTATCCTGAATTTTATCCCCAGAACATTTTTGAGTAAATTCAACGTCATTTCTGCATGAATCAAAAAAATATCAGCAATCATGTGTTTTATTTTCTTGACACTCTTTGAGCATTTCGGCATATTTAACGACAAACGAAAAGTTGCAAGGATGTTCATTAGGGAAGATATATTATTATCTTGAGACTATTGAGGAGGGTGTGTCATGATTCAGATTGGTGGATTTTTTCGGATGGCGTCAGCGGTTTTCTGTATCGTTGCTTTCATGTCTTTCTCCGCGCTGGCTGCGGCGCCTCAAGCCCCTTTTTTTGGTCCCTCGAATCTGCCAAACACCGAGACCGGGTTAGTGAATGTCGCCGGTGCTAACGCACCGGCTTATCCGGACAATAGGGCTGTGGGTGCTGGTTTCATCGATTTAGTAAGTCCATGGTCGCCTTGCGGCAACACCACGGTCTCGGCTCGAACGAATGGCGCCATTCCCGGGAAACTTAACGTCTTTGCGAGCTTAGGTCGAACTTTTACGGTTAGTCGCCGTGATGCCGATGGATACTACATCGGAGGAGACTACCTCGGCTGGGGTGCTGACAGGGGTCATCTTGAACTGGAAAAATCAATTCCCGGTAAATCGACTTATGATCTGGTGCATTTGTGGGGTCAAAAAACCTCGGGGCAGCTGGTAGACGCGTACCTTTCACTGGTTGAACAGAGCGGCTTCATCGGCGTGGCCAACATCGCTTCCTTGGGGGTGATCGGGCCCTGTGGCGCCGCTAATGCGAATTCCCAGATCTGGATTCCTTTGGGAATAGGGTCCAACGGCCAACCAACAATCATTCCCGACATCAATGGGGACGGCATTCCCGACCCGGAATTTCTTGAAGGGCCGCCGATGTCAGGTGGCGCAACGGCGATCCCCACCCTGACTGAATGGGGATTGATTGCACTGACCTTGATTCTGTTGTTCGTGGGACTTAGCTTTTCACGAAAAAAGGAAGATTTTGCAGCTGCCTGATAGCGGTGCTGGCAACATTGGCAGCATTCATTTTAGATAACCCCTCTATGATTTGGCCGGGGATGTTCTCCGGCCTCAAAGTTCTCCTATGAATACGGTGGCGCGGTTCTGGCTATTGCTGGCCGCTTTCTATACCGTTGCCCACAGTCTCCTTTTCGTGCTTGTGTGGCACACCGTTGATCTCCGTCTGGAGGTGATCGTTCAACATGTGGCGATCCCTTTTCTGCAAGCCATGGCCTTGGCATGGGTGGTGGGCGCCCTCAGTTTGCGAAACTTTATTCCGGCAGTTGGACAGGTCGCTTCCAGGCCTCTGTCGGCTGTTCTGTGGTGCGCTGAAGCGGCTTTGCTCTTTGTCTATTGGGGACCGCAATTAGAAACGGACCTCACTGGAATGGTTGCCCGAACAGCCGGCCTTGAAGCGCTTCTGGCGGTCGTCATTATTGTGATTCGTCTCCTCCCCACCGCCGGCTTTCGCACAGGCATGGCCATTTTGCCCTTCGCCATGCTCATATTGATCTTGGGGACCAACGGAGTGAGGCCCTGGTTTAACATCCTGCCCCTTTGGCTACCTGAAGGGTGGCCTTTCCTGTTGAAGCAGACGGTGGTTTTGGGTAGTACA
>Ga0233431_1002624_pt1 | contig 24518 bp, 19 predicted proteins | sample SI_118_April2016_FD_179867 | JGI IMG/M metagenome (GOLD analysis project Ga0233431, IMG submission 179867) | Seawater microbial communities from Saanich Inlet, British Columbia, Canada - SI_118_April2016_200_MG | ecosystem: Environmental > Aquatic > Marine > Inlet | place: Canada: British...
ACTGTCTCACAACGTTCTGAACCCAGCTCACGATCCCTTTTAATGGGTGAACACCCCCACCCTTGGCGGCTTCTGCACCGCCAGGATAGGAAGAGCCGACATCGATGTAGCAAGCCCCGCCGTCGATTTGAGCTCTTAGGCGGGACAACTCTGTTATCCCCGGAGTAACTTTTTTGTCATTCCCGACCCCCATCAAGGAGGTTCGAGAGTTCGCTAGACCACACTTTCGTGGTTGCATTTAGTATATTGGTAAATCCAATCAGGCTGACTTTTGCTCTTGCACTCTACACCGGATTTCTGACCCGGTTGAGTCAACCATAGGGCCCTGTTGATATCTTTTCAACAGGGTGCCACCCCAGCCAAACTGTCCACCAATAGCGGTCCCGATAATTGAATATCGGTTAGCGGCGCAAAATCTGAAGGATGGTATTTCACTTTTTGTCTACACGCAATCTAGCGACTACGCTTTAGCAACTCCCATCTATTCTACACAACAAATTTCACGTCACAACTACAGGCTACAGTAAAGTTTCGCGGGGTCTTCACTTCCCACTGGAATTCTCTGGCCTTTGCACCAGACAGAGTGTTCGGAGGATTCTAGTTGGGGACAGTGGTGATCTCGTTGCACCATTCATGCAGGCCGTCAATTAAACGGCAAGGCATTTCGCTACCTTAAGAGAGTTATAGTTACTCCCGCCGTTTGCCAGATCTTCGCTCCTTTGAAAAGAAGTTTAAATTACTGGTACTGGGCAGGTGTCACGTTCTATACGCACCATTGCTGGCTAGCAGAACGTTACGTTTTTGTTAAACAGTCGGACCACCCTAGTAATTGCACCCTGCAATCGCATAAATACATACACAACCGCAGGGACCCCTTCAACCGAAGTTACGGGGCTATTTTGCCGAATTCCCTCAACTAGATTAGTCCTTCACACCTTAGGCTTCTCACCTAGGGGCACCTGTGCCGGTTCTGGGTACGAACACTTTAGGTTTTTCTCTATTCTCTTTTCACGGTCTCCGGGCATCAACTAAATTCTTCATACAAAAAACCAATTCTAACCTTAAACAAGTTCTCATCATTACGATACTCCCTTGTTTTAGTGTTATTAGCATAACAGACAAGTTATGTTAGTCTAGCCGGAAGAGTCAAAAATAAAGCTTATGTTGCCATACATACTAAAGTAATACAGGAATATTAACCTGTTTCCCTTTCCCATCCCTCCTGTTAGGAGTTTGGTTAGGATCGATTAACCCTTGACTGAATTGCATTGTCAAGGAACCCTTGCCCTTACGGTGGTAGTGATTCTCACACTACTCAGTTCCTACTACCGCCAGGATTCTCTTTCCAAGTTGGTCCATGCATCTTTTCAAACACACTTCTACCCAACCAGGATGCCTGCCTACCACACGCTTTACAGCGGTCTACAGTATCGGCGACTAATTTAGTCCCGTCCATTTTCGGGGCCACTAACCTTGACAAGTAAGCTGTTACGCACTTATTATAGGATGGCTGCTTCTAAGCCAACCTCCTTGCTGTCTGAGGCTAATGACACCCTTTACCCGTTAACACTTAATTAGCACTTAAGGGCCTTAACTGTAGTTTGGGTTGTTCCCCTCTCGGTAATGAGGTTTACCCCACAATACCTGTTTCCTAATGTCTACGATGTAATAATATTCGGAGTTGGACAAGAGACCGAGAAATTTCTTCCCCTAAATCTCAAATCCGTCGCTCTACCTTCATTACAATCTCGATTAAGGCTTGACTACGGCCAATTTTGGCAGGAACCTGCTATCGCCGGGTTCGATTGGCTTTTCACCCCTTGCCCAAGTTCAGAGGAACGCTTGTTCACAGAACCCCTTCAGGCCTCCACCACTTCTTACGGCGGCTTCACCTTGACCTGGGTAAGATCACCCGGCTTCAGATCGTATCCATATGACTTGAAGGCACTATTCATACCTTTCGCCTCATAAATTGCGCGATTTTGGTTTCCCTACGAGTACATCCTTAATAAGATTTACTCTCGCCATATAAATACACTCCCTGGCACGTTATTCGAAACGCACGGTACAACTCCTTAGAGCCGTACCTCACTATTACTATTAGGTTTCAGGCACTTTTAACTCCCTATCACGGGTACTTTTCAACTTTCCCTCACGGTACTTGTACGCTATCGGACTCATATTGTATTTAAGGTTGGAAGTTGATGCCTCCCAAATTCACGTTTAGTTTCCAGTAAACGTTACTCTGGATACTACCTGGTTCTATTTTAACTTCCTCTAAGGGACTATCACCCTCTATGGTTTAACTTTCCAGAAATATTCGAGTCACCAAAATAGAATTAAAAGTAGTCCATAACACTTCATCTGCTTTATATTACTATAAACCATCAGTTTGCCTTAAGCTGGTTTCACTCGCCGTTACTAACAGCATCTCAATTGATTTCTTTTCCTGTAGGTACTAAGACGCTTCAATTCCCTACGTCTCGCCATCCTTTCGGATCTTGAAGTGAAGTCACATTCAGGGATCTTAGGTTCAACAATTGCATGCATTTACCCTAAGCATTTCGTAGCTTGCCACGCCCTTCATCACCAATATGAGCCTAGTCATCCACCTAATAGCTTGACTAATCCTCCTATGCACGGTTTCATCGAAAATCAGGATAAAGTCCAAACGCATTTGGACTTGTGCAATATCTTTGATAATCTTACCTACAAATCAGCATCATACGATAACCGATCAGTTTCACTTTGTAATAATTTGAGATCCTCAAACAGATGTTTGAGGTAAGTGAATATGAATTGCTAAAAATTGATTTCAATTCTTAGCTACAAAAACTTTTATTTATTAAGTTTTTGTCTATGAAAAAAGAGTGGACTCGTCGGGACTTTCATCGTAACCCAAGCCTTTACTTGGGTTAAATATTGAACCCGAGGCCTCCGCCTACCTTGTTACAAACAATTTAACTTGTTTATATTGCAAGGGCGGCGCTCTAGCCAGGCTGAGCTACGAGCCCATCTTTTTGTTTATGTGATTATTATGAACGATATCCATTTCGATATCAATAGGATAATAAAAAAAGGCATCTAGATTTTTCGTACAAATGTAAATTTTTATCTTTTAGACAAAACACGCAAAAGTTCACAGTTTTTGGTGTCCTAAAAATTTTACAATTTTTAAGAAATAAAAAAGGAGGTGATCCAGCCGCAGGTTCCCCTACGGCTACCTTGTGACGACTTAGCCCACCTCACTGATCCTAGATTCACACTAGTTAAAATACTAGATTTCATCTAAAACCTGCTCGGTTGGCTTGACGGGCGGTGTGTACAAGGAGCAGGGACATATTCACCGGACTATGCTAAAGTCTGGTTACTAGGGATTCCAACGTCACGTGGCTGAGTTACAAACCACGATCTGGACTGAGATATGGTTTAGAGGTTTAGCTTCTCTTTTCAGAGTCGCATCCCATTGTCCATACCATTGTTGCGCGCGTGTAGCCCAGAGGATTCGGGGCATACAGACCTACCGTTGCCTGCACCTTCCTCCTTGTTTCCAAGGCAGTCCCTACAATGTGCCCAATCCATCTAAAGATGTTGCTGGCAATTGTAGGCACAGGTCTCGCTCGTTGCCTGACTTAACAGGACACTTCACAGCACGAGCTGACGGCGGCCATGCACCACCTCTCGGCTTGTTGGGTAAGACCTTCAATCTGACCTTCATCCTGCCGTCGCCTCTGGTGAGATTCTCCGTGTTGAGTTGGATTAAACCGCACGCCGCACCCCTTGTTGTGCTCCCCCGCCAATTCCTTTAAGTTTCAGTCTTGCGACCGTACTACCCAGGCGGTGTGCTTATCGCCTTCGCTTCGACACTGCATATTCTCGTAGAATATGCAACACCTAGCACACAGCGTTTACAGCTGGGACTACTCGGGTATCTAATCCGGATCGCTCCCCCAGCTTTCGTCCCTCACCGTCAGACCCGTTCTAGTTAGACGCCTTCGCCACAGGTGGTCTACCAAGGATTATAGCATTTTACCACTACCCCAGGCATACCTCTAACTCCTCCCGGTCTCAAGATTAACAGTGTCTTCTGCACGCTGTAAGGTTAAGCCAAACAATTTCACAAAAGATTTATTAATCCGGCTACGGACGCTTTAGGCCCAATAATACTGGTCCCCACTCGTGGCGCTGGTGTTACCGCGGCTGCTGGCACCAGTCTTGCCCACCACTTATTCTCCGAGTTTTTTACACTCAGCAAAAGCCCATGCATTGCATGAGCACTCAGAATTCCCTTATCACACTTTCGTGTATTGTAAAGTTTTCGCGCTTGCTATACTCCGTAGAGTCAGAACCCTTATCTCAGTGTTCTCCTCGAGGCTACCTCTTTCAAGGCCCCTACCGATCGTCGGCTTGGTGGGCCATTACCCCACCAACTACCTAATCGGCCGCCGTCTCATCCTATGCCGTAATCTTTCAATGAAAATACATTCCAGTATATATCATCTATTCGGTATTAGACTCAGTTTCCCAAGATTATCCCGAAGCATAGGGTAGATTAACGACGTGTTATGGAACTTTCCGCCGGTGTCTTACGACCCCTTGACTAGCTTAGCTAAATCGAATTCTGATAGCAGCGACCTCCCGCAGGATCAACGGGTATTCGTTTAAGACAATTGTTTTTTAATAAGCCGCAATTGTCTTTTGTTTTACATCCTTGTATTCGTATACGGTCAAAGTATCACTTAGTTTTGGAATTGACAAGTTTATACATACTTGTCTAGATGCCTAATTCATACAAGATCATTGTGTCTTGTATACATTTTGTGATCATTAAGAAAATTTGGAGTTGATACGCTTTCAAGATGTTCTTGAAATTTTCTATGGTATATAAACTTTATTATTTCATAGCTCTTTTACGTCGTTCTTTCTTCATTCGCTTCCTCTGCCATTTCCATCGCATCTGTCGCTTTTTTTTCCAACGTCTTGAGCTTCTTTTCATTTATATAACCCACTAGAGGAAAAATTAGTGGTATTTAAAGTTATCGATATATATTATTGATTTTTTAGCAAATCATACCACTAATATACTATTTGCACCATAAATGAATGATTAAATACTACTATTATGCACAAAAATGTTATTAAGTGGACATTTTTGGCATGCTAAAAATCTTGCAATAAAGAAAAGCATCAAGAAACCCTACACATTAGTGTGGGGAGTAGATGATTTTCGCAAGATTTTGATCATATAATAATACTTTAATAAAATAGTTTAATAAATAAGAAAAAAAAATGTCAAAAAAATTAAAATATATTTTTTAGAAAATCAAGAATTCTTTGAAGTAATCCTTTTGTCTCATTAAGTTCTTTTTCAAGATCAATACATCTACCATTGCTACATTGATTGCTTAAACATTCATAATCATTTTGACAACTAGATTCATCAATCTTTTGATTTAAAAAATTTGATGAAATTCCACAGTATTTATCTTCCTCATTAAGTTTCATCCTTTCACCATAAGGTAAACATGTATCAGCATATGAACATCCACTACATTTTCCTTCTTGAATATCACATGATTCTTGAGGATTATCAATACATTCCCATTCATTAGTTGCACACACACACCATGATAATTTTTCACCATCAGTACATTCAAAATATAATGAATCTCCGTCAACACATTTTAATTCAGGTTTGTCTTCATAAAGAGGACAATCTAAGTTACAATATCTTTTTTCATTAATTTGACAAATTCCGTCACCACAAAATTCATCATCTGGTACACTGTCTGTTTCTAGGTATTTTTCTATTACAGTTTCAAAATTCTCATAGGGTTGTGCACCTACTAAAATTTCACCATTTACCATGTCACCATTAAGTCTTCCAATAAAGAATGATGGTGTTCCTTTAACTCCTGCTAATTGACCAGCTTTAAAATCTGCATCAACCTCGCTTTCATAATTATAATCATTGTAACAATCAACAAAGTCATCTAAATCCATTCCAATATCGTCAGCAATTTCAATGTATAAATCTTTACTAAGTTCACCTTGATTGCTAAATAATTCATCATGATACTTCCAATAATAATTTGGTTGATCAAATGCACATTCTGAAGCTACTGCAGCGTCTTTGGCATTCTTGTGAAAGCTTAATGGAAAATCTCTATATATAAATAACACTTTTCCAGTTTTTACATATTTGTTTTGAATTCTTTTTACTGTAGGGTGAGCTCTTGCACAAAATGGACATTCAAAATCAGCAAATTCAACAATTGCAACTTTTGCATCTTTGTTTCCCATATATGGGTCTGAATCTATTGACACTTTTCCTTGATTTTGTTCTGGAATTTCTGGGGTTGAACCAGGTTCTTGATACACTTCTTTTCTCCATGCAGATTCAATTAATTCTTCAAATTTCGAAAATGGTTGAGCACCTGCAATATTAACTTTAGTCTCTAGTCCATTTTTATCTTTATATATTAAAATAAAACCTGGCGTTCCTTTAACTCCTTGTTTTGACCCGTCTGACATTTGATCTTTGACTTCATTTTCATATTTTCCAGATTTAATACAATCTTCAAAATTATCTTCATCCATACTTAATTTATCTGCCATATCTATTAATCCATCAAAATCTAAGTCACCTTGATTTTGAAACATAGAGTCATGCATTTCCCAAAATTTTCCTTGATCATCTGCACACTCTGCAGCTTCTGCAGCTCTTTGTGCATTCGGATGAAAACTCAAAGGATAATGTCTAAATTCATATTTGACCATCCCTGTGTCAATGAATTTTGATTTTATTAATGGAAATGTATTATCAAAAAATCTTTTGCAAAAAGGACATTGAAAATCACCCCATTCAATTAAACGAAGCCTAGCAGTAGAATATCCCATGACCCTTGATCCTGAATTATATTTAATTTCAACTTCAGGCTCTTCTTCATTTTCTTCACATGCTCCCTCATTACAACCTTCAGGACAAATGTACGTTGCTACATCTCCTTGATTTAAATTTGAACAAAAAAATTCCTTTAATTTATTTGAATCCAAACATGTATCAGTACCTACACCATTATCACCGTCATAATATGGTTTCCAAGTGGTTACTCCTTTTTCATAATAATTTTGTCCCTCATCTGTTTCAGAGCATTCATATCCAGGTTCTTCTTCAACTTCTGGTTCTTCTTCCTCAATTTCTGGTTCTTGATAACATACACCATCTTGACAGTCGCAAAGTTTATCTTTAAGTTTAGGAATTCTGCCGTCACAATAATATTCTGTAATAGTATGACCTATTGCATAACAATTATCATTAAGTGAATATTCATATCCACCTGCACTAATAGTAATGGTCCCTTTTTCTTCATAATCTTGGCCACCATCAGTGTCTACACAACTTTCAATCTCCTCATTCGGCACATCCCAAAAATAACCATATTCGCCAGTTTCACTACAAGCACCATCTACACAATTACATTGTTTCATAGAAAAACTAGATGAATCTCCATCACAATAAAATTCTTTAAGTTCAGAGTCGGTTAGACATGAATCAACCATATCGTAGTTTGTTCCAGCAATATCTGCGGTAACAGTTCCTTTTGTGTCAAATACTTCACCACCATCTGTGTCTATGCATGCAGCATTAACAGAACTAATCATTATAACAGTTAATAAAAATAGTAAATAGAGTTTCTTCATTCTATATCCTCCAAAATAATGTTTTCAATCAAAATTATTACTTGGAAGTAATGTCAATTTAAATATTTTATTAATTATTTTACTTAATACTATATATTAAATAAAAGTCAAATGCCCCGGCCGGGATTCCCTAGCGAGCTAAGCGAGTGGGTTTAGGAACGAATAGTGATAAAACGTTCGAATCCAGAACGATAATTTAAACAATTGACTTTGTTGGATTAGAAAAGAAAAATGCCCCGGCCGGGATTCGAACCCGGGTCACGGCCTCGAAAGGGCCGTATGATTGGCCGGACTACACCACCGGGGCATATGATTTATTCATACCGTTTCTTTTGAAATGGTACTTAAGGTTTTGCATACAAAATGAGCATAACCATTTACCGCGACTACTACATCGGGCATATAGAGAATGGATTTTTATTTTGTTTATAAAAGTTGCTGTATTATTATATTTCATCTATAGGAAAATTTGTTGTCAGTTTCTTAATTTCAAGAAGCACAGATTTCTTAATTTTTTGATTTAATTCATATTCTTTATCATTAATTACATTAATATTGGACAAAATTTCATCAATAAGTTTACAAACTAGCTTAATTTCTTTTTCTTTTATACCTCTTGAAGTAACGGATGGAACACCAATTCTAAGACCGCTTGTTATTTGTGGTTTTCTTGTATCAAAAGGCACAACATTTCTGTTAACTATTATATTACATTCTTCTAACGCTTTTTCAGCAATATAACCCGTCATATCATTATCTTTGAAATCTAATATTATCATATGGTTATCAGTGCCTTTAGTAAATAATGAATAGTTCATATTATTAAATTCAATTGACAATTGATTTGCATTGGAAATAATTTGTTTTTGGTAGTTATTGAATTTTTTTGTATTACATAATTCAAAACAAACTAATTTTTCAAAAATATGATCCGAATGAATTGCAGATTGTAATCCTGGACATATTTGATAATTTACTGCCTTGCTTAGTGTTTTCTTTGGAAATTTTTTGGAAATTTTATCAAAATCATTTCCCATAAGAATTAACCCACCCCTAGGTCCTCTCAATGTTTTGTATGTACTTAGTGTAGTAAAATGTGCATGATTAATAGGAGATATATGGTGATTTGAAGCAACCAATCCTGCAATATGTGCTATATCTGCTAATAGATAAGCACCAACATCATCTGCAATTTCTCTAAATTTCTTAAAATCAATTTTTCTAGGATATGAGCTAGCTCCACATATAATTAGCTTTGGTTTAAATTTTATGGCAATATTTCTAATGGATTCAAAATCTAATAATTCAGTATTGAGATTAACATTATAAGACTCTACGTTAAATAATTGTCCGATAATCGATGGATTACCATGTGTTATGTGCCCACCAGATTTAAGAGACATACTTAGAATTTTATCCCCAGGATTTAAAACTGAAAAGATAACAGCTTGATTTGCTTGAGTACAAGAATGAGCTTGTACATTAGCGAATCTGGCATTAAATAAATTTTTGGCAGACTCAATGCACTCTAATTCAATCCTATCAATAATATTACTTCCTCCGTGGTATCTATGCCTTGAAATTCCTTCGGTAGTTTTGTTCCCAATAATAGAACTATCAAATTGTCTTATTTTTTTTGACAAAATATTTTCTGCAGCGATAAAGGAAAGTGTTTCTTGTTGTCTTTTTTTCTCTAAATAAAAAAATTTTTCATATTTTTTCATGGTTTTATTGCTTCATATACATCAACTGTTACACATACATGCCCATTGTCTTTAAAAATAAAATTATATCCTCCTTCATCTTTTTCCCATTTTTTTACTTTTGATACAAATTTATCAAGATCATATCCCCACTCTTCAAAAGGCCATTCACTCATTTCATGAATCTTTTGGGAAATTAACTTAACTTTCATACCTTGGTTTTCCAAAATTTTCCTTATTAATGGAGGATTATTTTTTGACAATATCAAATATACAAATCGTCCGTTGGGTAATAAATAATTAGAAATATTTTTTGCTAAATCAACCAAAAATTTATTCCCTCTAGCCCCACAAATTAGTATTTCATCAATTTCATTATTTCTTTGTTTATCATCAAGCCACATTCCTTCACAATAATCTGGAGGATTTGACACAATTAATGCAAATTTTTCGTCTTTTTTAATACTTTTAAGTGCATCTGATTTTCTAACTTCAATTCGGTCATCATAATTGTTTATTTTAGCGTTTATTTTAGCAATATCAACGTGTGGTTCATAAAGATCAGTACATAAAACTTTTTTATACCCTTTGCTTGCCAAATATAAACCAATAGCACCAGTACCAGTACCAAGATCTAAAACTGGGAGGTTAAATTCTTCTTTGTTTATGTTAACTGAGTTAATAATTTCTTTTGCACAAAATGTTGGTTCAAATACTTTTTCGTTAAGCTTAAGTTTTATATGTCCAGTATTTTCATCAGGAAACAAAATTTCTCTTTCTGGGTTAATGTTGGATTCTTTTGATTTTAGTTGACAGAAAGTTACACCTACCATAGAACTTTTGTCAATTATGGATTCAATAATATTGAAATTTTTTGAAATTTTTTCATTAAACATTGATAATGAAGGTTTCCATGAAAAATAATTAAATATTTTATCGCCCACTTTTAGGCCAACATCTTTTATTTCTTTTGCAAGTCGATCAGGTATTTTTTTAATTATTGAATATGATTCAATTCTTCTATTTTTTTTATTAAAAACAACATCTACATCAAGGTCCGATTTGGTAAAACCAATTTCAAGAAGAGCTCCAATATCATACCTAAATCCTTCAAATCTTTTGTCATAGTAATTAAGTAATTTTTTAACAGCATTTACGTCAAGTTTTTCAGGAGTAAATTGCATTGAAAGGATCAATAAATCATCAGGCCTAAGCACACTTTTAAGGATTGAAATAATTTTTGCTGAATCATAATTTCCAAACCAGTAATCAAGCATAAAAAATATACTTGGTTTTTTTCTATTTTTTAATTGTTTTAAATTTGGTAGATTTTTTAAACTAGATGATACAAATTCAATAGCAATATCTTTTACTTGAAATCTGTTTAAGAATTTTTCAGAAATTTCAAGCATATTTTTTGATGGACTAATTTGACAATACTTAATATTATATTGTTTATGAAAATTTGTAAAAATTTGAAGGGGTTTTTTCCCATCATTTACTCCAAAATCAAATATGTTTAATGTTTTCTGACTAGACAGTTTTTTTGGAAGATTATCTAAAATTTTAGATTGAATAAATTCAAGTTCAGAATTACTTAGGTAAGGCAATACTACATTTGCATAATTATAAACTTGTCTTTTTGTTTTATAGAGCATTTCTACGTCAGTGTGCAATAGTTTACCAGATTCTTTTTGTTTTTTTAGAGAACTTATCATAGGAATGAACTCTTTCCTGAGATATGCTTGTTTTAATTTTTTCTGTAAAGCAAAAGCAACCATTTTGCTTTTTTGGACACTTAGAACAAATTGTGTTTTTTCTACAAATAATTCTTTGAATAGTTTTTCTGGGTAAAATTCATTAATTCCTTTTACTCTTTTGAATATGGTATCAATTTTTTCACTAACGTTTTTTGGAAAATAAATTCTAATAATATAATCTCCATACATCATTAACTCGTCTTCTTCTATTTTGTAATTCGAGTTAAGAGTGATTCCAATCCCTTTTTGATTATAAATTTCAACTGCCCAATTGTCAAGCATAGTGTCTTGTTCACAAACTATGTAATAAGAAAGTTTTTTTTTCTTGAAGCTGTTTGAGAATATTTTTTCAAATTCAGAGTACATTACTGGAAGTCTATTATGTTTATGAGCAATAATTATTTCACTATTTTCTTTTGCTAATTGATTAATAAATTTACTTTCAAAATTCATTATAAATTTGTCAAGTTCTTTAATAGACATAAATTTAAGATTAATTATGTCCATATCTTTTAATTCACTAATTTTTTCAACAGCAGATTTTGAATCGGAAAATTCTCCAGAAGATTCTTTTTCTTCAAGACGTTCCTCTGAGCGTTGAACAAATAATTTAAGTGAATCAATCCAATTTGGATTGATTTGATAAGATTTTTCTTCGTACAAAAGAACTTCTTGTTCAATCATTTGCTTCAGTGTCTTATGAACTGCTTGGTAAGTTACATCTAACGCATATTGTTTTTTTAAAATAGAATTAATTTTTTTTGTATTAATATTTGGGAAAGCAGATAAAATGCTAATTATTTTGTCCTTGGTTGAAGAATCTTTTGTATCAAATATTGGTAACATTGTATCAAGTTATTTCTAGATTATTTTTAAACCTTTTGGTTTAGATTTATGTTAAGAACAGTTTAATTAGATTACTAAATTGAAATTTTGTCGTCTAGGGAACTGTTCCACTAATTAAAAAAACAAAAAGTTTATAAATATTAACTTCCATGAACTGTACTACTCGGGGGTGTAACGTTAGTTACGCTCTATAAATCAAGAGTCCAAGCAACCAAACCCCAATTTTGTTGACTTGATAGATTAAAGTAACCTATGTAAAAAGGAGGCAAATAACAAAATGAGAATCACAAAAGAACTATTAACAAAAACAACTGCAGATGCAATTGGTGCTGACGCAATAGACGTAGTTATGTACTTAAAAGGAAAAGAAAACATATCTGAGTTTACAATTGCTGAAGATCTTAAAATTGATATTCATATAATTAGAAATTTATTATATAGATTAAATAGTGATAATCTTGCTACATATATAAGAAAAAAGGATAGACAAAAAGGTTGGTATATTAGTTATTGGACAATAAACACTAAACGATTTGTAGAAGTTTCTGAGAAGCTGTCTGTTGTAAGACTTGAAAAATTAAAAGAAAAACTTGATAGGGAACAAGAGTATAGAGAAGGATTATACATATGTCCAAGCTTATGCACAAGGATGAATTTTGAGCATGCAATGGAACAAAGTTATAAATGTCCTGAATGTGGAAGAATCCTAAATCCTCAAGATAATTCAAGAACGATTGAACACTTAAAAACAATGATTGCTGAGATGGAAGCTACAGCATAGTTTATTTTTTTTAATTCTTATTTTGATGAGCAGAAAAATATTAAATCTTTATCTTCTTCAATTTCTTTATTTACTTTAAATATTTCATAGATTAATTTTTTTATTTTATCCATTTTTCTACTTTTTTTTAATGCACTTAACACAAAGCTTTCTTTTCCAACTCTCATTATTTCATTTAATCCTAATTTAATGTCATTAAAGTTTTGAATTGCAGTAATAGATATAACATGGTCAAAATAGTTGACGGGATAGGGAATATCTTCAGCAGGTGCAATTTGGTATTCGATCTTATCTTGTTGTCTTGCCCTAGCAATTAATTTTTTAGCAGGGTCAATTCCATGTCTTTTGCAATCCCAAGGTTCAGTAGTTAAACCAGTACCACAACCAACATCAAGAAGTTTTTCAGTTTTATTAGGGTGAAAGTGCTGTTTAATTAATTTAATTTTTTTTAATTGTTCTTCACCATGAAGCTCTTCATAACCTTCACTGATGTCATCGTAATATGTCATTAAGTAAAACGAAATAAAATAGTAATAATAAATATTTGGTAAATTTAAGTATGAATTATTTGGTGGTCAACAGGTATTGGAAGTGAATTAACATAACCTCTAAGTCCTAACATTAATCCAATCCTAGTTTGTTCAGGTTTATCTTGTGCAAGAATGTTGTCCATTTTTAGTTTTCCAGTTTTAAAATTTATAAGCTCGCAATAGCGAGCTAACAGGTTTAAAACCTCGCGCTTTAGTGCGAATTCTAGAAATATTTTTTAGCGGCTATGCCGCAATAAACATTGCGGGCATAGTCACGCTGTATCTTTACCAAGATAGCGAGAGCTTTGTTCGTGGAGACGAACAAAGATGATTAAAACAACCCTAAGACGATATAGCCACAAAGTTGGATTAAATTTTTGGCACATGGAATGGTGCACAAAATATCGATACAACATGATGAATAAATTAAAGAATAAAAATCTTGTGACAGCATGTATATTAAAAGTTGCAAAAAAACACAAAATAAAAGTACATATAATTTCTGTGATGCCAGATCATATTCACATGTTAGTAAGTTTACCAAAAAATTTGACAGATAGTCAAGCATTAAGTATCTTAAAAGGTGGGTCATCTTACTTAATTTTTCGTAACAATGAAAATTTTGCTTTAAGATATCCAAGAAGAAATTTTTGGTCAGCAGGATCTTGTTCAGTAACAGTTGGATATAATGATTTAGAATCAATGACAAATTATATTGAAAATCAAGAACAACATCACGAAGTAGCTTTTACATAGAAACCCCGACCTTTAGGTCGCGGGAGTATGTCATGTAGTCTCCAGGGTCATATCCTTTACCTACATGTTTAAGATTTGGATTAGGTGGTGTGAACACACTTAATTCAAACTCAGGCATATGTTTATCCCAAATAAATAAACCTACCCAGTCAATTACTTTTTCAACAGGATAATATATTGCAGTTGGATTAATTGATGCATCTAAAACTGAATCATCGCCTGTGTAAGCTAAAAAAGGAAAATGTCTTTGAACTCCATCTTCAACAGAAATGACGTATTCTTCAAGACCTAAATCTTGCATATATGTTTCGTATATAGTTTTTCTTTGAAATGAACTAATCCCAAATGTTTCAGGTCTAACAACTGATTCTAAATTAGGTGTGTGTGTTGTTTTAATTTCATCTACTGTTTTATTATTGACCATATACATTCCATCTTGATCTGCAACATAGAATGTATTGTTACCAAGATTATGCATAACATTTCTTAAAACTTCTCCTTTTGGATTTACAATAGTAATAGATGCCATTGGTGATGGAGTATGAGTTATATTTCTTGCACTAATAACGTCATTAATTGAATAATCTTGGACAGGAATCCCTTCTTCATCTAGAATATCAAAAATCTCTTGAGATTCCATAAAAACTACATTGTTGTCATCTATTTCATCGCTTAATGATGCAAAATATCTTTTAATTTCATCTTCTAACACTATTGAACAGTCTATTGGGTCGATAATTGCAGTTGCAAAATTTTTAGCTATCAATGGATTATTCCCAACTAATTCTGTTGGCTGTTCTTCAGAAATCAAATTAATATGTCCGCCATAATGTAAATTTACTGTTTTGAATAACCTATCATTATAGAAAATGTCAAAATTTTTTGCTTCTTCATTGTGTGCTAAAGTGCTTGAACATATCATATCGTAAGCTGATGTTGCTAAAAATTCAGAATATATATTTTCAAGAACATGTACTAAATCCCAACTATCTCTCTCCATATGTTGCAAATTTTTAAGTTATATTTAAAATTGACTTCTAACAAATTTTTAACACAATATATTTATACACAACTTCTTTATTGACCAGTTATGGGGTATATTCATAAACTAAGTTCTTTGGTTAAGATTCATTTTAAGAATGCTTTTATTTACAGAATGGATTTTATGGCGTCAATTATTATTACTCCAATAATAATACTAATGGAATATTTTACTTGGAGAATGTTTTTTTCAATGTCTCAAACTATTCAAGGGTACACATTTGATGACATCATGAAGTATTATGTTATTATAATGTTAGTTTCACATTTTATATATAATCAAGTAGGTCAACGAGTTCAACAGAAAATAATGTACGGAGATTTAAATCAATTTTTATTAAAACCAATGGATGTAATTTCTCAGTTTTTATCAGAAGACATGGCTCAAAGAATGATTGCGTTTTTAGTTGAGGTGATTCCATTATTTATTATAATGATAATTGCATTAAAAATAAGTATTCCATGGATTAACATAATTATGGTATTGATTAGTATGATAATGGCTTTTTTTATTAATTTCTTTATTAGTTTTTTTATGGGGTTGCTATCATTTTGGTTATATAAATCTGAGTCATTCCAATGGTTAATGTTTTGGTTTTTAATGATGATGTCAGGTCAGTTTATTCCTTTAGAATTTTTTGGTGAAACATTTTTTAACATTTCAAAATTCATGCCATTTTACTATATGAGATATGGTGTTGCTCAGATTTTTTTAGGAAAATTAACAGTGGTTGAATCAATTCAAATTATTGGAATCCAATTTGTATGGGTATTGATTTTATATGGGATTGTTAGATTTTTTTATGGAATAGCAGTTAAACAATATGGAGCTGTTGGCGGATGAAAATAGTTAAATATTATATGCAAGCAATTAAGATGGTAATTGCTAGGGAGATGATGTATAGAATTAACTTTTTTATCAGGATGATCACCTTATTTTGTTTTGAGTTAATGGGTCCGTTAATTACAACCTTGATTTATATGAGTTCAAAAGGTATTCTAGGATGGTCTTTATATGAAATTTTACTTTTACAGGCAGTTTTTATGTTTATTAATTCAATTGAAAGGATGTTTTTTCAAAGAACAGATTGGAGTCTTAGTATGTATGTAAGGTCAGGTAGCCTTGATCGGTTTTTATTGTATCCAATAGACACGTTAACATTGATTTCAGCAAATAACTTTACACCAGAACAAATATTTACTAATGTACTGAGTATAATTTTGTTTATTTATTCATTTATTCAGTTAAATATTTCTTTGACATGGATGATGATTTTGAAGTTTATTATATTATTTATATTTGCATTAGTGTTTATTTATTCCATGGCAATGCTTAGGTTCTCAATAATAATTAGAGTAGTTGTTATGAACAGACTTGGTGAACTTCATAGAACAATTAAGAATTTTGCACTATATCCAATCAATGTATATGGTCCAATACTCTCAGCATTCTTTAAATATATTCTACCTATATCAATACTAACAAATTATCCAACTGCTGTTATCTTAAATAGGTCTCTTGAGAACATTCAATATGTAATTTTATCTATTATTATCTTGTTTATATTAACTAGATTATTTTGGAAAAATGCAATTAAAAATTATGCAAGTGCAGGTGGTTAAAAATTATACATGTAAAAAAATTAAAAAAACATTTTAAAACATTCAAGAAAAAAGAAGGATTGCTTAATTCAGTTAAGTCACTTTTTAAACGAGAAGAAATTATTGTAGAAGCGTTGAATAGTATTTCTTTTAATATTAAAAAAGGTGAAATACGAGGGTTTATTGGACCCAATGGCGCTGGAAAATCAACAACAATTAAGATTTTATCAGGAATACTTTATCCAACAGAAGGTGAAGTTCTAGTAAATAAATTTAAACCGTGGCATCAACGTGAAAAGTATGTTAAAACAATAGGTGTGGTATTTGGACAAAAACAACAATTATGGGTAGATTTGCCACCTCTTGATACATTTTATCTAAATAAGACTATATATGAGATTCCTGACAAATTATTTAAGAAGAATTTAGATTATTTTGTAAACTTGTTTGAAATTAAAGATATAATTGAGAGACCTGCTCGTCAATTGTCTCTTGGAGAGAGAATGAAATGTGAATTAGTTAGTTCACTTTTACATGACCCTGATATTGTATTTTTAGATGAACCTACTATCGGCCTAGATGCCATTGCAAAGGATAAGATAAGGGACTTTATTAAAAAAGTTAACAAAGATAAGAAAACTACTTTTTTATTAACAACACATGACTTGGATGATATTGAGAATTTATGTGAAAAAATTATTATTATTAACAAAGGATTAATAGTATATGACGATACTTTAGCAAAATTAAAGACTAAAGTTCTAAAAAATAAAATAATTGATGTGAAGTTTTCTAAAAAGATTAAAGATTATCAAAGTCCTAAAGGTATTAAAGTAATTGATAAAACAGATTATGATGTAAAGATTCAAGTGGATAGAGGTCAACATAAGATTGAAAAAGTCATAAATTACTTTATTAAGAATTATCCAATTCAAGACATAAATGTGAGTAATCCACAGATTGAGACTATTATTAAGAAGATATATAGTAAATAGGTTTAAAAAAATCAAATGTTGAAATTTATATTTTATAGGATATGATTTTTGTAAGCAATAATCAATATATATGTCAATTATTTTCTCCACTAGATGTTTTCATTTTGGGGGAGAGATTTATCTCATACTGGTCTTACGGATGTTCTTTCATTAAAAAATATTATAGAGTATATCAGATTTAGCCCAGTGGAGAAATATTTAAGAATCACTAAAGCTCATCAGCAGAAACATTTAGATAAATTGGGTGTTGCTCCAGTAGCACAATTTGCTAAAAAAGGAAATTGGATAGATGAGGATACTTCTGACTTGGAAAAGTCAATTACATCAAATTATGAGGGTAATATATGGCATACTACAATCCCTCATGTAAAAGGGCCTAACAAATCATTGGGGGATCCAGAAAATCTTAAAATTTTACATCTAACAGATTTACATATTGGAATATATACTTATGATGAATTTCTTGAGAAACATAAAAATATTTTGGACCATGAATATGATATTGTCATAGGTACAGGGGACTGGGTACATTTGGGATCTGAAGAATTTACAGAAGAGTATGTTGAATTTTTTAAACAAATTAGGTCAAAGAACAAATTTGCAATAACTGGAAATCATGATGGCCGAGACATTACAGAGAATGAAATAATTAAAGATAGATTAAATGTATCAGGTTTTGATGTCATAAATTTTGAAAAAAGAATATTAGATTTTAATGGTTACAAAGTTGAGGTTGTTGGATTTCCAGATAGAAGATCCTTTGATTTGATGGACTCACTTAATGGAAATCCTTGGCAAAAAAAGGTTTATGAGTTATTGGATGAAAAAGAAGAAGATATAGACTTTACAATATCAGCTTATCACAGACCTGATGATATATTTAGTGCTGCTAGGGTAAATGGAGACAACTATATTATTCCTGGAGATAGACAAAATTTGATTCTTGCAGGACATTATCATGATTGTGGAATTAAGATTAGTGCATTTAACCATGTTTTATTTTCATTAAAGTTTTGGTTAGGATTCCATGGTGTAGCAAATGGACTTAATAATCTTTATGGTGGGATAAAAATGCCAAATTCTGACACTGTGATTAATGTTGGTCCAGGATCAGTTGATAAATTAATGTTTAGAGTACCGGGATTTCAAACTGTAAGAACATGGTTTCCAACAATTTATCAGAAAATTAAAAACTATGAATATTTTACAATGTTAGATAAATTTAGGTTTCCAAAAAGCATTCAGAAGTTTACAGGAAGAGAATATATGCCTGGATTAAATAAGATAGCTGGAAGAGTAGCTGGACCTGAGATATTGACAGTTACAAACTATTCTAATTAAGATAAAATTTATTAAGCTAATTAATTAAAATTAAATTATGAAACAAGGAGTTAATGCTGTAATTTTAAATGAAAAGGAAGAAGTTCTCTTGTTAAGACGAGCAGACGGGAAATTTAAAGGATGTCTTACAATGCCTGGAGGTAAAGTTGAACCTGGAGAGACTTTGTCAGAGGCTATGATTAGAGAAGTTAAAGAAGAGACAAATTTGGATGTTATAGGTCATCAATTTATTAACAAATTTTATTTTCCTAAGATTGATGTTGAAGTAGGAATTTTTTTTGCACAGACTTCAGGGACCATAGATTTGGATCTAAGAGAATCCTCTGAATATTTTTATATAAAACCATCCAAAGAAAATGTTGATAAGTACTTTGACCAGTTTGAGAATCACAGTCCAGAAGTAATTCATGATATTTTTAATTCAGTAAATTTTTTTCTTAAGTCAAGAAAAAAGTTATTAAATTTAAGTAATCAATCAAATGTATTTTTTACAGACAGAGGAAATAGATCCATAAATTTAGCTTTAAAACTAGCTAAGAATTTAGGTAAAACAAAAGCATTTATTCAAGATCAAGGTGGATGGATTACCTATGAACAGTATTTGAAGAAAATAAAATTTGATTATCATTTTTTGGATACAGATTATGGAGTTGTCAGTTTAGACATTATTAAAAAACATATTGATTCAGATTCTGTGTTATTGATTAATTCAATGCCTGGGTATTTTGCAGTTCAGGATAATATGGACAAAGTAGCAAAATTGTGTCGTGAAAAAGGATGTCTTTTGATTAATGACGTTGCTGGAAGTATTGGTACAGAGCAAGCTAAATATGGAGATATTATAATTGGAAGTTTTGGTAGATGGAAACCTCTTAATCTTGAATATGGTGGGTTTATTTCATTTAATGAAAAAGAATATTCAAAGTTTTTGTCAAACAATTTTGACAAAGAATTAAAAGAGTTTTATCCGGAATTGTTGAAACAATTAAATGGGTTAGATAAACGTAGAGAAGCTTTTTTAGCAGTTTCTAAAAAGATAAAAACCCAGTTATCACAATATGATGTTATTCATAAGGATCATTTAGGGTATAATGTGATAGTTAGATACTCAAGTCCAAAAGAGAAATTAGATATTATGAATTATTGTAAACTGTATAATTATGAATATACTTTATGTCCAAGATACATTCGAGTAATGGATGATGCTATAAGTATTGAGGTCAAAAGATTATGAGTGATAATATTTTTGAGTCTGAAGACAGAGTTGAGCAACAAGATAAAGTTGAACCACAAGATAATAGATTAATTGAGTTTTGTCCACGATGTTTTAGTACTGATATTAGTGGCCAAGGAAGAAGAATTTCTAGATGCTTAGATTGTGATATGATTATGCGGTTATTTCCAAGTGGAATAAAAACGGAAATTCCTGAAAAAAAGAATATATCTTCAAAAGATAAAAAACAATGGGATAATAATGTTAGAACTTTAAGAACAAAAAATAAGTGGGTCTTAGTTGTAGCTGTAGTTATCTTTTCATTTCTATATTTTAAGGTTGACGTCATTGAACTAAAAGTTGGGATTGGTGTCTTAATTGGATTTATGTTTTTACTTCAAATATTGGATTTAAAAAAAGAAGTTAAGTCTGGGTTATAAATAATAAAACAAATTTAACAATCTTTAAAAATAAGATATTAATTGCAACATCCATGTTAAATTTAAGATTACCTTTTGTCGCTCTATTTGAGACTGATGAAGGAAAGTTTGTTTCTTTATACAATATATTAGGATTAGAACATACAGGTACCTTAGGATTTCCAAATATAGATCAAATTAGTGAAGCAGCTCCAGGAATAGAAGAAAAAATCGAGCATATGAGAGAACCTATTACTGTACTTGATACTTTAGATGCAGTTATGGATATGGGGTCTTGGTTAAACTATAATGGTTTGTTATTGTATGAGGGTCAAGCACTTGAAGAGATACTATTTAGAAGATTATCACATGGAGAAGATTTTGTTGAAGAATTAAAAATTATTACTGATGCGCATAGAGATTATCATGAAAATTTTTATGGAATTAAAGGTAAGTTAAAAAGTGGGGACTATCAAACTGCTGAGTCCATGTTAGAGCCAGATTCTTACAGGCAAAGAGAAGAATTGTTGGATTTGATTATAGGTAATATTAAAAGAAATGTGGGGTACAATCGGATTGATGATGTTCAAAAAGATATTCAAGCATTGCAAAGATTCTCAGACCTTTTAGGAGGTGACGATCCTTTTGAGAAAAGAGATGAAGTTCTTGATGATATTTATGATGAAATTACAAAAAATATTGGATATAGTTGGTGGAACGATGCAGTTAAGCAATCACAAAAATTGGCAGGAATTAATTCAATGATGGGTGGAGATCAAACTAGTTTACATGTATATGTTAGTCAAAAAAAAGGTTCTTTAGAGGATAGAGCTGCTTTGATGGAAAAATGTGACAAAGGAATTGCTGATACGATGCATATGGGAATCTCTACAGTTTTAGAACCAAAATATGATGAATCAGTTGCCATTATAGGATTATTGCCTTTGATAGATAATCCAGACCCTGCACAGAATAAAGAGTTTTATGTAGCGCTTGAAGAGGAAGTGTATGCAAAATTGAATAGTGAATTCTCCTATGGTGTTGGAGTAAGTAGGTCAGGCAGTTTGCAATATCCAGATAGAGCAGTTGCAGTAATTAATAATTTAAATCCATTGCTTGGAACCCTTAAATCCTATATTGATGGAAATACAGATAGTGTTGAAATTCATGTGCAGGGAGGTATATATTCTATTTATGTTGAAAACATTGAAGCAATGCAAACTAAATTTGTTAAAAGTTATAAGGGAAGTCAGGATAGAAAGGATTTATTATTTGTAATGGATAAATTAAAAAATCAGGAATTCGAAGATAAAACTTACGCAAGTCCAATGTTTATATGGATGGAGAAAAATATTGAGACCCCTAGCCGAGATTTTCAAAAATAATATAAACCACTTCTGAATTAAATCAATTAGGTGATATATCAATGGCAATAGAATTCCCAAATTCAATGGAAGAATTAGTATATTTTACATCAAGAAAGACAGACAAAGGCAGTATTAAAGCATGGGCAAAACGTGATATGTGTCCTGAATGTGGTAAAGGATTAATGGCTAAACCAAAAAATCCTAAAACAGGAAAACCAAAAATTAGAGCTAGTTATTATCAATGTCCCGAATGTGATCATGAAGTTGGTAAGACTGAATATGAAGGAACGTTAAAAGTTGAGGTTATTTACACTTGTGAACATTGTCAACATAAAGGAGAAGCAGTAATTCCTTTTGCTAGAAAAAAGTATCAAGGTGTAGATGCATTTATTTTTGAATGTGGGTCATGTAGTGAGAAGATTGCTATCACAAAAAAGATGAAGAAACCTAAGAAGAAATAATTCTTTTTCATATTTTACTTTTTTCTATTCAAATTTACCAGGCCAAAAAAATCCTCCGAATTGTTGCCCATTTTTAGTGTAAGGATGATGAATCGGTGCATCATATGTACGTTCTCCATCATCATGTAAAACATCTGCTCTTATTACAGGTATACCATTAATGGTGCGAGTATAAACTAATGTTCCAGCATCCATGCATTCCAATTTAACAACTTCATTTTTAACAAGAATTGTTATATTTTTATTTCTAATATTTTCTCCATTAAATTGTTTGGGGCATGCACTACCACCAGTATTAGAATTAGGGTTCCACCAATATGGGCCAACCGCAAGACCATTGGAAATAATTCTGTCAGTACCAGTAGTTTCACAATCAAAAAAACAATTGTCTCCACCTCTAAATGGATTGTAATAGGACACTTCAACATAAAAATCAAATCCAGGAGGAAGTGGAGGTAATTGTGTACTATTTTTATTTATGGGTGTAGGGTATGGAGTATTTGTAGGTGTAGGTGTAAGATTGGATTGATTACTTGGATGATATATTTCTGTAGGTTGTGGCGTAGATTGAACAACTTGAGCAATGTTTGCAGATTGTGAAGAATTCTGTCTAAATGCATTATATAGCTTTGGTCCTTCTACTGCACCATACCAAACAGCTGTTCCAACAAGAGCAGCTAATATTAAAAATATTAACCCTTTTGGATTACCTGGTTCATCTTGAATAAAATCTTGTTCTTCATATATAACTTCCTCTAACTCACCTGGCATTTCATAATCTTCTTCTTCAAAATATTCATCATCCTCATCATAATCAGGTAAATTCTCTTCAACCTCATGCAAATTACCTTGATCATCTAACCAATATAGATAACCATCATCACCTTCCAAATAGACCATTTTAGTTATTTCTAAGTAGTTATATTTAAATATGGTTGTAAATGTGACATGATTTTCTTCAAAACCACATACAAAAGTTTATATATTTCTTACGTTTTTCTCATTCAATCTTATAGGTGGGGTTTAGTTGACAGATAAAAAGGTAAAGTTTGATATTGACAATGGTCAGTCATTTTTTGCTGATGAGGTTGGTGTTATTCACAATCCATTAAAAATGATTCTTGATTTTCGTAGTATTACTCCAAGAGTAGATGTACGAAGTAATGAATATCAGACACTGGTTCTAAGACATAGTGTAGTTGTAATGGATCCATTTACTGCAAAGAACTTATCAGAGATACTAAAAAAAAATATTAAGAATTACGAGAAACAGTTTGGCAAAATTACTAAACCGGAACCACTAAAAATACTTGATAAAAAAGTTAAAGCTAAAGTTAAGGGTAAAGAAAAAAGCCCAACTTATTTTGGTTAGACATATTATTAAGGTTTACATTAGTTTATAGGGGTGTGGGAATAGAAAAATGAGACTAACAAAAAAATTAATGAGTGAAGTTATTTCACAGACATCTGGAGTAGATGCTGTGGACGTTGCATTATATCTAAAAGGTAAAGAAGATGTTTCTGAATTAGTTGTTGCAAAGCAGATGAATTTATCAGTTCAAGAAGCAAGAGCATTGCTTTACAAATTGTATGAATTTAACTTTGTGAAATTTGAAAGAAAAAGAGATAAACATAAAGGTTGGCATATTAGTCATTGGGATTTAGTTGGAGATAATATTATTAAGAATCATGTTGAATCTCAGCATTCTAGGGCAGTACAATTAAGAGATAGGATTGAGCGTGAACAATCTAACAATTTTTACATGTGTAAATATGCATGTTCTAGAAATATATTTGAAGATGCAGTAGAACGTAATTTCAAATGTCCTGAGTGTGGAGCTTTAATGAACCCACAAGATAATTCAAGAACAATTGAAGTTTTAAATGGAAAATTGAAAGAATTAGAAACTAAAATTGCTACTTAATTTTTTTTTCTTAACATTCTTATTTTTATTTAATTAACATATTGCATTGCAGTTTTAGATATTATTTCTCTTAC
>Ga0233431_1002625_pt1 | contig 24495 bp, 16 predicted proteins | sample SI_118_April2016_FD_179867 | JGI IMG/M metagenome (GOLD analysis project Ga0233431, IMG submission 179867) | Seawater microbial communities from Saanich Inlet, British Columbia, Canada - SI_118_April2016_200_MG | ecosystem: Environmental > Aquatic > Marine > Inlet | place: Canada: British...
GTCCTCCTGGAGGTGGGTTTCCGGTGTCTTCGTCAACACCATAGATCCCCATTTTCCAGAGGCACCGCAAGTGACAATGTGGCAGAACACGGCTGATTTTCCGCCGTTTTTATGCAACCAGAGGGTTAAGACGCCTGGCGATATGGATTTGCTGATCGAGTTGTTTCTCCAGAGGAAAGTAAATGAAAGGACGGCGCAACGCGGTCAGCTCGGTGGTCGATGTACCGCCACCGACTACGATGGACAGGTCGCTGGCGGCGAAATGCTCGAACAGATCCGGGACATACGCTTCGACAGTTACATCGGGCGGCAGAGATATGGAGGCGGGATCGAAAAGCATCCCTCCTACGGCGATCATGCGCAAATCCGGCACGTGCTCTTTGATCAGGGGATAAGCCTGACCGCAGAGCTTCAACAGTTCCACGCCAACCGAAGCTCCTCCCAGGGCGCATACGACAAGCGGCTCCGGCCCGTAGCCCAGCCTGGCTCGAATGGCGCTTTTATCCCGGTAATCATCCAGGCTGAAGCGGAGCGGGTACCCGAGAAACTCTACGTGTTGTTCAGCTATGTCTCGCCAATTTGGGAGAAACAGTCCGGCTCGCTGGTCCGGTATATCTTCCGGCTCGCCTACGAACAGGTGGGTGAGGGCAGGATGCGTGAGCGTGTGCGCCTCCTGCCGATTCAGGATGGTCACCAACAGTCGCTCGAGCGGCCCCCAACTCATGGGGCTAAAGCCTATGAAATCGCGGATCATGATGAGAGGCACCAGCGGATCGAGGCGCTTTTCCAGGACGGCGATCGCAAGTTCGTAAATTTCATCGCCGATCACCAGGTCGAATTGGTATTTATCTACGATCTGCTTATAGAGTTCTACATTGTAATCGTACAGTTCTTTGACGACTCTGACATACTTCGTCAAGCTCACACTGAAGCATCCGACTGTGTGTTTGGCCGTAGTGTTGTAGTCAGCGCTTTGGGCGGATTCGGGCAACACCTCTTCTCCCGTCTCCTCGAGGACCTGGGTCGCCATAGGCGATGCTAACCAGACAAGCTCGACTTCCGGCAACAGCTCGTGTATTTGACGTGCGATGGCGACGTCGCGTGTAACATGTCCCAAGCAGGCCTGCCAGCTGATGAAAAGGACTTTCTTTGCACTCATATTGAACCTCTGCCAGAGCTTCCGAGAATTGGATACACTCATCACGGGAATATTACGGCGGTGAATGCGGCGCGACAAGAAAAAAAAAGGCCGGAAGGGGGATTCCCCTCCGGCCTTGCGGTGGTCCTGTTCGTCAGATTCTACTCGGTGAGGAGATGAGAAAGCGAGGCGGTGTTCGCGCTTCCCCTGTCGCTCTGGTCTTCCTCTTACTTGAGGTCGGGCAGTGCGGGTTCGAGGGTTGAACGCAGGTAGCACAGGCTCAAGGTCAGGTCCTCGCACCCTGCTGATTTTACCTCCATTTCGATGTGGATGGTGGAGTCGGTCGGTTTATCCATGTAGATAAACGACGGCACGGTCTCTATCTGGATGTCGGTGATATTCATTTCTTTCACGGGTCTCCACGCCTCCTCCAACGCCTCGATAATGGGTTTTGCATTGGAGTTTAACGCGTCGATATCGCTCTGAGTCATCCACCCTACGCCGATCGGCGTGGCCAGATTCGCCTCCACCTGGCGCTTTATTGTTTCCCCATCGGCGTCCGGCTGCAAAATCGCGGCACACAGGGGCATAGACAGGTCGAGGAATACCCAGCCTTCCAGCGGCTCCATTTTGAAACAGTAATTGCAACAGTACTTTCCCAGCGATTGGATATAGTGGCCGAACATCCTCTGGTGTGCTTCGCGGATCTCCACTTCGACTTCTCGTCCCAACGCCTTGGAAAACAGCTTCTGCAAGGGGGGCAAAAGGCCGTTGTGCAATTTTTGAATGGCCTGGAGATCGTCCTGTACTTTGTCGGCGAATTTCTGGTCTTTGGAGGGGCGCTGGGTCTGAAGATTTTCGCGTGTCATTTTGATGAACTCCTTTTTGAGCTGCTTTCTGGCGCTGTGGAGGCGAAAGTTGACCGTGGTCACAGGCAGTTCCAGAAAGGCAGCGACTTCTCGCTGTGAAAATTCGTTGATGTAGAAGAGGTTCACCACGGTGCGCTCCTGCTCGGGCAGGGTTTCCAGCGTGGCCTGGACGAGGTTCTGCGCATCTTTCTCGTCCAGTATCTCGGCCGGACTCTTATCCCCTGAGCGCAACTCCCCCGCCGCTTCGAGAGAGACGAACTGCACCTGCTTTTTCCGGGTCAGGCGGTTGCAAAACTTGAAGACGATTTTGCGCAACCAGCCCGGAAATGCGTGGGCACTGTATACCCTGGACAGATTGAGGTAGGCTTCGATGAATGCCTCCTGCGCAACGTCTTCCGCCAGGTGGGCGTCTTTCAGTATGGAGCGGGCGTAGCCCACGGCCATGTCCTGGAAGCGGTGGACGATCTCTCCGTACGCCTCCAGATCGCCGTTTTGCGCTCTGGGTAGAAGTTCCTCTAACTCTTCCACAATTTCCGTCCTTACTCCTCTTTGAAGGCCTTCATTGATAAAGAACCCATCTGGGTGGGAGTTCCTTAGCAGGTTTTTTCAAATTTATCATTTTTTCTTCGCGCGCACTTTTTCCGCGCCGGGGAGCAGTGCCTACGTGGACCCTGTCAGGAAGGCACAAAAAGGCCGGAAGAGAGGATTCCCCTTCCGGCTTTTTTCCAATACTGTGAGTCGGTATTAGCTCTGTGCGGCTTCTTCCTGGTAGTAATTCATGAGGATTTCGGCCACTTCGGGACGGGCGAATTCCGGCGGGAGGGGCTCGCCTGCGGCCAGCATCTGGCGGACCTGGGTGCCGGAGAGGAAGAGGTAGTCCTCTTTGTCGTGGGGGCAGTCGCGCATCATGACCACCTCATTGCATTTTTTGCACCAGACGGTGTGATCGCCGCGGAAGATCTCGATCTCCAGGGAGTCGGATGGGATGTCGTCGAAGATCGTCTGGGCGTCGAAAGGGCCGTAGTAGTCGCCGACGCCGGCGTGGTCGCGGCCGACGATCAGGTGGGTGCAGCCGCTGTTCTGGCGAAAGATGGCGTGGAGCACGGCCTCGCGGGGGCCGGCGTAGAGCATGTCGAAGCCGTAGCCGGCGATGAGAACGGTGTTTTTGGGGAAATAGAGGTCGACCATTTTGCGGATCGATGCATCGCGCACGTCGGCGGGGATGTCGCCCTGCTTGAGCTTGCCCAGGAGCATGTGGATGAGGATGCCGTCGGCGTTGGTCTGCTGCTGAGCCATGCGGCAGAGTTCCTCGTGGGCGCGGTGCATCGGATTGCGGGTCTGGAAAGCGACGACCTTCTCCCAGCCGAGGGCGGCGATTGCGTCGCGCAGTTCCACGGCGGTGCGAAAGGTATCGGGAAAATCGGTGCGGAAGTAGGAGTAGCCGAGGACCTGGATGGGACCGGCCAGCAGGGAGTCGCCCATGGCGGTGAAGGCGGCGACGCCGGGGTGGGCGTCGTCGGTGGTGCCGAAGACCTGCTGGAGGATGGTCCGGCGATCGTCGTCGGAGATTTTCTCGATGGCGGTGATCTCCTGGATGGCCAGGACCGGGTTGCCGTCGACGTTGGGGTCGAGGAGAGCGACGCGACTGCCCACGGAGACGCTGGCCGGCAGCTGGAATTCGGGGACGATGTTGACCACGGGGACGGGCCAGAGGAGGCCGTCGGGCAGCTTCATGGCGGCGGCGACGCTCTTGACCTGTTCCAGATCCATGTACCCCTGCAGCGGGGTAAAGTAGCCGGAGCCGAGCATGACGGCAGAGGCGGCGGCGCCCGAGGAGATGAAAATGGAGGGCAGGCCGTTGGCCTTTGCCAGGAGGGTGGAACGGCTGGCGGGGTCGGCGACGAAGAGCGGGTTCAGCTCTTGCGAGCCGTGGGGCTTGATCATCAAACGCTCCTTCTGACGAACTATATTTTTCCGGAATTAAGCGGATTCTCAAAATAAATGGAGATCGCTTTCTGGCAAGAGGCGATCTTGCCGGACGGGGAATCGTGGGCTAATTTAATAAGTTCGGGTTTTCTTGGAATATCAAAGACAGGAGCACCGATGGACCTGGCCGGGCCGCTGGCAGTCGCCGTGATTTCGGGGCTGTATACTTCGCTGTGGGGGGCTTTCAAGGATTCTCCCTACGAGGGGTACAAGCCGCGGACTTTTCCGCGCAGCATCTACTTCCACATCGCCATCTTCCTGCCCCTCTACTTCATTCCGTATTTCCGCGAGAACTTCGCCGGGCTGGGGCTGGTGCAGATTTTCTTTTTGATCATGGGGATCGAGCGCTTCCTGGCCGAGATCTACAAGGGCTTCTTTCGCACGGAGGACCAGAAGAAGTACTTTGTGCCGTCGCGGATCACCTTTTTTGGGAAACACGTGGACAGCGACCTGCTGCGCTACGGAGTGGGGACGGTGATCGTGGTGACGGTGTTCGCCTTTTTGCTGGTCGATATACGCATTGAGAGTTTTTGGGGATTTCTGGCGACCGCCTACTGCACGGGGCTGGTGGTGGCTATGGGAGGGGCGTACAAAGATGCTCCTTTCGAGGGGTTCCAGCCGCTGAAGTTCCAGCGCTCGGGGGTGGTTCTTGCCGTGTTCAGCCCGCTGTTTTACTTTCTCAACGATCCGCTGGCGCCGGTGCCGCTGGGCTTTCTGATTTATATGAACGGCGGTTTGGAGCGATTCTCGGTGGAATACTACAAGACCTACATCCAGCGCAATATGTCGGGCAAATTTCAGCCCGACCTGCCCCGGATTCAGAGATGGATCGAAGGGCGCGAGCCGTTCCACTACGCCGCCCTGGTTATCATCGCGGGGGTGGCCGCTCTCTACTACTACGAGGTGACGGGCAGTGCCGGAGCGCCCTGATCTCCTTCCATATCAATATCCAATAATATTTCGCTCATGAAGCCGTTCGACGGGCAGTACGACGCGATCATTGTCGGCTCGGGTTTTGGCGGCGCGGCTGCCGCTCACGTCCTGGCCCGGTCGGGCTGGAGGACGCTGTTGCTGGAGCGGGGTGGCTGGACCCACAGGGACGACCTGGATTGGAATGCGCACGAGATTCTGGTTCGGCAGCGGTATCAGAGTGGGTCGCCGCTGCTGATCAAGCAGTACGGAGCCCGGAAGTTCAGCAAGGTCTATCCGAACGAGGTGGTCGGGGGAGGGTCGGTCTTTTACGGTGGAGCGTCGATGCGGCTCAGGGAGAGGGATTTCGAGCACTGGCCGCTGGCCTACGGGGAGCTGGAGCCGCACTACGGACGGGCGGAGAGGTTGCTGGGGGTGCACGGCGTGGCCGGGCGAGATCCGTTCGAGCCGCCGCGCTCGGAGGATTACCCGTTTCCGCCGATCGGATTGACCGATCCAGCCCAGCGGCTATACGATGCGGCACAGAGGATCGGTTTCAGGCCGTTCGAGATTCCGCTGGCGATCAATTTTTTGGACTCCGAGCGGCCGCTCTGCATTCGGTGCATCACCTGTGACGGCTTTCCGTGCAAGATCGAGGCGAAGAACGATCTGGCGGCAACGCTGCTGAAGGGGGCGCAGGAAGAGGGGCTGGAGATCGCGGCGGGGGCGATCGTCCGCAGGCTGGTGGAGGGGGATGGAACAATCCGTTCGGTAGAGTGCGTGGATCGGGAGACGGGGCGGGCTTTTTCGGTCTCGGGACGGGTGGTGATCATGGCGGCCGGGGCGCTGCACAGTCCGGCGGTATTGCTGCGCTCGGAGCTGGAGCGGTTCCCCCAGCATCGGCTGATCGGTCGGCGTCTGATGCGGCACTGCAATGCGGTGGCCAGCGTTGTTTTCCCGTTCAGGACCAATCCGGAAAAGGTGTTCCACAAGCAGCTCTGCTTCGCCGATTTCTACGAGGATATGCGGGAGCAATTCGGCACGGCGGTGGGTGTGATTCAGGATATCTACACGCCGGCGCCGGAGGTGTTGCGGCACGCGGCTCCGTTTGGAGTCAAGACGGGGGCCGGGTTGTTCGCCGGGAATATCCAGAACCTGCTGTGCATCGCAGAGGACGATCCGCAGGAAGACAACCGGATATCGCTGGCGGAGGAGCGGGACGAATACGGGATGGAACTGGTCGCCGTGGAGCATCGGTACAGCCGGGCTGACTACGAGCGGCGCAACCATCTGGTAAACAGGGCGAAAAAGGTGCTGCGCGCGGCAGGGGGGCTGATCTCCTATATGTATAAGATCGACACTTTTTCGCACGCGGTGGGCACGCTGCACTGTGGAGCATCAGCGGAGGAGAGCGTGCTGGATCCGCAGTGCCGGTTCTGGGGGGTGGAGAATCTGTTCGTTCTGGACGGCGGTTTCATGCCGACGTCGGGTGGGGTGAATCCGAGTCTGACGATTGCGGCCAACTCCCTGAGGGTAGCCGACTATCTGGTCTCCCATTTTAAATAGAAAAAGGGGGATGCGAGGATGAATCGAATTTGTCTGGTGGGATGTGGGGACATCGCCCGGACGCACGCCCGCAATCTGGCGGGGAAGGCGGAGCTGTGTTTTCACAGCCGTTCGCAGGAGAGCGCGGAGCGATTCGCAGGGGAGTTCGGCGGAGGGCGGGTGTTCGCCCGATTCGAGGACTTGCTGGAGGCAGAGGAGGTGGACGGCCTGGTGATCTGTTCGCCGCCGGAGTTCCACTGTGAGCAGGTGGTCGGCGCGCTGGAGGCAGGGAAGTCGGTGCTGGTGGAGAAGCCGATGTGCGGCACGGCGGCGGAGGTAGAGCGGATCGGAGCGGCGGTGGAGGCGCATCCGAAGCGGTTTGTGATGGTGGCCGAAAACTACTACTACAAGCCGTCGGTGAAGCTGCTGCAGTGGGCGATCGAGCAGGGGTTTATCGGGGAGATTCAGCAGGTGGAGGTGCAGAAGCTGTTCGGGCAGGAGGCGGATGGCTGGAAGAGCGGGTACGGATCGCTATTGGAGGGTGGGATCCATTTTGTGGCGCTGATTTCGGCACTGTTCGAGCGGGTGGGAAAGGAAGTGCCGGAGCGAGTGCAGGCGGAATTTCCGGGGTGGCGTTTGGGGGAGCCGGAGCGGCATTCGGTGACGCGGCTGGAGTACGCGGGGGGAGCGACGGCGGAGCTGCGCTACGCCTGGAATGCGCGCAGTCTGCTCAAGGGGCTCTTTCAGCACTCGCGCATTTTTGGGACCGAGGGGCGGATCGTCTTTGAGAGCAATGGACTGTATGTGCGGCTCAGAGGGGATCGACGGAAGCGGCTCTACTTTCCGGGGTTTGGAGATTTGATGGGGTACGGGGGAATGACGCGGGATCTTCTGGATTGTTTGCGGGAGGAGGGGAGGCAGCCGCTGTCGGATTTCAACCGGGCGAAGCGGGATCTGGGGATCGTGTTCGAGGCGTATCGAGGATTGACCGGGGGGTGATTTTCGGTCGTTGGTTGAGTCGTTAGCGGCGATTTTGAGGAAAGTGAGTGTGGCGCAGAGGAATTTCTCGATTCGGAATCAACTACTTTTTTTAAAAAGGAGCCCAAGCAGGTGATCGATCATCTGCTGAGTCGTCCGTCATTTGCGTCACATTATCACCATCGGCATCCATCACGAAAATATCGCTAGTAGCGTTTTCGCTTACTGTAAAAGCGATTCGCTTACCATCCGGCGACCAGCAAGGTTCAAACTCCCATATCAGGTTGTCGGTCAATTGTATTACGCCACTACCGTCGGCATTCATCGTATAAATATCACTATTGCTGTAGGACGTATCGGACTTAGCGAAGGCTATCCGGAAACCATTCGGAGACCAAGAAGGAGAGTTCGAATGAGGATCGTCCGTTAGTTGGGCCACATCCCGACTATCTAAATTCAGCACATAGATTCCCCCCTGCCATGAAGCAAAAGCGATCTGGCGCCCATCCGGCGACCACGATAGGTTTCCGGCGTCCACTGAACCATCAAATGTCAGCTGTTTCACATTGTCTCCATTCGCATCCATCGCGAAGATATTACTATTGCCATTGCGATCCGAGACAAATGCGATTCGACGACCATCTGGAGACCACGAGGGCGCTCCATCCCTTGCAGAATGTTTGGTGAGATTTACGGGATGCCGGCCATCCAAAGCCATGATATAGATCTCATCGTTGCCGTCCCGCTGAGAAGAAAAGGCGATCCAGGCGCCGTCCGGAGACCATGAGGGTTGCCGGCCGTCTCGGACGTGGACGACCAGGGAATCCGGCTCTCTGCCATCCAGGAGAGGAAGACTGGTCAGGTGGGCGGACAGATTGACGGGATTGCCGCCATCGATCTCTATTACATAAATCTCCAACTCACTGGCAGTACCTGCTCCAGGTGTTCGACGGTTCGAACTGAAAGCAATCTGCGGAACACCAGAACCCGGAGGGGCATCTTCCATAGAGCCAGTGGATGATGGGTCATCTGACGCATCGTCTTCCATAGATTCGAGAGGGGCTTCGTCTATCTCGAAGCCTATATGTACATCTCTTCCCCTCAATATAGAAAGATGGGAATCCAAAGAAGTGTCATCCAGCGGATTTCCCCTCAATTCTACACTCACTAAATCCGTCAGTTCCAATAAAGGGGATATATCGTGGATTTCATTATTATCAACAATGAGGGCCTGCAAGTGCTTCAAGGAAGATAACGGTGAAATATCCACTATCTGGTTATTGCTTAAATCTAGAAACATCAGCTTTTCCAGTGAGGTCAACATGGAGATATCTCCCACGTTATTGGCTCCCAGCACCAACGTGGTCAGGTTTTTCAGCTGTTCGATGCCCCGCAAATCGACAATACTGCGATTGCTTGCATCTAATCCTGTTAGTGACAGGAGATCCTCTATAGAGAGAGCATCTACCGATTTATCTAATGCCTGACTTACCGCTGCTAGCAGACCTGTATCTACAAAAGCTGAAATCTCAGAGGGGATTTCTTCTAATGGAGTATTTTCTCCATCCTCAGGGCCTAAAGGGGGCTTTGTCCCATCGCCACATCCCATTTTCAGGATAAGCAAACCTATAATAAGCCAGCCAAGTGCCCATGATCTTCTCATGGTTAAAACTCCTGTGATGATGGGCGACCATATTTCCCCGGTGCAGTGGAAAAAGCATAGTAGAATGCTGCTAATCTATTGGCATATCTTATCTCAATGCCCAAGCCATCCTACTCTATATAGACGCTTCAGAAGACGAAAACACAAAAAAAAAGGAAGGCTGTCGAGAAGTGAAAATCCACTCGATCTATCGACAGTCGTCGATTTTTAGCTTACTGTTCGAAGAGGGTGCCGCAAAACAGCGGTTTCCCGGATACGAGGATCGCTCCCCCGGGTAATGCAGGAGCTTACTGTTTCGCGACTGGCAAGCCAAGAGTCAGAGGAGATTTCCCATGAAGATCACCGCTATCGAACAGATTCCCATCGCCATGCCCCTGGCCGCCCGCTATGACAATTCAGCCGGTCGGCTGCGCATGTTCGACATGGATCAGCATCTGGTCGTCAAAGTCCACACGGACAACGGTCTGGTCGGGTACGGCGATTACGAGGACAACCCGAACCCGGTGCCCCAGGCGCTCGTCGATTCCCTCATCGGCCGCAGTCCGTTCGACTTTTTGCACAACGACTTCAACCTGGCTCTGGGGATGGCGCTGTACGATGTCATGGGCAAATATCTGGAGGTGCCGGCCTACAAGCTCATGGGTCAGAAGGTGCGCAATGCCGTGCCCGTGGCCGCCTGGACCCGCCCCTGTCCGCCCGAGGTTTTCCGCGAGGAGATCAAGCGGGCCGCCGACCAGGGATACATGGTTTTCAAGATGCACTCCGACGCCCGTTTCGACATCATCGAGCAGACTCGCGTGGCGCAGGAGGTGGCCCCCTCCGGCTTTAAACTCCACTGGGATCTGAACCACAACCGCACCCTGGGCACTATGCTGCCGATCATCGCCGAACTGGAGCGGGATTATCCGATCGTCGGCTATATCGAAGATCCCCTGGTCTGGACCGATATCGACGGTTGGCGCACTCTGCGCGAGAAGACGCGCATTCCGATGGTCATGCACGTGCCCCAATTGGGCGGTATCCAGGAGGTGATCGGCGGGGTGGCCGACGTGTACATGATCGGCGGCGGCATCGGCCGGACGCTGATCTCCGGTTTTGCGTATGCCCGGGCCAATATGCAGGCGCTCATCCAGCAGTCGGGCAACAGTCTGATGAAGGCGCTGACTTTGCACCAGGCGGCGGTGCTGCCCACCGCCTCTGTCCACATCGTCACCCTCGACGACCAGTACGACGAGGATATCACTACCGAGAAGATCCCGGTGATCGCCGGTTCCTCTCCGGTGCCCGAAGGACCCGGTCTGGGTGTCGAAATAGACGAAGATGCGCTGGCCGCCGCCGCCGCCCGCAAGCATATCGAGACGCCTCCTTTTATCGGCGTGCTCCATCTGCCCGGTGGCAATACGGCATACAGCCTGGGCAATCCGAACGTCCAGAGCCTGACCGGCCGCGAAGAGGGGGGGCTACCCGGTATCGCTTTTGAATACTGGGAAGAGGATGGCTCGGCCGATTACCAGCGGGTGCTCGAGCGGCTGCAGAAAGAGGGTGCCTTCGTCGAGAAAAGGGGATAATGGGCGAGTTTTGCTTCCCTTCTCGTGAAAACCAGCCGGTGCCTCCCATGCGCCAGCAATCCTCCAAGGAATGCCGGCGCTGCGGCACCTGTTGCCAGATCCACTTCAGTGTGTACGCTCTGGAAGAAGACATCGCCCGCTGGCGCGCCGAAGGTCGCGACGATATCCTGCGACTGCTGGAAGATGAAGAAATGGCATGGGCCGGCGACCAACTCGTCTCCACCACCACCGGCGAATCTCTGAGCCCCTGCCCTTTTCTCCAGGAGGTCGACACCTGCTTCGTCTGCGCCATCCATCCGACCCGACCCCGCATTTGCCGGGAATTCCTACCCGCCGTCTCTCCTCTCTGTCCCCAGTGCGCCCGTTAAATGGAGAAGGGGCATCCATCCGCATATAGCGAAAAAGATGAAAGTTTCCGTTTTTTTATCGGAAGGGTCATACGGGCCTTCTCAGTGCTGATGTGCCCGGTGCGGAAAGCGGCGAACGGGAAAATGAACAATTCGATGCAGGATACAGGAGAATGAGATGAGCGACGCTCCAGATAAAATTATCTATTCGATGATGCGGGTGGGGAAGCTCTACAACAAGAAGGCGGTGCTCGCGGATATTTCGCTGTCGTATTTCTACGGGGCGAAGATCGGCGTGCTGGGGCTGAACGGGTCGGGGAAGAGTTCGCTGCTGCGGATTATGGCGGGGGCGGATACCGAGTACGAGGGAGAGACGATCCTGGCGCCGGGCCACACGGTCGGTTTTCTGGAGCAGGAGCCGCAGCTGGAGGCGGGACGGACGGTGCGGGATATCGTCGAGGAGGGGGCACAGGCGACGGTGGATTTGCTGAAGGAGTACGAAAAGATTAACGAGCAGTTTGCCGAGCCTATGTCGGACGACGAGATGAACGCGCTGATCGAGCGGCAGGCGGCGGTGCAGGAGAAGCTGGATGCGGCCGACGCCTGGGATCTGGACAGCCGGCTGGAGATGGCGATGGATGCGCTGCGCTGCCCGCCCGAGGAGATGAAGGTGGAACTGCTGTCGGGGGGTGAGAAGCGGCGGGTGGCGCTTTGCCGCTTGCTGCTCCAGCGGCCGGACATACTGCTGCTGGACGAGCCGACCAACCATTTGGACGCCGAGTCGGTCGCCTGGTTGGAGCACCATCTGCAGCAGTACGAGGGGACGGTGATCGCGGTGACCCACGACCGGTACTTCCTGGACAACGTGGCCGGTTGGATTCTGGAGCTGGATCAGGGGCGGGGGATTCCGTGGAAGGGGAACTATTCCTCCTGGCTGGAGCAGAAGCAGGAACGGCTGCGGCAGGAGGAGAAGAGCGAGGGGCAGCGGCAGCAGACGCTGCAGCGGGAGCTGGAGTGGATCAGGATGACGCCGAGGGCGCGGCACCAGAAGAATCGGGCTCGCATCCGAGCATATGAAGAGCTGCTGAGCCAGGAGCGGGAGCAGCGAGAGCGGGAGCTGGAGATCTTCATTCCGCCGGGTCCGCGTCTGGGGGATATTGTGATCGAGGCGAAGGGAGTGAGCAAGGCGTACGAGGAGCGGATTCTGTTCGAAGGGATGGAATTCGCGCTGCCGCCGGGGGGGATCGTCGGGGTCATCGGGCCGAACGGGGCGGGGAAGACCACGCTCTTCCGACTGATCATCGGGCAGGAGGAAGTGGACGAGGGGAGTCTCCGTCTGGGGCAGACGGTGGAACTGGCGTACGCGGACCAGAGTCGGGAGACGCTGAATCCGGAGAAGAGTGTGTGGGAGGAGATTTCCGGGGGGGAGGAGGAGTTCATGCTGGGCGAACGGAAGGTGAATTCGCGGGCGTATGTCTCCCGTTTCAACTTCGGCGGGGCGGATCAGCAGAAAAAGGTAGGGCTGCTGTCGGGTGGGGAGCGCAATCGGGTGCATCTGGCGAAGATGCTGCGGCAGGGGGCGAATGTGCTGCTGCTGGACGAGCCGACCAACGATCTGGATGTCAACACGCTGCGGGCGCTGGAGGACGCACTGGAGAACTTTGGCGGCTGCGCGGTGGTGATCAGCCACGATCGCTGGTTTCTGGACCGGATCGCCACTCACATTCTGGCGTTCGAGGGGGACAGCGAGGTGATCTGGTTCGAGGGGAACTACTCGGAGTACGAGGAGATCAGGCGGAAGCGTCTGGGGGTGGAGGCGGAGCGGCCGCACCGGATCAAGTACAGGCAGCTGACGCGGGACTGATGGCGACGGATAGGCGAAATTGGCAGAATTGCTCCGGTTCCCTTTTTGCCTATATTCTTGGAGTCATCTAAAACATTTTTTCATAGCTATTTATGCCAAATACAACGGCCGCGGAAGTGCGGCCTGATGTGACAGAAGAAGTGCTGTTGGACCGGCTGGAGCGGCCGCTGCGCAGTCTGCGTATCTCGGTCATCGATCGGTGCGATCTGCGCTGCAACTACTGCATGCCCGAGGAGGAGTACACCTGGCTCCCCCAGCGGGATATTCTCAGCTTCGACGAGATAGAGACGCTGGTGCGGGCGTTCACCGCGTCGGGAGTCCGGCGGGTGCGGCTGACCGGCGGGGAGCCGCTGCTGCGCGCCAATCTGGTGGAGCTGGTCGAGCGGCTGGGGGACAATCCGCTGGTCGAAGATCTGGCGCTGACCACCAACGGCACCCAGCTGGAGCGCTGGGCGGAGCGGTTACAGCAGGCGGGATTAAAGCGGGTGACGGTGAGCCTGGATTCGCTGCGGCCGGAGCGGTTTATGAGCCTGACGCGGCGCAGCGCTCTGAACAGGGTGCTCGACGGGATCAGGGCGGCTGGGCAGGTCGGGTTCGAGGCGCTCAAGATCAACACGGTGGCGATGCGGGGGTTCAACGACGACGAATTGGTCGAACTGCTGGAGTTCGGGCGGGAAGTAGGAGCGGAGGTGCGCTTTATCGAATATATGGACGTGGGTGGGGCGACGCACTGGGCGGAGAGCGAGGTGCTGTCGCGGGCGGAGATGTTGGGGCGGCTGGCGGAACAGTACGGTACGATCGAAGCGGAGGAGAAGGCGGATGTGGCGCCGGCCAACCGCTTCCTATTGCCGGACGGCACGCGTTTTGGGATCATCGCCTCGGTGACCGAGCCGTTTTGCAAGAGCTGCGATCGCAGTCGGCTGACGGCGGATGGGATGTGGTATCTGTGTCTGTACGCCAGGGAGGGGGTCGATCTGCGGCAGATGGTGCGCGACGGCGCCGCTCAGGAGGAGGTGATGCGGACGATTCGCAGCGCCTGGGGGGAGCGGGAAGAGCGAGGGGCGGAGGAACGGTTGGACAGCCCAGAGCGGGGCGTGCTCTACCAGGTGGAGGAGTTGAAGCAGGACCTGCACCGGGAGATGCACACGCGGGGTGGATGAAAGGGGCAAAATGGACGAGTTTTGAAGGGGTGATCGAAAGGTCGCCCCTTTTTTGCGTTTCGGGTGGAATTTTTCAGCTGTGGGAAGATCAAACTGGACGGGGTATATGGACTATTTTAGGAGCAAGAGATTCCTGGACATGCTGCCGGATTGGGAGGTGGGACGTCCGGTGCTGGGGCCGCTGGCGGCGTATTTGCCGCGCATGCGGGCGCTGTTGAAGAGGCTGGGGGATCCGCAGCGGGAATTTCGCTCGGTGATCGTGGGGGGGACCAATGGGAAGGGGACGGTCAGCAGTCTGCTGGCGGCGCTGTTGAAGGAAACCGGGCACAGGGCGGGGCTTTACATCTCTCCGCATCTGCACACGCAGCGGGAGCGGATTCAGCTGGACGGGGAACTGCCGGACAAGGATCTGTGGGCGGATGGCGTGGGGCTGCTCTTCGATAGGACCCGGGATTTTGAGGATGAGGGGTACGGGTCGTTCAGCAAGTTCGAGGCGCTGACCGGGCTGGCGGCGCTGCTGTGCGCGCGGGAGGGGATGGAGTTCGGAATTTTCGAAGTGGGTCTGGGAGGGCGGTACGACGCGACGAACGCCTGGGATTCGGAACTGGCGGTGCTGACGGCGGTGGGGCTGGATCACGTCGAGGCGCTGGGGAATGATGTGGTGGGGATCGCTGCGGACAAGCTGCAGATCGCTCGGGAGGGACGGCCGCTGTTCACTCTGGCGGGTCAATTGTCGGAGGTGATGGCGCGGATTCGGGAGGAAAGTGCGGAGCGGAAGCTGCGGCTGCACGTGGCGGGTTCGGAGGGGGTGGAGCTGGTGAACGGAGACAGGCGGCCGTATGCGTGGAATCCGGTGGAGATGGTCGAGCGGCCCCGGACCTATGTGGAGAACGCGCGGCTGGCGCTGGCGGTCGGGGAGTTTCTGCTGGGGGACGAGTTTTCGGCGGAACGGGCGGAGAAGGTGGTGGAGGGACACCGGTGGCCGGGGCGGTTCGAGGTGGCCCGGCGGGAGCCGTTGGTGCTGCTGGACGGGGCGCACAACCTGCCGGGGGGGATTGCGCTGGCGGAGGATTTGCGGGCGATTGCGTCGGAGTGGACGTTTGTCGTCGGAGTGGGCAAGGGGCACGATGCGGCCGGTTTGCTGGGGGCGCTGCAGCCGCTGGCAAAAAGGGTGGTGCTCACCTCTTCGGCGCACCCGCGCGCCCGGGAGGTGGAAGAGCTGCGGGAGTGTGTTCCCAAGGGGATGGAGGTGAAGGCGTACGCTGCCTGCAACCAGGCGTTTGCCGAGACGGTGGCGTCGCTCGGGCCGGAGGAGCATCTGTGCGTGACCGGGTCGCTGCACCTGGTGGCCAGGGCGCGGGAGTTCTTCGATCTGCCGTACGAGCGGGATGGAATCACCGAGGAGGTGGCGCTGGAGAGTCTGCAGTGTTTGGAGATCGCCTGCGGCAATCTGGGGCTGGCGTGCGAGACGGTTTCGGAGGACGGGAACGTGCTGCGGGTGACCGCCGGTCGGCAAATGCTCTACTTCATGCGCAACAAGAATCCGTTCAACGACTACGTAGCCGGGCGGTTGGCCGAGGACAAGGGATATCAGTACCAGCTGTTTACGCAGGCGGATCTGCCGACGCCGGATACGATGCAGATATTTAATCCGCTGGCGGACGCGCGTTTCGATCGCTACAAGACGCACCACTCGATCGAGGCGATCGTCGCTGCGGTGGAGGAGCGGTTCGCCTACCCGCTGGTGGTCAAGAAATACCGGAGTTCGCTGGCACAGGGGGTCTTCCTGGAGGAGGATGGAGCGGGGCTGGTCGGGCGGCTGGAGGGGTTGTTCGAGAGCAGCGGCTATCTGGACAATATAGTGCTGATCCAGGAGTTCGTTCGGGGGGAGGAGTATCGGATCGTCGCCAGCCGGGAGGAACTGCTGCTGGCGTACGGCAAGGAGAGCGAGGCGGAGGAGGGAACGGCGGACCTGAACCCGCTGCACCAGGAGGACGGGCGAGCGGTGAAGGTGGAGGACGGAGATCTGCTGGAGAGGATGCGGGCACTGACGGCGGGGGTGGCCGGGATGATCGATCTGGGGTTCTACGCGATCGATCTGATCGACGGGAAGGATGGGTTCAAAATTTTGGAGCTGAACCCGAATCCGTTCTGTTTCTTTTACAATCAGGACAACGGGAGGGAGGATTTCGTGGGGATTTACGAGGGATTGCTGCGGGAGTGCATGGTTCCAAAGGATTGCTGAACGGAAATTTCCGAAACGCTTTTGCTCCTTTTATGGCGATTCGCAGAAGTCTTTGAAGAGATATTGCGTGCGGACGGCGGATCCGGGGGCTGCCTCCGGGCGGCGACGAGACTCGGCCTGGGGGCCGCCGTCGCCCGGGGCGGAGCACTGGGGATAGGGGATACCAAATTGGGATATGGGAGCATTGAGGTGAGGGCGGAGAGGCACGGGACGGTGGGCCTTCTGGTTGACTCTGGGAGTGCTGGAAGGGTTGGTGATTCGTTCGGTATTACGGTGGACGGACCGGGACGGCCTCAAACAGCTGTCGCCGCCCTCCAGCAACCCCCGGACCTGCCTGCGGTGATTCAGTGGGTATATTGACCATAAACTAAGCGAGGAGATCATGGCTCGGAAGCGGATCTACTATATCGGCAACACGCATATCGATCACACCTGGCTGTGGAACTGGACCGAGGGGTACGACGAGGCGAAAGCGGCCTTCCAGGCGGTTCTGGATCGGATGGAGGAGTTCCCGGAGTTCCGCTTCACCTGTTCGTCGACGCTGCTCTACGAGTGGGTGGAGAAGAACGAGCCGGAGCTGTTCGCGCGGATCGTGGAGAAGGTGCGCGAGGACCGCTGGCAGATTGTCGGCGGCTGGGCGGTGCAGTCGGACAACAACATTCCGTCGGGGGAGTCGTTCTGCCGGCAGGGGCTGTACGGGCAGCGGTACTTCGCCAGCCGCTTTGGCAAGCGGGCGAAGGTGGGGTACTGCGTGGACTCGTTCGGCCACAACGCGCAGCTGCCCCAGTTTCTGCGGCTCCAGGGGATGAACGGCTGGCTCCACTTTCGCCCGAGTCAGGCGGAGTTGAAGCTGCCGGACGGGCCGTATCGGTGGACCGGTATCGACGGTAGCCAGGTGGTGGGCTGTCGTCCGGACGGCTGGTACTGCACCTGCCATTCTGACTGGTTCAACAACGTGGGTCAGGCCCTGCTGCCGAATATGGAGAAGCTGCCCACAGCCCTGTTCTTCTACGGGGTAGGGGATCACGGGGGGGGACCGACTATCCGCGATCTGGAGATGCTGCGGGAATTCCGCGAGGCGCATCCGGAGTACGAGCATGTGTACGGGGATATCGACGAGTTCTATCGGCGCGCCGATGGCCGAGAGCTGCCCGAGGTAAAGGGAGAGCTGCAGTACTGCTTCCGCGGTTGTTACACCAGCAACAGCGATATCAAGTCGCTCAACCGGCGCTGCGAGGGGCGGCTGGGGATGGCGGAGTGGGCGGCGAGTATGGCGGCGATGAACGGCAAGGGGGAATATCCGGAGGAGGAGCTTCGGCAGGCGTGGCAGGATGTGCTGGCCAACCAGTTTCACGACGTGATGTGCGGCACCTGCACGCCCCACGCGATGGAGGAGGCGGTCTTTCGCTACGCCGGGGTCATGGAGACGGCGGACCGGTTGCGGCACTTTGGCAGCAAGAAGCTCACCGATCGATTCGACGGGCGGGCTCCGAGGGGATACTCCGAGTCGCTGGCGATGACCGTGCTCAATTCGGCTTCGTGGGAACGGCGGGAAGCGGTGGAGTTCTTCGCGCACATGCCGGGGCGGAGTATCGACCACGGTTCGGTGGTCGATGGCAAGGGAAAGCCGGTGGATTTTCAGAAGGTGCGCAGTCCGTTCGGGGGGCCGGAGAATCGGGGGACGTATCTCATCGAGCCGACGGTGCCGGCCGGGGGCGCGGCGCTGTTCCACGTGGTGGAGAATCCCAAACCGCCGTCGCTGCGAACGGATCTGAAGGCGACTCGCACGAGTCTGGAGAATTCGCGCTGGCGGCTGCGCGTCGACAGCAGCACGGGCGCTATTCGCTCTCTGTTCGACAAGAAGAAGGGGGTGGAGCTGGTGCGCCGGGGGAAGCGGCTGGACGACCTGCTGGTGATTCACGACGATTCGGATACGTGGGGGACGGGAAGGGAGCGGTTCGACGAGGTGGTCGGTCGCTTCGAGGGAGCGCAGATTCGTCTGCTGGAGCGGGGGCCGCTGCGCGCGCGGCTGGAGATTCGCCGTCGATATGAACTCTGCACCGCCTATGAGACGGTTTCGCTGTATCGGAAGTCCGGAAGGGTAGACTTCGAGCTGAGGGTGATCTGGAACGACACGCTGAAGACGGTGAAGATCGGTTTTGCGCTGGCGTTGGAAAAGGCGAGGTCTCTCTACGAGATTCCGTACGGGACGCTCGAACGAAAAGCGGACGGTGGGGAGAACCCGGTGCAGAAGTGGGTGATGGTGAAGGGGAAGGCGCGGGTCAGGGGAAAATCCGGTCTGGTGAACTACAGCGTGGGGGTAGCGGTGGATACGATCTGCGGGGCGGATGTGCAGGCGGATGGGGAACTGCGGCTGACGCTGCTGCGGAGTCCGAATCACGGGCATTTGACCGGCCAGGCGACTGAGACCAGTCCGGATCGGCAGATCGTGGATCAGGGGGGACCGCGCCGGGCGCGATACAGTCTGGTGGCCGGGAGCGGGGATCTGGGTCTGCCGGAACTGGGTGTGGCGCTGAGTCAGCCGCTGCAGGTGACGTTCGAGGGGGCTCAGCCGGGGGATACGGTAGTGCCGTTTTCGCTGCTGTCGTGCGCGCCGACTTCGGTGCATGTGGGGGCGATCAAGAAGGCGGAGGATGGCAAGGGGTTTATCGTCAGGCTGGTGGAGACGCGCGGGAAGAAGAGCGAGGCGAAGGTGGTGGGGCCGAAAGGGTTCAAGGCGATTCGGACGCAGCTTAAGCCGTTTGAGATTCAGAGCTGGCGGTGGGTTGCGGGGAAGGCGGCGGTGATGGTGGATCTGGTGGAGTATGCGGTAGGGAAGGGGAAATGAGCGGGGGATCTATGAGTGTCCGGCCTGTGGGTGCCCATTATGATCGATATTTTCTCGATTTCTCCCTTGGTTAGTCGGGAAAAAACAGCTCTTCGATGCGCAAATCGAATACCCTGGCGATTTTAAATGCCAATGGCAAGCTTGGATCATACTTGCCGTTTTCGATAGAGTTGACCGTCTGTCTCGAGACGTCTATAAGTTTGGCGAATTCTGCCTGAGAGAGATTTTTGTTTTTTCTCAGGTTGCGGATTTCGTTATTCAACGATACCTCCACTGGATAACTCTCAGGGAAATACCCCAAATTGCGAGCATGAAAGGAAAAACCCATATAAGCGGAATAGGGGTGAGGCCAGCTTTTTCTTCGAGAATACCGTACGAAACGGAGACAAGCCCCGTGACGGCAATGGTTATGCCAGAGCTCAAATGCGTGATTTTCTGCTGCAGTTCATCCATGCGGTTCAATTCCCGTATGACGGCTATGGTCGCGAGAACAATGGGCGCGCTAGGCGAGAGTAGAACAGGTATCAACAAGGGAGAATCGGGATATACGAGGCGAAATTTGACGGCACCGAGAATGGCCAGTACGAACAGAATCATCGAGCCCAAAAATTCGAATAAGTATCTTTTTGAGTTAAACACGTTCTATGTCTCCTCTTAGTAAATGTAAAGCTTCCTTGACATTTCCAATTTAGAATTTGCATCCATTTTGTCAAGTTTCCTTGACATTTTATTGTGACAAGTTCAAATATTCGAGTGAAAGAAGGGAGAGTCGCGCCAACCGAGGTAAAGAGCGGCAAGCGTCGCGAGGAACTCCCCGGAATGGAGGCGTTCGACAGGGCTTTCGGGTCCCAGCGCAAATTGCTGGTCGGTGGGCAGGGGATTCCCGTGGAGGAATTCCTGCAGGCGCCGGCTGAACACTGGATCGGCAAGTGATTGCCCTCTCTCCGGGTCACCCTCAGGCTGGAAAAGAGATCCAGTAAGTAGGGATATCGGGGGATCGGCGAGTGCCCGGTTTGGGGGTGCCCTCCGAGGGGGCAATGGATCGCCTATGGATGCGTCTGTGCTGGACAAGAGCTGAGTGCCTTGTCGGCACCTTAGGCGACCTGTTTATGGGGTGCGCAAGGGCTGTGGACATAGCGGCTCCAGTATTGCCCCCTCTCCGGGTCACCCCCAAACCGGACAGAGATCCGGTAAGAGGAGAGATAGCGCTTCCCCGATTTAGTGGGGATGGCGGACGGATATCAAGGTGAAGGTACGGTGGCGCGGGTGACGAAGGCGATGTGCCATTTTTGGGCGTCGCGGGTGGCGATGCGGAGGGCGTCTTCGAATTCCGTGCCGCTGGCGGCATCGGTCCAGCGGTAGCGCCAGCGGTTGTCGATGGAGAGGGGGAGATAGGCGCTGTCGGAGTCGGCGACCTGATAAGAGGTCAGCTGGATGTCGGTTTCGCGGCCGTTGCGGTGCTGGTAGTGGAGGCGGACCAGGCCGACGCCGGGGGCGTACCAAATCTTCTTGGTGCCGGCGTAGTAGTCGCGGATCTGTTCGAGTTCCGTACCGAGTTGGTGGTCCTCTGCGCTGGTGGATATATCCGTTTCGATCAGGGCGCAGTCGGCGAATGCGCCGGCTGGGACTTCGACGGTTTCGCTCCTGCTCGCGAGGGTGCCGTTGAGGCGCATGTGCTGGTGCTGGCCCGCGAGCCTGATATTCAGACCGTCGCTCGAGGTGGCGCCGATCTCCTCCGGCAGCAGGTCGATGCAGGCGAAGGGGGAGTGGATGAAGAAGTCGTGTATGGGCGATCCGGCGGGACCGGGGGGGAACGGGTCATCGTCGACCCGGGCGCGGGAGGAGCTTCCGCCTTCGAGACGGCCGTCTTCGCGCTCGATGATGTGTCCGTCTCCGTGCAGGTAGGCGATATTCAGAGCAATTGGATGGGCGGCCATCTCGCGGGTCAGTTCGGCGTCGGCGATGTAGTCGTTGGCCCTGCCGATGTCTCCGTCTTCGCGGACGGCGGCGGCGGCTTCCTCGAACCAGGATGCCGCTTTTTCGTGCTCTCCCGAATCCCTGTGGTAGTGGGCCAGGGAGAGGATCGACGAACGGAGTTCTTCCCGATCATTTAGCTTCCCGGCCAGGGCGTAGCTCTCCTCGAACCACTGGAGGCGCAGGGCCGGACTGTCGCCCTCGCGCGTCTGGCGCAGGTTCCAGGCGGCGCTGTGGCGCAGGAATTCGTCGTTCTGGATTTCGCCGATCTCCAGCAGGCGTTCGTAGCAGGCGATCTTCCGCTCCTTTGCGCTCTCGTCCAGTTCCCCCGCCAGAGCCCACAGGATTTCTGTTTCCCCTTCCAGGTAGTCCGCCTCGCGGATTCTCTCCAGGAGACCTTCCACGTAGAGGAGCGCGTCGGGCTGTTTTTCTTTTTTTAGGTGAGAGGTGTAGTCGGCAAAGGCACGGAGCTCTCCCTCCACGTCGCCCGAATTTTTTTCCCATTCCATCAGATCTTCAAAATGCGCCTGTATCTCCTCCGGGTTCTGTTCCTCGCTCCGGGTGGCCGAAGAGATCCAAGTAGTGCCGTCTTCGGCGTGCACTACTCGGCAGACATCCTCGAACAGCTCTCTGGGCGAGATGCTGCCCCCGTGCCAGCGGTAGTGCCACTGGCGGTCGGGATCCAGGGGGAAGTATTCGGATGTAGCCTCTCCCCGGTGCTCCGTCAGGTAGACGGTGTGGATGCAATTGTTCTGCTCGGTGTGGCGGAGTTTGACCAGGCCGACGCCGGGGGCGTACCAGGCGATGCGGCGGCCGCAGTAGGCGCGGGTGGTGAATTCGGTGGCCCGGCCGCCGGCGATGGGTTCGATCTCCGTTTCGACGCGGAGGCAGTGGGTGAAGATGCCTGCGGGGGTCGAGACGGAGTCGTCGTCGCTTATTATTTTGGAACGGGCCACGAGTTCGTCCCCTTCGGCGATGCCCCAGCTCAGGGGATCCGGCTGTTCTGCGAAGTGGTCTTCCCAGGTGGCGCCGACTTGCAGATCGGGACCCAGGAAGCGGCGGGGGCGCAGCAGGTGGACCAGGGCGGCGCAGCGGGAGGGGCAGCCCCAGGAGTAGTTGCGGATGGACAGGGGATCGAGAAAGCGGTGTCCCTCGCCATCGATCTCGACGGGGAAGGCGGCCATGATGTAGCCTCCGGGCTTTCCCGGTCCCCATTTCTCCGGTAGTATGTTCGCCAGATCCAGGGCGGCGGTCATCAGCGCCTGGTTCTCCCGGTCCCCGAACTGCGAGAACAGATCCAGCGCTTCTCGAGCGGGTTCGATCATTCGGTCGAACTGGCCGTGGCGGCAGCGGGCGATGGCGATCTCCTTGAGCAGGCGGGCGGTTTCGGAGCCGTCGCTGCGGGTGCGGGCGATGCAGAGGGCGGACTCGTAGTGATCCACCGCCTTCTCCTCCTCGCCCATCCAGGTGGCGCTGGCCTCACCGAGCATGGTGAAGATGTCGATCTGTTTTTTGGGATCTTCGAGGCGGGAGGCCGCTTCCATCGCCTGGCGGCAGGAGCGGACGAACTCCTCTTTTTCCCAGCGGCGGCGCGCCTCTTCCGCTTTTTCGAGGGCTTCTTCGAGGACTTTTTCGGAGAATTCCGGAGAAAGGGTCTCTCCCTGCAGGTTTTCTTCGACCATTTTCAGCATCCCTTTCAGCTGTTTGCGGGCCCGGTGCAGACGCCCCTCCACCGTGCTCAGTGGGACGTCGAGAAAGGAGGCGATCTGCGCGTAGCTCAATCCGCCCAGGTAGTGGAGGGTGACGGCCAGTCGGTGGTCGTCGGCGAGACGATCCAGGGCACAGCGGATCTGCTCGCGAACCTGGGCGCGTTCGAATTCCTCGGCGGGAGATGGATCGGCACTGGCGAACGGTCCGTCGATCTCCTCGAAGGATGCGTGCTGCCGGCGCCGGCGCAGCCACATGCGGCCGCAGTTGAGGGTGAGCTGGCGCAGCCAGGCGGGAAAGCGCTCGGGGTGGCGCAGCTGGCGCAGTTCGAGGTAGGCGGAGACGAACGCCTCCTGGGCGATGTCCTGCGCGTCGTCGAAGCGGCCGGCCAGATGATAGGCCAGTCCGTGGACGGCTCCCTGATGGCGGCGGACGAGCTGGCCAAAGCTCTCGGAACGGCCGGCCAGGGCCTGTGCGATCAGCTGTGCGTCGTCGGATTCCATCATCGTTCCCCGCAATAGAGATGCGGCGAGTCGGGGGAAACTTACGCGGCGGATAAAAAAAATGGTTTATCGGTCTTCTTTTGAACTGCTCTGAAGGGCCTTCGAGTGGATTTATCCACAGCGTATTGAGTAAGTTTATTCAGTATAGTGAACAATTCTTCACAGGAGAGAGGATTTTTTGTCCATCATGAGTTCAGAAAAACGGGATATTCAGACGCAATTGGTGCACGCCGGAGAGATGGAGGAACCGTCCGAGGGGGCGGTGGTGCTGCCGATATACCAGAGCGCGACGTTCGCTTCGGGGGAGGTCGAGTCGTATGACGACCTTCGCTATATTCGACTGAACAATACGCCGAATCATCGGGTGCTGCACGACAAGCTGGCGGCGATTGTGGGGGGAGAGGCGGCGGTGGTCACCGGCTCGGGGATGGCGGCGATTGCGACGGCGCTGATGGCGCTGCTGCGGAGTGGCGATCACTTTTTGGCCCAGGACTGTTTGTACGGAGGGACGCATAGTCTGTTGACGCAGGATATGACCGCGCTGGGGATCGGTTTCGATTTCATCGCGGGGAACGAGTCGGAGTCGTGGAAGGAGAAGCTGCGGCCGGAGACGAAGCTGATCTACGTGGAGACGATGACCAATCCGCTGCTGGAGGTGGCGGATTTGGAGGGGGTGGTCGATTTCGCCCGCGAGCACGGGTTGGTTTCGGTGATCGACAACACGTTTGCTTCGCCGGTCAACTTCCGGCCGCTGGAGATCGGTTTCGATCTGGAGATCCACAGCGCTACGAAGTATTTGAACGGGCATTCGGATATCGTCGCCGGCTGTGTGATTGGGGGCGAGAAGCGGGTCGGGGAGGTTCTGCACAAGCTCAACCATCTGGGGGGGACGCTGGATCCGCATGCCTGCTTTTTGCTGCACCGGGGGATGAAGACGCTGGCGCTGCGGGTGCGGCAGCAGAATGAGAACGGGCTGCGTCTGGCGGAGTTTCTGGAGCGACACGAGCGGGTAGTGAAGGTGAACTATCCGGGGCTGGTGAGTCATCCGCAGCACGAGCGGGCGAAGAGGTTGTTTGAAGGGTGTGGTGGGGTGCTGAGTTTCGAACTGGAGGGGGATGTGGCGGCGGCGGATCGTCTGTTGGAGAGGTTGGAGCTGGCGACGTCGGCGCCGAGTTTGGGGGGGGTGGAGTC
>Ga0233431_1002627_pt1 | contig 24493 bp, 21 predicted proteins | sample SI_118_April2016_FD_179867 | JGI IMG/M metagenome (GOLD analysis project Ga0233431, IMG submission 179867) | Seawater microbial communities from Saanich Inlet, British Columbia, Canada - SI_118_April2016_200_MG | ecosystem: Environmental > Aquatic > Marine > Inlet | place: Canada: British...
GTTATACTTGCTGTATAGTTTGCTAATATTGGTTGCATATTTAAGTCCTTTTTTAATATTAAATATTGTATCTTACTTAATACTTATTTGTCAAATTCTTTCAATTCAAAATTCAATATTAAGCATTTAGCATTAACTCTATCCCCTCTTCCACACTATATTTATTTTTAAATCCCAATACTTTCTTAGTCTCACTATTATCTACTTCTAAACTCTCATAAAGTCTTTTATGAAAAGACGGCTTCACTAACTTCAATAAGCTTTCAAAAAATGGTATTTTTATAAAATATACTTTTTTACCAAGACCATTAGCAATTAACTCTATTAATCTAGTTGTACTTAAAGGCTCATCATCACTAGCTAAAAATGTGCCTTCTTTTTCTTGAATGATTATTTCATCTATTAAATTACAAAGGTTACCTACATATATCATAGATCTTTTATTTTTAATATTAGCAAATGGTAATACTGTAACTTTATTTACTAAGTTTATTAAACTTTTTATATTAGCTTTTACACCATATCCATATACTATTGGTGTTCTTACAATACTTACTTTAAAACTATCATCTTCAAGTTTTAAAAGCTCTTGTTCTGCTTTTAATTTACTTTTTCCATAATCATCTTGTGGATTACAGTCACTATTTTCATCATAAGCTATATTAGTTTCTTCACCATATACTTTAACTGTACTCATAAATATAAAATGCTTAACTCCACTACTTTTAGCTTTTTTTGCCAAATCAATAGTTTGTCTTACATTTACTTTTTCATACTCTTCTTTTGAAGCTCCACCCATTTGATGAACTAATGCAGAAAGATGAATAATAGTATTTATCTTTGATAAATTTAAATCTTTGAAATCATCATTTAAAAATGAAAAAGTATTTATATTGTACTTATCTTTATAATTATCTATAAAATAACTTCCTACAAATCCATTTGATCCTGTTAATAATATATTTTTCATATATTATAAACCTTATCTGCTAATTCTTTCATGATATTTTTTCTACTAAATTGTTCTTTAAATTTATTTCTCTGAATTTGTTTATCAAAAATATAATTATTAAATTTTTCTTTAAAATCATCTATATCACAAGGTTTAAATACAATTGCATTATCTATATTTTCTTCAATAAATTCTTGAGCATATCCACCAACACCTGCGATAATCTTTTTATTAGTAGCTCCGTATTCAAATAACTTTGATGGTAGAACTTTTTTAAATGCTTCATAGTCATTAAGATGTAAAAATAAAAAATCACTATTTTTATAAATTTCTAATAATTTATCTCTATTAACAGGATCAAACAACTTTACATTTTCTATTCCTTTAAGTTGTTCTATTAGCTTGTCTTTAATACCACCATCTCCAATAATATGTATTTCATATGATATACCAAGTGCTTTTGCCATATGTGGAATAATTTTATCTAATCCTTGACCTTCACCAATATTACCAGCATAAGTTATAATTTGTTTATTATTCTTATTTATATTAGTAAAATCATAATTTAAAAATATATCATCTATACCATTTGGATAATAACTATATTCAACTTTATCATTAAGATTTAAAAAATACTGTTCAAAACCTTTAGATACAAGATTTATTTTTGAAGCTGAATTAATTGTATATTTTTCTATATATTTAAATAATGGAATAATATATCTTAATTTACTTTTTGCAAATACAGATTCAAGAGTATCTGTGAATATATCTCTTAAATCTAAAAACAATTTACTCTTTTGTTTATTTGCAATTATTGCACCTAAAAATGCTGTCATTAATCTTGATGATGTAGTATATACTACATCATATTTATCTCTATTTTTTAAAATATTTCTTACTTTAAATATAAACTTCAAAAATAAAATTGATTGACTTATAAATCCACCTTTATGTGCACCTAAATCTATTCTATTTATATGTATATTATTTTTCTTTTCATATTCTAATGCTTCATTATTAAAACTTTTATACCTATTTGGCATAGTTGTTATTACATCTATTACATCATTAGTTGAAGATATTTTTTGTAATTCATTTACCAATGCAGTAGTTCTAAATGAACCAGCACTTAAATCAGGTGCATAATAAAACGATAAAACTAATATTCTCATATTATTATCTCTACTTTCAATTCTTTTTTAAATGGTATTTCTACAACTAAAGCTTTTTGCAGTTTATTAAACTCACAAGCATAATTATAACTTTTAATTTCATATTTCATATCTCTAGTTATTATTCTTTCTCTTATCTCATCTTCTAAAATATTAGGATGAAAATGAAGTCTTGCTACTGCCTCACATTCTTTAGTTAAACTATCATTTATAATTAATTTATTATCTTCAAAAAACCACTCTCTTGTATGAAGTATTCCATACTTTTTATTATATCCATCATGTGTGGCTTTGATGTGGTCGATATTTTCGACCAGTTCAATTATATTTGCACGATTGGCCACTCTAAATCCACCCCAAACTTCGCTACTATCTTTTCCTAATATTTCTACACTGTTATGTGCTTTTGTACTTCTCTGCTCAAATCTTATCTCATTAGTTTCATAAGTACTAAGTCCACTATCAACAATAAAAGGCTTAGCATCAATTCTAAGCTCAAAATTAAAAGTATCAGCATGAACATGACCAGGAATATAACTAGCCCCAATATGACCAATATCTGCTACAGATTCATATCTTTCTTTCTCTATTTTTCTATACCCTGATTCTTTTAATTTAACATTCACCCTTAAACAATCAACATTCAGTAACTTGGCATACTTAAACAATTCATTTGAAGTTGGTGCTATACAATTTGCACTATCATTTAATAGTGGAATATCTCCATTTTCATAACTTATATTTTTAAGCCAACTTAACATTAATTTAGCTTTGTCTATCAATAGTTCTAATAATTCTTGATTTTTATAGTTATTATTTTGTACTAAATTAATACAGTCAAGCACTCTAAAAAGCATTATTTGATGATACATAGGACTTAACTCAAAATGTCCACCATCATCAAGTATTTGTTCTTCTAATTCTACTCTTAATATTTCTACTGCTTTTTTATATAATCTTTCATCTCTAAAATAATAAGCTCCAAACAGTAAACTAAATCCATTTTCAAGCAAATGATTTCCTAGTAAGTGGTATTCTAAATTATCTAATAAAATATAATATTGAGCATATAAACTATCATCTATTTTTTTATCTTTTATATTATGATAAGTTAAATACTTAATCCAACTAAGACCTCTTAAACTAATAGGAAAAGGTTCTAGTCCATCTTGTATATCTTCAATCTTTTCACAAAAGTCATATATTAATTGAATATCCTCTTTCTCTTTTAAATATTCAAAGTATGTAAGATTGTAAGTCCAAAGTTTTCCGTACTTATCATAATTCCAATCTATATCATTATCAAACTTTTTAGATAAATTTAAAAAACTAAATTTATTATTTTTAACATTGCTATATTTATTTTCTATTGATGTACTTAGCTTTAAAGTGGTCGAATTAGACCCCTTTAGAAATTCATATTTAAAACCACTTACTTTTCTATATCTTGCTCTAGTAAAATAATAAAGTCTAAAATATATTTGTTTTAATTTTAAATATTTAACAGTATTAAAAAGTAATATTAGCTTATTCATTAAACCTTTTCAACATTCCCAGTTCTAATAGACTCTAAAATTTTAAATGTAGTTTTAGTAGTATTATAAATACTATCAAAACTTATAGCACTCTCTCCACTTTTTACAGCATCTTTAAAAGCTTTAAATTCATTTACAAAACCTTTATCTTGATTTGCACTTTTAGTTTTTTTAGTTTTAGCACCACAATATATTTTAAGTTCTCTAAAATCTGTCATAGACATACTAACACCATTTCCAAACACTTCTATATATTCTTTTGGCATTGTAGTATCTCCATAAGCATAATACCCAATAGTAGCAGTACTTCCATTTGCATAATTTAAAATAATATTTACATTATCCTCATCTGGAATAGATTTATCATCTTTAGTAACTGTTGTAGCAAATACATTTACAACATCACTACCTATTAAATAACTACAAGTATCTATAAAATGACATACCTCACCTATAATACGACCACCACCTATAGTTCTATCTTGTATCCATACATCTTTTGGAATGATTCCTGCATTTACTCTGTAGTTTACAGATACTTGACCTCTAATGCTCTTTTTCATACTTTCAATCATAGGAGAAAATCTTCTATTAAATCCAACTTGAACTATAGTATTGCCAGTGTAAGCATCTTTTATTGCTTCCAATTCTTCTTCATATATACAAAGTGGTTTTTCTACAAAACAATGTTTACCTGACTTTATAGAGTCAATTACAGCTGATGCATGTTTATCATGTTGAGTAGTTATAAATACAGAATTAATTTCACTATTTTTATATATCTCAGAACTATCAGTAGTTATGTATTTAAAGTCATACTTCTTACCAGTTCCTTGAGCACTTACACCAGTAGCTGTACAAAGACCAACCAAATCATAGCCACCAACTTTTTGCATATTTGGCAGTATTACAGATTTTGTGAAGTTTCCTGCACCTATTAATCCTACATTTATTTTTTCACTACTTACAGCTTTTGTAGTTCTTTTTACTATTTTATGTTCATCAAGTTTTATATCACTTTTATATTTCAGTACAATGCCTAGATATTTTTCTTTTACTTTTCCTTCTAGTAAATCATAAGCATCCATAGCATTATCAAAGTCAAACTCATGAGTAAGTATCTCTTTTGGAGTTATTTTTCCTTCATCTATAAGTCCTAAAAATGCTTCAAAGTTTCTTTGTTCTGTCCATCTAACTAAATCAAAAGGATAATCATTTCCTTTTTCTTCATATTCAGGATCATATCTACCTGGACCATAAGCCATAGATAATCTTAAATCTATCTCCTTTTTATAGTACTCATTTCTAGGTATATCCATACCAACCATACCAAGAAATACAACACGACCTCTCATACGAGATATCTCCGCTGCATCTATAACAGGTTGATTACTCATAGTAGAAGCTGCAATGATGACTGCATCAACACCATATCCATTACTAAACTCACTAGCTTTTGTGATAAGCTCACCTGCATGACAAGTATCATCAGCACCTAGCTTTTTAGCAAGTGCTATCTTATCTGGATCTACATCACTTCCTATAACTTTACAACCATTTGCTTTAAGAAGTTGAACAGTTAATTGTCCTAAAAGACCAAGCCCCATAACGGCAACTCTTTCACCTAGTTTTGGCTCTGTTTGTCTCACACCTTGAAGTGCAATAGCCCCAACAGTTACAAAAGAAGCATCTACATCATCTACACCATCAGGAATCTTAACCATCAGATTTTTAGGTACATAGTTTATCTCACTATGATTTGCATATCCTGCCCCTCCACAAGCCACTCTATCACCTACATTTAGTCCAGACATATTTGAGCCAACTTCTATAACTCTACCAGCTGAACTATAACCTAAAGGTATTGGACTATCAAGCTTTGTAAATACTTTTTCAAGAGTATTTTTCACACCCTCTTTTTTCATTTTACCAATAACTTGTTTTACTAAATCAGGTCTATCTTTAGCTTTAGCTAGTAAAGACTTTTTAGCAAAATCTACCAACATTTTTTCAGTACCTGCTGATACTAAAGATAATGTAGTTTGTACTAAAGCACCATTTTCTTGACATACTGGAGCAGGCACTTCAAAAAGTCCTAGTTCTCCTGTTTTAAAGCTTTGTATTAGTTGTTTCATATTTTATTTTCCTTTTTTATTTAATAGTTCAAATTATTAGTTGGATAACATTCGCAATCCGTATTGGCATTGTTACCAATAGAATCTAAACATTCTACAAGTTCATAAATATTTGTAAGTGGATTTTGTTCAAATGGCTTTATTTCACTATCATCTCTTAAATACTTTTTTATTAAAGATTTTGCATTGTCTATTGCATTTTTTTGTCTTGATTTTATTAATGTATATATATCACTACTTGCTTTTGAGTATTCTATTTTAAAGTTTTCTAAAAATAGTTCTTTAAGTTTTTTATTTAAATCAACCCTATTTGTATATCTTTGTAAATTTTCAAAATGAAGTAAAATCCACAATTCATAACTTTCATTTGAAAAAGCACAACATACACCCAAGTCTTTAGCTTGCTTTATTGTTCCATTAAAGTCACTTTTTGACCAATCGTCTTTATCTATTACAATCCACTGTTTTTCATAATCTTTTTTATACCTAGGAGTAGAAGTGATAGCCTCTAAAACTTTTGATGGATTGGTTCCTATATGTTTTGCAAATATTATTTTACCGCTAAGTCCACTATCTTTGACTAAAGATTGAAAATAATACTTAGAAGACTTTGTATCCTCAAGTGCTATAATCACAGCTTTCTTCTCAACTTTAGTTATTTTAATACTTCTTGCCATTAGATTACCACAATAAACCAATACTAGGCTTTGCTCCAAATTTGCCTGCATTATAATTTTTCTCTAAAGCTAAATCATCTCTAGCTTTTCCTTTTCCATACTCAACTAAACTATACAATTGACTACTACCATATATATCTTTTTCTACAAACCATATCTGATCTCTTCTAAATATCTCTTGATTTAACAAGTTTGTATTATGAGTACTAAATATAATTTGAGCATTGTTTTGATTGATATCTTTATCGTGATAAAGTTTGATTATAGCTTCTATGAGATCTAAATGTAAGCTATTGTCAAGCTCATCTATAAATATAGTATTTCCTTGTATCAGACTTTCTACCAAAGGTGCGGAGAGTGCAAGTAGTTTTTTTGTACCATCTGATTCAAACTCTAAGTCAAACTCCTCATAACCCTGAAACTCATCTTTTTCATCATATATCATATGTACGGTATCTATTTTAGTGATACCATTTGCCTTTATATTTTCCCTTATATCTTTAGGAAAACTTTCTATGACCTCTTTTGGTAGCTTTAGTTTCCCTTCAATCTCATCTAGAGTTAGTTTCTTACTTATAATATCAGATATTCCTACATCAGCATTTTTAATAATATTAATAATCTTATCTCTATATAACTCATCATTTAATTTTTCAAAACTATATGTTTCTAAATGCTTTGTATCTATGTTTGATATCACTTGTATTTTATCAAACCAATCATAAATCATCTTTGATATTTCACTATTAAATTCAGCAGTTACAACTAAAAATAATGCTTCATCTCTAGTCTTAGATTCTAATACTTTTGTATCTTTATAGTGACTATATACCTCTATATTTTTATCTATTCTATCAAACAGTTTTACCTCTTGGGCATAAGGTTTAAGATTTTTATAAAACAGCCACTCTTTTTGTATCTTAGCATCTTTTGCTATTTCAAAACCATATCTATACTTTGTTTTATATAAGATAATCTCTATCTCATACCTTGTAGGTAGATTTTTGGTATGAGTATTTAACATAAAAGGTTCATGAGGATATTGTTTTGCTTTTTCTATGCTTGTACTATTTTTAAGTATAGCTTTCATCTTTGCAAATGATTTTATATAGTTACTTTTACCACTTGCATTTGCACCATAAAGTATAGATGAATACAGTAGTTCTATATTTTCAACTTTAGCAACATTTGATTCTTTTAGATTTTTTAATTTTGTAGCTTCCATAGAAAATTCAAAACCATTCTTAAAAGAACGAAAATTATCAACACTTAAACTCAATAACATTTTATATTCCTAATTTTTTCTTATATTGTAACAAATATTTAATTCCAAAAAGCTTATTTTGTGATTTTTTCACAAATATCTAAATTCCTTCATGCACCAATTAAAGACACTGTTGTTTGCACTAAGGCACCGTTTTCACCACACACTGGAGCAGGCACTTCAAAAAGTCCTAGTTCTCCTGTTTTAAAGCTTTGTATTAGTTGTTTCATTTATTTTCCTTTTTTTTAGTATTTATTCTTTTCTTATGTTCAGTTCTTTTAGCAATTTCAGGAACACTTTCAGCTGGACTTCCTATATTTAGCATAGATACATCTTTATTATCTTTTAACTTATCTCTCATGATTTTAGCTACAGATTTACCAATTTTTTTACTTTCATTATATGCTTCATCAATTATCTCACAATCTATACCATTAGGTGCTTGCAATATTGAAGTAAAATGAAATACACCATTGAACTCATCACCTCTAAAATCTGCCGAATCAAAAAATTTATTAATATCAATTTTCATTGCATCTTCCATGCCTGCACCAGTACCAGCAAAAGTATGAATAAAATCGAACTCTTTATCTTGCATCAGTTCTAATTTTAGTTTATCGTCTTTAGTAAATGGTATATGAAAATCACTATAGTTTATAAATTGCCTACCATTAAGTCTCATTTGAAAGTGATAATGAGGAAAATCACTCTGACTTCCTCCCTGACCTTTAAAATCTCCTGCTGAACATTCAAAATTCCACTCAATATGCTTCCATTTGATAATCTCTTGGATTATTTTATATTCACTTTGCTCATCAATTTCTTCTGGAGTAAATTGTTTATGATAATTATTAAATAATTCAGTAGTACTTTTATTCATCAAAAAACTCTTTCACCTTATTTAAATACTCATCATTAATATTTACAAAAATAGGGGCTAAATACTCTTTAATATTTTGAGCTACTTCTTCTCCCGTATCATCAGCAAATTTTCTACCAACTTTGCTTAGCAAAGAAGAGATAAAACCTTTAATAGTACTTTGTTCTATCCCCTTTAGGGCAAGTTTTCTTTCTACATCTTTAATATCATCTTTTATGTAGTAAACGACTAATTCTCTCATAGCATTTGATGAAAGTTTTATAATACTTGAAGAAAATGAACCATCACTGAGATGCCCAAGTATCTTTAATCTATTTTTTACATGATCTATTAAAAGAGGATTATCTATCTCAAATAAAAACAGATTTCCCTCTTTTTGAATAATAGGATTGCTCAACACCTCTTTAGCTTTATTATCAAGTTGTGTTAAATCATATTTTCTTAGCTCTCTCTCATATATCAGTTTCTTAGCTTTTGTATTGGTGATCTTTAGTTTTGACACCAATTCATAACCGTTTGGTTCAGATGATATATAGCCACTTTTTATAATAGCATCAAGTAGCACAAGATCTATCTCACTTTTTGGTAAGGTTCCAAATGCAGGAGTAGTATATGAAGTGAAAATATCTGTTAATATTTTAACTAAGTTATCTTTTTCTAAAGTTTGCAATAACTGTTTCAAATGTATTCTCTTTTATTATTTTTTATACCAATTTTTCTATAATTACTATAGCTACCGGATAAGTAGCCTATGAATACCCAGATTAAAACAGAAGTAAAAGGAGTTCTTAAAGCTGTATTGATATTAAAACTTATAAATATTAAGGCGATTAAAACAATTGAATATAATAAATAATTTTTATTAATTAATCTCAATTTAAATCCAAAATAAATAGCATGAATAAAAATCAGTAATATTGATAGGTAATAAGTTAAGCCACCTTTAGTTAATAAATCTAACCATTGATTATGAGCAGATCCTCTGACATCCGTAATATTAAAACCTTCACCAAAAAACAAATTTAATTGACTAATATAATTCCAAAAATTTATAAAGTTAGCTAGTCTTCCACCAGTAGCTTGAAAATCATTTTCAGGGTTAAAGAATACATAAAATTTACGATAAATATATAGTTCAGATAAATCAAAGGATATATTTATAATCATAAATAAAATAAGGAAAATAACAATAAAAAAAACAACTTTTAAAATATTTCTCAAAGTAAAGTTTTTTATAAAATATAAGAAAAACATAAAAAATAACATTGCAAATGGTTCTCTAGCAGCTACGATAATTAAATCTAAAAATATAAATAAACTTATTCCATATTTTAATAATTTATTATTAATTGTATTTTTAGAAAATAAAACTAGAAAGAATACTATTCCTAAAATTAATGGATATGAAATTAATTTCTGATATATTGAAAATATTCCAAATACATCATCACTACCTCTATTGGCTATTGCATAAAATATGCCATAATTCCCTATTGACCATACTACATGTAAAAATGAAATTAATCCTATCGAATATATTATATATTTTAAAAAAGTATTCACATCTATATATTTAGCTATATTTCGACCATAGAAATAACCCATTACCATAGGTACTGAATATAAAATCAACCAATCAAAAGAGACTATACTTCTACTTGTTATTAGTATATATGAATATCCAATTATCATAAAAAATAAATTCAAAATAATTAGTTTATCTAATCTATTTATCATAAATGACTTTTTAATATATATTATTCCAACAATTGATACTAAAAAGAATGATATAGGTAATACATTGGCTGCATCATAACCACTTCCTTTATATATATTAAAAGAAAGTCCCATAAATATTGGTAGAGGAAGTAAAAATAATATTACTTTACTTATTAAACGATAAGACATATTCCTCCATTTCAATATAATCATCATCAGCTAAATAAACATTTTCATCTAAATTAATGCAAATATCAGAATTTATAATTTTCTCAATATTATATATTAAATTATCATCACAACATTCAACTGTCAATCCAATATTATATTTTTCAACCAATTCACCTAGATAAGTGCCACTACTAGTTATAATAGGTACTTGAAAATACATAGCTTCATACAGTTTATTTGGTAGTGCTATTTTATTGTTTAATGAGCCATTTGTGGTATCGTAAGGCATATACAATATATCTAAAGTTGAGTATATCTTAGCACTATCTTGAAAAAAGTTATACTCTCCAAAGTACTTAATATTTTCATATTGATTAGAGTATTCTTCTACTAAATTTTGATAAACACCCTTACCATAGATATGTACTTCATATTTATCATTATTTTTTACTGCTTCAAAAAGTGTTTTATAAGGTTTTCCTTGTAAAAGAAGACCAACAATCCCTATGATTACTTTATCATTTTTTACTTTTTCTAGTTTTTTTGGAATCATATTTGACAATGGTTTATTTTCCAATAAAAAATATTTACCCTTAAAAAGTTTATGATAATACATATCGTAAAACTTAGGTGAAGTTACTATAAGCTTATCTACATACTTAAACATAAGCTTTTCTATATTTCTCATAATCATTGATTTTAAACCATTGGTATAGGTGTGACTTCTCAGGTCTGATATCTCTATAATATTTTTTGTATCTATTTTTAAAAACAAAGAACTAACTTTAAATAATGCTAAAGTGTCAATATTATTTACTAGTAAAACATCAAAGCTTTTCATTTTTAATATATCTCTTAAAGCTCCAAATGATTTAACATAGCTCCCAATTCTTTTAGTATAGTTACCATTTGAGATAGTGCCTAAACTTTTATTTAATACAACATTGTTTTTATATTCACAAGATAAATCTTTCATATAATCTCTATAATAATATACTATAGAGACATTATTATTTTGTGATAAAAATTTTATCTGCTTTACAAATCTGGGATTTGGTTGATGAGACAGTAAAAATAGTATATCTTTTTTAGGCATTATTAACCATCCAAATATTTAGTGAGTATAATATCCATAATTGATAACCATAATTTTTACTTTGATTGTGTTTATTATAAATATCTTCTAAAAAATCATCTTTTATGTACTCTTTAATTGGAGCATTTTTATCTAAAATATCATTTTTAAACCATATAGGCATAGTATCTTTTAAAAATGGATTTAAAAGCATACCAAAGCCTACTTTTGGAGCATTGACAATATAGTCAGGTAACTTATCTTTTGCGATAGCTTTGATTATAGTTTTTGCACCATCTTTCATCTTTATATTCCAAGGTAATGTTGCACTATATTCTACAAGTTTATGATCCATAAAAGGGCTTCTAGCTTCTATACTTGCTGCCATACTAGGGTAATCTACTCTAGGCAATAATAGTTCCGCTAGTCTTAGCTTATATTCTACATTTAAAAGTTTTCTTAAAAAGCTATCTTTAAATTTTCCACTTATCTCATCACTTAAACTTTTTAATATTTTATATGAATTATATCCTTTATCTTTTTTCCAAAACTTATCTTTTTGAGCTTCTGAAAAACCAAATATAAATCTTCTTGCATATGCAGGATTTTCAAGTAAACTATGTACTTTTTTCTTTATTTTATTTGGCATTGGTAATTTAAGAATAAATGATATAAGCCAATCTGGTATAACTTTAAGTATCTTATCTAATTTTACTAATTTGTCGTAGATGGGATAACCACCTATCTCATCTCCACCTTCTCCCACAAGAAGAACCTTAAAACCATTTTCTCTAGCTATTTTAGATATACCATACATAAGTGCTGTATTTGGATCACCAGTTGGTATATCTTTAGATATACTAAGATACTCTTCTATCCAATTTATAAAATCTTTTTGTGATATTCTTTTTGGTATATATTTTACATCTTGTTCTTTAGAATATTTTTCAGCCAATACTGACTCATCAAAATCAGAAGTTTTTTCATACGATATATTTATAGTAGATATTTCATCATCTCTATTTTGCTTTGTATAGTGTAAGTTTAAAGAACTATCGAGTCCACCACTCAAAGCTATAGATATAGGTACATCTGCTACATTTCTATATTTCATAGCATCATTTAATAACTCTTCACTTTTTTCTTTAGCTTCATCAAAACTACAATTATCTTCTATATTTAAATAATCAGCAATATCCCAATATTTATTTTTTTGTATTCCATTAGAAGATATTTCATAATAATACCCAGCTTCTATCTTCTGTACATTTTTATAAAAAGTTTTAGGAGCAGGAACTGTTAAAAAAGTAAGATAATCATAAATAGCCTCATCATTAAATTCTTTTTTCAAAAGTCCACTTTCAAAAAAAGCCTGATTTTCAGATGAAAAATATAAAGTATTATTTACTGTAGTAATATAAAATGGTTTTTTACCAAATCTATCTCGTATTAAAAATACTTTTTCTTTGCTTTTATCATATAAAGCAATAGCAAACATACCTACAAATTTATCTAATGCTTTTATCCCCCATTTTTTATATGCATTTATAATTACTTCTGTATCAGAATGATCTGTTTTAAATACAAATTCATTTTTTAACTCTTCTTTTATCTCTTGATGATTGTATATTTCTCCATTAAAAACTATCACAATATTTTCATCATTTGATAGCATAGGTTGATTTGAACTCTCTGCTAAATCTATGATAGATAATCTAGTATGTCCAAATACTATATTTGCATCACTCCAAACACCACTAGCATCTGGTCCTCTATGAGATATAGATTTATTAAATTTCTCTACATATTCTATATCTTGCTTTTTTATACTTTTAAAATTTATTGCACCTGTTATTCCACACATTTATATTTCTCTCTTATTTTTATTATTTACTTTTAAAAGTATAATTAACAATATATTCAACAATAAGAACAAAGGTATATAAATATAAAATAACTTATATATTTTACTTATACCATTTACACTATCACTATTTTGTACATAATATTTTCCACCTAAATAGTTATGAATAATTGGTAATTTTGAAACTACTCTTTTATATCCAAGTAAATTATTAGCCTTTACTATAAATACATTGTTGTATAAAGAAAAATAATCAACATAATATTCTTTGTATTTAGCAACTTTATTTTTTATATTTTCTACTATATTTAATTTTCCTTTTTTATACAAAACTATATCTTTTAAATCATTTGCATTGATATAATTATTATTAGATTTAAACATAAGATTAAATGTAGGGTCTAACAATACAAACTTTTTTTGTATAGGACTATATACTTCAGTTACTACATGAGTATCGTAACTACTTCCAACTTGTCTTATAAGTTGAATAGTTCTAGCTCTATATCCCTTAACTGTCAAAATTTCTTGAAGTATCATAGCCAAATCACCACAAATCCCCCCCATTTTGAGTAATAATATTATTAAATTTTTGATATCCTGTAATGTTTAGATTTGATACATATTTCCCATCTATGACTGTTGCAACATAATTTAGTGTCTTTTTTATATCATCTTCAAAGTTTTTATCATTGTGATATATTTCCTTTGGTAATATAGTTTTTAATTTATGATTATCACTATATTTATCATCTATTTTTACACTATTATAATCTTGAACTTGCTCTATATTCATTAAAAGTTGATTTTGTTTCAGTATATATATACTCAATATACTTATAGAAAATAAACCTATTAAAAATCCGTAATATAAATTTTTGAATTTATTTATCATTATTAAACTTTTCAATTATCTTATCCACATGTACATCCCACACATACTTATTCATTACCATATTATAAGCATTTTGTCCTAAGTTATCTATATCACTATTTTTAACTACAAATAAAATACTGTTTATAAATTCATCATAATTATCTGGTTCATAAACTATAGCACTTTCATTTTTTATACTGTTAAAATCATCTAGTTTATTTGCATATATTTTACTCTCAAACACTTCACCTATCTGGTCAAGATTACTAGCAATTATAGGTTTAGCAAATGCCATATATTCAAAAAGCTTTGTAGGGCTTCCAATAAACTTTGTTTTTTGTTTTATATGTGGAGATAAAAAACAATCTGAGATACTAAGATATAGTGGTGCTTCTTTTTGCTCTATTAGTCCTGTCAATACAACATACTTCTTTATATCATCTGTTCCTAAAGTAGTTCTAACTTTTTCACCTAAAAGTCCATCTCCTATAAGTAAAAACTTTACATTATACTTATCTAAAACTTCTTTATAATTTTGAACAAGTTTAACTATAGAATCAGCTAAAAACTCTACTCCATGCCAAGCTCCAAATGTACCTATAAAAGTAAATATTTTATCTTCTTGACTAAAGCCCAACTTATCTCTTAAAAGAGTTTTATCTTCACTATTAAACTTTTTATAATCAAATATATTTTCATCTATACAATTAGGATAAAAAACTATTTTATCTTTATCATAACCTCTTTGGATTAACTCATCTAGTAAAACTTGTGAAACCGTAATGATTGTATCAGCACTATTTAAAACATACTCTTCCATAGAAATTGCCAATTTTGAATATTTTAACCCATCTGTTCCCCAGTTATTTTGTACCCATACTTCTGAACCATTATATTCTACAATCAATGGTATTTTATATTTATTTGATAGATATGCTCCACTATTATTAAATAAAGTTAGTCTTTGATATATTATATCAGGTTTATTTTTTTCTATTAATTTTTCTATTTGATTTAAAAAAGCTTCATTTATTTTGATACTATTTAGTTCATAAGGTACACTATAAACTACATCACTTATGTCTATATACTCTTTTTTTATATCTTCATTTATCATAATAGGTGTTTCAGCAGATATATAAGTGATATTTGATTTCTTACTAAATGAATTTACTACACCTGAGATATGTCCTAAGCTACCACCAGCTTTTGTCCCAAAACCTAGATTTGTTTTAAGATAAAATATATTACTATTTTTAGTTAAAGTATGATTAGTTTTAGTAGATATCAATTTCATATCATTATCTATTTTTTTAACTAATTGTTTAGTTTGTATAGCACTAAATAACATTTTAAATCCAGCACCAACTCTGTCAAACGATGATACTTTTTCACATACTTTATTTGGTAATATTTTAGTAATATTTAATTTTAAAATACTAAGACTAAGTACATAAAACAATGACTCAACTAATTTATAGTTTTCATCATTAAAAACTATTACTACTTCATCATATTTTTTATATGATATAAATGATTTTATTAAATTTTTCATACCACTATTTTTAAGTTCAAATAGGGATACGAATATATTAGTACTATCTTTAAAATTATCATTTATAAAGCTTAGATACTCTTCATCAAATCTATATATTGATATAAATATTTTATTTTTCATTTACTAACTTTCCATACCCATTTGAATATAATTTAAAATCATTATAATTTTCTTCAAACTCTTTATTAGAATAATTTTCTATCACTATTTTATCCTCTTTTATCATAAACTTTCTTCTTTGTTTTATACCTCTATACTCTACTGCTACATCTAAAAAATCTTCTCCAAAGTCAAGTAAATAACACTTAGACTGATTTTTCATAGAAAATAGTCCATATCTACCACTCATCCATTCATTTTGCTCTTCATCTTTCACTATTAAAGTATTGTGTGAAGCTGTACTTCTAAACTTATTTCTTTCATCTTGTAGTGGGGTATAAAGATATGTACCTGCATCTACAATTATATCTTTTCCATCTATGGATAGTTCAAAAGACAATTTGTCATTATGAGCATGTCCACCATTTCCTTTTTGACCATTTGATCCTGCTGATATGACAAAATATAGTCTAGGTGATTTAAAGATATATATACCACTTTGTTTATAAGCTATAAAATTTAAGTCATCCAATATACTTTTTCCATCTTTTAGTGGCATATCAAATACTTTTTCACTTGTATATTTAAAGTTATCAAAAGTAATATTGTCTTTTATAAGTTCTTTTCTTTCATCATCTACTTTTAAAGTTCTATTTTTAGATAAAGATTTAATCATATTTTTCTCACAGCAAAAACTTGTATTAAATATATCATATTCAAATAATCCACCGAAGCTAGCTAATAAAGTTTGATGATTTAAAATATTTTCATCCCAAAATAATTCTTCATCACTTTCATAATAATCTAAACTCTTATATTTCTCTTTTGATTGAGATAAAGTAAGCAATTCTCCATTTGGGCTAAGTCTAAAAAACCTACCACTATCATTATCTCCAAATTGTGATATCTCTCCATTTTCTTTTGAAATATCATAGGTAAATTGACCAGCTTTATAAAGTCTAAATATATACCAGTCTGGCAATACAATTTTATCATTTTCTATTTTATACTCTTGATAGTTAGAATCTTTTAGTTTTGGTTGAACTTTCCAATTTGACATTGAGTAATCTTTTAAAGTTTTAACTTTATTTTTAGGAAGTCCAATTATTAAAGCAGTAGCGTATATCATAAGTTCAGAACTTAGTCTATGATAACTTGTACTAGCCTCAAAGTTTCCACCATCTTCATAAAACTGTTTTTGCATCTCTGAAACTACTTCTTGAATACTAAAAGCTAACCATTGATTTATTTCATCATAAGACTCCAAATAACTAGATACAAATAAAAGACCAACTATATCACTAAGATAATGATTTGAGGTAAGATTTTCCCCATATTCAAGATTATTTATTATATGAATTCCATGTTCATAAATATTTTTAGTAAATATTTCTTTAAACTTATTATCTAAGATATTAGAGTTATCAATCTGAATAAACATATCATAAGCTAAAAGCATATTAGCTACCCTAATACCTACATCCATAGTACAAGTCCATTGTACCCCAAATCTAGGAGGATTTAAAGCTATAAAATCTAGCATCTGATTTCTAAATTCTTTTATATATTTCTCTTTTTCATCACTTCCTATAGCAAATATTGCTAACTGTGGTAAATGTTGAAGTCGTCCTATCTCCCAAGGTACTTTTATATCTACACCAACTAAAGAATTCCGTTGATTAAGATACCAATCCTTAGCACTCCATCTAAATCCACTCTTAAAATCTTTTTGCCAATCAATAGGTATATAATCTTTATCAACATAACTATATATATCTTTTGATATCTTTATATTTGTACTATTTATGATATCTTCTATAATAAACTTTTTATTATGTGCATATTTATATTTTTCCAATCCATAAGCAATACTATCATAACTATTTTCAACCCAACCAGAACCAAGTAAGTCAAACTTATGAGTTAAATACATACTGGATATGAAATCTATATTTTCATTTTTTATTAACTTTATATCTTTTACAACTATATATTTATTTAATATTTTATTTGTACTTACTTGACTATATGTACTAAAAATAAAATCTTTTCTTTTCTTAACTAAGTGTTTTATTTTTCGTATCAATACAAAATATACTTTTCTTATAAATATATGTGGTGGTATTGATAGTGCTTTATTTATTATGAATTTTATGTTCATTTGATATTATTACCTTTCTATAAATATGTATTCGTATAAATATATACATTAAAAAATATGCTATTACTGTACTTAGTGCGACAGATAATAAACCATACTGTTCAATAAATAATATATTGATCAATATATTAATACAAAGAGCTATCATCCAATAATATAAAATAGCTTTTGGATATCCAATTGTATTTAAATATTGAACTTGTATAGTTTGCATTCCCATAAAAAAAATAGCTATTAAAAGAATATTTATGGAAATAACTGATTTTGAAAAATCATTTCCATATAATGTAGTTATCAAAAAATCAGAAGTTAAATATATACCTAATAAAAAAATAGCATAGATAATAGTGAAATAAAAACTTAGTTTCTTCATCGTTTCATACTTTTGTTTATTATTCTTCATAGATGATAGTTTTTGAAATAAAATTGTACCAATAATTACAGGTAGCATATAAATATAATCTATAAAACTAACTGCCAATGAATAGTATCCAAGTTCACTTTTAGATAAATAGTAATTTACAAAAAATAAATCTGATTTTAAAACTAAAAAAGCAAATAGTGCTGACATATAAGCTTTCATACCAAAACCTGATATATTTTTCATAAGTTTTGAAGATAACTTATATCTATAAGTTACATCTTTTTTTAAAGTTCTTAATATAAATACTAAACTGACAATTATACCAATAGCAAATATACTTAATGCTACTTTTATATCTAAAGTAAACAAACTAATACTTAGCAACAATAACAATATAGTTAGTATTCTTGTATATATAGATATTTTATTATCTAACTTTATTTTTCCAATACCTATCAATAAGTTTTTTGTGAAAAGTGACATTAAAGATATAGGAATCATAATCATAATTATTAACAAAATAGATATATCTAAATTTATAATATTTGGATAAAACAATGAAATAAAATATATAATAAGACTAATTGTAATACCAGATACAATTGAAAATACAATTGAATTTTTTAAAAGCATACCTAAAAGCATTTTCTTTTTTGCTACATAATATATATTTGCAGCATGTAAACCAAAATTACCAAACTGAGTACCAAGTGCTATAATAATTAATGATAGAGAATAAATACCATAATTTTCAACACCTAAATATCTTGTAATCATAATATTACTCATAAGTCCAAGAATAATCAATAGTATTCTTGAACTGTATGTATGTATTATGTTACTAATTAAATCTTGTTTTAGTAATGCTTTTATTTTTATAATCAATTTATTATTTATACACTAAAAGTTATTTCAGTAGTTTGAATCATATCCCATAATTCTATAGACCACTTATCAGTTTTTCCACTCAATGTTTCATATAAAACTTCCAATTCTTCAAATTGCCCTTTTTCACTAAGAGCTGTTGTGATTTCATTTACTTTAATACCATAACCCTTTAAAGCCTTATAGTCATCCATAACTATAGTTTTATTATCGAAATGAACTTCCATATACTCTTTAGCAAACTCTTTGCTACCCATTGCAAAATATTGTATATTTGCTACTGAACCATCTTCATATTTTAGTACTATAGATTTATTATCATCTGATAAAAACTTATCATTTTTAGGAGTGATGCTTTCACAACTTATAGATATAACTTTTTCTCCTACAAGTGCTGTCATAAGATCAATGATATGACACCCCTCACCAACTATTCTACCACCATTTTCATGTACCCAGTGATCAAGAGGAATAAATCCTGCATTCATACGGTATTGAATTAAAAGAGGGTTATTTCTTTTTGATGTATGTTTAACTATTTCATTTGTATATTTACTAAATCTTCTATTAAATCCAGTAAAAAGAACAGGTTTGTTTTCTATATCACTTTCATAAAAGTCTTTTATAAGATTTAATTCTTCTTGATTTGTAGCAAGTGGTTTTTCAACAAATACATGCTTACCTGCTTGTAGTGCTTGAAGAGTAAGTAAAGCATGACTATCATGTCTTGTAGCTATCATAACTAAATCTACATCTTTATCATTTAGTATATCTTCATAGTTTGTAGTAGCATATTTAGCACCATATTGTTTTGCAACAGATTTTGCACTATGTCCAGTTTTATTCATTACAGCATGAAGCTTATATTTTGATGATAATTTTTCTATATTTGGCAGGTGCATACCAGTAGCAAATCCACCTGAACCTATTAATGCTACATTGATAATATCTTTTTTAACTATATTGCTATTATTTATAATAACTTTTTTATCTTCACTTAAATAATTCTCTATCTCTTCTAATTCTACTTTTCCATAATCAAGTAAAACCATTAATGGTTTTGTTGCTTCTTGAAGTGATTCAAATGCTTTTGTCACATCTTCTATAGCATAAACACCATTTATAATTTTATCCAATTGAATTTGTTTTGTTTCTAATAATCTTAAATACTCTGTCATATTTCTATTTTCAGTCCATCTTACAAATGCATAAGGATAATCAATTCCTTTTTCTTCATACATTTTATCGTATCTACCTGGACCATATGAAGTAGAGATTAAAAAGTCTAATTCTTTTGCATAAATATCTGCACGATTAATTTCCATACCAACAACACCAACAAGTACAACCTTACCTTTTTTCTTAGTCATTTGGAAACTTTGAGAAAGAGGAAAATTAGAAGCAGTAGCAGCAGTAAAAAGTACACAGTCAGCACCATATCCACCACTCCAACTTTCTACTGTTTTAATAGGGTCTTCTTTAGTTGGATTGATAACTATTTCAGCTCCTAATTCTTTAGCAATTTCTAGTCTTGATTCATCTAAATCAAGTACAGCAACTCTTACACCACTTAGCTTTAACATTTGCATAGCTAAAAGTCCAAGAATACCTGCACCTGTAACTACACAAAACTCACCAAATTTCATATCTGCTCTTCGTACACCTTGCATAGCTATTCCACCAAGTGTTACAGAAGAAGCTTCTTTAAAGTCTAAATTTTGTGGCATTTTCATCACAAGATTTTGAGGTACATCCACATACTCTGCATGATTTGCAATTCCTGCACCTGCTGCAGTTACCTTATCTCCAACTTTTAAGCTAATAACTTCATCACCAACTGCAATAACAACACCACTTATAGAATATCCTGTTGCATTTCCTGCATCTAGTGTACCTTTTACTTTTGCTATAGTTTTAGATATACCAACACTTTTTGCCATATTCATAACTTTTGCTACTTGTGCAGGTTGCTCTAATGCTCTTTTGATAAGAGATTTACCACTATTTGTTACACCACTCATTTCAGTACCTGCTGAAATACAGCTATTAACAACTTTTATAAGAACTGAACCTTTTGAAACATTTGGAGATGGTGTCTCTTCTCCTAAAACTTTACCTTTTTTTATTATAGCTTGAATCATTAGTTTAATACCCCACAGAAATCTAAATTTGTTTTTATTTCTAATCCTTTAAACTCATCATGTCCTACAAGAAAAGTTACTATATCAGCATTTTCCAATGCATTTTTATAATCTATTATTTCAAAATCCTTATAACTTTCTATATTTGGTTCAACAGCTAATACATCTAAACCATCAGATATAAGTCTTTTTGTTATATATAAAGCTGGTGACTCTCTTAAATCATCAATATTTGGTTTAAAAGCCAATCCCATACAGGCAACTTTTGCTTTTTTTCCATTTTCTTTTTCAAAAACTAAAGCTTCATTCTTTATCTTTTCAATAGACCATTCGGTCTTATAAGTATTTACTTCTCTTGCTGTTCTTATAATCTTAGCGTCATCACCACCTGCATGAACTATAAACCAAGGGTCTACTGCTATACAATGTCCACCTACACCAGCACCTGGTTGAAGTACATTTACTCTTGGGTGTCTATTTGTAAGTTTTATAAGTTCCCATACATCTATAACAAACTTATCACAAAGTATGCTTAGTTCATTTGCAAATGCTATATTTGTATCTCTAAAACTATTTTCAGTTAATTTTGCCATCTCTGCTGTTCGTGCATCTGTACTTAAAACTTCTCCACTTACAAAAGTTTTATAAAACTCTACTGTTTTTTGTGTAGCTTCAGGTGTAGTACCACCTACTATTCTATCATTTTCTACAAGTTCTCTCATAATCTGACCAGGCAATACTCTTTCAGGACAATGAGCTATAAAAAGTTTTGATGTATCAACATTATTTTCTTTTAAAACTTCTTCGACTTTATCAGTAGTTCCTACTGGCGATGTGGATTCTAAGATAACTATATCATTAGCTTTTACATATGAAGATATAGCTTTTGTAGCACTTACTATATAATCAATATTTGGTACAAATCCATCATGAAATGGAGTAGGTACTGCAAGTATAAATACATCTGCTTCAGAAGGTTGTAAATCAGCTTTTAGTTTTCCACTATTAACAGCTGCTTTTACAAAAGTATCAAGTTCAGGCTCTACTATATGTATCTCCCCACGATTTATAATATCTACTGTACTTTGAACTACATCTACACCATGTACATCATAACCTCTATTTGCAAGAAGTGCTGCTGTTGGTAATCCTATATATCCTAGACCTATTACACATATTTTTTTATTTAACATTATTTACTTTCCTTTAAAAAATTTACTATTCTTTGACATGATTTTCCATCACCATATGGATTATGCGATTTACTCATTTTTTCATAAGCTATTTGATTATTAATTAATTCCATAGCTTCATCTATTATCTTTTGAGTATTTGTACCTACTAATTTAACTGTCCCTGCTTCTAAAGCTTCTGGTCTTTCTGTTGTATCTCTCATAACAAGTACAGGTTTGCCTAAACTTGGTGCTTCTTCTTGTACTCCTCCACTATCTGTAATGATAAAGTATGATTTATCCATAATATATATAAATTGTTCATATTGAAGTGGTTCTATTAAATATATATTCTTAATATCTGAAAGTATTTCTTTTACTGGTTTTTGAACATTAGGGTTTAAATGTACAGGATATACTATATCAATAGTTGGATTTTCTAAGGCTATTTGTTTTAATGCAGTACAAATATTAATAAAACCTTGACCATGATTTTCTCTACGATGTCCAGTAACTAAGATTATCTGTTTATTATCTAATAAATTATAATTTAATTCTGATAATTGATTTATAATTTGTGTTTCTTGTTCTTTATTATTTTTAATTTTATCTAATGCTAAAAATAGTGCATCAATGACAGTATTACCTGTAACTATTACATTTTCAGAATCTTTATTTTCTTTTAAAAGATTATTTTGTGATGTAACTGTAGGTGCAAAATGATAGTTTGCTAATACTCCCGTAATTTGACGATTAGCTTCTTCTGGCCAAGGACTTAATAAATCACCAGTTCTTAAACCTGCCTCAACATGTCCTACTTTTATTTGTTGATAAAATGCTGCTAATGAAGTAGCTGATGTAGTTGTAGTATCTCCATGAACTAAAACAATATCAGGTTTAAAATCACTTAATACATCTTTCATACCCAATAATACATTTGCAGTAATATCATATAAATCTTGTCCAGGTTTCATAAGATTTAAATCATAATCAGGAATAATATCAAATAAATCAAGTACTTGATCAAGCATCTCTCTATGTTGTGCTGTTACACATACTTTTGTTTCAAAGTTAATCATATCTTTTTCAAACTCTTTTACAAGAGGTGCCATTTTAATTGCTTCTGGTCTTGTTCCAAATACTAATAATATTTTTTTCAAATTTTATAATCCTTTTCCATCATAAGCTAGATTTAGCTCATCTGTTTTTGTTTGATATATATCAAGTCCTACTATCTCATCCCCTCTAGCTACTAACTTTTGTGCTAAATGACTTCCTATAAATCCTGCTGTTCCTGTTACAAGTATCTTCATATTGTTACATATCCTCCAGTTTTTGGGCTACCTTGAAATTTTATTTTATTTTCATCTTTAAGTTGTTTAAGATATCTTTCTACACTTCTAAGTGAAATATTTGTTAGTTCACTTATTTTATTGGCTTTTAGGTTTGGATGATTAGATATACATTTAAATACCTCATTTACTCCGCCATCTAATGGTTTTTCATTTTTATAAAATACATTTTTCATATAATTTTGTTTAACTATAAAGCTCTCTTTAGAGTAAACTTCAAATAATTTTACAAACTGCTTTGGCATAAGTGTACGACTTAGTGGCCAAAGGCGTGTACCAGAACCACCGCATAATATTATATTTATCATTTAATTATTTTCCTCTAATTTTTTCATTATCTCAAATAAGCTTATGTCCATTTTACTAAATCCAAATACTTTTTTACCTAAGTCTTTTAAACTTGCTCCTAAATGATAAGATTCTTTATTGTCTATAAG
>Ga0233431_1002628_pt1 | contig 24455 bp, 19 predicted proteins | sample SI_118_April2016_FD_179867 | JGI IMG/M metagenome (GOLD analysis project Ga0233431, IMG submission 179867) | Seawater microbial communities from Saanich Inlet, British Columbia, Canada - SI_118_April2016_200_MG | ecosystem: Environmental > Aquatic > Marine > Inlet | place: Canada: British...
ATTGTGGTTTTTAGATACTAAATCTTCTAAACAGATCATCTCTACTTGTTGCATAACGTTCTCCTTTGAAAAAAGAGAATATTATAAACTATTATTGAAAATTAGACCAGTTCTAAACAGTCCGATACTGTATAATGCAGTGAAAAATGGACAAGGTTATCGCGTTAGGGCTTTATTACAAATTAGTCCTTATCTTATTGTAAATGATAGATTAAGGGTTCTTCCTATAGCTGCTGAATACAATGATCTGGAAATTGTTAAGCTTTTGGTGGAAGGGGGGATAAACATAAATGAATGTAATAAAGAAGGAGTTACAGCTCTTTGTATAGCTGCTAAACATTCTTATAATGGTCTAGTTGATTATTTATTAGATCATAATGCTAATCCAAATATAGGTAATAAGTGCGGTCTTACGCCTCTTTATTATTATGCAGTAGCAGGTAATGTGGATATGGTGAGAAATTTATTGGAGAATAAGGCTTTAGTAGATCCTGTTGGAGGGCATATGATTAAAAGTACACCTTTATGTCAAGCAACAAATAGATCTGTAGCTGAAGTTTTAGTAGAATATGGAGCTGATATTAATTGGAAAGATTCTTTTTATCTGAGCACTCCTCTTCATTACGCTGCTTCAGAAGGAAAAAAAGATGTGGCCGAATTTTTGTTAGAATGTGGAGCAAATCAAACAGTTGATTGGCTGAAAGCTACTCCTTATGATTTGGCTATAGCTTTCGGATATGGAGAAATTGCTGATATTTTGACAGCTTGAATGCTTTGTAATCTGATTTGTGAATTTTTTAAATTGGAGTTCGAAACGATAGTGATTGTCATAAAAATGGATATATAATAAAATTTTTTATCAAAAGCACTAAATGTTAATATTAGAATGAACATATAAAAATTCTATAGATAAATAATAATGATTAAAGTGTTTTTAAAAGAGAACTTGATTAGGATATAAAGCAGTTTTTAATAAAAAGAGAATAATAATTGCAACATGAATGCTCCTATTGAAGATTATTATAAAAAATCTCAAGATCAAAAAAATCACTCTTTTAGTGATGTTATACATGTTGATGACAACATGTCTTTGACTTGGGTTGAGTTGAAAAAAATAGCCCCTTCTTTTCCTAGAGGATGGTTTGAACTGGTCAAACTTTCCAAAGAAGATAGAAGGGATTTCCTTAGAGACTTTTGGTTAAAACAGCTTCCCTATACTCCTTTGACTGACAATTTTATTTTTTGTTTTTTTGATAAGGTAGAAGATGTTACCGTATTTCTTACAAAACAAAATGATAGTCCTTATGAAGTAGAGTTAGTATATTCTCTATATGATGATGAAGGTTTTTTTAGAGGTAAACCTTGTTCTGACAATGAAATAATAACAAATGTTAATCATGTTTTTGGAAATATGCTTCCGGCAGATTTTTTATCTTTCTGTAAAATTCATAATGGTTTTGCAAAAAATTTTGATACTGGAATTTTGCCAATTGACAAGCTTCAAGCCTATTTTGATAGGCTTCAGTCTTTTATATTAGAGCAAAATAAGTCTATTTCTATTAAGAATAAAGATGTCGATCCTTCTTCTTTGATTCCTTTTTATCAAGATTTTGGACTTAATTCTTTTCAGTGTTTTTATTTAGATTGGTATCCTGGTAATTCTTTAGGCAATGTTTATTATTCTGGATCTGATAATACTATTTCAAATTATTTAACAGACAACATCGGTTTTCATAGTTTTATAGATTGGCTAATGTTTTATTTAGAAGAGGTTATTTCCTAAGATGCTTAAAGTAGAAGATTTTATTCGTAAATATATCTTAGCATTACAAGGGAAGATTGTAACAGGTAATGATTGTCTCGACAGGAAAATTAAAAAACCAGAAATTCATCGTCCCGGTATGGGACTAATGGGGTGGCTTCATAATTTTGATTATAATCGCTTGATCGTTTTTGGAAGACAAGAAATAGAGTATCTAAAACAGTTTACATCAGATCAAAGATCAAGATCTTTAGAAAAAACATTATCCGAAAAAACTCCTTTGGTTATTGTCGGAAGAAATTATTTACCTTTTAAAGAACTTATCTATTTATGTAAGTTGAAAAAAATCCCTTTGTTGCGTTCTAACCTTAAAACAATCGAATTAATTAACAAGATCATCATGATTTTAAATGATGAATTTTCTCCTAATATTACAATGCATGGTACATTGGTGGAGGTTTTTGGTGTCGGAGTGTTATTGCAAGGAGAATCTTCTGTAGGTAAGAGTGAGGCAGCTTTAGGGCTGTTAGAAAAAGGACATAGATTAATCTCTGATGATGTCGTAAAGATAAGAAAGAAAGAAGGAAATTATTTAATAGGAACAGGACCTAAACTTACTCGCCATTTAATGGAAATTAGAGGGATTGGAATAATTAACGTGTCTCATCTTTATGGAGCTGTTTGTGTTCGTAATGATAAAATATTAGATATCATTATTAAGTTAGAAGAATGGGATAATACACATTTTTATGATAGGGTCGGTCTTGATGAAAAGTGCTGTGAAGTTTTAGGAATTAGTTTGCCATATCATGTATTGCCTGTAAAATCAGGAAGAGATGTGTCTTTACTTATTGAAACGATTACATTAAATCATAGACTGAAAGGCACCGGATATAACTCTGCTAGAGAATTTAACGTTAAATTGCTAGAGAAAATAACTGAAAAAACAAATAAAGAGAGATTTAGTGAAAGTAGTTCGTGAAGTAAAGGTGAAGAATGTATTAGGCTTACATATTAGACCCGCTACTAGTATTGTTCGTTTGTTACAAGTTTCTAAGTCATCTGTACATTTTACTTATAAAAAAGTTAATATTAATGCTAGAAGTATCATGAGCATATTAATGCTTGTAGCAAAAAAGAACTCAAAGATTATAATAACTGTAGAAGGTGCTGATGCCATTCAGACTATGGATCAATTGATGTGTGCTTTCGAAAATAGGTTTGGAGAAGATAAATAAAGTCATGGAAGCTGAGAAAATATTAACAGGAGTTTCAATAAGTAAAGGAATTGCTATTGGAAATGCTGTGTGCTCAAAAAAAAAATGTGAAAAAGAACTTGTAAACATCCCAACTGAAGAAATTCATAACGAAATAAAAAGATTTAGATCAGCTTTAGAAAAAAGTAAAAAAGATCTTCAAAGATTAAGAGAAAAAAGTATTTCGAATGGCGAAATTGATATTGCTGAAATTTTAGATTCTCATTTAGAAATTCTTCAAGATCCATTTTTAACAGAAATGGTAGAAAGTAAGATTAAATTATCAAAACAAAATATCGAAACTGTTTTTCAGGTTATCATTCAAGAATATAAAAAACATTTTTCTAAAGATCCTATTTTTAAAGAGCGAGTAACCGATTTTTTAGGATTATCAACTAGAATAGTTAGTTATCTGCAACCTATAAAAAGTAAGAAAATTGTTTTTTCTAAAGACTCTATATTTGTAGCTGAAGAGATCATGCCTGTTGATATTATGGAAAATCAGAAGAAATATATTCATGCTTTGATAAGTCAAGAAGGTGGTAAAACTTCTCATAGCGCTATTATAGCAAGGTCAAGAGGTATTCCTTATGTGGCAGATATAGACGTTAGATTGTTAGAAAATTGTCAAAAGGTAGTGGTAGATGGAAACTGTGGTATTGTTGTAATTAATCCATCTGATAAAACAATAGAAAAATATAACTCTTTGCAAAAAGAATTAGAAGAAAAGTATAAAAAATTACAAAAGAAAATAAGTTATAAAAATTGTAGTCAAAATAACATTAATGTTTATGCAAATATAAATGAGCCTTACGATATTGAAAAATTTTCACAACAGGATATAGATGGCATAGGTTTGTTTAGATCTGAATATTTACTTATAGGAAAAAATGACTTTCTAAAAGAAGAAGAGCAAGTAAATATATATCTTAAGATTGCTGAAAAGATAAAAGATAAGCCTTTTGTTATTAGATTGTTTGATCTTGGGGGAGATAAAATTTTTAAATTAGTTGATGATTGTTTTTCTTCTCCTAATCCATCTTTGGGTGTTATGGGAATTAGGTTCTTATTAAAGCATCAAGAAATATTAAGGGGACAAATAAGAGCTATTATAAGAGCTAATGTTTATAATAATATACGAATGTTAGTCCCTCTTGTCACTGATATCGAAGAAATTCTTGAGCTAAAACAAATCATTACAGAAGAAAGAGAAAACCTAATAAACAGAGGCTTTTCTATCTCTAATAAAATTTTATTAGGTTGTATGATAGAAGTTCCATCTAGTGCTATTTTATGTGATATTTTTGTTAAGGAAGTTGATTTTTTATCTATAGGGACCAATGATCTATCCCAGTATCTTTTAGCAGCAGATAGAAATAATATAGAAGTAAGACATTTATATTCTTCCTGTCATATGGCCGTTTTGCGATTGATAGGTTCTGTAATAAAAGAAGGAATTAAAGCTAAAAAAGAAGTTATTATATGTGGAGAACTAGCCTCGGATCCTCGGCTAGTTCAACTTTTTTTAGAACTAGGAGCTACTAGCTTATCTGTATCTTGCTTAGATATTCATATGATAAAAGATATTGCAGATAAAGTTTTCTTAAAACCCAGGAAATCCTGAATTTCCAAGTCCATTGTCTGATGGGTTTTTATCTTCTATCATTTTAAAAGCTTTGTTAAACGCATCTACAATAAGATCTTGTAATCCTTCTATATCTTCTTTATCAACACATTCAGGATTTATTTTTATGTTTAATAGTTCTTTATTGCCATTTAAAGTTACTTGAACAAGTCCACTTGCAGAATCTGCTGTTACAACGGTCTCTTTCTTTTTTTGTTGCATGTTTTCATATTGTTGTTGCATTAATTTAGCTTGTTTTTTCATTTTTGAAAAACCGCTACCCATAAGATTGTCTCCTTTATTATTTTTTTATAATGCCTGATAATTCTACGGCAGCAAAGCCTAAGAGCGTATCATAATGACTTTGTGTTTTTGATAAATTAGTAGAATCAGTAGAAGGTTGTGTTACATTATTAAGTGTAAATTGAACCTCTTCAAGTTTAACATCTTTTTCTATAGGTGGAGTTGGAGGTGTAATGTTTTTTGAAGAGATGTTTTCATCAATATTTTTGATATTATGAGGTTCTTTTAGAGAAATATTTTGAATGTTATTTTCTATTTCTTCAACTTTTTGTAGTAATGTAGTAGGGGAAACCCTTCTAGAGCTTTTAATTACCTGCAAAAGAATCATTTCAAAAGTAGCTCTTTTAAAAGTTGACTTTGGGTAATGCTGAAGAGAATCTATTAAGTATTGAAGAATAAATAAACATTGTTCTTTAGAGTAATTTTGAGCTGTCTCTTTGTATTTTTCTTTGATCTTTTCTGCTAAATCTACATCTTCTTTCCCGATTTTTATAATCAATATTCTTCTGTAATGTTCTATTAATTCATCTAGAAGATATGAAAGATCTTTGCCGGATAAAAATATTTTGTTTACAAACTCAAAAGCAAAAGAGATATCCGAATTTTTTACGGCTATGTCTAATTGAAAAAAATATTCAGAGGAAATTAATCCTAATGTTTTATTTATGATATTTGAAGTTATTTTACCTTCTTCAAAACATAGTATTTGATCTAGTAAAGACTCTGCATCACGTAAGCTTCCTTCTGAATAACTGGCAATTAAATGAAGAGCCTCATCTTCCACTTCTCTACCGATCTCTTTGATGATTTTGGATAGAGTTTGCACTATTTTAATATGAGAGATTCTTGATAGGTCAAATCGTTGACATCTGCTTATTATTGTAGGTAGAACTTTATGAGCTTCTGTTGTTGCAAAGAAAAATTTAATGTTTGAGGGTGGTTCTTCTAAAGTTTTTAAAAGAGCGTTAAAAGCTTCTTTTGTTAACATATGAACTTCGTCGATAATATATATTTTGTGTCTTCCTGGAATTGAAGCGTAGCCTATAGTGTCATTTATTTGCCTGATATCATCGATACCTCTATTAGAAGCTCCGTCTATCTCTATTACGTCTAATGAACGTGCTTCGGCTATTTCTTTGCAAGAGATGCATTGATTACATGGTTCTATATCTTGTGTGAGATTTTGACAATTAAGAGCTTTTGCAAATAACCTTGCTAATGTAGTTTTTCCTGTGCCTCTTGATCCTGAAAAAAGATATGCATGGGCTGTTTTCTTTTGTTTTATAGAGTTCTTTAATGTAGTAACTACAGCTTCTTGACCTACTACTTGAGAAAAATTTTGAGGTCTGTATTTTCGAGCTAATATTTGATATTTTTTTGTCATTGTTTTTTTATTCTTTTTTAAAAAGAATATAGGTTTTTGTATTTAAGGAAAATTATTTTTTCAGATAAGAATTAATTATAATAGTTTTTTTAATACACGGTTGATTATCAATGTTTTATAACGATGATTTTTTTTTAGCTTTATAGAATAAGTTTTTATTTACAAAAGTTAATAAAACTCATTAGTATTTTTGATGCAAATTTGCTAAATTAAAATTAATAGAAGATTATATTTTTGGATGTCTATGAAAGGCTCTTCGAAAGAAGATCAGATTAAAAATGAAGATAGCTCTGGTTTTATAGGAAAGTTAAAGAAAAACGATGTAGGACTTAGGCTTCTTTTAGGATTTATTTGCGTTTTAGCTATTCTTTTATTTTTACATTTCAGAGAAGAAAGGGTAGAAGTTCTAGAATTGCATAGCACTGCTAATAGGTTTGTTGTTGCTCAAGTCGATTTTGAGTTTCCTGATGACGAAGCTACAATCATCTTAAGGCAAGAAGCTTTAAGGGATATTGGTAAAATATATGAAATTGATAGTAAGCAGTTAAGAGGAGCTCAGTTCGAATTCCAGACCTATCTCATGCATTCACAAGATTGGAAAAATGGTAATAATATTTCATATGAAGATATTTCAGAGACGTCTAACGCTTTTGAAGATATTTTAGTAGAACTTCGTTTTGCCGATTCGCGAACTATTCAGAAAATGAAAGAGTTAAATATGGATACTCGTCATTATTTACTCTTCACTTCTCCATCGGATAAACCTCCTATTGTTTTACCAAAAGATTACTGGAGGAAATTAAAAGATTTCTCTTTTGCGAAAGAATTAAAAGAAAAATTAGGAGAAGATACTAATAAAGCTATTATCAATTTGATTTTGAATTTTTTTGAGCAAAAAGATTGGACTTTAATACATGATCTAAGATCTGAAGACTCTTTTAAAAAAGCAGTACGTAAACATATCCCTACTAAATTCACGCGTATAAGAGCGGGAGATAGAGTAATAAGCCAAGGTGATAAAGTAAGCTCGGCACATATAGCTATGTTACAAGGGATGAAACAGGCTTTAAATGAAAGCCGTAACCTTTTCTCTCCTATAACTATGATGGGTAACTTTTTGATGTCTTTAATGTTAGTTGTCTTAATTGCTCTATATTTAAGAATGGATCAAAGAGAGATTTTTAATTCTTTGCAAAAACTCTCTCTTATTACTTGTGTTGTGATTTTATCGTTAGCTTTTGCAAAAATAACTGAATATATTCTTTTAGAAACATCTTCTGATTTATTAGATGCTGTGCGTTTTCCTATACTTGTTCCTTTTGCTACTATATTGTTATGTATTCTTTTAAATCATAGAGTGGCTTTGTTATTTGCTCTTATTTTCTCAATATTATTTGCTATTATTTTAGCTGTAGAGCATAGCAAATTTTTAGTTATCAATCTTATCACTTCTTTGGTTGTTATTATCTCTACGAGAACTCTAAGGAAAAGGAAAGAAGTTTTTGGTGTGTGTGCAAAGAGCTTTTTAAGTGCGATCCCAGTTATCTTTGCATTTAACTTTATTAATGATGTCCTTTGGACAAAATCTTTAATAATGGATATTGGATGCACATTTTTCTTTGCGTTAGTTATAGCAATATTAGTAGTAGGTCTTCTTCCTGTATTAGAATCGTTATTTAATGTTATGACAGATATTACATTAATGGAATGGACAGATCCGAATAATGAATTACTTCGAAGGTTAGCATTAGAGATGCCCGGTACTTATCAACATTCTTTGGTTTTAGGGAACCTAGCTGAAGCAGCAGCGCAGGCAATAGGCGCTAATGGGCTGTTTTGTAGGGTTGCTACATTATATCACGATATAGGTAAATTGAATAATCCTCATTACTTTACAGAAAATCAACAAAGTGAAGTTAATATTCATCAACTCTTGACACCTGCAGAATCTGCTCAAGTAATAACTTCCCACGTTAAAGAAGGTGAGATGCTAGCCAGAAAATATAGGCTGCCACAACCTTTTATCGATATTATCAGAGAGCATCATGGAACGACGCTTGTGTATTATTTTTATAGAAAAGAATTGGATTTAAAAGGTGGTGATCCGGATCTGGTTGATGAGAGTCAGTTTAGATATCCAGGTCCCAAACCTCATAGTAAAGAATCTGTTATTGTAATGGTTGCTGATACTGTTGAAGCAGCATCAAGATCTCTGGAAGATTTGTCAGAAGAACATTTTACTAATGTAGTAGATAAACTTGTTAAAGAAAAACAAGAAGATGGGCAATTTAATGAATCTTGTCTTACTTTTGAAGAACTCGGTATTATCAAAAGAACATTAGTAAAAACATTACTTTCCATTAGACATATGAGAATAAAATATCCAGAAAGTATCAAGCCTGCTTAATCGTTGAGCATTTCTGTTTCTAACTCTTCTATAAGAGCTGTGTTTCTGCTATCACATTTTCTGATAGTTTCTTGCATATCATCTATATTTTGTTCGAAGCATCCTGCGTAGATTTTTATTTTAGGTTCTGTTCCTGATGGTCTAATGACAAGTTTTGAGTTATCTTCAAACCAAAAAGATAAAACATTTGATCTAGGAAAATCTAAAGGTTTTGTTTCTTGTGTTTCGAGATCGTAGGATTCTCTTTTTTCATAATCTTCTATTTTTTTTATAGAATAGTTTCCTATTTTTGTTAGATTGGCAGTTCTTAATTTTGTCATTATTTCTTGAATCTTATCAAGACTGTTTTTGTCTGCTTTTAAGTTGATGTTATGAAGCTTTTCTCTATATACACCATGTTTTTGATAAATTTCATAAAGTATGTCTACAAGAGTTTTGTTTTCTTGTTTTGCTAAAGCTACAATCTCTGCGATTATGCAAGCTGTACTTATTGAATCTTTGTCTCTTACAGCTGTTGTAGCTAGGTATCCACAAGACTCTTCCGCTCCAAAAATGAAGTTGTAAGAATCTTCTTTTTCCCAAGAGTTGATTTTTTCAGCTATATATTTAAATCCTGTAAGTACATCAAAACACTGTATTTTATATTCTTTTGCTATAGATCTAAACATCTCTGTTGTTACTATGCTTTTTATAGCAGCATCTTTTGATGTTAATGTTTGATGTGCAGTGTTAACTTTAAGAATATAGTCTAATAAGATACAACTTGTCTGATTTCCTGTTAAAATAACAGGTTTGTTATTGTGGTTAACAGCTACAGCTATACGATCGGCATCAGGATCTGTTGCAATTAAAATGTCAGCTTGTTTAGTTATCATATCAGATATTCCTAATTGCAGCGTATGAGGGTTCTCAGGGTTTGGGGAAGGAGCGTTTGTAAAATTACCATCAAAAGCTTTTTGTTTTTCGACGATTAAAAGATCATTAAATCCCCATTGTTTTAATGCCTCAGGTAATATGGTTAATCCTGTTCCATGAAGGTTTGTGTATACTATCTTTATATTTTCTTTGCTGTAGTTGTCATAGTTTTCTAAATGTTTTATCCGGCTTAGGTAAGCTAGATCTATTTCATCATCTATAATTTGTATTAGATCATTGTTAGCTTCGGTTTTCACATCTTCTAAAGAATTGATATTATTAACTTCTTGTATTATTCCTGTGTCATGAGGAGGGATCACTTGTCCTCCATCTTCCCAAAACACTTTAAAACCATTATACTCTGGAGGGTTGTGCGATGCTGTAATCATAATTGCTGCTATACATTTTTTATATCGACATCCAAAGGACACTAAAGGTGTCGGTCTTAGGTTTTTAAAAAGTAAAACCTGTATGTTATTTGCAGATAAAACATTTGCTGTTTCTTGAGCGAAAAATTGAGAATTATTCCTGTTGTCATATCCTATAAGAACTGTTTGTGTTTTAAATGATGATTGCTTTTTGATGTAGTTAGCAAGTCCTTGAGCCATAGTTTGAATAGTATATTTGTTTAATCTATTCGTTCCTATGCCCATTATTCCTCTAGCTCCACCGGTTCCAAAAGTTAGTTTTTGAAAAAAGGCATCTATTAAAGAAGAAGGGTTTGTTTTTAGGTTTTTTATAACAAAATCTTTGGCGTCTTGATCGTGAGTGCCTTCAAGATAGTTTTTAATATTTGTTTTCACTGTGTCAGGTAATGTATCTAACAGTTTTTCTATTTCTTCATTCATATATTACCTATTTTTTTCGATTTAAATTATAGTTCTAAAGATATTTTTTTAAAAAGTAAAGCAGAAGTTTTCTATATAGGTATTTCTTTGGCTTTTTCTAAAAAATCTTTAATTTCTTCATAAGAGAAATGTTTAGCATCTTCGCTGTCTATGCCTTTACACATTTTTTTAGCACTTTCCCATGCTTTTTTTGAGTTTAAATTACTTAGCCACCAGGGAAATAATTTACATTGCATTGGACGGGCTTGATATATTTGACATTTTCTGTCTTTTAAAAAAATACAATCGTAATTTGGGAAAAGTTCTTTTAAAGAAATCTGTCCTCTTACATGTCTTGTATATTTTTTTAAAAAGTCTTTTTCTTCGATATTTAAAAATTTAATTATATTTTGAATGTCTTTTTCTGTAAGCCATACATATCCCGGAGCTCCAGTGCAACAATCACTACATTGCTGACATTTAAAATAAAGACCGTTTTTGAACCATTTATCTGACATATGAAATACTTTTTTTTAAAGTAATAATAGCATAATTTAAAATACTTTCAAAACCTGTTTGCTAATATTAGTAGATTTTGTTCATAATCAACAAAAAAGTTTTAAAGGGGAGAATATGAATAAGGCAAGGGAACATTGGGGTAGTACTTTCGGTTTTATAATGGCAGCAGCAGGTTCTGCTATTGGTCTTGGAACATTATGGCAATTTCCTTATATGGTAGGTCATAATGGTGGAGGATTGTTTGTATTATTATTTTTATTTTTTACAGTTATACTAGGCGTCCCTTTGTTTATTGCAGAAGTTTTAATAGGTAGAAAAGCAGAAAAAGCAGCTGTTGGGATTTTCAGGGTACTGAGTAATGATTCTCCTAAGTGGAATATGCTTGGCTGGCTGAGCGTTTTATCTGCTTTTTTGATATTGTCTTATTATATGGTTGTTTCAGGATGGGGGCTTAACTATATTTTTCTTTCAATAAGTCAATTTAATTTAGGAAAAAGCCCTCAAGAAATTTCTGATGTTTTTAATATTTTATTCAAATCTTCTCAGATAAATGTGTTCTGGTGTTTCATTTTCATATTGATAAACATTGCTGTTGTTTATCAAGGTGTTAGAAAGGGGATAGAACATTGGGCGAAACTGTTAACGACTGCTCTGCTTATTATTTTGCTTTTACTTTTATTTTACAGTTTTACTTTAGATGGGTTTTCTGAAGCTTTTAAATTTGTTTTTTATCCTACTTTACATAAGTTGAAACCTTCAGCTGTTTTAGAAGCGTTAGGCCTTGCTTTTTTTACTTTGAGTTTAGGGCAAGGTGTTATGCTAACATATGGCAGTTATATAAAAAAAACAGAAGACATTCCTAAAACAGCCTGCATTATCGGTCTTATGAATGTTATAGTCTCTATCTTTGCTGCTTTGGTGATTTTCCCTGTGATTTTCACTTTTGGTTTTCAACCGGAAGAAGGTTTTGGACTTATTTTTAGAATACTTCCTGTTTTATTTGCTAAACTTCCAGGCTCTTTGATAATTTCTACTATTTTTTTTATTTTGCTTGTATTTACAGCTCTAACATCTTCTGTTGCTCTTATGGAAGTTATTGTTGCCAATCTTATGGAAATATTTTCTTGGACTAGAAAAAAATCAACTTTAGTATCTGCCGCTGCTATTTTTATAGCAGCTATTCCATGTGCTCTTTCCGGTTCTGGCGCTCTTTTTCCAGATTGGGTCACAATGTATGGAAAAAACTATTTTGAGACGATAGTAGATTTATTGTTTCAATGGATGATTCCTATTTGTGGATTTTTTATTTCTATATTTGTCGGCTGGTATTTAAAAAAAGAAATGGTTAAAGAAGAATTTAAATTAGGATCAACTTGGGGTGGTCTTTTCTCTTTATGGCTATTTTTTATAAGATGGATAGCACCATTAGCTATTTTTGTAATTATCTTGCAAAGAACTGGCGTTATTAATTTAGATCTTATTATTAAATAATTGCATATTATTAACATACTATGTAAGATGTTAGCCTTTATATATATAATAAAAATAAGGAGTTAATATGTCTGCAATAACTGATCAATTAGAAACAAGTATTTTTTGGAAAGATGAAACATGCTTACCATTATTTGATACTGTTGAATTTAAGGAAGTTAATCCAGAAGAAGTATCAATTGTTAATGTACATGGTAATACACCTGTTCTTGTAAGGAAAATGGATATACTTACTGTTGTTGATAATACGTGGAAATCTAAACCGGTAGAACTTCAATTTTCTGCTATTTTGATAAAAAGAAACGATAGTTTTTTATGGCGTTGTAATATTCAAATAATTAAGGGTTCGTACGGTGAGTGTGAAAATACTATATCAGATCTTGTTACGAGTATTTTTGAATATAAGTTAAAAGAAAACTATTACGCTCCATGTGAATTTTATAAGACTTCCAAGAGCATGTATTCTAAAATACACAAAAGAGCAATGTCTCCTGTAGAAGCTTTGGCTGCAGATTCTAGAGAAGGTGTTAAAGTTTAAAAAGATAATCTTTTTCAGCTATCCATTTATTTTTTATCCATGAATATTTGTTTACTGTAATCTGATTATTGTCAATTGTTAGATAATTCCAAGAACCTGACTTTTTATATGTGATGCTTCCTGCGTCCATAATAATTGGCAGGTTCTCTTTTCTAAGATCTGTTATTTTGTTTTTGTGAGTATGTCCGTGGAGATATAATTTGATGTTTTTATTTTCTTTTAAAACGTTAACAAGAGCATCTTTTCTCTTCAGAGTTCTTCTTATATTTAATGAATCAAAAAATGGGTAGTGGTTTACTAGAATTATAGATTCATCTTTAGGTATTAAGGTTAGAAGTTTTTTTAGATTATTTTCTAATTCTAAAGAAAACAGGCCTCTAGATGATAATAAAGTTGTTGCAACCGCTGTATCAAGTCCTATGTACCACCATTTTTCATCTATTTTTTTTGCTTCAATACCATGTTTTTTTAGTTCAAAATCAAATTCTTGTGAATTTTCATTTTCAAAAAATTTGTAAAAGCGCTTTTCTAAAAAAGCTTTTTTAGTGTACTGATCGTGATTGCCGGGTATCGATAATAATTTAATATTGCTTTGTTTTATTTTTTGAAAAAAAGCTAGACACTTTTCAAACTCGCTATATTGAGATGTTGAAGAAAAATCTCCTGTAATAATCAAATAATCAATATCTAAATTTTTTATTGTTTCTTCAAATTCCAAAAGTAAAGTAGGTTCAAAATGCTTTCTTCTTGATAATAAAGCATTGGCATTTCCTACCCAACGTTTAGAAAAAAACTGTTTTGGGTTTAGCGTTATATTAATAAAATGAATATCTGAAATATGTGCTATTTTGAGCATTTTAAGCTCTTGCATTAAGTTAATAATAAACTTATTTTACAAGAGCTTTAGATAAAAATACTACCTGTAATTTTTTATATGGAAAAAGGGTTGTGATCTCTTTCTCGTATTACAGGTATTCTTTTGTTCATATCTTTATTTTGTTCATCAATAGACTCAAAATGAGGGTGCGATAGCTCTCTTTGTTTTTTTCGAGCTAATTTTCCCTGCTTTTTCTTTTGCTTGTCACTTTTAGGTATGCTAAAAGCTTCTTGCATCTCTTCATTACTTACTTTTATCTCTTCTGGTGATTTTATGACTTTTCGGTTTAATTTTTTCATGTGATGGGGAATATCTTTCATTTAAACCTCCTAGTATATTTCTTATATTTAATTTTATGTGGTTTTTAGATTAGTTATCAAAGTAATTATTTTAGTTATTAAATATTAGTAAATTAACTAACAATTAACTTATGTTGTTAATTGTTAGTTAATTATATTTATATAAGTTTATAAGGTTATAACGATTATAAATTTATAATTACTTTTTTAAGTAAGATGGCTTTTTCCTGAAAATAATACTTTTCCCCTCTAAAGGCTCTAGTTTTATAGCTATTTTATTTTCTGAAAAATCTTTGTATTCCTTAACGTTAGTTAACATATTTATTGCATATGTGTCTTTAATATCTTCTATTACAAGATCTTCTTTTACCTCTGTTTGTCCAAAGTTCACTATTATCAAAGCTAGATTGTTAGAAGGTAGTTTGTATATAGTTCCAAATAGTTGTTTATTTTTAGGTTCTACGTTGCTAACTAGATCTGCTAAATGCAGTTTGTAGGATTTACGGGCATTTAAGTATTTCTTTATATTGTTAATAAATGAGTTAGGATCTTTTAATTGTTTAGGTAAAGGGCCGTAAATGGTTTTTGCTTTAAGAAGACCTGAAGGGGAATGGGTGGCAGTTGTATTTCCTAAAAGATCATAAGCTCCTCTGTTAAGCCATCTTGTATCTCCATCTTCTAGAAGAGAAGGGATTTGTTTTTTTTCTAAAGGAAGAGCTCCTACTAGATCCCAGCCGGATAGAGCAAAAACACCGGGTTGCATAGCATTAAAAAAAGCTAATAAAAGATGAGCTTTTTTAACCTTTTCTTTTTCTTTTTCTGTCATATTGTAAATATCTTTGATCTTTAAAGAAGCTGCGCAAAGCCCTACTATCGTACATGCTATACCATTGCCAAAAGAAAAATTGTAGTTAGTGTCTTTGATAAACTTTTTAAAATCATTTTTCCTTATTTGGTTTCCTAGGTTTTTCCCTTTTATCTGTTTGTTGTTATATGTGAATGTCTCATTTGGATTCATGGAAAAATGAATTAGCTCATAGTTGAATTCGTCATGATTTTGCAAAGAGTGAATGAAATTTATAGGAGATAGGCTACATTTATATAAAAGAGAAGAAACTAATCGTAGTAACTCTGTATCTTGATTGATTAGAGCATGAGCATATGATGTTCTTGTAATAAAATCATAAGAAAGATCCGGGCCCATTTGTGAGTAGAACCTTATATCAGAAATAGGTTCATTTAACTCTTGAAAAGTATATCCGCCAAGTTTTCTTGTAAGCATAGATATTAAATTTGTTGAACAAACCGATAAAGGGTGTCCTTCAGACCAAGCTTTAGATGATGTTGGATTAATTTCTACACCTAAGAACGGATTGGCATCTAGTCTTAAAAGAGAATTTTTTAATATGCCAATAGATTTCATAATATCGCCGGATACTACTTTATTTGCAGCAAAAGAAGGGTCTAGCCAGTTTAAAGAAGGTTGCCCTGCTTTAAAATAGTGTAAATACACCCATCTTCTTTTCACTCCGTCTACACCTTCGATTTCAGCTGTAACGTCCCAATTAGTCTCTTTTATCCCTTTTTCATAGAAAATAACTCTTTCTAATTCTCCAACTATATAACCTTTTTGTTTGAGTCTTTTTACATCTTTCTTAGAAAGGTTGATATTTAATTTATTAAGAGGAACTTGTGGTAAAAGATCCCAGTCTTTTTCATTTATCTCTACCATATGATAAATACCAGGATAATCCTTGTAGTTTCTTAATGCTAAATGGAAATCATACCCAAGACCGGTATGTCCAGGAACCAGGTCTCCTGCAACAACAGCTTTATGATTTTGAGCTGTTTTTACCATCTGAAGATATTGTTCTAAAGTGCCAAATGCAGGATCAATAGTTAAGCTGATTCTGTCAAAACCACCATCTACTGTAGGAGATCGTTTCTCTTCACTTATAATTCCTCCTGCTATTTTCATCGGGCCTGTATGAATTGCCTGAAGTCCTATCTCTTCAAAAATAGACCATAATTTATCTGAAGCTAAAGTTTCTAAAACTGTTTTCCCTTCTTCAGGTATTATCGCTAAACTATATGAAGTGAACCAAGCAGGGGCAAGTTCACACACTTTTTCAGGTTGAGGAATTCCGTATGGATGATGCCATTGGATACTGTTTCCTGAATATTTATTCGCCAGTTGCTCAGATTGATATAGCATAGAATTGGTTTCTAAAAAGTGAATGTCACTGGGAGAGGCTTTTTCTAAAGGATCGAAAGAACAGAGTAAAATAAAGAGATTAAGAGTAACGAAGATTTTTAAAAGTTTCATAAAAGTTCCCTACTTACTAAATAACATAGTTAATTTCAAAATAAGTAGGGATCCATCTAATGTCAAGAAAAGAGAGCGTTATTCTTCTTTATCTTCTACCTCACCGATCAACACTTCTGAGATTAAAACAATACCTGCTACAGATATTGCATGGATCAAAGAGTTTTTAATAACTTTAGTAGGATCAATAACACCTGCTTTTAATAAATCTTCAATCTTTTCAGAAACAGCGTTAAAGCCAATATTTTTTTCTTTTGAAGATAAAATATCTTCTAATATTACAGCACTGTCGAATCCTGTATTGGCAATGATTTGTTTACAAGGAGCTAAACATGCTTTTTTTACGATGTCAATGCCTAAAGATTCTTCTTTGTTAAGTTTTAGATTATCTAAAATTTTACTTGCATTAAGAAGAGCTATTCCTCCACCTGGAACGATACCTTCTTCTAAAGCAGCTCTTGTAGAACTTAAGCTGTCTTCAAAAGCTTGTTTTTTTTGTTTTAGTTCAGGTTCTGTTGCAGCTCCTACATGGATAACAACAACACCGTTAGATAATTTAGCTTTTCTTTCTTTTAACCTTTTTAGATCAAAATCATTTGTAGCATTGTTAATTTCATTCTCTATTTGTTTTATCTTGTCATCTATATCTTTTTTATTTCCTGATCCATCTATAATTGTGGTGGTGTCTCTGCTAATGATAATTTTATTTGCAGAGCCTAAAGCTTCTAAAGATGTATCTTTAAGATTCATTCCTTTATCTTCAGTAATTAATGTTGCATTGCATAGAACTGCAAGATCTTCTAGTGCAGCTTTTTTTCTATCTCCAAATCCAGGAGCTTTGATAGCAGCTACTTTTAAAATTCCTTTAAGTTTGTTAATTACAAGAGTAGATAGCGCATCGCCTTCGATATCGTCTGCTACAATAAGAAGCTCTTTAGAAGATGTTGCTGCGATTTGCAAAATAGGTAAAATCTCTTGGATTGAAGAGATTTTCTTGTCAGTCACAAGAATATAAGCATTGTTCATCTCAACAATCATTTTTTCTACGTTTGTACAAAAATAAGCGCTTAGATAGCCTCTGTCTAATTGCATTCCTTCTACTGTTTCAATAGATGTCTCTGTTCCTTTAGCTTCTTCAATAGTGATAACACCAGTTTTTCCTGTTTTATTGAAAGCTTTGCTTATAACTTTGCCTATTTCAGTATTTCCAGAAGCTGAAACAGTAGCTACATCTTCTGTTTCCTTGTCTGTTTTTACTTCTATAGACATTTTATCGAGTTCTTTAAGCAGTTCTATTAAAGCTTTTTCCATGCCTCTTTTGATGTGTATAGGAGATGCTCCAGAAGCAATATTTTTAAGGCCTGCAACGACAAGTTCTTTAAATAATAAAATACCGGTTGTTGTACCGTCTCCACTTTTTTCTTTTATTTTTTCAGCTACTTCTTTTCCCATTTGAACACCCATGTTTTCAAATTGGTCTTTTAGTTCAACATCACTAACGATACTGTTTCCATCGTTTGTAATAGTAGGAGCGCCATCTGCAGTTTGTAATCCAATATTTCTCCCTTTAGGTCCCAAAGTTACTGCAACAACATCAGCAAGTTTAATTATTCCTTTTTTTAATTTGCTTCTAGCTTCTTCATTAAAAATAATTTCTTTAGCTTTCGTAGACATAGTTATACCTCTTTTATTTTCTGAAAAACAGTATATGTAATTGAGAGTTATTTTTTAATAACTCTTTTTAATAGATTGATTGTTGTCTCTTCTAATATAAGAGAGGGTCGATGACAAAATAGATAATATGTATCTAATTATATCTTCAGGAAGAAGATTCTTTGTATTTTTTTTGTTAATATTATTTGAAGGTGAGAGTCTTGTTAAAAAGGAAAGGGGCTTATAATTTAAACTGTTTTAGAGTGATCTTTTTCTTTAACTGATATGATATCAATCATAAACCTTTTTTTTAGAAAAAGATAAAGGTGTGTTTTTTAAATTTTCTTTAAGTCTTATAAGGACTTCATTTGGATTGGTAGTTTCTAATTCTTTTTTTGGATTTAAAAAATATAAATTTTCTAAGACATCTTTTAAGTTCTTTTTTTGAGATGAACTAAGCTTATATTTTTCTATATAAGTTTCAAAATTCATTTTTTTACCTTTTGATTCTTTATATTTATTCATTGTAATAGTTATTTTATCAATAACATTTTCAATTATATTAATTTTCTCTTCTATTAGTGAAGATATTTTTTTCTCGGTAATAAGACCTATACTATAAAGATTATTATCCGAAATTATTTTTAATACACAAATCAGATCGCAAGGTAAAAATTTACTAGCCGAAGCGCAAAAACCTGAAGATTCCATATCATGACAATAATCATCGATATAGTTTTTCTCGATTTTATCAAAAGTTAAAATATTTTCAAGTTTTAAAGGAGTGTTGACAATTAAAGAAGGGTAATAACTTTTTTTGCTAGAAAAGTCTTTTACTTTACTAGCTAAAATAACTTCTCCAATATCCAAATCCCTGTGACCCGCTATTCCTATATTCAAAAAAGCTGAAATGTCTTGAGTTTTCGCTGCTACAAAAGCTATGGAAGCAGCTGCCATTTCTTTTCCTGTTCCTGTTATAACAAGCCGTATTCGGTCGTTTTCCCATATTTTAAAATTAGTAATATTTGTATTTTGTTTAAGATGAAAATGATTGATTATTGGTTTTGCTTCAGCAAAAAGAGCAACAGAAATAATTAACATAAGATCTTTTTATAAATAGTTTTCTTAGGTACTTTTTTTAGCTTAGCGGCCATTTTAATAGCATCTTTGATTGAAAGTCCATAGGTATTTTGTAAAAGTTTAATAAAACCTTCTATATCATCATTGTTAATGGAGGTATTTCCTCCCTCAATCATTAATATTAATTCTCCTTTGATAGGCTTTTCTTCTAAGAGATTTAATACTTCTGTAACAGTGCCTCGAAATACATTTTCGAATTTTTTTGTAATTTCTTTTGATATAGCTATGTTTGCATTAGGATTTATGGATTCTAATTTTTTTAATGTTTTGATGATTCTTGAAGGACTTTCAAAAAAACAAGAAACTCCTTCTAGTCTTAGAGCTTGTTGTAAGGCTGTTTCTATTTCTTGGTCTTTTTTTTCTAAAAACCCAAAAAAATGAAATGAAGTTAAATTAAATCCAGAAAGCACAAGCCCATTGATAACGCTGCAAGGTCCAGGTATTAAAGTGAAGGGAATATCTTCTTTAATACATTCTTGAACAAGTTTATTTCCAGGATCACAGATGATAGGGGTTCCAGCATCAGAAACAACTGCAATATTCTTGCCATTTTGTAAATGCTCTATAATCATTTTCCCTTTTTGTTTTTCATTAAACTTGTGAAATGAAAAAAGAGGCTTTTTTATTTTATAATGATTTAACAAAATAATTGTTTTTCTGCTGTCTTCGCAAAGAATGTAATCACATTCTTTTAAGATGCGTAAAGCACGAAGAGTGATGTCTTCTAAATTTCCTATAGGAGTAGATACTAAGTATAACATAATTTTTTAAAGAAGGCGGCACTCAGATTCGAACTGAGGGATGGGAGCTTTGCAGGCTCCTGCCTTACCACTTGGCTATACCGCCTGATTAATTTATAATAAGATATTATGCTGAAAAGTGTTATATGGGTCAATTGTTTATTGAAAGATGTCGGTAGCTCCCGTAAAAAAAATTTTAACGGCAGCTACCACAGGATTGAAACAACTTTTGACAATATCTCTACCTTCTGAAATTATATATTCTATTTATTTATAATTTGCTTATTTAAAAAACTTATGCTTAGTCAAATTGATGAATATAAAGTCATAGGAATTTCTCCCGGAGGATATCTTCGCTTATTCTCCTTTTATAATGGGGAGTATAATAGTCAAGCTATTCATAATAATGAGATTACCGAGCATTTTTGTTCAAATCCAAACCAATGGTTCCTCTTTTTAGTAAATCTTCAAGAGACAAATGATCTACCTTCTTCTCTTAATTTTTGGCGTGATTTTGCTTGTGGCTATTTTAAAGCTCTTTGCCATTTATCATCAGAAATAGAAGACATCCCTATACCGTTAGAAGAACTGGAACAGCTAGTAATCAATATACCACCTATGCCGGGAGCAGAATATTGCAGCATTGAAGTATTACAGCAAATTTGGCAGGCTTTAGATGATTGGGTTCGTCTTGAAATTCAAACATTTCCGGATGGAATTAAAGGATTTATATCTTACTATTTGCCATTATGGTCACAGGTTGGTAGGGTGTGTTTCCATTTAGCCGAAAACAAACATAATCCCGATTATCCTTTTGCTTTTCTTGCGACATTTGCTCCAAAACTTGGAAAAAACGCTAAAGTGCTATACCAACCCCTATCCAAAGCCATACAACAATATGCCGGAGAAAAAAACAAAAAGGCCTTGGCTTACCTGCTAAAACCTGTATATGAAGCATCGAAACAATGCGAGTGGATCCGAAATCTTATAGAGAGTGGCGATATTTATCACCCCTTAGCATGGACAATAAAAGAAGCTCATGTTTTTTTAAAAACCGCAGACAAGCTATATGACAGCGGGGTATTAATACGCTTTCCTAATTGGTGGAAAAAACGCTTAAGGCCAAAAGTGCAAGTCACTGTAGGAAGCAAGGAGCAAATGGCTTTTGGAAAAGATGTATTATTGGATTTTGATATTGGAATTGCATTAGACGGAGAATCGCTAACGCAAGAAGAATTGTCAACGATTTTTTCTGCTGAAGATGGGCTGATCTCTATTAGAGGGCAATGGATTGAAGTTGATAAAGAAAAATTAAATGAAGCTCTATCTCATTGGAAAGCTTTGAAAAATGATATGGCTGATGGCATTTCTTTCATTGAAGGCATGAGATTGCTGTCCGGAACAAAAGCGGATATGTCGGGATCGGAAGATTTAGATGATCAAGCCAAAAGCTGGGCTCATATTGAACCTAGTAAATGGTTAAAAGATATACTTAAAAATCTTAGAAACCCCGAATCTCTTGCTTTCAAAAATAAAATCAATTCTTTAAAAGCAACTTTGCGGTCTTATCAACAAGTCGGAGTCAACTGGTTGATGCTTTTAACGGAACTTGGCTTAGGAGCGTGTCTTGCTGATGATATGGGCCTCGGTAAAACAATACAAGTTTTAGCACTCCTACTTGCTAAAAAAGAACGAAAAAAAGAAAAACATCATCCTAGTCTTTTAGTTTTACCGGCTTCCTTGCTATCGAATTGGAAAGCGGAATTAGAAAAATTCGCTCCATCTTTGACTGCCATCTATTTACACGGTTCGGAAATGTCAAAAAATTTACTAGGAAAAACTTATTCTAATAAGGACCTGGAAAAAACCGATATCGTCTTAACAACTTACGGAATGTTGTTACGTTTATCTTGGTTAAAAAATATATCTTGGGATCTTATCGTTTTAGATGAAGCTCAGGCGATAAAAAATCCTGGCACCAGGCAAACAAAAGCTATAAAAGAATTGAAAAGCTACACGCGCATTGCCTTAACGGGAACTCCGATTGAAAATCGATTGGGAGATCTTTGGTCCCTCTTTGATTTTTTATGCCCGGGTTTGCTAGGGTCGGCAGATTGTTTTCATCAATTTACTAGAACGCTTGACAAACAACATAGTGCTTACCAACCCCTTCGTAAGTTATTACAACCGTATATCCTGAGGCGTTTAAAGACCGATAAGCAGATTATTAGCGATTTACCCGACAAAACAGAGGTAACCGGTTGGTGTGGCTTAACCAAGGATCAAGCTAAACTATATGCTAAAGCAGTGAATGAATTGAAAGAAGTTCTTCAAAAAGTTAACGGCATCGAACGCCGTGGAATTATATTATCCTATCTGATGAAATTTAAACAAATATGCAATCATCCAAGCCAGTACTTAGGAACCGGTGAATATAAAGCTGAGCAAAGCGGTAAATTTGCAAGACTAAAAGAAATTTGCGAAGAAATTGCTTCTCGGCAAGAAAAATTGCTACTGTTTACTCAATTTCGCGAGGTGATAATACCCCTAGAAGGATTTTTACGAGAAATATTTAACCAACCGGGATTAATCCTTCATGGAGGGACGCCCGTAAAACAAAGAAGAAATTTAGTTGATAATTTTCAAAGTGAACAAGGTCCGCCATTTTTTATATTGTCATTAAGAGCTGCAGGAGTAGGGCTTAATTTAACTGCCGCGAATCATGTTATTCATTTCGATAGATGGTGGAACCCTGCCGTTGAAAACCAAGCAACCGACAGAGCTTTTCGTATTGGACAACATAAAAACGTATTGGTGCATAAATTTGTTTGCCGAGGAACTGTTGAAGAAAAAATAGATCAAATGATTTTAGAGAAAATATCATTAGCTGACGGAATATTACAAAATGATGGGGCGCCTATGCTCACTGAATTGAATGATGAAAATTTATTAGAATTAGTCTCATTAGATATAGAGAAGGCCATTTTTAAATAAGGAGTTAATTTATGGGATATTATGGGTGGAAGCCTTACGTTAGAGTAGCTCAAAGACAAGCAAAAGCTTTGAAGAAAATAAAAACTTTACGAAAAAAAGGGATGAATATTCAACCTATAGAACTTGAAAATCGAAAAATATCCACCACTTTTTGGGGTAAATCTTGGTGCAAACATATCGAATCTTTTAGCGATTATGAAAATCGGCTTCCCCGCGGCCGCACTTATGTTCGCAATGGTTCGGTGTGTCACTTGTCGATAGAAAAAGGGAAAATATCAGCAATCGTTGTAGGCAGTTATCTATATAATATTGAAATCGACATTCAACCTTTGCCTCTTGAAAAATGGTTAGAGATTAAAAAAAAATGTTCAGGGCAAATTGGATCAATATTAGAGCTTTTGAGCGGTCAATTATCCGATAGCGTTATGAATGTTGTTTGCCATCAAAAACAAGGACTTTTTCCTTTGCAGGGTGAAATTAATATATCTTGCAGCTGCCCTGACTGGGCCTCTATGTGTAAACATGTAGCCGCAGTTCTTTATGGAGTCTCTTCACGCTTGGATCGTTTACCGGAGCAGCTTTTTTTACTGCGTGGAGTTAATCATGAAGAGCTTATCGACATTTCTGCTTCTATTTCTAAGTCTATTGAAAAAGGTAAGTCAACAAGCCAACGCATCGCCGACTCTTCCTTAGAAGATGTATTTGGAATAGAAATGGAAAATAAACCATGCTTAAAAACGGCATCAAGTAAAGAAAAAACATCTTCATTACCATCACGACTCAAAAGAAAAGCTATTAAATCAAGGCCTGAAAATCAGCTAAAAACTTTGCCGTTTACAGGGGAAAACATTCGAAACAAAAGAAAAAGTTTAGGTCTTTCTCAAGCTGCTCTGGCAAAAACCCTAGGGGTCAGTTCATCAAGAATATCCCAATGGGAAAGCAATGGCTCCAGATTGTTTCATCCTAAAACAACAGTAAAGAAAAAATGGGATAATTTAAACATGTGATTAAAAAAACGAGAGCGTAAATTAAACTCTGTCAACTCTAACCGCTTATCGATTTGCATCTTTTCATCATATAAAATTGCAAATTGTGATCGAGCATCCTTCCGGCCTTTCATAGGCATGATCCATTTTTTCGATACCCCTCTTTAGTTAGTCGCCCCTGAAAAACTAAAAAAACTCTGTTTTTATAGAGAAAAAAGATGATTTTAAAGCAATTTTTTGATATAAAATTTGCAAGAAAATGATTATTAACCCTATAAAACCTTGCAAATTTTATTATGAAACCATCTAAAACAAACAATCAACAAAATCTTCTTTTCCGACAACGTTTATCTAATTTATTAAACCCAAGACATACTCTTGTTATTTTATCAGGACTTATCGATTGGGATGATT
>Ga0233431_1002634_pt1 | contig 24419 bp, 26 predicted proteins | sample SI_118_April2016_FD_179867 | JGI IMG/M metagenome (GOLD analysis project Ga0233431, IMG submission 179867) | Seawater microbial communities from Saanich Inlet, British Columbia, Canada - SI_118_April2016_200_MG | ecosystem: Environmental > Aquatic > Marine > Inlet | place: Canada: British...
ATTTACGATGCTGTGGCCGTTCTCAGATGATCTCAAGCTTCAGTGGCCGATCATGGGAACCTATGCCCACGCTTCTGCGCGAACGTACATCTATCCAGAGTGGTGGATTGAGGCAGCGATGTCATTTCCGTTGCTGACGTTGGCCAATCAACCGGATGGGTGGAAGCTTCTTCCATTGGCCGAATTGCCTTCGCTCTATCTAGCCACGGACATTCAATTGGTCGACCGAGCAAGCTTGCAGCCTCGCCTTACATTCCAACCTGTCATCATGGATACGACCTTGCTGGATCGTCCGTTGGGACGAATCTCGGACGACTTGCTGATCCTTACCATGGGTTCAGTCTTCTTGCGGTACTTGCAACAGAACTAACCTATGGGCCCGAAAAAACGGAAGCCGACAGACGATGACTCAAGCGCGCGAGCCTACTTCATCCGAGAAGGGATCGAGGTTTGTGTTGTGCTCGGAGGACTGGCCATTGCGGAGTGGTTTACGCGGGTTCCTCTGTGGCTTTGGGTTGCTCTTCCTCTGGGCAAGCTGCTTGTCTCCGTCCTATTCTTCCTGTTCTTCGTTAAGAAAATCCTCAAACAGCGTCCGCGACATGGACCGTGGACTCTAATTGGGAAGACGTCACGCACACTTGTGCCACTCAATCCTGATGGACAGATCAAGATCGATGGAGAGATCTGGTCAGCGCGCAGTTTGAACGGCGACTTGATCTCTGCTGATCAGGATGTGGTGATTCGTGAGATACGTGGGCGACTGCTGCTCGTTGAACCAAGACATGGGGGACAGGCTGGAATCTAGTGTCATTGGGTGTTGTGGCCCCTCCTACGCACCGCCGCAGATGGATGCATTTGAAGGTTTCTTGCACGTGAAAACCAGATGAAATGGATAAACGATTGTTCGAACGTACGTGAGGGTTCAAGCGCACGCTCACGACACCCTCACACGGACTATGGCGTTGCTTCACAACCGACGTGCAAACTTGGAGGTTCAAGATTGTTTCCTCAAGGAGGACGGGAATGAAGACTCAAATGAAGGTGCTTGGCATACTGTTTTTCTCCCTGCTTGCGGCTGTTGCAGTGACGGGGTGTTTGGCAACGCAACCGGGTGGGGACGTCAGCGATGCGAGCAGTGATTTGCCAGCGTACGGCGTCATCAGTACTCAGCAAGCGGCGAGTGTGGTTGTTTCGCTTCAAGACGATCCAGAATTTGTCTTGCTCGACATACGAACGGCCGCAGAAGTAGAGGCTGGCCATCTCTCGGGAGCCGTTGCTCTTGATTTCTACAGCGATTCATTCCGAGACGATTTGGCGACACTTGATCGTGAGCTCATTTATCTCATCTACTGCCGTACAGGTAACCGAACGGGACAGGCTTACAGGATTATGGAAGAACTGGGCTTCGAGAGAGTCTATGACATGGGTGGTGGAATTTCGCAGTGGCTGGCTGCCGACTATCCGGTCTGCCTTGGTTCACTCAATGCCGAGCATACGTGCTCTGGCGAGTTTCCAGCGATCTAGCCATTCCAAGCAATAAATAGAGAAAGACAGAAGCGCTGGGCACAGTCTCAGCGCTTCTGCTTTCGGATGGGGCAAGCTTGGCTCATTCAATAGGTCGCTCCTGCAAGACAGCAGGGAAAGTGAGTTCATGACCATCTCGAAGAACCGTCACGCTGATTGTGTCGCCGACCTGCGTCTTCACATCAAGGTAGAACACCAAGTCAACGATCGATTCAATCGACTGGCCATCTATGGCTATGATGACGTCTCCTCCAATGAATACGTAAACGTCGCCGATCAAGACCAACTCTGTTCCTTTGCGTATCCCGGCAAGGTCTGCGGGTCCGTCTTGAAATACCGACGTCACGAGAAGCCCATGATTGGCTGGCACAGGGATTCCGTCGTCTCTGAATAGCTGCAGGATGTCTGGAGTCAATCCGAATCCTGAAATCCCCAAATAGGAATGAGGATAGCGGCCCGTCGCGATTAGTGAAGGAACAACGCGAGCCACTGTGTTCGAGGAAATGGCAAAAGCGATCCCAGCTGACGCAGCAACAGGACTAATGATCTGTGAGGTCACCCCGACGACGAGTCCATCCAAACTCAGTAGAGGTCCGCCCGAATTGCCTGGATTGACAGAGGCGTCCGTTTGGATCGCCTCACCGACAAATCGTCCGTCCGGGCTTTGGATGGTGCGTTCCAGCGCACTGACGATACCGAATGTCATCGTTTGATTGAGACCGAACGGGTTCCCAATAGCTACAACAAACTCCCCCACTCGAAGCTGATCGGAGTTTGCGAGCTTGAGAGGCGCCGGGAGATCAGCCATGTCCACACGGATCACAGCCAGGTCTGTCGATGGATCGGTTCCGATCACTTCTGCGCGACAACATTCGATGTCGTTAAATGCAACCGTGATCTCATCCGCATCCTCAATAACGTGGTAGTTGGTGACAATGTGGCCTTCTTCATCAATCAAGAATCCAGTCCCGGATGCCTCGAACGGAACAGGTCTCATGAATCTATCTTCGCCAGTTCCCCGAACCGTAATGTATACGACAGCTGGAGAAGCGGACTCGAAAACTGACACAAGCTGCTCTTGCAGTTCGACGACTTGCCCATGCACGCTCAATCCAATGAAGACGGCGAGCATAAGAACCCCAAGTTTCCTACCAAGTGAATGAGTCATGGCACTCCTTTGGCCGAGCGCCGTGCGATCGACCTACATGACACATTCAACTCTACCCATATGAACGCTCGATGAGTGAGTCATGTCGAAGCGATGAGTTCAGTGTTCTAGAGCAGGAGTGCAGCGACTAATCGAAACTCATGGAGTGACAGTGACCAGGCGGTTCTAGTTGGTTTGAACCTCGTTTGTGTCTTCATCATCTGGCTCAGCGAGGCGCTGCTGAGTTGCGAGCGTGTCCAGGTTCATGATCGCGGGCACAAACAAGGCGCCAAGGCCGAGAAGGATCGAGGATCCTCCTGCAAGAATGAACCATACGTTGACGCCGAACGCATCGGCGACTGGGCCGGCCAGCATCAGTCCCAGCGGTGACATGAGTTGTGCCCCGCTTGAAATCAAGGACCACACGCGACCTTGTTTTTCGTGGGGAATGATGGATTGGAACGTGGCTGTGAGCAACCCGTTGGAAATGGGGCCAATGAGGCTAATGATGAGAAGGCTCGCGACGGCCAGCCAGAACATGCTTACAGGTGTGAATCCCATCATGACCATGCCTGCTCCCTGCAGAATGATTCCCAGCAGAGCGGTGGCAATGCGACGCTTTGGAGCTTTCCATGCGGCAAGAAGAAGACCGCCGCCGATCATTCCTAACCCTGAGACGGATTGTAGTATGCCAAAATCAATGGCGTCTCTTCCGAAGTATTCGGTTACATACAGCGGTAGGAGTGAGAATGCAGGAAAGGCGAAGAAATTGAGGAATATGGCAATGAGAATGATCAGTAGGAGGCCCGTCTGGCTTCGCACATATTGAATGCCTTCACCAATTTCGCGTAGTAGCGTGGTCGGGCTTACCCGCGCTTTGTTCTCTTCGGTCACAAGCTGTGGGATGGAAATGAACAGAAGCGGCACGATGCCCAATGCAGCAGTTGCCACATCGATGGCAATGATTGCAGGCATGGAAAGCATCGAAAGCAATAATGCTCCGGCCAGCGGAGATACAAAGCTCGCGGCTCCCTGCAATGCCGAGTTCAGCCCAGCAATTCTTGATAGATTCTCATCGGGCACCATCATTGCTGTAGAGGCAAACATGGCTGTCCAATGGAAGGACCCTGCCGCAGAGCGTATGAAGAGAATGACGTAAATGTGCCAGACCTTGATGGCATTGAGGCCGAATAGCAGCGCTAGTCCGAGCGCAGCCAACGCGATTGCGCTGTCGGCGAATATCATGACCTTGCGTCGATCCCATCGATCGACTAGTGCTCCGGCAAACGGTCCGATTGCGACATGCGGAATGAGCGCGGCGATTGACGCAAATGCGAGAATGGTTGCTGAGCCCGTAGACTTAGTCAGCCACCAGACGAGAGCAAATTGAACAATTTGCGAACCAAATAGGGATAGCGCCTGTCCGCTCCAAATCGTGAAGAATCGTGGCTTCCAATGATCGGAATTCCAGCTGATGATCCTCACGGCCTATTACCTCCCTACGCAATAAGTTACATTACAGTAACGGGATTAATAACACAATAAGCAGAGTTGTATGCCAGATAGGATGAAGTTGTGATTCGGCAAAGCAGTATGTCGGAACACAGGCATTCCCTCGCACGCACAAGGCAATGCTCACACACTGTGGGTCCGTGCGGAGATACCCCCCCGCTAGCTTATCGTCGTGTGACGGTACGCCAGACAAGTCCGGCAACGGCGACGATGGCGGCTACGACAAACAGCCACCAAATCAGCCAGAAGATGCCGACAAGTACGAACGCAGCCACAACGACACTGAAAAGAATACCTATTAGTCTACGCATATCGCTATTGTAACAATGTTACAGCGATATGCAATTCATCGCCGAATCGTTGCAGCCCTCTCCTGGCAACGTACGGTTTGATGATGTCTGGTGTGACGTGCGTTACAGATAGGGTAGGCGACTTTCGCTTTCTCAGTAGACGCTCGGACTTGGGCTACTGGTCCTTGCGGTTTGGAAAGGTCAGCGCCTGTACGGGGCATACAGCAATGCATTCCGAGCACCTTAGACAATCGGGCTCGCTAACGACTCCTGAGTCTTTGTGCTTGACGATGGCTAGATTCATTGGACATGCATGCTCGCACAGCGCACAGGAGCGGCAGAGATTGGCATCAATCTGCAGTTGGTTCTTCTGGCCACCGATGGCTGATTGCACTGTACCGATGGGGCATAGTGAGCACCAGGTCCGTGGATGAATCAGAAGCGCAAGCGGGATGCCGATAATGGTGGTCACCACGCACATCACCCAAAACACGCGGCCCCAATGCATGAGATCGAGCGGATTTTGTAGGATGCGCACAATCATGAATGCCATCATGACTACGAACAACGTCCAACGGAGCACATTGGATCGAAGCCATTCCGGGATGGAGCGTTTGCGGCTGATTGGCGCCATCAAGCGGTCATAGAACGACCCTCGTGGGCAGAGATTGCCACACACATATCGTCCGTTGAACAAGGATCCAACGATGCCCATCAGCATAACGATCGGTACAGAGAAGCCGAGCCATGGGAAACGCCATCCAAGTGCAAGTGTGGTGAGGATGATGCTGACCAATCCCCATTGAATGACCTTCCTACGCTTCACTACTGCCTTTGCGTCCTGAGATGCTGATGTCATGCATTGCCCCCTCAATGGATCGCGCGCACGTGACTCCGTGCGCGTTGAGGAAGGATGCTACCCCACAGCCGTTGAGCAGTGCAAGGCTAGGGGGCTACATCATCTAGTCGAATGACTCCAGAGCCTCGTTGTGAGTGTCTGGAAGAGAAACTGTCGCTCGTATTGTGAAAGGCGACGAGCACATTGTAGGTTCCGCCGGGTTCGAGCGGCTTGTCGAAGCGGTCGCCTGAATCTAGAGGAATGATGAATTCAAGTGTGGTTTGTCCGCTCAGTTCGCGGCCTGCAAATGCCAGAATGTCATTGGTGCCACCGTTGTCGATATCGGAACCATGAGTAAGCGAAGCAATTCCGTAGTCATCTCTGATGTCGGCTCGTCCGTTTCGAACTGTGCCAATAATGAAATTGGCTCCCTGCATGCGACGATCAGGATCCAGTCCGATGGCAACATATCCAGCACCGGGGCTGAACAGGCCTATCCGTAGAACATTGGCGTCATTGGTCCAGTACACACGGAATCCGCCCGCCTCCATGGCGTGAGGATACTCACCTGTATGAATGATTCCATCGACAATGGGCGTTGACGGCACTGTCTCGACAGGAGCTGTGGGAAGTGTTGCTGGTTCTGGTGTGGGCGCGGGTTCTGGCTGAACTGTAACGATTACTGGCTCGGGGGCAACGGGACTGGGCGTTGGTGAGGCGATGCCTTGATTGGGATTAGATGGGGCAACCGGCTCCATTGGATCTACGGGTACAAACAACAACGTGAGACCCACCAGTGCGACGATACCCAATACGATCCCTAGAATAATCAGGTTCGATCTATCGATCGCCCACATATTCGCACCCTCCCTAGCCAGTGAATTCGCCCGAAGCACTGTATGCGAAAAGCGCCTGTGCTCCAAGTTATGAGTCGTCGGCTTGCCTGGCTCTTTGAACTCCATCGCAGCTGAGTTGCCATCCAACCAGAGTTTGGCAAAGCCAAACTCCAAGGAACTCGATGCAATCGAGTTCCCCTATTCAGGAAGATCGAGTTGCATCTGTCCGGAGCCGCGACGCGTATGTCGATTGGAGAAGCTATCCACCATACTGTGATAGGCGACGAGTACCGTGTATTCGTGTCCTGCTATCAAGGGCTTGTCCATCGTGTCACCGGAGTCAAGAGGGATGACGAATTCGACGACAGTTTGATCTGGCCATTCGTTGCCAGCAGCAGTCAGGATGTTGTCTTGGCCGCCACGCACTGTATCTTCCATATGCGCGAGTGGTTCAGTTCCATAATCATCGCGGATGGTCAACTCTCCCTCATGAACAGAAGCAATGATGAAGTTCGCGCCTTCCATCTGACGGTCGGGATCGAATCCAATGGAAACAAATCCGGTTCCTGGTGAGACAAGGCCTACACGAAGGCGGTGATTGTCGTTCGACCAATACACATCGACCCCAGCAACCGTCATCTCGTGCGCATATTCGCCAGCCACAATCGTTCCATCAATGGAGTAACTGCCATCAACTGGGGTGTCCTCGACAACGGGCTCTGTGGGCACCTCTTCCGGATTCACTGGTGCGGTCTCGTCAACGTCTACGGTTTCAGGGACCTCTACAGGACTCTCAGCCACCACTTCAGTGGATTCCGGAGTCTCTGTGACGACATCCTGAACCTCAGGCATGACCGCCGTTGAATTCGTTACCTCTGCAACGGGTGTAATGAGCAACAGCACAGCCAAAGCACCGACAACAGATACGCCTATTAGAATGTAAAGAATTGTTCGTCCCATGATTCCCCCTTCAGTGCAATCTAGAGAAACTGTAGGAGATTGACGCGATCAACACAATTCGGGGGGATAAATCTGCGAGCGCTCGGACTGACCCTGTCAGGGGCTGTATGGGTTCCTCGATCCGACATCAGCGCTCGATCTGCATATTGCGAAGCCACGGCCAGACATCGATACTTGACTTCGAGATCGTGATTAGCGACTAGCAAACAAATGGGGGCGTAATGACCATTCTAGGAATCAGTGCCAGCGGACGTGTAAGCAGTGTGACAAGTGATGCGGTGATGGCAGTGCTTGAAGCGTCTGGCGAGACGTACGAGTTTCTGTCATTGGCAGGCAAGCAAATCAACGGTTGTAGAGGCTGTGTCGCCTGCGCAAAGGACAATCGCTGCAAAGTCGCCGACGACTGGCAAGACATTGGCGAACGCATGCTGGCAGCAGAAGCGATTGTGTTTGGCGCGCCCAACTACTATGGAACCTTGAACGCACTCGGACATGCATGCTTGGAGCGGACCTTCTGCTTCCGTCATCGGGAAGCGTTCTCACTTGCTGGCACTCTTGGTGTCGCTGTGGCCGTGGATCGGAAGAGTGAGGACTCGCCCGTCCTGTCGTTCGTCCGCAAGATAATGGGATCTAATCTGATGCCTGTTGTTGGGACGGTCCGTGCAGAAGGTGTTTCACAGTGTTATGACTGCGGGTTCGGCGAGGATTGTGCTGTTGGGTCTGTTGTTGCCAAGCATGGATTCTTGGATTGCATTCGCGAAGAACATCGACCTAGACCATTCAGTGAGCAAGAGGAGTCTGTCGCGCAGGCAATCAAGGTTGGCAAGGTGCTGGGCTCTATCCTTCGAGCGCGACAGTGAAGAATCCATCACGATCTACAGGTCGACTTGTGCGACGCCATGTCGTGAGTGTATGGAGATGAGGTCGTCGCGCGTGTCTTGATAGGCGACGAGGATGACATGCTTGTTCCCAGGCACAAGAGGCTTATCGAAGTCATCCCCTGAATCCAAAGGGATCATGAACTCCAATGTCGTCTGGCCATCGATCTCCGTTCCAGCGAACGCCAGAATGTTGTCCGTTCCCCCGAGCACCGTGTCAGCGTCATGTAGATTGCCACGTGTTCCGACGTGATCGCGAACGACGGCTTCTCCATCTGCAACATAGCCAATGATGTAGTTGCCGCCCTCTTTTCGATTCTCAGGATCGAATCCAACAGAGACGTATCCAGTACAGGGAGCAGAAATCGCCATGCGCAGATTCTCTCCCTCAATTGTCCAGGATACCTCAACCGTCGAGATGGTTTTTGACCTCTCGTATTCATCTGATAGGACCAATCCATCAATCGCTGCTGCCGGTCGTTCTGTGGCCGTGGCCGCTGGCAGGGACTCAGGGCTGCCTCCTGATCCGCACCCCGATAACAGCAGAGCCACGAGAACGAGAAGTGCTGCCAGTGATCGAGACCCATGGATTGGATCGAGGGAGAAGGGCTTTAGCGCTTGCCGGCTCCTGCTGCTCATTGGGACCATCAGTTAGTAGCCCCTCGAAACATCAACGAGACCCTTCAGCGGGAGGCTGGACTGGAAGCAGTTCAGATTCGCCAAGAAGAAATCGATGATGTCATCAGGAATATTGAGCCCAGAGTGATGAGACGTGATGGTTACATTCTCTAGAGACCACAGCGGATGGTCCGCAGGAAGGGGCTCTTGCTTAAACGAATCCAACACGGCTGCACGCAAATGGCGTTGTTGCAGTGCGTTAATTAACGCTTTCTCATCCACGATGGCTCCCCGGGCGACATTCACCAGGATTGCCGATTCCTTAAGCAGGGCTAGCTGTTCTGATCCAATCAATCCGCGCGTGCTTGCAGTTAGTGGGAGGCAGATAACCAACACATCCAATGAAGCAAGGAATGTCGGCAAATCATCCATGCCATGGACTGAGTCGAAACCTTGAATCTCACGTTTCGTCATCGCCAATCCGCGAATCTGCATGCCCATGTTGCGAGCTCGGTCAGCGACAGCCCTGCCGATGGACCCAGTTCCCGCGATACCCATCGTTCTTCCCCTGAGAAACTCGACAATAAGCGGCTCCCAGGTTTGAGACTCTTGAAGGTGATATACATCACGCAATTGCTGCGTGATGGCGAGGAGATGTCCCAGCACGTACTCCGCGATTTGGTCTCCAAATGAAACATCCGCTCTCGTAAGCATCACGTCATCGGGAAGTGCCTGCTTGGCCAAGAATGCGTCAACGCCTGCACCCGTAACCTGAATCCATTGGAGGCGCTTTGCGGAGGGTAGCAAGTGTGCAGGGAAGCTGATCGATCCCAGGATGACGTCTGCGAGCTCGATAGACTGACATACGGCTTCCTCAGACTCGCAGAACGTATAGTGAATTGCGTCCGAATCCACCAAACGTTGGCGGTAGCGCGCATTTGACTCTCGTAAATAAACCAACACATTCAACACAGTGCTCAGCTCCTGCTTGAAAGGGTACAAACTGCAAACCCGCTTCGCGAGTTGGAGACGTCAGCTTGATGACGTCTCTGAGCACTCCAGGCCCCCCCCAAAGCCGCAGTACTTCGACTCAGAGTTCGACTCCACCAGCTTCCCTCCCGGCCACAAGCGTCCATACGTCGCCAACCAGGACGTTTCGGCTACGCCGAGGATGTTTCGCGAAGCGAAACTCCAAGGAACTCGATGCAATCGAGTTCCCAAACTCACAGGCAACTCGGCAAAGCCGAGTTGCCAGCTACGAACCGAATCCAAACTGGAAGAGTATTTCTGGGAAGAAATACGCGCTACCGCCGCCAATCGACATTGCGATGTTGAATGCCATCCGAACGATGATTGCTCTCCCAAACGTCAATCCGAGACCCGCTGTGAAGTACGTCGATCCGAAGTAAGGCAGCAGGTTGGTGACGTGACCCAAACACAGATGCAGTGCAGCAGCAGTGGCTAGGGTGTTGCGGATATAGAGACTGGTGAAGCTCATGTTCGTTCTCAAGGCTGTTTCCCAAGCGAGAATAGCACCAGCCAATCGGTAATAGGCCTCCAATCCATAGCTGAATGACGTGAAACTGAATGATGTGCTGATGGGCACACCGACCCCAAATCCAGAATCCACTCCAGAGGCAGTGAGCGCGGGTATTGCAAGAATCGCGACGACCGCGAGTAACAGAACAGCTCTCTTCATGCTATGACTCGTCATCATGTCCCCCTTTTCACCTAGGCCCATGCTAGTGATCTGAGCGAACCTTGCCAAGATTCGTCTTCTGTGAATGTCACCGCTCAAGGTAACACTGAAACCTCACAATGCTGACACGAAATCGCTTCTTGTGACGATCACTCTGTAAATCGGAGGTGGAAGGCATGGAATACAAGCTAAACCATATACGGCTGCTGGTCGAGAACTATCGAGACTCGGTTCGTTTCTACGAACATACAATGGGATTGCCGTTGCTACGTGGTGATCTTGAATCTGGCTATGCTGAGTTCGAAGCCCCCGGCATTCGACTAGGGTTGTTGCAGCGATCTGCGATGTCTGAGGCACTGGGAATGGTTGAACCGAAGCAAGAAGGGCGGCGCCACATGGCGGTGGCATTTGCCGTAGAGGATGTGGACGCTGCATTCAGTGAGCTGAAGGCCAAGGGTGTGAAATTCACACTTGCGCCCCGCACTCATTCTGATTGGAATTTGCGGACTGCGCATTTCAATGATCCAGATGGAAACTTGATTGAGATCAACCAACGAATGGGCTAGTTGCCAGGATGCTGTTGGGGTGCGTGGCCGCTATCCCATTGGGATTGAGGCCACGTTGGCATCCAATTCCTGCAACAACTCGTAAACCAGCGATTCAGTTGCCTGAATACATTCAGGGGATACGGCGTCGATTGTATCTGTTGGGCGATGCCAATTGGAAAGCGTGCCATCCTCTTGGTGGCTCTCCAAAGTAAGCACTCGCAGGCCATGCTTGGATCCAATAGCTCCGTCTGTATAAGCGCCCTTCATGCTGATCTCATGTGCGCCTACTTCGGGATGTCGGAGGTTGATCTCGCGCATTGTTCTCAGAAGTCGTTCGTCGCTCTTGCCTGTGGTTAGGAATGTTTCTTCAGAGAGAAAGACAGGCACCCCTCGATAGCTGCCGACAGTGTCGATTGTGATCCATGCTGCATTCCCCAAGGCGTTCTTGTGCTTGCGAATGAACTCGTCTGATCCGTAGCAGCCCACTTCCTCGCAACCCGTTAGAACAATCCATACCTTCGTGTGTTCGAGAGGGGTCTTGGCTAGCTGCTCGGCCAGACTAAGCACGACGCCGATGCCAGACGCATTGTCATTGGCTCCTGGCGAATAGGCAGTGAAGTCGGCTTGCAGCATCAGGACAAGCATAATTAGGGCAACGGCCATGGGGCCAATGGCTAGGATCTGAAGCCAGGGCAATGGAATAACAACGCCGAGGGCAAAGATCAGTATGAGCAAGACAGTACATGCCATGCCGATTGGAACGAGTCTTTCGAACCAGCGCACCCAAATTCGCGATGAGAAGACGAGCGGTGTTCGATGGGAGTCCAGATGCGCGACCAAGGCGACCTGCTCTCTTACCTCCGACTTGGCGTCGATTTGTGCTGAGACATTCTGGCTTTCTCCTTTTGGCAGGATCCAGCGAAGAAAGTTTGGGCGGAAGGATAGCTCGAGCAGTATCGAAGCCAGGCCAGTCGCAGCCAGAGCCAGTGCAAGGATGGCACGAAGTCGTCCTCCTCCAAGGAAAAGGAAGCCTGAAGCAAGGACAAGGCTCCAGAATAGGGCCGCAGGCAACCAAGCTGATCGTGCACTGCTGAACGACTCCATTGTAGGCTGCAAGTCGAAGCCCTTAAGGCGTTTGTGAACATAGGCAGCAGCTTCCTTCTCTGACTCTGTTGTTGACCCTCGTGGACCAATGGTTTCCACCAGATACCGCACGTGATCGATCGCGTTCATGATCTAATTCTCTCAAGATAGAGCGCTCGGAGCAAGAATGAGTTGCGCTCTGTAACTCACTTTTCGCCCCAAGTACAGTGCTGGGGGATACCCGTGTGATTGGCGAACTCAGTACCTGAGTTCGTTGGAGTCTTGATTTCATCAAGACTCTAGGGCCTAAGACGTCTACGTGCGAACAGCTATGACGTTTGGCTGTCCCGAACCCCAAAGGAACTGGCAACCCAGTTATACTGGGTTGCTTGGAGTTCCGACTCTGTCAGAACTCTCGTGTCGTCGAGCCCGAGTTGGTTGAACAGCCGAATCTTCTGGAGGCTTGCTTCCATCAAGACTCCTCAGAGTCCCAGTTGTCTATGTGCATACACCTAGGACGTTTCGGCTATGCCGAAACTCCAAGCAACTCACCGCAGGTGAGTTGCCAATCACAAGACACATGTGGATGCAAATCATCCACATGTGTCGCAACCCAGCACGACGACCTTGCGTATTGAACTATTGGCAGCGCCGCTATCGTCGGTCACAGTCAGTGTGACTAGATACTCTGTTTGCTGTTGGGGAAAGATGTGTTCCACATTCATTCCCTCTGCACTGGCTCCGTCACCGAAATCCCAGTGATAGCTAACAATCACGCCGTCAGGATCGTCTGATTCCGAAGCATCGAATTGCACGGGATAGTCACGGGGTGCTCCGAATGGAGTGATTCGGAAGTCGGCGTGGGGGACTCGATTGAGTACTTGAACGATCTCGGTTGCTGAGCCGATGGCGCCGTCGGCATCTATGACAGTCAGGGCTACGACAAACGTTCCCTTTTCCTCAAAGGAGTGCGTGGCTGTCGCAGTCTCAGCAGTGCCGCCGTCATCGAAATCCCAGTGATAGGAAACAATCAGTGCTTCGACACCTTGTGAAGCTGACCCATCAAACGCGATTTCAAGAGGTGGGTACCCCCGGAGCTGGTCTGCAAAGATGACGGCAACTGGGTGTAGAGATGATGTGCACCCAACTAATAATATGGCGTATGCAGCCAGCATGATTGGCGCAATGGTTTTGATTTTCATGGGATCGATAGCATACGTGGCTCTCGTGAAGTGCCTGTGAATCAACGATGAGCGTGAGTTGTGCGTAAGGCCGACCGAACGTGCGCTCGGTCGGCCTCATTCACGGATGATGAGACCTGCTATTCCACAGTTCCCAGTAAGAATGTCCAGCCAAGGAAATCGGAGACGTCGATTCCGCCAGATGCCAGACTGACTCCTGAAGATGCGAGAGGCTCGAGCAGCAGGGCCGGATTGGCATGCATGCTGATCACGGACGATTCATCATAAGCGTAGAACCCGATTCCGTCGGCTAAACGAAGCTTATCGTGGATCAACGCGCAGAAATCATCCAGATATAGCGTCACACCCAACGCGCCGATGACAGAGGGACCATTGGTTATGGGAGCTGTCAGGATCATCGACTTGCGCCCTGTCGAGCGGCTGACCAGCAAGTCTCCTAGCGTTGTTTCTCCTGCCATGACACGCGTGAAGTAGTCGCGGTCAGACAAATTGGCAGAAGCCAATCCAGTTTCTACTTTGTAGTAACTGCCATCCGGCTTGAGGAACCACGCGTTGTAGGACAGTTCGGACGCTTCAAACTGTGCCAACAAGCCCTTCATCTGATCCCAATCACCGGTTCGCAAATCTGCTGTTGCTGTCATGACATGCATCGAATCAATGAGTCCGTTGATGTAGCTTTCTGTTAAAACCCTGATGGCGCGGACGCCGAATGCTGCATTCAGGCTGAAATCATCTTGGGCTTGAACAACCAACCCGGCAACGCCTACGACAAGCAGTATTCCCAGCAATCCCGCAATTCTCAGTTTCTTCATCCCACACTCCTTCTGATCAGTCAGGCTAAACGGATTTGATATTGATAGCAAGAAGGGGCTAGAACTAGACACGCATTTGCCTCAGTCTTTGCAGAGTGAGACAGAAGCGTCGAGGGGGATGTCATGAATAGGATGCACAGTGTTGTTCTTTTTGTCGGGTTGTTGTTGATGTCATCTACAGTTGCGATGGCAATGCAGGACGGTCTTGGACCCGTTGACAATCGGGGGTGGCCATTGGGTCACGAGCCTCGACGTGTGCTTGCTGGCGTAGAAGATGATTTTGTGATCACGATCGGCACAACCGCATCGATACCAGGGTCTCTCGTCATTGCCGGGCTGGGTGTTTCATTCAATGTGGATCCGTTTTTCACTGCCAGTCAAACTGATTTTGTAGTGCTGCCTACGTTTGCTGCGACACAGTCCCTGGAAACGGGACTGGATTTCGAGTGGTGGACGGTATCCGTTGACATTGAACTCTCATTGTCGCCGTGGTCGCTAACATCGACAGGCGGTTGGCTGGAGGTACATCCTCCGCGATGGGTGCTGTTTGAAGCGCCATGGATCACACTCGAGGGAACGATTGGATACGGCCCCCGATGGGTGCCCGCAGCTGACTGGTCTCACGCGTTGTCAGGATCGTTGGATGTTCAGTCGAATTGGGCCATCCCGACACTATGGGATAGCCCTCTTGACTTGACCGTTGCCTCGAAAACGGACGCAGTCTGGACGTTCCCAAACGGAGCATTCGTGACGAATTGGATGCTTCAATTGGATGCTCGATCCATCCTGCCATTGTTCCTAGACAGTTCGGCAGAGATGCGCGCAGGTGTGAGGGCTCATGTATTGGTGCTGCCAACGCTTGAATTTGGTTTTGACGTACGGTTGGAGCTACGAGCCAACGCATTCACCGCCTACGGGTTGATTGGTGCAGGCGGAACAGGAATACGAGCCGAAATCGGAATGGAACTGACTATTGGATTGACACTATTCGAGGAACTGAACTAGGATCGAAGGGAAGGATTTGATGACTGAGATTACAATCCTCTACGACAATCACGCATCGGGCGAATTCCGCCCAGGTTGGGGATTTTCTGCGTTCATTCGCACTGACGGTGCAACCGCAATGCTGGATACAGGTGCTGACAAGATTGTGTTGGAGCACAACGCTCGACAAGTAGGCGTCAATCTCGAATCCGTTGCCGCTCTTGCTTTGTCCCACGACCATTGCGATCACATCGGCGCGATAACGTCGGTATTGCACCAGGGCTTGCATCTTTACGTGCCCCAATCATTTGCCAGACGGTTCGATGATGTTCGGCGAAAGGGTATCGATCTGCATCGCGTGAAGGGACCTACAGATATCATTCCAGGCGTTCGCTCTCTAGGGCAAATGGGGCGAGAAACGCCAGAGCAAGCGTTGCTCATTGATGGAATTGATGGTCCTGTGCTGCTGACTGGATGTGCGCACATGGGTATCAGCAAGTTCGTCAAGCGGGCTACAGAACTGGCAGGTGCACCGATGGCACTCGTTCTCGGTGGTTTCCATATGTTTGACCACAAACAGGACGATACCGAGCGGGTCATCGCGCAATTGACTAATTTGGGAGTCCAGGGAATCGGCGCGTGTCATTGCACAGGAGATGGCGCTATTGCCGCCATCCGCGAAGCATGGGGTGAACGCTTTGTGAGTATCTCAGTTGGCACAAGGGTTGAAGTCTAGACAGCAAGGAAGGAACGCGTCAATCGATCACAAGGAAAGGTGAGCGCTATGAAGTCACTCGTTATCTTGATGCTGGCTCTCTTGATGCTCTGCAGCTCGGCAACAGCTGCTCCATCGACGGGACAGCAACTTGGGCAATTCGGATTGGCAACGCTGGGAAGCCTCGCAGGCGCTGTCGTTGCCATCACGACGATTGCCGAACTTGGCCCAAGGATTGAATCGAGGGTGGGAAGCACGGCTCTCGTCATCGGGAGCCTAACCCTTTTCGATGGCCTTGGAGCTGCTGCCGGTGTATTGGCTGCCGGCAAAATCTGGGACATTGATGGGAGTATCGGCGGTAGCATTCTGGGCGGATTGGCAGGAGGTCTTGCCAGTGCCTTTGTAGAGCCGTTATTGTATGTGATTGGTATTCCAGAGGGATGGACGGAATTCCTTGGGATGGCCCTGCTCCCTATACTTCCTGCCTTGGGAGCAACACTAGGGTTCAGGCAATAGCGGGCTGGAAACCGCATCGTCGCGTTGGGGAGGGTTTAATGAAAACCAATCGTGCTAGTCTGCCCCTGTTCGTTGTCTTGATCGTGGGGCTAGCGGTTACGCTCGCTGGTCAGTCTGAGCCACAGTTTCTTGGGACATTCTCTGAGCCGTTCACTACGTTTGCAGTGAGCGGAGACTTGACCCATCCTGGGGAGCTGGATTGGTATACATTCGACATCGTCAGCGATGCGTCGACGATCTTCATCCTCGCTGAGAGTGACAATAGCGTGCGCGTCCTGCTCTTTGATTCAGACGAAACGTATCTGGATACCGCCAGCTCCGGTTATTTGGAGGCTGTGCTCGACGCAGGAACCTACCTTCTTAGAATTGACAGCGGTGAGAGCTCGGTTTTGGATTATTCACTCATCGTTCTCAATGGAATAGAGACTGAAACCAACGATGGATTGGCTGAATCAACGGATCTCGGGGAGTTGTCTGGATCCGTTCAGCTGTTTGCGTCAATGCTGCCAGCGGGAGACGCTGATTTCTATCGGTTCTCAGTGTCGGAGAGCGGTCTTCCAGGGAATGCCAATGCGCTTCTGATTCGAACGGGTGGGCCTGCTGGGGATTCTGTTGTCGTTCTCTATCAGTTCAACGAGGAGGAAGACCGATATCTTCCCACGGTATCAGACGATGATTCTGGAGACAGCTACTGGAGCCAACTTCTTGTACGTCCTGAACCGGGAGACCGTTTTGCTTTGCGCATTGAGGAGACCGCATTCCCGCTAGAGGGCATTGACACCTATAGCCTGTCGATACTTCCCGTTGCCTTGGTGGTTGATGAAGAGCCGAATAACACTTCAACACAGGCAACGCGGCTTGCCCCCATCAACGAAGCAAGTACAGAGTGGATGGTTGAAGGAATCCTAGATGTCAGTGATGCGATTGACTTCTTTGCGTTGACTGTCCAGGACCCGGCCTTGGTTCAGATCGCGACAGAAGCACAGAACGGAGCTGGCGACTACGATACATTGCTTTCACTCTATACCCCAGAGGGTGATTTGCTCGCTGAAAGCGATGATGTCGGAGAGGGTGGCTGGAGTCGTGTCTCTCTGTCACTCGAAGCCGGCGATTACATTGTTACCATCGAGATGGATGATTATGAGACCCCACCGCTTCCCTATCGTTTGACGGCTGTGGCAACTTCTGTGAGGACCGTGTCCGAAAACGAGCCCAATGATACAGATGAAACGTCTGAACTCGTCGAATGGGTTCTAGGAGACGCGCTGCTGATTGAAGCGGCTATTGGTGTAGCCGGCGATGTGGATTCCTTCAAATTCGAGCTCGCCGAGGCAACGACCGTGACGTTTGAGACGGGACCGAGAAATGGATCCACAGACTCCAACGACACGACACTGGCCATTTATGATGAAGATCTATGGCAGATTGGCTACAACGACGACGCGATCGGATCGTGGAGTCGCGTCGAGCAAGAATTGCCTGCGGGTACGTACTACATTGTGATTGAAGGCTATTTCGGCGATGAAACCTTCGACTACTCACTACTGATTACGTCGACGGATTAAGCGACACAAAGAGAGTCAGGATGTTTTGGCAGCGCCTGACTCCAAGGAACTCGGCTTGCTGAACCAGCCAGGACGTTTCGGCCGCAAGCAACTCGGCAAAACCGAGTTGCCAAACTCACAAGCAACTCAGCTTGCTGAGTTGGCGAATTCCCAAGCGCCCATATCGGGAGCGTGTCCACTAGGTCTCGGGATTCCGTCGATGTCTTCAGGAGGGGCCTCATCCGCTAGACCGGAATCAATGGCTGGGCTTCCCAGGCGCAGCCGGAAATTGGAGAGATCGACGTCGCGGAACACGGTCGTCAGATCGTGGACAACGCGTGAGTGAGAATCCTGGCCGCTGTAGCGACTCCATGCCCCGGACGACACATCAGAGAGGGTAAACTCATCGGAGTATCCGACAACAATGGCTCGGGAGCCGTTGTCATTGTGGAATAGGTTGTAGTCTCCGATGTAGTTGGGAGCCACGGCTTGTTCAAATGCCAGGCCAATGTTGTCTCCACCAGCAACAATGCAGTTGACCATGTCCAAACGATCCATGGCGTTCTCGACCCAGATTGAGTAGACAGGGGCATCGACAAGCGTGCAATTGCGGAGCGTGGTCGTGCCTGGCTCGCCATCCCAATCCAATTCTAGATTGCAGATGCCATTGTCAAAGGCGAGGCAATTGACAAGGGAAACACCATCAGCCCAGATCTTGAATCCGGCGTTCCCGTTCTCATGCGATGAACAGGCTTCAAGAATCGTGCCTTGTGCGCTGATATCGAAGCCATCGAACACACCATAAGCCTCACATCGCTTGAAAGTGAACCCTTGCTGGCTGCCGTGTCCTAGGGCAAATCCGTCTACATTCTGGTCGTTGTCGCGCGCTGAGTGAGCTACACAATCAATAAAGGTGCCGTTGAAGCAGTCGGCACCACCACTGGGTGATGCATCAAAGCCATACAGATCAAAGTCGCTGATCTCCACGCGCTCTAACAGGAAATCATGCGTGCCATTCCCGGCACCGATGCCGAAAACACAGTGATGGACGTGGCAATCGCGAATCGTGACAAATGCTGCGCCAGAGATCCAAATACCTGTGCTCGACCAATAACGAACCTCAAGTCCGTCGAGCTCAAGGTAGTCATGATCAAGTGAGATGCCCGTACTCCAATCGATCCCAGTACCGTCAAGTATGACGGCTTCATGAGTGCGCGCAGCCAGGACAATGGGCGCTTGCTCAGTTCCGCTTCGCACAGACTGAATGTGTTCGCGATAGATGCCGCCGGCGACAAGGATCGTGTCTCCGGGGAAGGCTTGTTGCAGAGCATGTTGAATGGTCTGCCACGGAGCCGTTTCCGTGCCGGGATTGGAATCATTCCCTGTAACGGCAACATGAAGTGATCGAGCGTGCAGACCTAGGGAGAAGGTGATGATCAGCAGCGTAGCCACTATCACTTCGCCCAAACGGATCGGTTGTCGTGGACTCATCATGTCCCCTTCCCGCATCTACTGCGTATCCAACCAGGATGTTTCGGCCATCCTGTATCCATCTCCTGCGTCTACTGCGCATCCAACCAGGACGTTTCGGCTGCGCCTGACTCCAAGCAACCAATAACGCTTGCGTTATTGGTTGCCCGTTGCCTCAGTCAACAACGTGACATTGCTCTTCGTGAAGAATCCATCAAAGTCGCCAAAGCGATGGATGTACTCATTAACCAGCAGTGTGTGTGGAGACATGGCAGTGAACGTTTGCTTGAGCCCCTCTTCAGGCGATCCAACCAAGCCAAGTAGGAAGTCTTGATCCTGCTCAACCAATCCAGCGAAAACATCATCGATGGATTGGGTATCCCAAGCCAAATGATGCGTACGAGGTCCGTAATTATGGGTGAACAGCTCTGTGGGGCCTGACGTCGCTTCATCAACAAACGCGGAAATTCCCGAAGTGAACACCATGGCAAATTGGTCAGCCGAGAGGCGTGCAACATTGGTAATAGAGTTGAGCGATTTTACGTAGATGGCAAAGTCGAATGTGTAATTGGTCAGCATCATGAATTCGAGAATCGCGGCATCACGTTTCTCAGCGCGAACTCGTGTGGCTGCATGATCAAGCCGTCCGACATTCGATAGGAAAGGAAGACTCGGCTTGTCAAAATGCCAGTTGAGATCATGGGAATGGGGCAGCCGATAAGAGCAATCATCCTTGGGTTGCTCAATCCAACCTATGGAAAGGCCGGTGTGGGCAGACGGGACCGTCTGAATCCACTGCGCATGTGTTCCCCGAACAGGGGAATCGGACAAGAAGTGGATATCGCGGCTACGCTGAATCTCTGTGACTCCTGCGACATCGCTACAGGCGAAGACGAAGGCCTCCAGTCGAGTTGCAGGCAGATGCTGCGATTTGGGATAGCTGCCCAATTGAGCGAAGGGTGACAGAATCTTTCGTGATGTGACAAGCACATCTGCCGACCCCTCTGTCTGTAACACAACGGTTTGACTGTCTGTATCCTCAAAGGCATCTGCGACGACCAATGACGTAGAAGCAAGCAGCTCCTCCACAGCGTGACGGTGATGTCCGGGCTCTGTGTTGATGACGATGCATTCAAGGTCGCCAATCAAGCCCTCCAAGCCGAGGTGATGTCGTTCGTCAATCAGGCGTGCAGCTTCGTCGAGCAAATTGGCATCCGAGTTACGGAAGCCAACGGCATGGCTCACGCTCCCTCCGCAGGACGGACAGACATGGGCAGCGATAGGTAGGCCGCTTTGTCCACACGCCAGGCAAACGCCAGGTTTCGAATTGTCTTGATCAGCCATACAGCATTCTACGGTATCCCTGTTGATGATTACGTCACAAATGGATCCTCGGGCGAGCTGTACGTCGAATAGGGGCTGCCTAGATGAATGTTGATCGGATCTTTCGGTAAACCTCTGATAGGAACGGCGCCGGGCCTGCAAAGTTGCTGAACAGCAGAATCCCCAGTTTATGGGCTGGCTCGAAGGTGATCAGCGTACTCACGCCTGGATCACCGCCGCCATGATGCCATCGCACTACGTCTTTGTCTTTGCTCGGTCCGCCCTGCCAGCACAAGGCTCGGCCGAAGTGCGTGTTGGACAGCATCATCTGCAACGTATCGGCTTCTACGATTCGCTTGCCGCTGTAGACGCCATCATTGGAATAAAGGCTGAGAAACCGACCCAATTCGTTGACTGAGGTTCGCAGGAGACCATCTGTGACGATGGGCAGTGAATAGAGACGGTGTCTGAACAAGCTGCCAGGCTTTGCCCCCTGGGCCTCTGAAAGCTGCTCGGCAACAAACTCGACATCGACCAATGCCTTCGGATCCTCAGGTATCAATGAATACAACCCAGCGTGGGTATTGGGAGGAACGTCGTTCAGACGCCATGTGCTCTGGGTCATCCCTAGAGGATCGAACAGCCTCATCTGGCAATAAGACTCGAAATCAACGCCGGCAATTGCCTCGAACACCATTGCCAGCAATCCAAACCCGATATTGCTGTAGCAGCGCGGTGTCTCCGGCGGAATCATCGTACCTGGAGCCCATTTGTGGAAGTTGTCATCAGTGCTATAGAGAGTGCTCCCCGGGATGAGATGCTGCGCATCCATTCCTCAAGAGATGGATGGCCTGTACCACATACGTAGCTGTCGTCATAGGCCTTGTTGTCCTTGATAGAGGACCTGTGTGTCAGCAACTGCCTCACCGTAATCGGTTTGTTCGGATGGTTGGGATTACGAACGCTGAAGTTAAGATACGAGTCAATATCGGCGTCGAGATCAAAGCCAGTTTCCTCCCAGAGCATGCAAACGACGGTGGCTGTGATCGTCTTCGCTACGGATGCGATATTCATGATCGTATCTGCTGTCATCGGCTTGGAGCTCTCAACATCTGCGCATCCAAATCCCTTCGACCACACGATGCGATCGCCAACCACTGCCGCACAGGCCATTCCCGGCATCGGGCTCGGCTCGATCCTCTCCTGAATGAATCGCTCAAGATTCTTCATCGACAGCCTCCTTTGTCAGCAGTTGGTGGTCGTTGAGCGAGAATTCGTTCACTCGTCAGCTGGAGAGAACGAACACCCCGAATCATGAATTCAGCAAGAAGCCGATGGGGATGGCCAAGTAGAGCAGGGATAGTGTGAACTGAAGCACTGTCCGCCACGTACTCCCATGGGCAACAACGTACCGTTGCCGTAGCCCGATGATGGAACGAATACCTGTGAGCCAAGCGAATGATGCGTCGAGAACAAGCAAGCCTCCATAGCCGATGCCAATAGCATGGGTCATTGTCACTCGCGCGTAGGTCGGGCTGAGCCACATGGCGAAGATGACCATGAGCAATAGAACAGTTAACCCGCTAGTTACGCGAGGCAAGAGGTTCAGAACGCCGCGATGCTGGGGAAATCCGCGGAACATCTCCGGTCGTCCGAACATCTGCTCTTTCCGGTACAGGAATCGCGGGAGCATTAGCAATGCCTGATAGGCAATCAAATACACAATCACGCCGTAATCCTGAATTGAGGTCGACATGGACATCCTTTCCACGCGCCTAAACTCTACCAGACAATGCACGGTCAGCCTAGGTCATTAGCGCGATCTCAAGGCGACTGCCGCAATAAGCGAGAACAGGCAAGCAATCATCAGCATGCACACCTGCATCCCGATTGCCGGAATCCTTTGGCGATGTGAATCCCGTATCGATCCTGCCTCGTCTTCGGTTCGTCGTCCGATTCCGCAAACCTGACCAATCGACAGATTCGTGAATCTGCGTTGTCGCGCGGGTTGAAGCGATTCCCACGGGTGGCTATAATTCGTTACTAATTTTCGGGAAACTAGTAACACACCCGCGCAAACCGCGCGTCGATTGAGAGGTCAAACTGGGGGCACATGACAGAGTGCATAGCCTTGCGAGAATCCATTCGAGCGAGCCTGTCGAACCTTGCGGATCAAGTGAACCAGATCCTAGAGATCGAGAATCCGCTGCCAGATGAATCCACAGATCCCTGGCCATCTTGCTTCATGGAGTTTGAGATTGATCACCCGCAATGGCCTCAGGGGCTTTGCCCGTCCGAACGTCAGCAGCGGCGAACGGCTATTGCGATTCGGGAAGCTGTCCACGCGGAAAAGGAGAAGGATTGGAAGCGTCATCAAGAACTCCTGGATGTGCTGTGTTCGCACATTAATGATCAACAGTCGCTCTGGAAAATCGATCATCATGAAGGCTGGAGCAAATTGATGCTTCTTGCCCGTGTCGAGGCAGGGCAAGCGCGTGATTCAGAGGATGATTCGTCCCTTCATCTCGCGCTCAACTATCTGCTGTACGCGTTGTTCTATCGTCCGCTTCTGGGCTATCGCTTGGGCACTTGCCATCACTGCTGGCGGCTATATCTCAAGCCTCTGCACGGGGCAGACAGCATGTATGAGCGCAAAGCGTGTTCACAGAAAGCCTATCGGGAGCGCAAATCCAAGAGCCACAAGCATCACAAGAGCCACAAGCATCACAAGAACCATGAGCATCACAAGAGTCCCGAGAGCCCAAAGAACCCTGAGTAGCGCGGTGCCCCTGCATCAATGTGATCCAGAACGGCACCGGAACTTGCTTGAGCCACAAAAGAACGGAGGAACAACGAATTGAATTCTCTACGATCGATGCTTCGGCACGCCAAACACTACAAACTGCCGCTCGCGCTCACAATGCTTAGCATGATTGCCCTCGTTGGTGTCCAGCTTCTTGGACCTTGGTTGGTTCGGGCAATGATCAATGCGATCCAGAATCCCGATATCAGGCCTGACACAATGGGCTATGTTGCGCGATTGGCCGTATTGGCTTTGGCCGTTTACCTGATCCGCGGTGTGATGCGATTCATTCGAAGCTACTCAGCCCATGTGGCTGGCTGGCACGTGGTAGCCGATGTTCGAAACGAGGTGTATCGGCATTTGCAGCGCTTGTCGCTGCGTTTCTACGAGGACAAGCAAACGGGGCAACTGATGTCCCGGACAGTCAATGACTCCACACTCCTTGAGCAACTGGTTGCCCATGCGATCCCTGATGTCCTCATCAACGTTCTGATGCTGGTTGGGGTATCTATCATTCTTATGAGCATGAGTTGGCAACTTGCTTTGCTGAGTATGATGCCAATTCCCTTCATTGTGTTGGCCATGCGCGGGTTCGCCAAATACGTACGTCCTGCCTTCCGCAAACGACAAGTGGAGCTGGGCGAACTCAATGCGGCTCTGAATGACAACATTTCCGGCATCCGCGAGATTCAGGCATTCACTCGTGAGGATGACGAAGCAAGCCGCATTTGGAGTCGCATTGTCCGACATCGTGATTCCTTGTTGCGAGCATTGCGATTGATGGCCATCTTCCATCCTGCTGTCGAATTCACTGCGTCCTTGGGGACTATCGTGCTCATCTATTTCGGCGGGAAACTGGCGCTTGGCGGAACGCTGGCAATCGCGGATCTGGTTGCCTTTTTCCTTTATCTGGAACTGCTTTATCAGCCTGTCCGTGCCCTAAGCGGCGTTTGGGAGAACATACAGCAAGCCTTGGCCGGTGCCGATCGCTTTGCCGAGTTGTTGGAACAGGATCCCGACGTGGCTGAGGCATCTGATGCCCAGGAAATCGTCGGCAGGGCTACAGGAGCCATTTGCTTCGACAAAGTTGGTTTTCGCTATGCCGAGGGAGACATGG
>Ga0233431_1002637_pt1 | contig 24396 bp, 22 predicted proteins | sample SI_118_April2016_FD_179867 | JGI IMG/M metagenome (GOLD analysis project Ga0233431, IMG submission 179867) | Seawater microbial communities from Saanich Inlet, British Columbia, Canada - SI_118_April2016_200_MG | ecosystem: Environmental > Aquatic > Marine > Inlet | place: Canada: British...
ATGGAAACTAAAGAGCGATACTCAGGGGTAGCAGAGGCAGCAGCAGCAGAAGGACGCAGAAAACAGGAAGATATGGAAACTAAAGAGCGATACTCAGGGGTAGCAGAGGCAGCAGCAGCAGAAGGACGCAGAAAACAGGAAGATATGGAAACTAAAGAGCGATACTCAGGGGTAGCAGAGGCAGCAGCAGCAGAAGGACCCAGAAAAGTAACTCCGTTACGAGCACAACTTAGAGCTAGGAAGCGGCAAACTAAAGCAGAACAAGATACGGCTAAACGTCTCGTAGACACCACAACATCAGAATCACTGCCTACTCCTGAACAACCAGCACCTCCAGCATTGACAGGATCTGTAGACGCGCAGAGAAAAAAAGTACGAGCGCGTCGTAGTGGTGCTGCTGCATTCGAAGATAAAATGGCTAAACGTCTCGTAGACACCACAACATCAGAACCCGTAGCACCAACACCTCGCGGAGCTAAGCACAGCAGAGAGAAGGAGTCCACACCCAATAAGCGCAGAAGAGGACAGGCCCCACTCATCTAATGCCGGCGTAGTTCCAGCTCTATTGGTCCTTTAATTTCGCCTTTGATGAATTGGTCAAATATTGGGTTCCCAGATTTATGCATTTTTTTAACCCCTCCTGTCCAAACTATTTTGCCTTTATAAAGCATGGCAAGTCGTGTAGCTATTCTTTGGGCGCTGTTGATATCATGGGTGATGGTTATGGCGGTAGAGCCAAGTTTTTTACATGTCTTTATAATAAGATCATTAATCACATTAGCCATTATAGGATCTAAACCCGTAGTAGGCTCATCAAAAAAAATAACCTCTGGGTCATTGACAATAGCTCTGGCCAATGCCACCCTTTTTTGCATCCCTCCTGAAAGCTCTGAGGGGTATAAATTCATCGAATCGCTAGTTAGACCTACATCTTCTAATTTACTCAAGGCTATTTCTTGCGCCTCTTTTCTACGCATGTATTTATTATGAATTAGATAAAAAGCTACATTTTCCCAAACAGTTTGGCTATCAAACAACGCTCCGCCCTGGAATAAAAAGCCGAATCTACTCATTAAATTATCACGACCCCTGCGGGGAATATTAGTAATATTAGAGCCTTCCAGTTCTACCGTGCCAGAATCTGGCTGTAGCAAACCAATGATAGATTTAATCAGCACCGATTTTCCACTACCAGAGCCACCTAGCACTACTAAAGACTCGTTTTCAAATACATCTAAATCTACTCCATCTAAGACAACCTTAGAACCAAATCTTTTGCAAATATTAGTGAGCCTTAACTTAACCTTAGACTTAGACTTTTTTTGACTGGATTTCTCTTTCTTTGAATCGGTCATTTTCTAAATAAAATCTGAGTAGTTATATAATTTGAGAATAAAATTAATACTGATGCCATCACCACAGCATTAATAGTTGCAACACCTACTCCTTCCGCTCCCTTTTTAGTATTATAACCACTGTAACAACCAGAAATTGCTATGATAAAACCAAAAATTGCCGCTTTGATTAGGCCAGATATAACATCATCCGTTTCTAAATACTGCATAGTATTATCAATATAGCGGGCTCGGTTGAATCCCAGCTTCTCTGTAGCTACTAAATAGCCCCCCATAATACCGATTATATCCGCTATAAGGACAAGTACTGGAAGCACAATTATACTCGCTAACATGCGCGGCACTACCAGATACTTAATTGGATTTACTGCAAGGGTAAATAATGCATCTATCTGCTCAGTTACTCTCATTGTTGCAATCTCTGCTGCAATAGAAGAGCCAACCCTGCCGGCAACCATAAGGCCCGCGAGCACTGGGCCGAGCTCTCTAGTAATTGAAAGCACAACAACGGTTGGAATAGAATGCTCGGCAGAAAAGCGGGAGAATCCAGTGTAGCTTTGCAAAACAAGTACAGCACCCGTGAAAATCGCAGTCATTCCTACTATAGGTATTGAAAAAAATCCTATTTCTACGAAGCTTTCTAATAGTTTTCTGAAATAAAAAGGAAAAGAAAATACCCATCTAATTGAAGAAAATGTAAAGCATATTAACCGCCCTAGTTGACTGACCATCAAGATCGTGTATTTACCAATTGTACTTATAAGTTTCATTAAGCCCTTTCTTTTTTAATAAACATACTCCCGTCTATAGCGATTGCCTAGCGAAGTCAAAACCTCATAACTAATAGTATTAGCAATTGATGCAATTGTTTCAAGTGAAATATTCTTGCCTATTAATTCAATTTCTTGGCCAATTTGCCTTAACCTCTTAGGAACATTAGTTATATCTATCGTTGTTAGATCCATAGATATATTGCCTATAATTGGTGTTTTAATACCATTTATGTAACAGTGTCCTTTATTGCTAAGCGATCTAAAGTAACCATCAGCATATCCAACTGGCATCGTTGCTATAGCCATCCCCGGTTTTAAATGATAAGATGCCCCATATCCAATAGTGCCTTCTTTTGTTATGTCATAAATTTTGATAATTTTCGATGTAACTTCTACTACAGGATTTACAGTAAAATTTTTGTTATCAGAAGGGTTAATTCCATATAGCATCGCCCCTACCCTCACCTGATCATACCAGTATTTTTCGCCTAAAATAAAACCTGGAGAATTAGCAAAACTATATTTGTATCCAGGATATTTTTTTATTATTATTTTGAATTTATCAAACTGATCCTCATTCATTTTATTGCTTGTTTCATTAGCGCATGCGAGATGTGTCTTTATATATATAATATCTAAGAGGCTTTTATTTTTTAAATCGTTTATAATTTGTTCAAATTGATCTAACGACATTCCAAGTCTCGTCATGCCTGTATCTATATTCAAAGATGCTGGTAACTTTTCTTTTAATGCTTTAGCGCTTGCCTCCCATATTTCTACTTGATGTTCATTGTTTAATACTGGAATTAAATTATGTTTCAAAAAATAACGCTCTTCACCTTTGTTAATTCCGTGCAAGACAAAGATACGCTCAGATTTCAAAACATCCCGCAGAGCAATGCCCTCATCTACATTTGCAACATAAAATTCATTGCATCCAGCTTTTGCAAGTTCTGGAACAATTTTTTTGACGCCTAACCCGTAGCAATCAGATTTCACCACAGCTGCTACATTAGTAGCTTCCCCCACAGCGTCTTTAACAAGCTTATAGTTCTTAACTATATTGGCTACATTAATTTTTAAGACTGATAAAACATTGCTTATATCCTGCATCGTTTTTATTCGTGCTCTTTGGTGAAATTAGTAAATTTGGTTAAAGATGGATCAAAATATAACTTCACATCTCCAATAGGACCATTACGATGCTTAGCAATGATTAGTTCTGAAATATTGCTAACATTACTCATCTCTTGCTGCCATTCAGCATAAGCCTCTGTACCTTCTTTCGGTGGCTTTTTGCGCATCAAGTAATATTCTTCTCTGTATAAGAACACAACTATATCCGCATCCTGCTCTATACTACCAGATTCACGCAAATCCGAAAGAAGCGGCCTTTTATCCTCTCTTTGTTCAACTGCCCTTGATAATTGCGCAGGAGCTATAACCGGTATATTTAGCTCTTTCGCTATAGCTTTTAACCCTTGCGTAATTTCTGACACCTCCTGTACTCTGTTTACATCTTTACCTGTTTTGCTTCCTCTAATTAACTGCAGATAATCGATAAATAATACCCCTAGGTTATGTTGCCTTTTGAGTCTTCTTGCTCTAGTTCTAAGAGCCGAGATCGAAAGAGATGGAGTATCATCAATAAAGAACGGTAAGCTTTGTAGGTCTTTCGAGCCCCTAACTATGTGAGAGAATTCTTCTTCATTCAAATGACCCGTTCTTAGCTTCGAGCTATTCACGCCAGACATCATTGAAATCATACGACTAGCAATTTGCTCTCCTGACATTTCTAATGAAAAAAATCCAACTGATTTTGGCCTTTGATTTTCTAATTTATCGGGGTTTGTTTTTTTTTGCGTTTCGAAATTTTTCACCAACACGTTACAGCAATTCAGCGCTATATTAAGAGCAATTGCCGTTTTACCCATAGCGGGACGGCCTGCGAATATTATCAAATCAGAGTTTTGTAACCCACCTAGAATCTCATCTAAATCCACAAAATCAGTTGCAATCCCAGAAACCTTGCCTTTATTTTTAAAAGCCTGCTGTGCCTTATTTATTGCTTCATTAAGCGGAGTTTTAATTGGAACAAATCCCTGATTGCTTTCTATGTAGCTGCTGGAGATGTTATACAGTTTTTGCTCTGCTGTTTCTACTTGCTCGTGGCCAGACAATACCTCTTCTTTATCATAAGCGTCATTGACGATATCCTCTCCCACATGAATCAGTTGCCTACGCAATGCAAGATCATATATAGCTTTACCATAATCATCTACGTTAATGATTGTTGCTGCAAGACTCGCTAAATCAAATAGATATTTTGCACCACCTTTTACTTGTAGCGCTTCGTCTTTATCAAAGTAGTTTTTTAAGGTAATAGGGCTAGCAATCACACCCTTCTCCATAAAACGGCTTATCTCTATGTATATACGCTGATGTATGGGTTCAAAAAAATGTTCGGCCCTAAGAAAGTCACTAACTTTATTTTGAGATTCATTATCAGTAAGCAAAGTGCCAATAAGCATTTGCTCTGCCATAATATTGCACGGCATGTTCCGTACTAAATTGTTTTCTTTATTGTCTACAGCCAGATCCTCTTTCATAACACACAGAATATATTTTTATTAACTTAAGTAATAGTATTATATTCTTTTTTCTCTGTTGTATGCAATACCAGAGTTTAGGGGGAAGTTGATTCTTCGTCGTATACTTGTCCCATAATATCACCTGCGTCACAGCATCGTCATGTAAGCCCTTTTTAATAAAGACGTAATAATTCAAATAAATATGGTAATTTACCTATTAATTTGCTAAAAGATAAGTTTATTGGATTGTATTTCTATGGAACGAGTAGTCACGTTTGGTTGTCGCTTAAATAGCTTTGAAAGCGAAGTAATCAAAGAGAATTTAAAAAAATCAGAATTAGATGATGTGATAGTGCTTAACACTTGCGCTGTAACTAAAGAAACAGAACGACAAGTTATGCAAACTATTCGAAAGATACGACGCGCTCATCCTGAGAAAAAAATCTTTGTTACTGGATGCGCTGCACAAATTGATCCACATAAATATGCAACTATGCAAGAAGTAGACAGGGTTTTAGGCAATGAGGATAAATTCATTATTGATAATTACGATCTCAAAAAAGATACAGACATTCTAGTTACTGATATAATGACTATCAAAGAAACCGCTGCCCATCTAGTACACAGCTTTGAAAATCAAACCCGTGCTTTTATTCAAATTCAAAATGGCTGTAATCACCGATGTACCTTTTGCATTATCCCTTATGCCAGAGGAAATAGTCGTAGCGTACCCGTTGGAGAAATTGCAAAACAGTTACAAATTTTAGTTGATCAAAATTACAAAGAAGTTGTTCTTACTGGAGTTGATATATCTGATTATGGATTAGATTTACCAGGAAAACCTACGCTTGGACAAATGCTAAAAAGAATACTGCGTCTCATACCAAATTTACCCCGCATTAGACTTTCGTCTATAGATGTGGCAGAAATAGATACTGACCTATTGGATTTGATATTACATGAAGAGAGATTTATGCCTCATCTACATATTAGTCTACAATCTGGTGACAATATGATATTAAAGCGCATGAAACGCCGCCATACTAGAGAACAACTACTAGAATTTTGCTATAAAGTAAGGCAGCATAGGCCAGACACTGGATTTGGAGCTGATATTATTGCAGGATTTCCGACAGAAACTGATGAGATGTTCAATAATACGCTAAAACTTATTCACGAAGCAAAATTACAATACCTACATGTCTTTCCTTATTCTGAGCGTAAAAACACTCCTGCCGCACGTATGCCGCAGATAGACAAGCAAATTCGCAAAGAAAGGGCTATGATTTTACGCAAAGCGGGAGAAAAGGAATTATACGAATTTAGTGTAAATCATATAGGGAAAAGGGTCTCCGTTATAATGGAACAAAACAACATCGGAAGAAGTGAAAATTTCTTAAAGCTTTATTTTAATAGTAATAACGTTAAAGTGGGTGATATAATTGATGCTAAAATTACTAAATACGAAAATAACAAACTATTCGCAGAGATAGTGTAATGAAATGGATTAACAGACTAACAGAAGGGTTAAAAAAAACATCAGAAAAGATATCAACTGGTATCACCGATATCTTTACTAAAAAAAAATTAGACGAAACTACTTTAGAAGAACTGGAAGAATTACTCATCACCTCCGATATCGGTGTAGAGACTTCACAAAAAATTGTTAAAGAATTATCTAAGATTAAATTCGCAGAGGAAGCAGATCCTAAAGAAATTAAAAAAGCTCTCGCAGATATCATAGCTACTATACTAAAACCAGTTGTTGGCGAAATTAATTTTACTAAAAATCACCCGCATGTGGTTCTAGTATGCGGCGTTAACGGCAATGGCAAAACTACTAGTATCGGAAAAATAGCTGCTCAATATACTCAGCAAGGCAAAAAAGTAACCATGGGTGCTTGTGATACATTCAGAGCTGCAGCACAAGAACAGCTACAAATTTGGGCTAACCGTTCTAAATCAGAAATAGTATTAGGTAGTTTAAATACTGACCCTGCAAGTGTTGCATATAAATCCTTTGAAGAAGCCAAAAACAATAAAAGTGATATCTTGCTAATCGACACCGCTGGCAGGCTTGCTAATAAGACACATTTAATGGAAGAATTATCCAAGATTAATAGAGTGATAAAAAAACACGATGAAACTGCACCACATGACACAATTTTAGTCCTGGACGCAACTACCGGACAAAATGCTCTTAAACAACTTGAGAACTTTAAGGAAATAGTCAATGTCACTGCTATTATAGTCACAAAATTAGATGGCTCCGCAAAGGCAGGAATAATCGTAGCCATTGCGCAAAAATTCTCTATTCCTATAATTGCAATCGGAGTTGGAGAATCGATAGACGACCTTGATTCCTTTAAAGCGGAAGAATTTGCTAAAAATCTAGTTGGCCTTTAAAGATAGCTTGTTGTTCTTGTTATTCAAATATATAATCTTATTATGGCTGATACCCCAATAGTAATTGTAGTAGGAAACGAAAAAGGAGGAGCTGGTAAAACTACCACTGCTATGCATCTACTTGCATCCCTGCTCTATCTTAATTTCAAAGTCGTTAGCATCGATACCGACGCAAGACAAGCCTCACTTACTGCTTATATGCATAACAGGCTTAAAACTATGGATTCCTCAGGCTTGGATATACCAGTATCTACACATTATAAAATTAATCCTAGCAAAAGAGAGACTTTAACCGCAATCAATAATGATGAACAAAACCAATTTACTGACATACTTGCCGCAGAACAAAAAGATACTGATTTTTTTATTATAGATACCCCGGGATCTAATAATCATCTATCACAATTAGCGCATTCCTATGCTGATATTATTGTTACCCCAATCAATGATAGTTTTGTTGATTTAGATTTGATCGCTCATGTCGACGGAAATGATTTCTCTGTATTAAGGCCCGGAGTATATAGCCAAATGGTGTGGGAGCAAAAGATGAATCGCGCAAAAAGAGATCGTAAATCTATTGAATGGCTAATAATGCGCAATCGTATTGCAGCAGTAGAGGCTCACAATAAACGTAATATTGAAAAAGTAGTGAAAGAGCTTTCAAAGCGCATCGGCTGCAAAATAGCTCCAGGCTTTGGTGAAAGGGTAATATTTAGAGAACTATTTCTAAAGGGATTAACCCTGCTTGATCTTAAAAACTCTAAGCTAAATTTCAACTTTAGCACATCGCACATACTTGCTCGGCAAGAACTCGTAAATTTGCTACAAAGCCTAAATATAGCAACTGTGACCGAACGCCTGGGGGAATGCATTTTCTAATCCACCTACAACCCCTATAACATTATCTTCAGCACTAGAAAACCCCTCTTCAAGCGCCGTTGTTGTTGGCTCTTCTTGTGGAGCCGCTGGAATAGCTTCTTCAGGCATCCCTTCCGGATTAGGAAGATTTGTTATAAACTGCAGATTCAATATATATGCTAATGGGGGTGGAGCATGAGTAAAATACTCCATAGGATTTAAACCTATGATAAGTTCAGCATAATGAACAAACTCACCATAAGTAGTTATGGTGGCAATAATCTGCCCGTTTTCTTGAAAAAAGATAGCGTTCGAAGGAGTGCTTAAATTTTCTGCAGTTTCAACGACAGTTTCAAATAACAATAATTGGTTGGGATTGTCTTCATTAACCAGGTAAAGGCCTTTAGAATGTGGACGATGTTTTATATAAACCTCTATTTCAATATTTCGCGGCATGCTTCTTTTAAAATTTTGATATATTTAAAATATTAATTTTAATAACACTAAAAAATCAATTATTTCCTTAATACACCCTTAGACTAAATTAGGACTAAGACCAAAAAAGCACAGTAACCGTTCTTTCTTCCCCTAGTTTATGTTTTTTTTTTTGCGCTTTCATTTTAACAAGGGCTACAATAAAAGATATAAGTCAAACAATGTGATAGGTATGTTATGCACTCCAGGTTTTTAAGATTTTTCCTTTTATTTGTTTTTTCAATTTCGTTGTTTGCTGGGGCGGAGAATGAGGTAGATGAAGAAGAGGCAGAGCAAGTAGTAAACCAGTTTCCCGATGCAGAGCGCCAACAAATAGAAGGCCTAAAAACTTTCGCTGAAGAAAATACACCAAAAAATCATGACTTATCAGATGTAGCTGGAGATAAAAAACCTTTACCTTCCTCTACAGCTGCTCCTGAGGTCGACAACAAAGGAAATAGGCAATCTATGAATCCTACTTTTTCAGAGAACACCCCAGATGCTTTGGCAGCTAAAGATAAAAAGTCTTTACCTTCCTCTGCAGCTGCTCCTGAGGTCGATAACAAAGGAAATAGGCAATCTGTAAATCCTAAATTCTCAGAGAACACCCAAGGCGCTCCAACTACTACTACAGTGCCTACGACTAAACCCAAGGCACAAAAAACATCCGATACCGGTTGGTTTGGTTGGTTTGATAGATAACCACCTCAGAAGAAGGTTGAAAAAGAAGAGTCGTAAAAAACTACATATTGCATAGCACTCCTGTATAACCTATACTCTGTGCTTTCAGTAATCAGTAAATCCACATGATAATAGGTCTTGGGACAGATATAGTTAGAGTTTCGCGCATTGAGAACCTGCAAAAAAAATACGGGGATAAATTCTTAAATCGGATACTAACCGCTGAAGAACAAAAAAAGTTTCATTCGCTAAAACTTGAAGAACAAAAGAAATACCTCGCAAAACGCTTTGCTGCTAAAGAAGCGTTTGTAAAAGCGCTGGGCTTAGGTTTTAATGATGAAATTTCTTTTCAAGATATTTCAGTTGTCAATGACAAACATGGAAAACCATATTACAATATCACTAATAAGCTTGATCTATATATAAAGAAGTTATTTAAAATAACTAGGTACTCAATTAATATATCTATCAGCGATGATACGGACTATGCCAATGCAATTGCTATAATTGAAAAATTAGATTAAAAATCCATGCCACACATAAGTAAATTACTTACTAAAGGTCCCATCCACTTTACTGGAATTGGTGGCATAGGCATGAGCGGTATAGCAGAAATACTACATAATTTAGGGCATAGTATCCAAGGCTCTGATTTATCAAAAAATGCCAACACTGCTAGATTACAAAATATAGGTATAAAGACCTTTCTTAATCATAACAAAGACAATATTAAAGATATCGCTCTCTTAGTTATATCTACCGCGATAAAAGATAACAATCCCGAGGTAGAATATTGCAAAGACAACAGTATTCCTGTTATAACACGAACAGAAATGCTAGCTGAATTAATGCGGCTAAAAACCTCGATTGCGGTTTCTGGAACCCATGGTAAAACCACGACTACATCTATGATTGCTTCTGTATTTGAAGCATCTAATCTTAACCCTACAGTAATTAATGGAGGCATAATAAATACTCGTGGCACTAATGCGTATTTAGGCAGCGGAGATTTCTTAATTGCTGAAGCTGATGAATCAGATGCAACTTTTATCAAGGTACCTTCTACAATTGCTGTTATCACTAATATAGACCCAGAGCATCTCGATTATTATGGTAGTTTTGCAAACCTTAAAAAAGCATTTTCCGACTTTATTAACAACTTACCAACTCATGGATTTGGAGTACTGTGCATTGATCATCCGGAAGTACGAAAATTAGCAAAAACAATCAAAAACAGAAGGATTATTACTTATGGGGTTCAGTCAAAAGATGCAGACGTTCAAGCAATTAATATAAAACAGAATCTTAACAATTCTACTTTTGAAGTAAAAATTAGTGATAAATTAAATACAAAAATAAAAAACATTAAATCTATCACGCTAAACATACCTGGCGTACATAATGTGCAAAACTCTCTAGCAGCAATAGCAATTGCTTTAGAACTAAAATTCAACAAACAAAATATCATCAATGGTTTCAAAGACTTTAAAGGCGTAAAAAGAAGATTTACTCTGACTGGTGAAGTTAATGGCATAAGAATTATTGATGACTATGCACATCACCCACGAGAGATCGAGGCAACTTTAAGCACTGCGAAACAAGTTGTGATTAAAGATGGAAAAATAATCTCTGTATTTCAGCCACATCGTTATACTAGATTGCGCGACCTGTTTAAAGAATTTTCTGAATGCTTTAGAGACTCAGACATTGTATATATAGCAGACGTTTACACTGCAAACGAAGAACCCATCGAAAATGTCAGTAGAGATTCTCTGATTGAAGCAATGATACAAACTAAATCTCATAACGACGTAAGGCCATTATTATCCCCAGATCACCTACCTGACATAATTAAACAACATTGCAAAGCAAACGATCTAGTGATATTTTTAGGAGCTGGTTCCATTACAAACTGGGCAAACGAACTACCCTGTAAACTTGGGCACGTTGAAAAATGAAAAATCTTGTTAAAGAATTACCTCCAATTAAGGGTAACTACAGAATCAATGTAAGCCTTGCTGATACTAGTTGGTTTAGAGTTGGGGGCAAAGCAGAAGTTCTATTCAAACCTCTCGATCTTGGAGATTTATCTTATTTTCTACAAAATAAAGGAAGGCATATAGATATCCATATATTGGGTCTAGCTTCGAATGTAATAATTAGAGATAAAGGCATAAAAGGAGTGGTGATACGATTAGGCAGAAATTTTACTGGAATAGACATTGATAAAGACATAGTTACTGTGGGATGTGCGGTTACTGACTATAATTTAGCGTCATTCTTGGGCGAAAATAATTTATCTGGATTAGAATTTTTAATAGGTATCCCAGGCAGCATTGGTGGAGCAATTGCAATAAATGCTGGGTGTTATGGTTCTGAAATTTCAGATCATCTTATAGACGTTGAAGCAGTAAGTAAATCTACTGGAAAAATACACAAATTCACAAATAAAGAATTAGGTCTAAAATACAGACACAATGATTTGGCAAATGATTTTATCTTCACAAAAGCTCGCTTTAAATTGAAATACAATAACAATAGCGATACAATCAAAGAAACGATGAAGCAAATCAGTGAAATGCGCCAATTATCTCAGCCTATAAGGGAAAGAACTGGTGGGTCAACTTTTAAGAATCCTCCCGATAAAAAAGCATGGGAATTAATTGATCGTGCTGGTTTTAGAAATTACAAATATGGCAATGCACAAATATCAGATAAACATTGTAACTTTCTCATAAACACAGGAGGAGCAACCGCTTCAGAGCTTGAGACTCTCGGTGAGATGGTGCAACAAAAAGTCGTTGATGACTGTGGTATAAAATTAGAATGGGAAATTAAGAGAATAGGAATCAAATAATGACACGCAACACTAAAGTTTACCCAACTCAAATATCTGAGACAAAGAATCAAAATAATCACATACACGTAGCCTTAGTATATGGTGGCATGTCATCAGAGAGAGAAGTAACTCTAATGTCTGCCCAAAATTTAAAAAAAGCATTACTTGATTTAGGGTATAAAGTGACCCCCTTAGATATGGGACATGATGTTGCTGTTTCTTTATATAATTTAAAACCGGATGTTGTGTTTAATGGGTTATACGGCACCCATGGTGAAGACGGTTGCTTACCGGGAACATTAGAAATTTTAGGAATTAAATACACCCACTCAGGGGTACTGGCGTCTGCAACTGGATTTAATAAAGAAGCGTCATATAAAGCATTTCAAGATATAGGCTTACAATGTCCTAATCATAAAATAATTCAAAAAGCTGATAACATCAAAAATGATCCTATGCCTAGACCCTATGTTATAAAACCTCTAAGCGAGGGCTCTAGCGTTGGAATAATTCTTGTATTTAAAGAGGATGACTTTAGATTTACTGATTATGAGTGGAAACACGGAGATCGTATAATAGTTGAGGAATATATTCCGGGAAAAGAAATACACACAGCTGTTTTTGCTGACAAAGCTCTGGGGTCACTTGAGATCGTTCCACTTAAAAATCGGTTCTATGATTACGAAACTAAATATACAGAAGGCATGGCTAAACACATAGTACCAGCACCCATTGATAAAGAAGACTACGAGCATATATTATCTATCGCAGAACAAGCGCATAATGCCATAGGAGCTAAAACATTAAGCAGGGTGGATTTTCGATATAATCCAAAACAGAAAAAGGACGGCTGTTACATTTTAGAAGTTAATACGCATCCAGGTATGACCCCTTTATCTATATTGCCTGAAATATGTGCATATTATAACATTACTTATCAAGATATTATTAATCGTTTAATACAAGATGCGCTTAAGTCGTAGTTCGACTAAAAATAAAAAACATATGAAAACTTTTAAAAAACTTTTTTGCGTCCTACTATTATTAACAATTTTTTCTATAGTTTATTTTATAAATTCAGATGAAAAACTTCTATCTAATGACGCAAAACGCTTTATAACAAAGCACAGTAAAAACATCGGCTTTACTTTAAATGAAATTTCAGTTGATACCAGTGGCGATTATTGCGTTAACCTTGATAAAGATCCGTATCTCACTCAGTACCTGAATCAATCTACATTATTGGTACCCATAAATGAAATAAGGAAATATATAGAATCTATTGATTGCGCAGAAAATGCACAGATTAAAAGGGTATTACCTGATAAACTGTTAATCACATTAAAAACCAAAGAAGCGATTGCTATATGGCAGCATGATAAGAGATTTTATTTTATCACAGATCAAGGCAATGTTATGAATATCAGACACTTAGAAGGGCTGGAGAAATTCATTATTATCACCGGTGAAAATGCTCCAAGCCACACCCGTGATTTACTTAACATGATTTCCATAGAACAAGAGATTCATTCACAAATTGTTTCTGCTATATGGGTTGGGAATAGAAGATGGAACATTAAATTTGCAAATGGCGCAGAGTTAATGCTCCCTGAGAATAATCCAGAATTAGCTTGGCATAAATTTGTCAATGTCTATAAAAACAGTTTGGAATTCCACAACTGGAAATACAAAACCATCGACCTTCGTATTGAAGACAAGATCTATACTCGGTGAGTGTATTATAAAAAGCACCCTTCTTTCTTGACTTTTGTTAGCATTTGCGTTAAGTTTTTTAAGAAATTAAAAAAGAATGTTAATGGTTGTTTTTACGCGCAATTACTTAAAGCTACGTGGTAGTAAAGGCATTACATATGCACAAGAGCTCTTAAACAGCGCTCGTCCTAATGATATTTATGTTCTATCAAACGACGGTAAAGTCAGAACTTTACTTCAAAATTCTGTTTATACAAGCAATATAGATCTTTTTGAATTTTTATTAACAAAGGGAGCTAACCCCCATCATGGACTAGAAGATCATCAACACCCTGCTATATTTCACTATCAAAGTTCTACGCTTTTTGAATGTTTTTTAAATGGCTCTGAACTTTACTTTCCTGTAACCGGCAACATATTAGATACTTTATACCTTCAGAATAATATGGTTACGATAAATTACATACTCAATGATAAAAAACTATCTCTAAAATTAGGAGTTACTGATTTAGAAAAAGCAATCGCAACCAAAGTTTATTGTGATTCATATGGAGATCCTTATCCAGAAGTTACTACAGAAATAGAAAGAGCTGTGTTTACTTCAGATATAGAAGCAATAAGAAAAATTCTCCCTACTGTTTACCCTGAGGGGGCACATCAACACATCTATAGATTAATGCAAATTACTGCTGGTGGAATTAAAAATAAAAAATTATTTGACCTGCTAGAAACATATTCTCCTGTGGAGGGATATCGTGAAACAACTCCAAAATCTAAAACAACCGCCTTTCTAATCACTGGTTCGGATGGTAATAGTCATGCGTTTGGTATTACATCTGTACATGAACAACAAAAAATCCTGGGAGAAAGAGGAGAAAATACAGTAGTTATTGGGAATGGATTACAAAGTATAAAAGAAGCAGATTTAGCTAAACAAATACAATTGCATTCTAATAATGAAAAAGTTGTTTTTTATGTGCATGGGCACGGTCATATGGTAAATGGACAACATACTATTACTTTATTTGATTCAAATGTAATAACAAAAAACTTAATTACTTCTATTATTCACTCATCCCCACACAAAGCTTTAGATATATTCTTTTCTTCTTGTTATAGCGGACACCTATCTACAGAAGAGCTACTAGGAATCTTACCTGTTGGCTCTGTAGTTTGTTTGTCCTCATCTAAGAGTCAACCAAGTTTTCCAGAAGCCAATTTCCGTATATTTTCTGGACTAAAAAACAATCCCGTTAAGCTCTCTGCCGAAGTAATGATGAAACTAGATCTTAATGGACACTTTGATTCTAGATCTCCTTGCGTTATAAAGAAAACAGCAACATATGAATATTCTATACAACTAGATGAGATACCCGGAATATTAGCTACATCTAGTATTAGTATAGCAGATTTAGCTCAAAAAAAGACCGAAGCAATAAAAACAGGATTTTCTGATATAGTATGTAATGGAAGACCAGCTTGTTATCAAGCCATAGAAGAAACCAGACAATCTATATCAAATGGTTTTTCTTTGGAAGAAATACAAGAAACAGACGTAACACAGTATGGTAAAGCGCTAGGAATCTACATGGTTCTCTATGATGAGTATTTAGCTAATAATGTTGTTGGGGATATAGCGGACGAGCTATAGTTAACATCTCCCATCCGCCATAACATGAATTTTCTTCTATAAAGCACTTTTTTGCAGGCATGTGTCTGAGAAAAATTTTCAACAAACACACCCACAAAATCCACTACGAACTCAAGAAATTTATGCTTCAATTGGCTCTGGATTATCTACTTGTCCTGATAATGGAGCTACCGCAGTATCTTCAGTGGTTGGTACTGTAGGAGCATCAGTTTCACCATAAGCTTCTTTACTATCTTCTTTTAACTGAGGAGCATTAGGGCCCTGCTGACTTACAAGAGTATCACCTAATTCGTTAGGTTCTAATGAGATATCGCTGACTTCGCCAACATTAGGTATTATATATGTTTTTCCATCACCATTATCCTTATCCTCTCGAATAACAACATCATCCCATCTTCCATCACCATCAAAGTCTACCACAGTAACACCTGTACGTAGGTCAGAAAAACATTTTTGCTGTTGCGCAACACAACTTGTTTCAAGAATAGAACATTGCTTCTTCACACATTTAACGTGATCAGGTGTTATCAAGAAAGGTTTAACATCGGTTGCTTTATAAATTGCTAGCACATGTTTATAATAAGTATCAACCGGCATCCCTAACATCCACATTGGTATTCCCAAAAACTTTTCTGCTGACTTAAATGAACTATAAAAAGCTCTTTCTGGATTTTCTTCACATCTTTTATCTCTACTTACTTTGGATGGGCCACTAGATGTATCGTATGCCATACTCTGTCTACCATAAATAATATAGTTAAAAGGAAAGGGAGTTTCTTCTTGACTGTCTCCCTTAATTTTTTCTCTTGCATCAGATGCTCCTATACAATCATCATAACTTATCTTTGTTGCATTATCCGCTTCATATAATTTCTTTAATTTATCAAATTCACCACTACGAAAATCATGAAGATTTTTAATATACTTTTCTCTTTCTTTGTTTGCTTGAACAAATTGATAACTAACGTAACTTACAGCAGCAGCAGTAATGGCAGTTAGCACTGCTTTATATTTAGTTTGCATAATTAATCTCATCTTTTAAAGTTGATAATCTGCAAAAAGAATATAACCTTTTTTTAACAAATCAACGCTAAAGTTACTATTGGTTTACTTTTTGATATATTTTTTTGCTAGATTGAAAAAAAAACAACCTCTTTCTTCGAAATTTTTCCATTGATCAAATGATGCGCAGGCTGGTGACAATAAGATAGTCTTAATCTTTTTACCCTTATCTTGTGATGCCGTATTTGTTGCAAGTTCAAATGCTTTATCTAAAGACCCTGCAACAGTATATTGCACTGAATGTTTATCAAAAATCTTTGCAAAAGCTTTTTCAGCATCTCCTATAATAAAGGCATGTCTAATTTTATTAAAAAACGGATGTAATGATGTAATTCCACCTGCTTTAGGCAATCCTCCAACTATCCAGTAAATATTATCAAATACCTTTAAGGCATTTTCTGTTGATTCAGCGTTGGTTGCCTTACTGTCGTTGATGAATTCCATGTTATTAACCATCCCAAGGTATTGCATTCTATGATCTAATCCTTGGTAGCTATTAATTGCTTCTTTTATTTGAGAGCTGTTTATTTTTTTTAGAGAGTTAATAGCAGAATACGAAGCAACGATATTTTCAAAATTATGAGTACCTAACAATGATTTATTTTGTTCTATAGCAAGCTCATTATGATTAATATTATCGTATATCTTATCATCTAGCATCGATATCCCCTTGGATAGCTTTGACTTAGTTGATATTGGGATCGTATGAATTTTGCGCTCTGTTATTGCGGTGAAAATTTTCTTAGTAATTGGATTATCAAAATTGATTATTGCTAACTCTTTCTTTGTTTGGTTTTTAAATATATTACACTTGGCACTGATGTAATTTGCCATCGTGCCATGTCTATCAAGATGATCTTCTGTGATATTAAGTAAAATAGCTATATTGAATTTTAATTTTTCAATTAAATCAAGTTGATACGAAGAAGCTTCTATTACCATTATATCATCCTTAGATGGCTCGATAGATAAGATAGGAGTTCCTATATTTCCCACTAATTTTGCTGGAATGTTATTGGTATGTAAAATGTGATGAACTAATGCAGCTGTAGTTGATTTCCCATTAGTGCCAGTAATACCTATATATGTGTGATTTGGATATATTAGATAAAATAACTCTAAGTCGCATATTATTTTTATTTGATGCTTTTTTGCTAATGCTACTAAAGGGTGTGGTGTAGGAAAATATAACGGCACACCTGGACTTAAAACAAGATAATCAATATTTTGCCATGCTTCATTATCTTTGGTTACTATTTGCGAAGAATTTTTATGTTCTTTGAGCAGCGACTCGCATTTTTTTCGAGAATCAGAAGAATCATCCCAAGCTATAAACTGTAATTTTTGCTTCAGTAAAAATTTAACAGTAGCTATCCCCGATATTCCTAAACCTAATATCCCAAATTTCTTATTTTGCATTTTTGATGTTTTTTGTTAAATGCTTTTCTGAAATCACAACTGTATCAGAAATAAGATCATGCCAAGCTCGTTTTTTTTTGTTAACTAATATATATAATATTCCAATACCAAGGGGCACTATCGAAAAAACATAAGAACAAAGTCTTATAATAAGCTGCATTACCGTAGGTTTTTCAAAAGTTTTAGAGTCAACTATTTTGAGAGAAAGCAGCATTTTCCCAGGCGTAGTTTGTTTTTTTATCCAAAAAGTTATTATAATTAGTGCTAATACTAAAAGCTGTATTGCTTGCTCTGTAAATATAATTAAATATTTTTTATCCTGCATAAATTGTTGAAATTCAGGATTGTTTGTTAAATTATACAGAAAAGACTTTGTAGCATCAGAGGTTTCTGATAAGTGCTTCATCATTAAAGACATCTGCTGCTTAGTCTGTGTCACATCATCATATACTATACTTGATATTATATTGGTTATTGGGACTAGCAATATTGTAGCAAGAGCTATATCTATTAGCGCCGCCATTAACCTGCTATTAAATGTGGGATAAAGTTTATCGTCTGGGTGTTTTTTTCTAAAAAATAGGAACATAGTTTTATTTATTTTAGTTTGCTCACATAAATAGAGTAGTGAGGATTTTTTTTTTGTAAAGCATTTAGAGCGGCTTTTGCTTGTTTAATATTTGTGAAGAGTCCAAAGCATGTTGATCCACTACCGCTCATTCGCGCAAGTTTACATCCATTATTTTCTTTTATTGCTTGTACAACATTTTGAAGCTGCGGTTCCAAGGCAAGGCTGTTAGCGAATAAATCATTGCTTGTGTGCTTTAAATAACGCAATAGTTCTTCTGTAGTTTTAAATGAATATTGATGATCTGTTTTCTTTTTATACTCTTTAAAACCTTTATGAAAAACTTCAGAGGTGCTTATGAGGATTTTTGGATAAACTAATAAGGCATACAAAGGTGGTATGGTTTTGATTGGTGATATTATCTCTCCTATGCCATTAAAATATAATGCTTTGTTATAAAAAAACATTGGTACATCTGCGCCAATTGCAACACAGTAATCCGTTATTTCTGTCTCACTTAGTTTTAAATTAAATTTGGTTATGATAAATTTTATTAATTCTGCAGCATTGCTTGATCCCCCACCAAGCCCCGCCGCAATAGGAATGTTTTTCGTTAATTTAATTTTAAATTTTCTTTCTCCTATAACAGGAGCAAATTTTGCCAGAACCTTTTCTAATATATTTGACCCGCTAAGATTGTTTTTCCATTGACCCTCAATTATTATTTGGTTGTCTTTTGATTCTTCAATGATGAGTTCGTCATATAGGTCTTCAACAATCACCGCTAGACTATCCAATTCATGGTAGCCATTAGCTGTTTTCCCCAATACATGCAGAAATAAATTCAGTTTTGCATAACACTTTGCGTAATATGGTTTATTCATTTTCTAATTGTTATAGAACATGGAATTATTTTAACGTATAATGCTTTTATTAATAAGTAATTATAAGTACTTATCAAGAGAATTTCTATTTATATATTTAAAGAAAAACAATGAATAAGAATTTTATATTTTCTCTAGCTCAACTTAATTTTACTGTTGGTGACATAGAGGGAAATTATGAAAAAATTTGCAAAGCATATGATACTGCCTTGCAACAAGGATCCTCTCTTTTAATTACACCTGAATTGGGGTTAATTGGATATCCTCCCGAGGATATTGTTTTCAAACAATCATTAATAAATAAAGCTAATCACTACAGGAGCCTATTAACTAATCTTACACGAAATAAGAGTTGCGCTATCATTTTAGGATCAGTTTTTGAAAATAAAAAAAAACTATATAATGCTGCATTTTTTCTTGCAGAAGGCAAGAACATTAGAACAATCACCAAATATCACCTGCCTAATTATGGAGTATTCGACGAAAAAAGATTATTCTCTCAAGGAGAGCTAGCCTTTCCTATTAATTATAACGGAGTTAAACTAGGACTAGTTATATGTGAGGATGGTTGGTTCCCCGAAGCTCTTGAAAATTTATGCAATAAATCTGCTCATGTTATTATTAGTATCAACGCTTCCCCATTTAATAAAATAAAATTCACAGAGCGTATGGAGGTAGCCCAAGCTATCTGCAAAAAGTATAATCGCACCTATGTATACTTGAATCAGGTGGGTGGACAAGATGCCATCATACTTGATGGCGGCTCTTTTGTTTTGAACCCTAATGGAAATATTGTTTCACAAGCGAAGTTCTTTACTGAAGATATAACGCATGTCCATATGAAGCATGACAAAAAACTACTACCTACGCATGAAGCAATTGCTACAAAAACACCATCTACAGAGGCTCTAGCTTATCAAGCAATGATGCTAGGAGTTAGAGATTATATTAGTAAAAATAATTTCAGCAAAGTCATACTTGGCTTATCGGGTGGAATAGATTCTGCGGTAGTTGCAACTATTGCAGTAGACGCACTGGGGTCAAAAAACGTACACGCAGTAATGCTTCCTACGGAATTCACATCTCAAAAAAGCATAGAAGATGCTGAGTTATTAGCAAAGAAATTAGACTTAAGCTACGAAGTAATATCCGTACAAAATATATTTGAACTAACAAAAAAATCTCTAAATAGAAAAAGTTTAAAAGACACCACAGTAGAAAATATACAAGCACGAATAAGAGGTTTTATCTTAATGGGATTAAGCAACGAAACTGGAGCATTGCTACTTAATACCGGAAATAAATCAGAACTTGCAATAGGGTATACAACATTATATGGGGATTTATGTGGTGTGTTTGCCCCCATTAAAGATTTGTATAAAACTGAGTTGTATGCTGTAGCAAAATGGCGAAATAGCAATTTACCAGAATTTGCATTAGGTAAAAAAGGTAAAATAATCCATGACAGCATCTTACTCAAGCAACCTTCTGCAGAACTACGACATAATCAAATAGACCAAAATACATTGCCTCCATATGAATTACTAGATCCTATACTTTATCATTTAATAGAAGAAAATTTATCTAAACAGGATATAATCCAAAAAGGATTTAATAAGACTATTGTCGAAGGAATAATAAAAATGCTATATTCATCTGAGTTTAAACGCAGACAGTCTCCACCAGGAACTAAGATTTCTACCATGCATTTTAATATCGATAGAAGATATCCTATAACAAATAAATTCACAGAATAACTATGCAAAAAATCATAACTAGATTTGCCCCCTCACCTACAGGATTATTACATGTTGGGAATATACGCACCGCAATTGCCAATTGGTTATTCGCACGCAAGCATAATGGCAAATTTATTCTACGTATTGATGATACAGATGTCGCTCGATCTAAAAAAGAATTTGAGACTGCAATAAAAGAAGATTTATTCTGGTTAGGTTTAAAATGGGATGAAACCCTAAATCAAAAAGATAGGTTAGCGCGATATGAAAAAACAAAAAAACAGCTAGCTGCAAGTGGTGAATTATATCCCTGCTATGAAACACAAGAAGAGCTAGAAATAAAGCGTAAAATCCAACTGTCTCAAGATAAACCTCCGATCTACGATCGTTATTCCTTGAACCTTACTAAAGAGCAAATAGCAAAATTCGAAGCAGAAGGCAGAACACCGCATTTCCGTTTTAAGCTAGCAAATAAACGCATAGCTTGGAAAGATTTGGTACGTGGAGAGGTAAAATTCGAAGCAGGTATCGCTAGCGATCCAATTTTAATCAGAGAAGATGGAAGTTGGACTTATATGCTTTGTTCCGTAATAGACGATATAGATTTGGGTATCACCCATATAATTCGTGGCGATGATCACGTAAATAATACCGCTATTCACATTCAATTATTTGAAGCACTTGGAGCAAAGCCTCCAATATTTGGACATTTACCAAGAGTTACTTCAAAAATTTCAGAATTATCAAAACGTAAAGGAGGCTTTGATGTCAAAACCCTGCGGGAAGAAAAAGAGTTAGAAGCAATGACCCTCAATAATTTATTGGCAACAATTGGAACCTCTGGGGAACCTTCTGGGTTTGTTCACATGCAAGACCTTATTAAACTATTCGATATCAAAAAATTTCATAAAAGCCCTACAACTTATGATGAAAAAGATTTAATTCGCATTAATCACAAAATTATATCTCAATATAGCTTTGATGAAGTTAAATCAAGATTAACCCAAATGAATATTACTATTGATGAAAATTTTTGGTTAGCTGTGAGAAATAATTTAAGTAAATTATCAGAAATAAAAATTTGGTATGATATATGCATAAATAATATCACTCCTCAAATACCCATAGAGGATAAAAAGTTTTTGATGGAATCAGCAAAGCTTTTACCCACAGATCATGAATGGAATGAAGAAACCTGGGAAAAATGGATTGGTTTAATAAAAGCACAAACGGATAGAAAGGGTAAAAATATATTCATGCCCCTTCGTATGGCACTAACGGGGCTTGATCATGGTCCAGAATTAAAGTATCTTTTACCATTAATTGGTCAAGAAAAAACCCTGAAACGCTTAAATGCCTAAAAGTATGACTGTCGATTTAGAAACTAAACCAAACATTAGAGAATTATCTACAGTAACAATTAGTAGAATTGCAGCAGGTGAGGTTGTTGAAAGACCGGCTTCCGCCGTTAAAGAACTAGTTGAAAATTCACTTGATGCTGGAGCAACTGAAATCACAGTAAAAATCGAAGCTGGAGGTAAGAATTTAATTTTTATTTCAGATAACGGCTGTGGTATGACTAAAAACAATTTATCGCTTGCAGTTAGGCGACATACCACATCCAAATTAATTGAAGACGATTTATTAAACATCAAGCATTTTGGGTTTCGCGGTGAGGCATTACCTTCGATTGCTTCTGTAAGTAGGATGACCATCAAAAGCCGTCCAGCTCATCTTACTGAAGGGTACATGCTCACGATACTTGGGGGGGAAAAGCAATCAATTGCCCCCACAGCACATCATATTGGGACAACTGTTGAAGTAAGAGATTTGTTTTACGCAACTCCTGCACGATTAAAATTTCTGCGCAATGAAAAAACTGAAATACAACATATTGTAGACTTATTAAAAAGAATTGCTCTAGCTAATCCTAAGGCATCATTGAAATTTTATTCTGACAATAAAATACTTCTTAATTTTCCAAAAAATGAAACAGAGAACCCTTTGTGCTCTCGAATTTCAGAGGTATTTAACAAAGAATTTATTGATAATTCTATCGGAATCAATGTTCAAACAGATAATGTAAAACTTTCTGGATATATTAGCCTACCCACCTACGATAAAGGCACTTCAGCTGAACAGTATCTTTATGTTAACAAACGCCCTGTCAAAGACAAATTGCTATTCGTTGCTATTAGGATTGCTTATCAGAATTTTATCAGTCGTGATAGGTTCCCAATGGTAGTGTTATTTCTAGACGTTCCACCTGAGCTAGTTGATGTTAATGCACATCCTGCTAAAACTGAAGTAAGATTCCGTGATGTGCATTTGATTAGAAACATATTAATAGGCGCCCTCAAAAATGCATTACTCAATCAAGGTCATTTAGCCTCTTCTACTATAGCAAACGATGCTTTAAGAGCGGCAACAGTAGAAAAAACTATTCCACAACCAAGGAAATCAGAACAAATGCCCTTTTCTTCTGTTTCTCAAACGAGGTCTTTTTCCTCTGCCCCCTCTCCTAAACCTCATATTAACAAATTCATGCATGATTTTGCACAACCTGTTGTTAAAGGATTTGAAGAAAATGAAACTGATGCTCTTTATGAACAATATAAATTAGGGGCAGCAAGATGCCAAATGCATGAAACTTATATAATCTCACAAACAAAAAACAGTATAATAATAGTAGACCAACACGCAGCCCATGAACGTTTAGTTTACGAACAACTCAAACAACAACTTGAAGATGAATCACTGAGTAAACAACGACTCCTCATCCCAGAGATCATAGAGCTCAACCCAGACATAATGGAAAAACTACTAAAGATAAAAGAAAATTTGTCAAAATTAGGCTTACAAATAGAACATTGCACCAGTCAGTCAATAATAGTAACGGAAATACCAGCGTTGCTCGGTGATTGCAATGTAAAAAAACTAATTCAAAATATAATAGATGACATTATTGAATTTGAAGAAAATATATCTTTTAAAGAATTAATAAATCATATCTTGGCTACATATGCTTGCCATCACAGCATTAGGTCAGGTAGGCAAATGAATAAAGATGAAATGAACAATTTGCTAAGAGAAATGGAAAACACCCATCATTCCGGTCAATGTAATCACGGACGTCCTACTTATATTGAATTGCAGCTCAAAGACATCGATAAATTATTCGGTAGAACATAAAAATTAATGTCGCCTGACAAACACACAAAACAACTAAAAAAATATTATCTTTTTAAATAAATTGACAGGACTTTCTCATTTTACAACAACAAATAAAAATACTATTGTCAATAGTGGCTAATTTAGTTTAAATTTTTCTATGAATTTTATTAAACAATCCATGAAATATTATGAAAGTAACAAGTCAATTA
>Ga0233431_1002638_pt1 | contig 24394 bp, 12 predicted proteins | sample SI_118_April2016_FD_179867 | JGI IMG/M metagenome (GOLD analysis project Ga0233431, IMG submission 179867) | Seawater microbial communities from Saanich Inlet, British Columbia, Canada - SI_118_April2016_200_MG | ecosystem: Environmental > Aquatic > Marine > Inlet | place: Canada: British...
CGGTGATGGTGGGAGACGCGCTGTTGCACTCGATGGCGTCGCTGTCGCTGTTGTTGATGTCGGTGAAGGTGCAGTTTTCGATGAGAACGGTTCGGTTGATGCCGTCGATATTGCGCACGCGAATGCCGTCTTCGTCGCTGTCGCGGAAGGTGGACTGGCGGACGGTGACGGATGCATCGTCGATCTCTATTATGCCGGAGAGTTCGCCGCCGCCGTAGCTGAATTGAGCGTGGGTGACGGAGCCGGAAGAGCCGGGATGGAATTTAATGCCGCCCCATGGGCTCTCGCTGTTGCCGCCGAGCGAGGTAAAGGTCACGGAGCTAGTGGAGGTGCCGTTGATCTGCAGTGCACCTTCGACGAAGATACTGGTCCAGTAGTCTTCGACGCGCACCGTGGTTCCGGCCTGGACGATCAGAGTGCCATCCGAGGGGATGGTCAGATCTCCAGTTACGGTCACGGTGCCGCTGAGGGTGGTCGTGCCGGACGGCAGGGTGCCCCTCAGATCGGTGAAGTCGAGATCCTGAGCCCGGGCGCCGCTCGAGGGGAGGAGAAGGGAGAAAATCAGTGCGAAGAGTATCGCTGAAACACCGGCATGCCTGTTCATGGTGCTGTCCTCCTGTGGGAGCATGTAACTTTGTTTTCTAATAAAATCCCCGTGAAATCGGATGTTTGGAGCATTGCCAAAGGATTAAAAAAAGGGATTGGCAAAATCAATACAAAAAAACTCACAGATGGCCAAAAAAAGCTGTGATGTGAATCACTTGAGGAATTGTTTAATACAAGTTTTTTTGCACTTACAGAGGGGAAAGGGGGATGTAATATTAGCAAGGAGCGTACCAGGAACTGTGGAGAGAGCGGGAAATAGTGGGGGGATATTTTTTGAATCAAAATGTTTCATTAAAAACAGAAAATAAAGTTTTAATTCCATATAAAACAGAATAATAGGTGAAAGTGAAACGGATTTGAAACATCCCGTTTCAGATGAAACAGAAGGGGCAATGGGAGCTATCGGTCTTCGATGTCGAAGGCCTTCATGCGCCGCCAGAGGGTGACGCGGCTCATGCCCAACAGGTTAGCCGCCTGATTGCGATTCCAGTGCGCCTGATTCAGGGCCTGGAGAATTCGCTGCTCCTCCTCATTGGTGGGGGAGGAACTTTCCGTCCGGGCTTCGGCTGCGGGCATCTGTCGCTGGAGGGCGAGGGGCAACTTTTGTTCGGTGATGATATTGCCGGCGGTGCGGGCGAAGGCGTGTTCGACGGCATTTTCCAGTTCGCGCACGTTGCCCGGATAGTCGTAGCCCAGGAAGAGGCTCATGGCCTGGTCGCTGATCTGGCCGATCTGCTTTTGGGTGAGTCGTCGGTACTTGGTGAGGAAGTGGTCGAGCAGGAGCGGAATATCATCGCGCCGCTCGCGCAGCGGCGGGAGGAGGATAGGGATGACGTTGAGACGGTAGTAGAGGTCGTCGCGGAAGCGCCTGTCGCGGACCTGGTGGGGCAGATCCTGGTTGGTGGCGGCGATGACGCGAGTGTCGACCTGTAGGGGATCGGAACTGCCCAGGCGCTCGAAGGTGCCTTCCTCGAGGACGCGCAGAAGTTTGACCTGGGAAGAGAGGGGAATTTCGCCTATCTCATCCAGGAAGATGGTGCCGCCGTCCGCTTTTTCAAAGCGGCCGACCCGGTCGCTGCGGGCGTCGGTAAAGGCGCCCCTGACGTGGCCGAATAGTTCGCTTTCGAGCAGGGTTTCGGGGAAGGCTGAACAGTTGACTTTGACGAAGGGGCGATCGCTGCGGCTGCCGCGGCGAACCAGGGCGTTGGCGATCATTTCCTTGCCGGTGCCGCTCTCGCCCAGGATCAGCACAGTAGCGTCGGAATCGGCCACCTCGGCGATCAGATTGTAGATGGCCATCATGCTCGGGTGCTGGCCGACCAGGCCTTCGAAATGGGGAACGGTTTCGGTCTCTCCTCCCAGGCGTTCCAGGCGCGCCGGATCGCGGAAGGTGACGACACCGCCCGCCGGGGTGCCCTGGCGGTCGTAGAGCACGGCGGTATTGACGCGCACATTGCAGTCGGCACCGCTCTGGTGACGCAGCGCCACCTCGTAGTCGAAGAGGTTGCGGTTTTGCTCCAGGGTGAGGGCTAGGGGGCAACCCTCCCGGCAGCGGTCGGCGTCGAGCACGCGGCGGCAGAACTGGCCGAGGAGATCCCGAGAGCGCAGGCCGGTGATGCGTTCGGCGGCCCGATTGAAGCTGGTGATGCGCCATTCCTGGTCGACAGTGAAGACGCCGTCGGCGATCGAGTTGAGGATCGCCTCGTGGGTTTCTTCGATGCGGTGGAGTCGCTCCTGCAGAGGTTCTTCCCGCCGCGACCCGTCCACGCCGGCCAGGTCGCGCGGGATGGGAACGGCTCCGGGCAGTTCGGTCGGAGCCGCGATGCCGGGGATGCGGCGAATGCGCAGGTTGCCCCCGTCGGTGACGTAGAGATCACCGCGGCGGTCGATGAACAGGGAACCGGGATTCCTGAAGCGGATCGCCCCGCCCCCATCGCCGGCGAATCCGGGCTGGCCATCCCCAGCGATGGTGGTGATGATACCGCCGGGATCGACTCTGCGGATGCAGTGGTTGAGGACGTCGGAGATGTAGACGCTGCCCTCGCCGTCGACGAACAGGCCGTTGGGAGAATTGAGCCGGGCGCAGATGGCAGGCTCTCCATCGCCGGCGAATCCGGGCTGGCCGTCCCCGGCGATGGTGGTGATGATACCGCCGGGATCGATTTTGAATATCCGATGATTGAAAGGGCTCGAAATATAGATGCAGCCCTTGCCATCGACAAACAGGGGACCGGGGTGCAGGGTCGCCTGCGTCGCCGGGCTCCCTTCTCCGGAAAAATCACAGGCCTCGTGGATGCCGAAAGGAGCGGGGGCGCCGCTGCCGGCGATGGTGGTGATGATGCCGTCGGGATCGACTTTGCGCACCCGGTGGTTGGCCACATCCGAGATGTAGATACAGCCCTCGGCATCGATGAATAGGTGTCTCGGGTGATTGAGGCGGGCGTCGAGGGCTGAGCCGCTATCGCCGGCGAAATCCGGTTCGCCATTTCCGACGATGGTGGTGATGATGCCGTCGGGATCGACTTTGCGGATGCGATGGTTCATGAAGTCGGCGATATAGATGCTGCCGTCGCTTCCGGCGAAGCAATCCATCGGGCGGTGCATACTGGCCTGTGTGGCTGGGCCGCCGTCGCCGGAAAAGCCCATTCGTCCGTTGCCGGCCACCGTTTGTAAGATCCCCTCCGAGTCTATCTTGCGGATACGGTGACGCGCGCTTTCGGAGAAGTACATTTCATCCGTGTGGGCTATAAAGACGATGCTGGGCTCGATGCTGGCGCGCAGTGGGGGGACGCCGTCCTCCAGGCCCGGTACTTCGTCCAGTTCACAGCCGGCTATGGTGGTGATGATGCCTTTGGGATCGATTTTGCGCACCCGACTGTTGCCCCAGTCAGCGACGTAGAGATTGTCCGCAGGGTCGAGGTATAGATCGTTGGGCTGGCTCATGCAAGCTCGGGTAGCCGGTCCGCCATCTCCAGAGAAGCCCTGGGACCCGCAGCCGGCTATGGTGGTGATGACGCCGTCTGGATCGACCTTGCGGATGCGATGACTGTTGCCCCGCTCTGTGATATAGAGATGGCCAATCGCATCTATCAGGACGCTGCCCGGAAACCAGACCCGGGCCAGAGTTGCGGCTCCGCCATCTCTCGACGATCCCGGCTCGCCGTTTCCGGCGACGGTGGTGATGATACCGTCGAGATCGATTTTGCGCACCCGGTGGTTGAGGAAGTCGGCGATGTAGAGGTGGCCTGTGGCATCCATGCAGGCCCCCCGCGGTAGTTGCAGGCCGGCCTGAGTGGCTGGTCCGCCGTCTCCGGAATAGCTCGGAGAGCCGTTTCCGGAGACGGTAATAATAGTGCCATCGGGGTCGATTTTGCGAATGCGGTGATTGGCCTGATCGACGATATAGAGGTCGCCGTGTGTCGTGGCGAATACGGCGGCCGGATGATATAGACTGGCTTGGGTAGCCGGTTCGCCGTCTCCGGCGAATCCCTGCATCCCGTTTCCGGCGATGGTGGTGATGATGCCTTTGGAGTCGACTTTGCGAATGCGGTTGCTCTGGTGATCGGCGATATAGAGGCAGGCGGCTGAATCGACGAAGACGCCGTGCGGGCGAAACAGGGAAGCAAGGGTAGCCGGTCCGTCGTCGCCGGAGTAGCCCGGAGAGCCGTTTCCGGCGACGGTGATGATGGTGCCATCGGGGTCGATTTTGCGCACCTGATGGTTCCAATACTCGGCGATGTAGAGATTACCAGCCGCATCCAAACAGATACCGGTGGGTCCGATCAGGCGGGTCCGGATGGCGGCGTTTCCGTCTCCGGAATAAGCCGGAGTGCCGTTTCCGGCGATCGTGTCGATGCAGTCGCGAAGCGCCATAAAATGGGTGCGGATAGACATTGGGTTCCAGGTTTATACAAAGGGAACGCAATCTTTATGCCGATTGCTGGATAGTAACGTAAATAGTTGTTTTTATTTGCTAAATGGATTCAAAAGAACCGCAAAAAAGAACTACACGCGACCCGGTCGTCTCGCTGTTCATAGAAGAGCTGAGACGGGATCGTCTCAGTGCCGATCTGGAGAGAGTTAGACGTGAGGCTCGAGGAGGGATAGTATTTCGCGAATCGGAGCCTGCCCGGGCTTGAGATCCAGGGAACGGCGCAGATGGCGAAGGGAGGTTTCGGGTTTGCAAAAGAGGTTGATCACGGCGAGGCGATTCAGTTCGAGGGGAGTGGTGGGTATACCACCGGGGCGCTGGAGGGTTTGCTCCAGGCATGGAAAACGCTGAGTGCAGGGGTCGGAGCCGACGAGATCGAGGGGGGCGGTGCGCAGGATTTCCAGACAGAACTCCAGGGCCCTGTCGACCTGGTCGGTCTGGAGATAGCAGATGAGGAGTTTGTTCTTCAGGTAGGCCCTGTCCGGCGAATTGAGGAGGAACCGTTCCAGCAAAGGCAGGGCGCGTTCGTAGCTGCCGCTCAGGAAGTACTGATTGGCCAACATCTCCGACATAGTTTCGGTCTCCGGTCGGTTGAGGGTATCTCCGCAGAGGAAGCAAGCGGAATGCCAGAGGAGAAGCGGAGGGAAGGCAGCCGGGGAAGGGGGACGGGGTGAAATAAATTGTTTCAGGATGGAGCTAATTTTTTTCTTTAAGTATTTGATATTTATGAAGAAAAATGTTTCGTCGGTATATTTGAAACAAGATGCTTCAGATGAAACATCGCCTGAAACAATCTCCATCTGCCGGCAGGAGGGGATGGAGAGAGTACGGCGAATCGCATGGAATGGGGTTTACCAGATGCAACTCGTTGCTGCAGATATCGTTGACAGGTCATTTTATCCTTGACAGCGGGGTTTCTACTTACTATTAGTCTAGATAGGAGGAAAACTGTTTTTTTATAACCAGGCTCACGGAATGAGCCCTCTTTTGCCCCAGGAGGTGCGGCATGGCTGTCCGCATATCTTCCAATACAACCTCTCAGATTACGGCCGCAAGGCCGGATGCTGGTGCCGCTGTTGCACGCACTCGCTCCACTCGCGTTCAGCAGAGCGGAGGGGATCAAACGCGCGTCAGGCGTTCTCAGGGTCGCATGGACTCGACGCGGCTGGCGGTGGCTCGGGCGCAGGCCAAGGAGGTCGAGGGACAGATTCGCGAGAAGGTGCTGAATCGGGTGGATGTGCTGGTGCAGGGAATGGAAGCACTGGCGCAGCGGATCTCATCCGACAAAGTGAGTTCCAGTCAGCGCTCGGTGCTGGTATCGCAATTCAACGATCTGGAGCGCCAGGTCAATCGGCTGGACGGGATCGTGGGAAGTGAAGGCCGCGAGACTCAGGGACAGGAGACGCTCGGGGCACCGGCGACCCGCGGAGTGGTGGAACAGGAAGGTCCGGAAGGACAGACCGAGCCATCCGTGGAGGCGGTGCGCTCCATGCGCCAGCAGGTGAACAACGAGCGCCAGGACGTGGCGGCTTCCCGCCAGGAGATGCAGCAGACGATCGAGCGGGAACTGCAGGATCTGTCGACGGTGGCCGAAATGCAGAAGAACGATACGGTGCAGGCCGCGCTGAACGGGATTCAAAACCAGGGGCCAAAGGCGGTGGAGACCGCCGGCAGTGTCAACCTGGTCGATCTGCAGATATAGGCTGAAAGCGCGATAGAATGGAATGAGATCCGGGGGATGCCCCGGATCTTTTTTTGTTCGGAAGCGAACAGTTGCGGCTTGCTGGCGCTAGCGGCTTTCTTATATTCGTCTTCGCATCCCGGCGATGCGGCAGGAACAATAAATATAATCTGGAGATCTATAGAAGGAGTGGAAGATGGCTGAGGAGAAGCACTACAAGGTGATTATCATAGGTTCGGGTCCGGCCGGGCTCACGGCGGCGCTGTACGCGGCCCGCGCAGATCTGGAGCCGCTGGTTCTGGAGGGGATGCAGCCGGGTGGACAGCTGACGATTACCACGGATGTGGAGAATTTTCCGGGCTTTCCCGAGGGGATCATGGGGCCGGAACTGATGGACAAGATGCGGACCCAGGCGACCCGCTTCGGCGCGGAGTGCGTCTTCAAGATGGTGACGAAGGTGGATTTTTCGCAGCGGCCTTTCAAGGTGAAGACCGACGACGCCACCTGCACGGCGGATGCGGTGATCATCGCCACCGGCGCTTCGGCGCGGCTGCTGGGGATCGAATCGGAGACGCGGCTGATGGGGCACGGGGTGTCGGCCTGTGCCACCTGCGACGGTTTTTTCTTTCGCGACCGGGAGATCGTGGTGGTCGGCGGTGGGGACTCGGCCATGGAGGAGGCGAATTATCTAACCAAGTTCGCTAGCAAGGTGACCATCGTCCACCGGCGCGAGGGGTTTCGCTCCTCGCAGATCATGCTGCAGCGCGCCCAGGAAAATCCGAAGATCGAGTTTGTGCTCAACGTGGTGATCGACGAGATCCTGGAGAAGGATCAGGTGGTATGCGGGGTGCGGCTGAAGGATACGCAGACCGGGGAGATGCGGGAGTTCGCGTGCGAAGGGGTGTTCATGGCGCTGGGGCACACGCCGAATTCGCAGCTGTTTGCGGATTTTCTGGAAGTAGAGGAAACCGGCTACATCGCCACCAAACCGGACTCGACGGCGACCAATATCGAGGGGGTGTTCGCCTGCGGCGACGTGCAGGATCACGTATACCGGCAGGCGGTGACTGCGGCTGGCTCCGGATGTATGGCGGCGATCGAGACGGAGCGCTTTCTGGCGGAGTAGCGAAAGAAAGAGCGGGGAAAAAAAGGTCGGCGGTTTTATCCGATTCGTCTGCAGTAAATACGAGAAAGGTGAAGGCATGACTCCGAGAGCGCATTGGTACAACACAGGTGCATTCCTTCTATTATTGATATTTCCCCTCTTTGCGGAGGGGAGTGATTTTCGCGTCCCCCCCTACCTCCAGAATCCGTCCACAGACGGCATGACGGTCATCTGGTTTTCCAACGAGGCGACGCCCGGTCAGCTGACCTATCGGAGGGAGGGAGAGGGAGGGGAAACCGTGCGCCATTCCGTCCCGGCTCGTGCTAACGCGCTGGCCTACCCCGCCTGGGAGGTCAGCGGTTTCTTCGGCGGTGAGGCCCCGGCCGCCCCGTTCCGGCATCGGGTGCGCCTGGAAGGGCTGGCCGCGGGTGCGACCTATAGCTATACGGTTGAACAGGGGGAGAGTCGCTTTAATGCTGTGCTTACCACCGCTCCCGTCGCCGATCAACCGATCCGCTTTATCGCGTACGCCGATTCGGAGACGGAGCCGGAGTCGACCGGCAAACACGTCGGCTGGACGGGGGGAGGAGACGACCAGATCTATCCACTCGATCAGACGGATGGATATGCCGGCAATCTGGCGGTGATTCGATCGCGACAGCCGCATTTCATCACTATTTCGGGGGATCTGGTAGAGTCGGGGGGAGAGCAGCGGGATTGGGATGAGTTCTGGCACCACATTGGAGACGTGGACGGGAGTGCCAGTCTGGCCGGCCGGGTGCCCTTTCTGGTAGTGCCGGGGAATCACGAATACTATAGTGGGCCGAGTATAGGGGGGTACGCACAACCCGCATCCGAAGAGGCGATAGGACGCTTTCTCACCTACTTTGAATCTTCTGGAGGCGAGGATGTAAAGCCGGGACAGCAGCAGCGCTATTACCATCTGAACTACGGCCCGCTCGCGCTCATCGGCCTGGATGTGGCGAATGGAAGCCCACATCAATCGGAGGGGGATACCAATTTCTTCTTACTGGGGGAAGAGGATGTCGGGGGAGGTGGGGCACCCGCCTTTGGCCCAGGTTCCACCCAATATGCCTGGCTCGAGGAAAGGCTTGCAGAAGCCCAACAGAGCGCCCGGTTCACCTTTGTATTCTTCCACCACATTCCCTACTCAGTGGGGCCACATGGCTGGCCGGCAGGGGAAGGGGCGGGTTTCGATACCCAGTCGGGGGTGGCGGTCCGGGCGCTGACGCCGCTGTTTATGCGTTACGGTGTGGACGCGGTCATCGCCGGGCACGACGAGATCTGGGAGCGGTCGGAGATCGAGGGAGTGGAGATTGGCCCTGGTGGCGGGCAGACGCCACACTCCATCCACTTTCTCGATGTGGGGATCGGCGGTGACGGCCTGCGTCCTCCCCAGGAAGGCCTGGAGAATCCGCATCAGAAATTTCTCGCTCACAGCGATGCACCCGAGATCTGGCGAGACGGCGTTCTGGTCGACGGCGGCAAGCATTACGGCCACCTGGAAGTGGACGTCTTGCCCGGTGAAAAGGGGAGCTGGCAGGCGGTTCTCAAGCCGGTCTATATTTTCCCTATGCTGGCGGCAGATGGAACCTATCTGGGCAGCGAACGACGGGTTTACGATGATATCGTCACCCTGAATCGGGAGGCACCTACCGCGATTAACTCTCCTGAAGATGCACGCCCGGCGATTTTTGGCTTGGAACCCCCCTATCCGAATCCCTTCAACAGCACCGTCTTATTGCGCTACAGTTTAGGGATGGATTCTCTGGTGAAGGTGGAAATCTACGATCTCAAGGGGCAGCTCGTGCGGTCGCTGGGGGAGGGAAGACGCACAGCTGGCTATCACAGTGTGGAGTGGGATGCTCGCAACGGGAAGGGAGATCCGGTTTCCAGCGGCATCTATCTGGTGGAGTTCGAGGCGGGTGCTCATCGGGACACCGCAAAAGTGACACTAACCAGATAGGGTAGCAGGTTGATGGGGCCTTCCCGGTGCAGTAAATTTCTCGTCTGACTCTGCAGAGCATCCGAACATCAAAGTTTCCCCCTTCTGTCGATAAGAGGAGACCCATGTTTTCAACTCCGGACTATGTCGTCATTTTCATGTACGGACTGATGATGATCTGGCTGGGGCGGCTCGCCCAGAAGAAGGCCAACAGCGTCGATCAGTATTTTGCCGCCGGTCACCAATTGCCCTGGTGGATGGCGGCGATATCGCACCACGTCTCGGGATACAGTGCCGTGGTTTTCGTCGGTTTCGCCGGTCGGGCGGTGACCGCCGGGCTGAGCATGTGGACGCTGTTCTCGCTTCCCTGTTTCATCGCCCTGATGATCGGCTGCGTGGCGTGGGCGCCGCGCTGGGCGCGCCTGAAGGTGCTGACTCCGGTCGAGTACCTGGAAGCCCGGTACAGCAATGCGGTGCGGGCGTTGGTGGCGATTTCGGGGATCGGCGTGAAATTCATCGACCTGGGGATCAAGCTCTACGCCATCGCCATCGTGGTCCAGGTCTGCACCGGCTGGGAGCTGATACCGATCATCGTGGGAGCGGGCGTCATTACCATCCTCTATGTGCTGATCGGTGGTCTGTGGGCGACGGTGCTCACCGATCTGGTGCAGTTCGTGGTGCAGTTGGTGCTGAGTCTGTTCGTGGTGACGATCGTCCTGTCGCGCGTCGGGGGATGGACGGGGCTGTGGGAGCAGTTGCCCGCGGAGCGCTACTCGCTGTTCAATCCGGAGGCGGGGATCAGTATCGATTTTTGGCTCGTCTACCTGCTGATCATCATCATGAGCTACAACGGTGCCACCTGGGGGCTGGCCCAGCGCTTTATCGCGGTGGGAAACTCCGCGGATACCCGAAAGACGGCATTGCTCTCGGGGTTTCTGTATCTGCTCTATCCGATAGCCATTTTTCTGCCCGCCTGGGCGGCTCCGCTGATGTTGCCGGAGTTGTTCGATCCGGCCACGCTGCTGCCGCTGGCCGGTTTCGATCCGCAACACACCTATGTGCTGGTGGCCAGAGAGGTGCTGAGCGGGCTGGGACCGGGACTGATCGGTCTGCTGGTCTGCTCGATGTTTGCCGCCACCATGTCGATGATCGACAGCGATATCAACGCCCTGGCTGCGGTTTTTACCAAAGATCTGTACCAGCGTAACTTCGGGAAGGGGGCAGATGATAGTAAGCTGGCCCGGGTTGGAATGCTGGCCACGGTGGTATTCGGAGGGGCGGTCCTGGCCACCGCCATTGGCGTGACCCTGAGTGAAGGGGCGGAGAAGGTGTTCTCGCTGACGGTGAATCTGTTCGGGGCGATCCTACCACCGGTGGCCATTCCGCTGATGTTCGGCATGCTCTGGAAGCGGACCACGGCCCGGGGGGCCATCGGGGCTCTCGTTGGGGGGATTCTGACTTTCGCCGTTCTGAAGTATTTTTACCCGGATAGCTTCGTCATCTACACCGGCGGGGAGATGGTGGTCGCCTTTCTGATCTACTTTGGAGAGGGGTTCCTGACGAAGAGGAGCCCGGAGAAGGAGCAGGAGGTGGAGGAGTTGATGGAGCGGTTGGCTTCCGGGTGAATTTTGGATAGGGTCCGGTGCCGATCCGCTCAAAGGAGCGATTTGGGTGTTGCAGTAATAAACAAAAAGGCGGTCCCGAAGAACCGGGACCGCCTTTCTGTTTATCGTGACTCCGCCGCCAGTCAGTAGGCGACCCCCACGAGCTGCTGGATGCGGTCTTTCTCCTCGCCGTCGCTGGCGACGCCAATGCGGGCCAGATACAGACCGGGGGGGACCAGGTCACCGTTTTCGTCGCTGCCGTCCCAGGAGATGCGATAGAGGCCGTTGGCCAGGGGGCGGGTTTCGCTGAGCAGGCGCACTCGGCGCCCTCCCAGGTCGAAGAGGGACACTTGTACCGGCCGTTCGGTGTTGACCTTGAGGATGGCGAACTCGAAGGTGATCTGGTCGTTCACCTGATCGCCATTTGGGGTCAGCATTCCGGGATTGCCGATTATCTTCACGGTGCGCTGGCCCAGCGGGGTCAGCACGGTCAGGCCCTCACCTGTTCCCAAGGCATCGCTCACCACATCTCCCGGATCGACCATCTGCCAGTTATCGGGCTGTTCGGAGTTGCCGACCGCCACCTGAAAGGTCGAGCCACTCTGAAAGATCCTGGAGGTGAAGGAGACGCGCACCACGTCCGTCCGTCCCCGGCGCATGAGCTGGGGCAACTCGAGATGGAGCGTATCGGTAGCCTCGCCGGTTGTCTCCAGCAGCTGCCCCTCTCCGTTTTCGTACTTGCCCGGCTCGGTCCTGGTGAAACGATCGGCCGTTCCGGTTTCGAGCTCATCTTCCGTGCCCAGAAAAATCTCTTTCAGGCTCACCGCGCTCCTGGAGGGGGCGATGATGCGAATCCGGTCGAAGCCCGGGTTCTGGACAATGAAGGATGGATCCAGGTAGAGCTCGAAGTCGATCGGTTCGCCGATCGCCACTTCTCGCTTGGGCTCGATCTCGCCCAGAATGCTTTCGGCGAGGGGAGGAGTGAAGTGCACGTGGATGGACTTGAGGCTGGCGACGGCATCGGGATCCTGGCTGAGCAGGCGGGCCTGGATCATCATATAACGCCGGGGGCTGGGGGAGCGGATGATTTCTCCCTGCTCGGAATAGGCCTGACTCCAACTGCTCCACCCATTGCCTGGTTTGACCTCGACGGTTACGTCGCCCTGGAAGAAAGTCGGCAGCTTGTTGTATTCCTCTTCGTTGGCCACCTTGCTGCCATCCTTCTTGAAAAAATGCTTGATTTCGCGCAGATCGTCTCCCGTCCGGGTGCTGATTTCCACCGCCGTGCCCGGGGGGGTATCCGCTTCCCAGGTAATGGTCGTCAGGTTTTTGGCGGCACCCAGATCGATCAGATCAGAGGTCATTTCGAGAAGGGGCAGGTAGCCGTTGGCGAAGACCTGGAGTTCGGCTACATGGCTCGATATTCGGTGGCCTAGATGGGCCTTGGTGCGCCGGGCGATGTCCAGGTTGCGGAATTCCAGAAAGCGCATGGAGCGGGATTCGAAGCGGTCTTCGAACTGCCGCGTGCCCTGATTCAACTGCCGGTCCTGGCTGCTCAGTTCCTCCCAGATGAAGCTGCCGTCTGGAGCCCGGGAGCCGTCCGAGCCGCGGAGCAGATAGCCGTATAGAGATCTGCCGCCGATGCGGGTGATGAAGCGCACGGCGTCGAGCCGGAAGTGCGCCCCCAGATCGACGTTGAGGAGTCCCCATTCGGCGGTTTCGCCGACGATATCGTAGACGACGCCGGACCACTCGGTGCGGATATTGCCGTCGAACGCCAACTCGGGAGAAGAATTGGGATTGACGTCGTGGAGACTGCCGCCTCGTTCGATGAGCCCCATGGAGATATTCCGTCCCACCGTCCAGACTTCCAAGTCGGCGAGGCGGGGGCGTTCGCGGCGGTAGTGGCGGATCTCTCCCCGCTGCTCCGCCGGTAGCGCCGCATGTTCTTCGGGCGTTACCAGCCGCTCTTCACCAGCGATCTCCCAGATGTACTCCACGGCACCTCGGTCGGCCACTGCGAGTGCCTGATAATCGAGTTCGGAGATCTGTTCGGCCCGGTTGAGGCGGGAGGCGGTCACGGCGATGCGCACGTACTGCACCGCGCGTCCGGTCCATTCTTCGGCATAGCTGTCGAGGGGTTCCAGGTCGAACTCGAACTCCCGCTGCTCCCGGTTGGGCTGGGTGGTGCCGCCGACCAGGACGTAGTCGAGCGCGCCGCTGCGATCGGAGGTTCCAAACGGATTCTGGCCGGCGGCGGCGTGCAGCCTGAACTGCAGGAAGGGATCTCCGTCGTCGGCGAAATGCAGAACGATTCTGGTTGCCGATACCAGGCGACCGAGGTCGATCTCGAGCACCCAATTCTGACTCGGGTCGTCGAAACTCGGTTCCCAGAACGTGAGTGGATCTCCGTCCAGAATCAGCGGGGCCTGCGATGGACGGGAACCGACTTTTTTGACGCCCCCGCGAGCCATGAGCTTGTTGTCTTCAGCGGTGAACGAATTGTCGTACTGGTCGCGCAAGTTGCCGGCGATTTCGTAGGTAAAGTCGGCTACGTTGCGCGCTGCATTCTGGGGGGATTCGACGAATTTCGACTGTATCGAACCGGCGTTCGAGATGTCCACCATGTCGCCGGGGAAAGACCAGGTTTGCCAGTGCGAACGGGTCTGGATTTCCACGCGATCGGTGCGCAGGCGGTAACCGGTCGATTGTCCCCAGGCGGTCTCGACAGCGGTCGGCAACAGCAGGCAGAGGATCGATCCCAGCGTCAGGGTGCGTTTCATGAGGTTCGTCTCGGCGGTGTGTGCGGCCGTTTTTTTCATTGGTCGTTCTCGGTGGAGAGTCGATCTGTCAGGCGCTGCAGGAGGGTGTCCGGCAGAGCCGTCACCAGCGCCTGGTCGGATATGGAGATGCGATCGTCGTATTTTTCCAGCAGAGCGTCTATCCATTCTTCAAAGAGACGCTCTTTCTTCTGGGCGCGCACCAGGGCGCGGGCTCTGGCCTCGACCTCGAGGAACGGCTTCAGCTTGCCCTCCTGGCGATCGAGTAGCTTGAAGAGGCAATAGCCGTCTTTTACGCGCAGCGGGCCGACGATCTCATCCCGTTCGGCTCGACGCACCGCCTCGTAGAGCAGCGGCTGCGTTATGCGCTCGTAGGCGCCCATGTGCGTCATGCCGGCCTCTTCTCGCATACCGGGACGCACGGTGAACTGCTGGGCGAGGGAGGAGATTGTCTCGCCCCGTTCGAGGGCGCTGCGGTGAGCGGTCGCCTCTGCCTCGGTTTCGACCAGCAGTTCGACGAAGATGTACTGGGTTTCCTCGCGGAAGATCTCTTCGTGGTCGTCGTAGAAATCCTCGGCTTCCTCGCGGCTGACTTCGGCATTGGAGATCACTTCCTGCTGGCGCAGTTGGGTGATCATCAGCTCTTCGCGGATTTCCGCCAACCAGCGCTGCTCTTCGGGACGCTCGGTAATCCCGCCGCGCCGCGCCGCTTCGAACAGCATCATTTTGCCCAGGACCAGAGCGCCGGATGCCTCCAGGATTTCCCCGGTATCCTTAGTCCCCCAGCCGGACAGGGCGCGCATGTCTTTCCAGAGCAGGTCGAGATAGTCACCCAGGGTCACCTGCCCTCCCTTGTAGGTGAACAGCGGCTGCACGCTCTCCTGAGGGGACAGATGTTGGCGTCGCACCCGGGTGTGGAGAGAGGCCTTGTCCTGCAGGAGTGCCACGCCTTCGGGCACCAGGCGGAACTCCAATTTGCGCTCCAGTCTGCGGATTTCCCGCTCCTCCGCATCCGCGAGGCCCCGTTCGTAGAGCAGGTCGCGGATCTGCTGGCGTTTTTCGTCGAGGGCAACCGGCCGGTCGTGGAGGAAGCGGACGATCTGGTAGTTCTCGCCCATAGGCAGTACGGGGGATATATCCCCGATCGGCAGGGAGCGAAAGATCTCTGCCGGGATCCGCAGGCTGTAAGCCTGTTCGATATCGATATAGCCCAGCAAGCCGCCCCGGTCGGCGGAACGCTGGTCGATGGTGTGTGCGGCGGCCAGTTCGGCGAAATCCCCGCCCGCCTCAAGCTGTGCTTTTATCTTTTGCGCAAGCGACTCGTCGGCGACCAGGATGCCGGCAAACTGGCGCTGGCGGTCGAGGCCGCTCTGCTCGAAATAGGTGCGAATATCTTCTTCGGAGATCCGCACCTCGGAAGCCAGAGCCTGCTGGCGGTAGATAGTGACGATGTGCTGACGCCAGCGCTCCATGAGTTTCGTCCGCAGCTCCGGCAACTGGTCGAGCTGGCGCTCTCTGGCTTCGATAGAGAGCAGGTGTCTGGCCAGCAGGCTGCGCAGATATTTGGTGCGCGCCGCTTCGTCTTCCCGTTCGTTGGCAAGCAGACCCGGCGGCAGACCGATGACGAAGGAGCGCAGCTGATCGATGGTTACGGTCGCAGAATCGATTTTTGCTACGATATCGGCCGGAAGCGCACGGGGTTCTTCTCGTTCCCGAGCACAGCCGATCACCAGGAAGAGTGTCAGGAGAAATAAGTGTCTACTGTTCAGCGCCGCTCTGGTCATAAAGTCGCTGGATCGTTTTACAAGGTATGTTTGCCAATATTCGAGTTGTGGAAAGATAGAGATCTGGTTATACAGTGCTCAATAAACCAGGGCAATTTGCTTTAGTTGTTCCTCCACACCGCCGTCTGCTTCCACTGCTATGCGGAGGATATACAGCCCCGGAGCGGCCATTTTTCCGTCGTCGTCTCTGCCGTCCCAGACGAGCTGGTAGAGGGCGCTGGCACCGGCTTCGGGGCTCAAGCTGCGCACTCGCTGTCCGGCCAGATTGTAGATTTCAGCTTCGATGGGAGTCGCATCCGTCAGACGCAGCAGAGAGTAGGATATCTGCATCCGGTCGTTGATGCCGTCGCTGTTGGGAGAAAACGGATTGGGAGCAGTTTCCACGGGGCTGAGGAGGTTCCCCTGAAATGCGGTGCGCACTATCAGGGCGTCACTCGGGATTTCGGCCACGGCATCGCCCGGCGTCACTTCCTGGGGCACTTCGCCTAGATCGACATCTACTACCGAGCCGCTGAACGATGTGCCGTAGACAAAGACGCGCGCATCGAAATCGACTTCGAGGAGGGTCTGATCGCGATTGATGCGGGGGAACGTGACGGAAAAGCGATGGGGATCGGCGGGGTCGAATTCCAGAGAAAAATCGACCTCTTCCCGATCGATGCGCACGGCGTGGACCTCTTCCAAGCGGGCCGGGGTGCGCACTTCCAGTGAATTAAAGCCATTTTGTCCCGGATCCAGGCGCGTCCTCACCAAATAGGTGAAGCTAACCGGTTCGGCCGGTTTTACAGAGTTCGGGTAGATCTCGCCGATCGCCGCATTGATCACGGGCGACTGCGAATATTCGAAGAACAGAGAATCGAGCTGTCCGCCCTGGAAGCCGCTGGAGAAGAAGTCGGCGCGCAGCTGCAGATAGCGGCGAGGGGAGGGGGAAAGGATGCGCGTGCCCTCCTGCCCATCTGCGTATTCGTAGGTCTGCCAGACGCTCCAGTTCTCCAGATCCTGGGTGATCTTCCCCTGTAGATTCAGGGGCATGCCCTCGTATTGGGCGCGGGTCATCGGCCGGCCGTTTGTCCCGAAGGGGATTTCTTCGTCGCCGACGCCTGTTTTGCGCCAGTAGATCTCGGGTTGATCGTCGTCGCCGCTGCGGGTCTGGATCAGTATCTTGGCGTCCGGATCGAGGTCTCCACGCCACCAGATGCGTCCCAGACTGGAAGCCTGTTGCATGTCGATCGGGTTTGAGAGGAAGGTCGCGCGTGGGGCGAATCCCCTGCCGTAGACCTCGAACTCGGCCACCTCCCAGGTATCTCCCGCCGGCACAGGGTAGAGATAGAGGTGGCGGACGAGACGGGGTTCGATATTCAGCTCGACGACTGCGTTGAGGTTGTCCGTTTCATCGCGCACCAGGCTCCAGATGAGATTCCCCTTATCGTTCCTGCTCTCTTCGTCGCCGTCGTTGGTGTAGAGTCTATACTGGCGGATCTTGCGCCCGGGAAACTCGCTGCGGGTGCTGAAGCGGATGCGCTCGACCGGAAACGGGGCCCCGAGATCGAAAAACATGGGAAAAGTATAGAAGGGGACACCGCTGCTGGTGGCGAAAAAATTGATGCGAGGGGGATGCACGAAGGCGGTGGTCGGGTCCCCATCTACTATCAGAACGCCGTCGACTTTCCAGTTGATCGGCAGGGTATACTGGCCCACCAGGCTGGTCATGCCGCCATTTCGCTCCTGCATGGAGGGGATCAGGTTGGTGCTGATTTCGGTTTCGAGGGGCTGTATGCCGTCCGGCACCGTCTCCGTATCGATGAATTTCAGGGCGCCGACGGCGCTCCATGAAACCCCATCCACCCCTCCCAGCTGGTAGATTTGACGCGCCTCGCCGCGAACCGCCAGCGCCGCTATCAATACCAGGAAAAATACCCGAACCGGTTTCACCGAAACCTCCTTTGCCTGAGAAGCCTATTTTTAGGATGGCTTCTACGAACAGGCGGGGTCCACAGTCGCCCGCGAACCCCGCCCGCTGCTCTACTCATGCGCGGTTAAGACTCCTCACGCGGGAAATCATCGGAACTCTGGATTCCAGTGTGAGGTGCTGTAAACCGGCGCTTTTTTTACTTGAAGCTGGCCTTGACATGGCCCCAGGTGCTGGCCTCGACCGCTGTCGGCAGACCGGTCTCGACCGGCGCCAGCAGGTAGTCGCCAAATTTGTCGGCGTCTGCGGAGGCTCCTTCTCCGCCAAAACCGGACCAGTACGCATCGTCATAGGAACCGGGATCTGCATCCTTGTCACCCCAGTTGACCTCGATACCGACGATCTCGCCTTCCTGGAACTGGTGCATGATGCTGGCATCCGGGCCGTCGGGATGGATGTCGTCGAAAGGCACGATGGAGAACTCGCCGAACATCTCGGCCGGCTCGAAGGTGTCGGGAGCGCCGCGCAGATACTGGCCGCCCCACTCCAGGTAGGGAGATTCTCCGGCCCAGGCTTTGGTGCCGGTGATGATGCGGGTGTAATATCCCGAAGAGCTGAAGGTCGGGGCAGCCAGGTCGTAGCGCTGCGCCTGGGCGCTCGCCCAGCGGGCTTCGAATTCGTCGCCCTGGTCGAAGCCGCGGAATTTGCCGCCGGTGTGATCCCAGTCGGTGGTCGTCGACCACTTTTCGGTGTTGTTGATCGCATCGTCGGCGATCCAGGCTCCGAAATACGCCTTGTTCTCCGTGATATTATAGGCCCAGACGAGCCAGGCGTTGAAGTCGCTCAGATCCATGGGCGCGCCAAACTGGTTGAACATGGTTTCGCCCTTGATCTTGTAGACATCGGAGACGATGTCCCAATCCGACATGTCGCCGTCCAGTTCGGGGACCAGGTTGTCCGGGAACTGGAACATGAATGCCATCTCGCCCTGGTGGCCAAAAGCGCTGCCGACGGCCACCAGAGTGATGAGCAGAACGGCTAAGATCGTTCTTTTCATTACTGCAATCTCCTTGATGAGGATGAATGGATCGATGTTAATGGGGCGCTACGATGAATCTCTACCTCCTTTTATGAAAGATGTTAGAGGATTAATTAATCCACTGAATTCATTTTTTGCGTTTTACTGTCCCAATCCTGCGTAAGCGGTCATGAAGATCGTGCTGGTGGTTCTGTCGGGAAGGTTTTCGAAGTTCTCTTTCTGCAGACGGAAGCCGGTTTGCAGATGCAGCTTGTAACCCAGGTAATCGGATGCGTTGCTGAACTGAATGGCGAATATGCGACTGTTCGAATCGGGAGCGAGTTCGCGACTCAACGGCACGCCGTCTTTGTCATCGCGGAACTGCTCAAAGTGGGAGAGTTCCAGCCCTAGTTCGATGAGGGTGTAGCGGAGCAGCGGGAAGCGGCTGATGAGGAAGAAGGTCTCGGTCAACTCGCGTTGCGCCGGATCCCGTTTGCGGGAGGGGCGTGCGCGCACGAACTCGCTCTTGACCCGGGGTTCGATCTCGAAACGGCCGAGTTGGAAGGTGTAGTCGGCTTTGTTGATGAGGCCCAGGAAGCTGGAAACGGAGCGCAGATCGGTCTGCTTCTGGCGCTGATCGTAGAACTCGAATTTGAGCTTGTTGACGACGTTCAGATTGTCGATGCGACGGAAGTCGAGCTGCGCGTAGGAGGTGTTGATCCAGGTGTCGGGCGCCGACAGAGGGTCGAATATGCGCTGCTGGGTGCCTCGAGAATTGGCCGGCTGGATCCACTGGAAGAGATTGTTGGCGATATCGTCTTCCACCAGGCGGAGATTTTCGTAGAAGCGCATCCGGCCGAGGTTGGCGAAGTCTTTTTCGTAGGTGAGGAGCAGGTAGGTGCTTTTATTCTGGCCATCTCCGGAGATCAGCTTTTCGTCGAGCCGGCCCAGGATCAGTTTGGCCTCAGGGGTGATAAAAACGCCGCCGTAGAGGTTGTAGCCGCGGTGGTCGCGGCCATAGGGGTAGTCGGGCTCTTCGTCGTTTTCGAAGCGATCGATCCAGCCGTTGTTGTTCATGTCGACGCCGAAGAGGAACTCGGGCCGGTCGGCGTGGTAGCGCAGAAAGGGCTCCTCGTAGTCGGGGACGAAATTCTGCCGGTCTTCTGTGTCGTTCTGGTTGAAGTCGGAGATGAAGTCGTTGTTTTCGTCATAACCGGGAAAAACGGCGTTGTCGACCAGCGGTTGTCCGAAGCGGTTCCAGTCGGGGCGCCGATCCTGATCGTCATTGTCCTCGACGAATTCGTATACGTAGGAGATGTCGTTTTCGTAGTCGATTTCATCCTGCTGCAGCGTGCCGGCCAGGAAGGTGCGGGTGGAGTAGGCGTCGTCCATGCTGTAGCCTTCGGCGAAGGCGAACCATGGAAAGGTCACGCGCGACAGGTTGAACATCCAGGCATTCGCCTCTTTGATCGCGGTTTCGTGATCGGTCAGGTTGGTGTTGGGGTACTGTCGGTACTGCCTGTTGAAGTCGTACTCGCCGTAGAAGTCGAAACCCCAGACTTTCTGGGCCTCCAGGGTGAAGCCAAAAATCACGTTGGCGGTGGGCAGGCCGTAGGCGAATTTCAACAGGCGCTGGTTGGAGTTGTCGCGGATATTGCCTTCGGCCCTTTCGACCAGGAGGAAGACCGGCTGCGTGTCTTTGTTGGTCTGGCGGTCGGAGGTGATTTCGACCCTGTAGTCGTTGGAGATCACCAGCTCGAAGGAGACTTCGTCGATGACCGAGGGATCGGGACCGAGATAGCCGGGGTCGGTGAAGTCGTAGGTCAGGGTTATGCGCTCATCCCCGTCGGCGGCGCGAAAGCCGACTCGCTGGAAACCGCCCTCGCGGATCGGTTCGAAGCCGACAGAGCTTCCCTTCACGACATTGCCGTCGATATCCTTTATGATGATCTCGTCGTCGAAGAGAGCCGCGCCTCCGACGCCGTCCTGAGGGGAATCATCCGACAGGCGGATGACGATAGTGGAGATGGGCAGGGCGTTCTGGTCGGTGGTCAGGGAGCCGCCCGAGAAGGGGTTGCCGGAGAAGTCCTCCAGCAGCGTTTGCGTCTGGAAGGCGGTCACGTAGGTCGCTCCGACCTGGATGAAGTCGCCCACGTAAGCGACGCCTCTTCCCGCCAGCAGATTGGTGACGCTGGTCTTTTGATCGGGGATATCGAGGCCGGTGGCGATGCCCGGTCGGCTGGGCCGCGCCAGCAGCATAGTGCCGAGATACTTATCGGCGGCAAAATCCCACTGGATGCCGTTGAAACCGGGTTTTGAAAAGGTCATCGGCGTCAGGGTGGTGCGGATTTCGTCGCCGATGGTGAGGCTGTAGTGATACTGCCCCTTGCTGTCGGAGGCGATGATCACCTTGTTGAACCAGGTGTTGTAGCGGTTGGTTTTGAGAATGCTGCTGCCAAACTGCTGCGGGCGGTCCTGCTGCCAGTCGTAGACCAGCCAGCCGCGGGTTACGAAGTTGCCGTAAATGTCGTAAAAGTAGTCCCCCTCTTGCACGGTGCTCACGTAGCGCTGGAAGCGATTGCGGGCGTAGTTGGTGTACTGCCACTGGTTCCAGCGATATTCGTTGAAGAGCTCCTGGGGAACGTACCACTTGCGCACCGCCGGATCGAGGGCGTCGAACAGCACGCCGGGACCCTGCGGGGAGAAGTCGACCTTGCCGCCTCGCTTCACCGCACCCATTCGGGTGCCGGTGTCCTGGGCATAGGAAAGCTGCGTCCAGCCGACCAGCCAGAGCGCTATGAGAATCGATATCAGACGTCCAGTATTCAAGTATATCCTCCCTACTTGAAAATCTTCAATAGACCAGGGTCACGCTGCCGACTCGGTGTTCGGTGCTGCTGTCCGAGCGGATTTCGACCTGCACGAGGTAGATGCCCGGAGGCAGGAGTCCGCCGGCATCGTCACGGCCGTCCCAGCGCAGCGGGATGCGGCCGTTTTGCACGCTGGCGGCGCTGAGTTTTCGCACCACTCTTCCGCTCAGGTCGTAGATGTCGACTACGGCCGGCGACGGCTCGAGCAGGTGCAGCACTGTGTAGCTGATTTCGGTATCATCGTTGATACCGTCTTCATTCGGGGTGAAAACCGCCGGATGAATATCCAGAGGGCCGGTCACCTTGGAACCGACCGAGACGCGCACCAGGAGTTCATCGGTGTTGAGCTCGGGCGTGGCATCACCCCCTTCGCTCTGCAGGGGAATGAGCGTTTCCGCATCGGCGAACGCCCGTCCCTGAAAGCGGGTGCCGTAGCGGAATACGGCCGCGTCGAAGGTGATCTTCAACCGGGAACCGTCGACGTTCATCCGGGGAATTCCCAGGGTAAAATGGTCGTCTTCCACCGCCTCTATCGAGAATGCGCCGATCTGGTCTCCCACCTGTCCGTCGGCGAATTCGGCGCGGTCGACCCGAGCCCCTTCCGCGTCGAAGATTTCGACTGAATGGATAGCGGCCACGCGGGCGGGAGTCTCTACCTCGAAGCGCTCGAAGCCCGGTCGGTTGGTGTTGTTGTCGATGCGGGCGACGTAGGTGAAGGTAGTCTGCTCCCCGACTTTGGTCAGGGGAGGAGCGATTTCGGCGACGATCCGATCAACCGGCGGGCGATCGAACTGGAAGCCGAGATCGGCAACGGCGCGGCTGGCGTCCAGGTCGCTATTGGCAAAGTCGATGCTGAACTGGAAGTAGCGGCGCGGCGCAGGCAGGTTCAGGTCGTCGCCATTGCCGATGAGCTGCCACTGGCTCCAGTTGGCGGCGTCGCCCCTGATCGGCCCGCGCTCATTTTCGAGCAGGTCGTTTTCGTAGACCGCCCGGGTCAGCAGGTCGCCGTTGCGGTCGGTGGTGACGAATTCGGTCCGGCCTTCTACCGACACGGCCCGGTAGTAGATATCGGGTGTGTCGTCCAGACCGCTGCGCACTCTGACCTCGAGCTTTGATGCCTCTGCATTTCCGGTTATCAACTCGGTCCAGTCGATCTCTCCCCAGACGACCTCTTCGCCCAGGTCCAATACATTCGACACGTAGCTGGCGGTGGGCACGAATCCCCGGCCGTAGATTTCGATCTCATCGATCTCGAATCCCAGGGTGGAAATCGATTTGAGTTCGAGGTAGCGGACGAATTGGGGATCGATTTCGACGTCGACCCGAGCCTGGCGGTTGTCCGGTTCGCGCAGCACGGGGGAGGTGAAGATCGGCTGGCCGCTGGCAAAGAGATTCTGCGGCTGGCCATCGTTGAGGAAGAGCTCGTAGCCGCGCAGAAAATCGCCTACAAAGGAGAATTGCTCGGTCATCCGGGGATAGAACAGGATGCGGTTCATTCCAAAGCGGGCGCCGAGGTCGATGCGGATGATGATGCCGTTGTTGCGCACGATGCGGCCGGCGACGAACTTGCGGTCGAAGGCGACCTTGTGGTCGCCGTTGAGCGTGCCTTCCAACTGCTCCGGATCCTTGTCACTGCTGGAGAGAGTGGGCACGTCTATGCCGCCGCCGCGTGCGAGCACGTCGCGCGAGATGTTGAAGGTCGGCGTGAGCCGGAGGGGCATGATCCAGTGCTGCAGGGAATCGTACTGCTCGGGAAAGATGCGCGTGCCGTCGGCATCCCGGACGTCTTCGAGTCTGTCGACGAAGGCGACGACCCCACCGGGAGTGGTGCCGAACGCATTCCAGGCTCTTTCCTCTCCTCCTATGGTATAGATCTCCACGGCCCACACGGGTAGTTTGAGGAGAAATACCAGTGCCGCGAACGACAGTATCCGTACGATGGTTCGATACCGGCTCATCGATTCCTTGCGGGGTAGGAGGCATTTATGGAGGGAATAACCGTCCCAAACCTCCATAATAATATGTTACAGAAGTAATTATAGTCAAGTAAATACATCGGTAAAGAATAGAAGAAAATGTTGTCTAAATATCTATAAAATAAATATATACCGTCCTCTATCTATGCTTTTCGCGTTTGCTTTTTCCTGCCAAAGGATGGTTACAGAGATTGCTAAGAGATATTGTCGCAAAGCTAATTCGCAACAACTCGCAACAATTCTCTGTAATCGTCTTACCGGAGGGTGCGATTCCCTACTCGGCCAACCCGGCGTAGACCTTGCGGGCGCGGTGAAAGAGATCTTTTACCTCTCGACGCTGTTCGTCGTTGTTGTAGCGGCCCCAGGTATCGATCCACTTGAGGGATTCGTCGATGGAAGAGAGGAAGTAGCGGGCGGCGTCCGGGCGGGCCAGCGGAGGGGCACCGCAGCGGAAGTAGACCGGGCTGGTGTGGGCGTAGATAGAGTGTCCGAAGCTGTCGCGGGCGTCCCCCCACAGGCGGGCGGCGATCCAGCCGTCGCGCTCGATGTGGAGCGGGTGGCGGATTTCTCCTTCGCGCCTGCCCTCGGGCCACTCCCAATCCTGGATTGGCTGGCCGTCGACGATCAGTTCGAGGCGTTCGACCGGGTAGTGGGAATGGAAAGTCACCTCCGCCTCCAGTTCGCCTCCTCCTGTGAGTTCGACGGTGCTTCCCAGCGGCTGGTCGTTCAGTTTGAGATCGAGAGCCGGGCCGTTGGTGATGAAGGTGCGGCCGGCCTTCATGCCGTCGATCCAGCTGGCGTAGGAAAACTCGGCGCTGGTGTTGATGTAGACCCGGTTGTTGGAGCAGACGAACCAGTCGGTGCCGGTGGAGGCGGGCAGGTCGATGCCGCAGTTGAGGAGGTGATACCAGATCTCGTACTCCGGGTCGGCCCAGAACGGGTCGAAGAGGTTGAAGGCGTCGAGCTTGCCCAGGGCGGCGGCCACGGGCGCCTCCATCCCCTTGCCGTTGTGGCACCAGATGACGATGCCGCCCTGGTCGCGGGTGTCGTCGCAGCAGAAGCAGAGGGGGGGATAGTCCGGGTCGAATTGGCCGGAGAGGGTGTGGCCGCGGCTGACCGGCTGGACGAGGTTGCGGATGTTGAGGAACATGACGTGGCCGTAGC
>Ga0233431_1002643_pt1 | contig 24337 bp, 35 predicted proteins | sample SI_118_April2016_FD_179867 | JGI IMG/M metagenome (GOLD analysis project Ga0233431, IMG submission 179867) | Seawater microbial communities from Saanich Inlet, British Columbia, Canada - SI_118_April2016_200_MG | ecosystem: Environmental > Aquatic > Marine > Inlet | place: Canada: British...
GACATTGGCTTCCCTGGCTCGGAAGTCGCCACCCTTAACTGTGTCATAAAAAAGGCGATAAACGCTATCCCCATCATTTGGATAATTTTTAGCAGCGTTAATACCACCCTGAGCCGCAATACTATGGGCTCTTCTGGGGCTGTCCTGGAAACAGAAATTAAGTACATTGTAACCAAGTTCAGCTAAAGAAGCGGCAGCTGAAGCGCCAGCCAGTCCGGTACCTACCACAATGACGTTAAATTTGCGTTTATTAGCTAGATTAACTAATTTTAGGTCGAACTTATGCTGGTCCCATTTTTTTTCCAGTGACCCTCCAGGTATTTTTGAATCTAAAACTGTCATTTAATTACCTGTGCTAAGATTAATAAAAAGAAAATAAGCTGGAAAAATCGCAAAACCAATGGCAATCACAATCGAGTATAAAGTTCCAAGAGATTTGATTATTGGAGTATACTTCTTATGATTAAGACCCAGCGTTTGAAAGGCACTTTGAAAAGCATGATTTAAATGGAATCCGACACCGATCATCGCTGCAATATAGCCTAGCGCATAGTAGGGTTTGCCAAAACTTATTACAACCAGGTCGTATAAGGTTTGGTTTTCTATTGAACTTGCCATGGCAGGATCATTGGACCAGTTTCCATATTTAAATGTGATAATATGAATCACCAAAAAGATTAATACAACTGATCCGGTATGAAACATATATGAAGACATAAATGTCCTGGAACCAGCTGATACATCCATTGCATATCCCTCAGGACGAGCACTTCGGTTTTCAAGTGTCAATTGCGAAGACGTCAACAGGTGGATGAGAAAAAATATAATCATCACTATCTCGGCAACTTTTATTAATGGATTTGCAGAGAGAATATTGGTATAGGTATTAAAAGCATCTTTACCAACAAAAAGCGAAAAATTTCCTGCCAGGTGAATCAGCAGAAAAGAACACAGAAAAAGCCCCGTCAAGCTCATTAGCAACTTTTTCCCGATTGAAGACTTAAAAAAAGTTAGTAGCCATCCCATTCCATATCCTCCAGATAGGATTCTATATTTTTAGTGGCAAAAACATAAGTTTGATCTTTATGTTTCCCTGTTAAAATTAAAACTGAGGGCTTAGAATTTAAAACTTTTACGAATTTTGCAATAACTATTATTGGAAAAGTTGATGTTCATGGATATTTCTATATATAAGCAGTGAATAAGCACTGCTTGAATATTAGTTTTAGGTCATTGATTTGATCATCGGATTAGTTTTGAAGGAGGGCGGCGTTTTATATTATAATGATCATTTGATGGGAGGTACCAATCACCATCGGTTAAAAGTGAGCAATTTTTTAAAAAAGTAAAGCAAGATACTTTTAGGTCGTATTTTATAGTGTAAAAAATAAAATTGAATTTATTATAAATAATGATTGATTTTTAAAAATGGATAATTTAATTTCCATACTTTGCCTAATTTACCAGGCACAAAAAAAAATATTATTTTGCTTGCAAGATATTTTTTTCGCTGATAGGGTCATAAATTACTTCGCAATAAACGAATGAAATAGTTTCTCTGCTGCAATAATCAGAAATTGTATTATTCCAGAGAAATAAGGCGATAAAGAATTGTTCTAAACATTTTATTACAATATTATATACTACAGAACGAATATGCCAACACTGAACCAACTAGTAAGAAAAGGTCGCAAAAAGATACAGGAAAAAAACAATGTACCTGCATTGCAAGCCTGTCCGCAAAAACGGGGTGTTTGTATGCGTGTTTATACGACAACACCTAAAAAGCCTAACTCTGCGTTACGTAAAGTCGCAAGAGTTAGATTGACTAACGGAATGGAAGTGACTTCCTATATCCCAGGTATTGGACATAATTTACAAGAGCACTCTGTTGTTATGATTCGCGGTGGAAGAGTAAAAGATCTTCCTGGTGTCCGTTATCATGTTATTCGTGGTTCATTGGATGCTCAAGGTGTTGCTGATCGAAAGCAGAGTCGATCTAAATACGGAACTAAAAAAGGATAAGGAGTTATTAAGTTATGTCCAGAAGACACTCGGCTGAAAAGCGACAAATTATGCCAGACTCCAAGTACTCAAGCGGTTCTTTGAGTAAGTTTATCAATTGTTTAATGCTAGATGGAAAGAAGAGTATTGCTGAAGCTATTGTATACGGCGCACTGGAAGATTTGGAATCAAAGATTGAAGGAAAAACTGGTGTTGAGATTTTTAATACTTCAATGAAGAATGTTCAACCCCAGTTAGAGGTTAAGTCAAGAAGAGTTGGTGGTTCTACTTATCAAATCCCAATTGAAGTTAAAGAAGATCGAAAACTTGCTTTAGCCATCAGATGGGTTATTGAGGGAGCCAGAAAAAGAAACGAAAAATCCATGCAGTTGAACTTGGCTGCGGAACTGTTCGATGCTTATAATGAGCGAGGGGCAGCAATTAAGAAGAAAGACGATACTCATAGAATGGCAGACGCGAATAAGGCTTTTGCTCATTATATGTGGTAGCATTAACCAGAAACTGGTTGATGAAAAAAAGAACTCTGGATCTTTCAGTATTGCGAAATATAGGAATTATTGCCCATATTGATGCAGGAAAGACAACAACGACTGAAAGGATTTTATACTATACCGGAGAAAGTTATAAAATTGGTGAGGTCCACGATGGCGCAGCCACCATGGACTGGATGGAACAGGAACAGGAAAGAGGCATCACAATAACTGCTGCTGCAACAAGTTGTTTTTGGGAAACATCAGATAATAAATCTCAGATTAACATCATTGACACCCCTGGACATGTTGATTTTACGGTGGAAGTTGAAAGATCACTGAGGGTCTTAGATGGTGCAGTAGTTGTTTTTTGCGGTGTTTCAGGTGTTGAGCCACAGTCGGAAACAGTTTGGAGGCAGGCGGACAACCACGGAATTCCGAGGTTAGCCTTTATTAACAAGATGGATCGCACCGGTGCAGATTTTCAGGCAGCCGTCGATGACATCGAGCAGGTTTTAAAAGCAACGCCGGTCTGTGTAAATATCCCCTGGGGGAAAGAAGATCAATTGAAGGGAATCATTGATCTGGTAAAAATGAAAGCGGTGGCTTTCGAAGAAGATAACTACGGAACAGAAATTGAAGAAACGGAAATTCCTCCGGATTTTCAGGAAGTAGCTGAAGAGGGCAGGGAAAAGCTTTTAGAGGCAATCACATTATACAATGATACACTTCTTGAAAAGGTACTTAACGAAGAGGAATTAACGGAAGCAGAGATTATTGCCGGAATCAGACAAGGATGTATAGAAAATATCATCGTTCCGGTGTTTGGAGGTTCAGCCTTTAAAAATAAAGGGATTCAATCTTTGCTGGATGGAATTGTAAACTTTTTACCTTCTCCAATGGAGATTCCACCGGTTGAAGGGGAAGATCTAAAGGGTAAAAAGAAAATAGCTTGCAAACCGGATGTAAAAGAAAAACTGGCAGCGCTGGTTTTTAAGATACAAAGTGACAGTTTTGCAAGGGCAATAAGCTTTATAAGAGTTTATTCCGGCTCCATGAAAGTTGGCGATCAGGTTTATAACCCACTGAAAAACAAGAAAGAAAGGGTTAATAAAATTTTTCTGATGCACGCCAATAAAAGAGAAGAGATTGAAAAGGCAGTTGCCGGGGATATAGTGGCAATTGCAGGTTTCAACTTCTCCACTACCGGAGATACGATTTGCCGAAAAGGGGATGAGATCATACTGGAAAAAATAGAAAGTCCTACTCCAGTCATATCTATCGCGATTGAACCCAAAACTAAGGCAGATCAAGAAAAATTAACAGATTGTCTTAAAAGATTAGAATTAGAAGATCCTTCGTTTTTGACCGGGGTTGATAAAGAGACTGGTCAGACTTTGATCTCAGGAATGGGTGAGCTTCACCTGGATATTCTTGTTGATCGTTTGAAACGAGAGTTCAAGCTAAATGTAAATACGGGGAAACCCCAAGTCGCATATCGGGAAACAATTACGAGACCGGTATCTGAATCAGAAATATTTGATAAGCCGATACTAGGGAAAACAGTATTTACAAAATGTACTTTGAAAGTTAATCCGAATGATCACCATAAAGGGAATAAAGTACTATTTGGTAAAGAATTAGGGATCAATGATGAAATGCGGGTGATGCTTGCTGAGGGTGTTAATGAAGGTTTAGCTTCAGGCGTCATTTCAGGTTACCCGGTGTTAAACGTACTGGTTAAAATCATTGGGGTGGAATTTAAAGAGGAAGAGTATAATCCTTCGGCTTTAAAAATTGCTGCTGCTTTGGCTTTAAGAAAGTGCTTGTTAAAAGGGGATCCGGTTCTATTGGAACCGGTGATGAAAGTTGAGATTAATGCTCCGAGTGAATTTACAGGTGATATTATCGGAGATCTAAACTCAAGAAAGGGAAGGGTTTTATCCATTGATGATAAAGGTGATTTTCAGATGTTATCCGTTGGGGTGGCCTTATCAACTATGTTTGGATATTTAACAACACTTCGCTCTTTGAGTCAGGGACGCGCGACTTTTTCAATGACATTTGATAAATATGAAAACGTCACAAACACTTAATATGAATAACTATTTATTAGTTACTATTATTAATAAATTGGCCACTTATTAAGCTAGGAGATAAAAATGGCAAAGGAAACATTTAAGCGTGATAAACCGCATGTTAACGTCGGTACTATTGGACACGTTGATCATGGTAAAACCACTTTAACAGCTGGTATTACTAAAGTATTGGAAATGACAGGACTTGCTGCATTTACTGGGTATGGTGATATTGATAACGCTCCTGAAGAGAGAGAAAGAGGAATCACTATCGCAACAGCTCATGTTGAATATCAAAGCGAGACTCGTCATTATGCTCACGTTGACTGCCCAGGTCATGCGGATTACGTGAAGAACATGATTACTGGTGCTGCTCAGATGGATGGCGCTATATTGGTTGTATCAGCCGCAGACGGTCCTATGCCTCAAACAAGAGAGCATATCCTTCTGGCAAAACAGGTTGGTGTTCCATATATTATCGTGTACTTGAACAAAGTTGATCAGGTTGATGACGATGAACTTCTGGAATTAGTAGAAATGGAAGTAAGAGAGCTGCTCGACCAGTACGATTTCCCTGGTGATGATACACCAATCATTCGTGGAAGTGCGCTGGACATTGAAAAATGTGAATCTAAAGACTCTGCCGATGATACTTACAAAAGTATTCATGAATTAGTGGCCGCTTTGGATAGCTATATTCCACAACCAGAACGTGAAATCGACAAGCCTTATTTAATGCCTGTTGAAGATGTTTTCTCTATTTCAGGTCGGGGTACTGTAGCAACTGGAAGAATTGAAAGAGGTGTTATCAATATCCAGGATAAAGTTCAGATCGTCGGTATCAAACCAACACAAGAAACTGTTTGTACGGGTGTTGAAATGTTCCGTAAGTTACTGGACAGAGGTGAAGCTGGTGATAACGTCGGTATTCTGCTTCGGGGAACCAAGAGAGAAGATATTGAAAGAGGCCAGGTGATTTGTAAACCGGGTTCAATTACTCCTCATACCAAGTTTTCCGGTGAAGTATATGTATTGACCAAAGATGAAGGTGGAAGACACACTCCATTCTTCACAAACTATCGCCCACAATTCTATTTTAGAACAACAGATGTTACAGGTGTTGTTAATCTGCCTGAAGGTATCGAAATGGTAATGCCTGGTGATCATGTGACTATTACAGTTGAATTGATTACTAGTATTGCGATGGAACCTGGTCTGCGGTTTGCGATTCGAGAAGGTGGTAGAACTGTTGGGGCTGGTACAATTTCCGAAATCACAGAATAAATTTGAGAGATTTCATGACACAAAAAATTCGTGTTAATTTTAAGGCGTATGATCCATCACAGTTGGATAAAGCAGTAAAAGAAATTGTCTCTATTGTTAAAAGGTCCGGGGCTAATGTTATTGGTCCTATTCCTTTACCAACAAGGCGACAAAAATGGTGTGTATTAAGATCACCCCATGTGAATAAAAAGTCCCGGGAGCAATTCGAAATTAATACACATAAGCGTCTCTTGTATATCACAGAAACGACACCTCAGACGATGGATTCTCTAATGAAATTAGACGTCTCTGCCGGTGTACAGGTTGATATCAAGCTAAACTAAGAAAATTGTAATAGTAAGATAAGGACACCATGACAACTTTGAAGGTGTATAGCCTGGATAATCAGGAAACCGGATCGGTGGAATTGCATGATGATATTGCACAATCTACCCTAAATCCTTTTGTTATTAAAGACGTCATTGTAGCACATATGGCTAAAGAGCGTCAGGGAACACATAAAGCAAAAGGACGATCAGAGGTTACCGGCTCCAGGAGAAAATTATTTAGACAAAAAGGAACTGGTAATGCACGGGTTGGCTCAGTACAATCGCCGATTCGCAGGCATGGTGGTGTTGCTTTTGGACCTGTTCCGAGAGATCACGCCATATCAGTCAACAAAAAGGTTAAAAAGAAAGCCCTGGCGTCAGTAATCGGTGCTAAAATTCAGGACGGTAATTTACTGGTTCTTGATAATTTGAAATTGGTAGATCATAAAACTAAAGGTCTGACCGGGATTCTTTCAAATTTGAAAATTGAGAAAGCAGTGATCGTTTTTTCAGAATCTGACAAAAATTTTGAATTAGCGAGTCGAAATTTACAAAATATAAAGTCAGTGCACAGCTCAGGCTTAAATATTTACGATGTTTTGAATGCAAAAAGCCTGGTGATGACTAAGGACGCTTTACTTGACATTGAGGGGAGGCTGTTAAAATGACAAGTCAGTTTAATTTAATCCGAAAACCTCATATAACTGAGAAAGTGTTACTGCTTAAAGAAGGTGGTAACAAAGTTGTGTTCAGAATTGATGTGAACACAAATAAAATTGAGTTAAAACGAGCGATTGAATCAATTTTCAAAGTTACTGTTGAAAAGATTGCAACAATCAATGTCAAAGGTAAGAAAAAAAGACAGGGACGGTGGGAAGGAAAACGTGCGGACTGGAAAAAAGCAGTTGTGACTCTGAAAGAGGGTGACACAATTGAATATTTCGAAGGTGCATAATTTCAACCACACCATAAACACTATTAAGGTTTTGTAAAATGTCCATCAAAAAGTATAAACCAACTTCGCCTGGTCGAAGAGGGATGAGTGTCTCCGGATTCGATTCCATCACGACAAGTAGACCAGAAAAAAGCCTGTTGGCGGCCAAGAAACGTAAAGGCGGTAGAAACAATCTTGGAAGAATAACTACCAGGCATCAAGGTGGGGGGCATAAAAAAAGATATAGGTTGATCGATTTCAAAAGGGATAAGATTGGAATCCCAGGAAAGGTCGCTACTGTAGAGTATGATCCAAACAGGACAGCAAGGATCTGTTTGATTAATTATGCTGATGGCGAAAAACGCTATATTCTTGCCCCAAATGGTATTTCAGTTGGTGACACAATTGTGTCCGGCGATCAAATAGACATCAATGTCGGTAACGCAATGCCATTGAAATACATTCCACTCGGAACGCTGATTCATAATGTTGAATTAAAACCGATGAAGGGTGGGCAGATCGCTAGAAGTGCAGGCGCATCTGTAATGGTTATGGCTAAAGAAGAAAAATATGCTCAGGTAAAAATGCGATCAGGTGAAATTAGATTGATCCATTTGGATTGCAGAGCAACGATTGGTCAAGTCGGTAATATCGACCACTCTTTGATTAATATTGGTAAAGCAGGAAAGTCAAGGTACCTGGGGAAAAGACCAACAGTAAGGGGTGTTGCCATGAACCCTGTTGATCATCCACATGGTGGTGGTGAAGGTAAAACTGCCGGTGGTAGACATCCAGTATCTCCTTGGGGTAAGCCAACTAAGGGTGCCAGAACAAGGAACAACAAACGAACTGACCGCTTGATTTTGTCAAGACGTAAAAAATAATTAGCTGGAAACAGTAGAAAGTTAAAGGAGAAAGCTTGTGCCTAGATCACTAAAAAAAGGTCCTTTTGTAGATGATCATATATTGAAAAAATGTACTGTAGCTAAAGAAAAAGGGGATCGTAAAGTTATCAAAACGTGGTCTCGAAGATCTGTAATCTTGCCTGATTTTATTGGGCTGAATGTAGCAGTTCATAATGGGAATAAGTTTATCCCAATTTATATTACAGAAAACATGGTTGGTCATAAGTTTGGTGAATTTTCACCGACTCGAACTTATCGAGGTCATGTTTCTAAATCGGATAAACGCAGTAAGAAAAAATAATGAAAGCAAATAAAAAGACCCCCAAAAGGGATTCAATTGCTAAAGCTTCTATGCGAAACGCAAGGGTTGCTCCTCGAAAAGCAAGACTTGTAATCGATCAGATCCGAGGTCTAGATGTTACTCATGCTCTGGCTGTTTTAGAGAGCACGAGACGAGCTTCAAATCCGATTGTAGGCAATGTACTGAAGTCAGCAATTGCAAACGCTATAGAAAAACAAAGTACCGTTAATCCGGACGATCTATTAATTACAGAAGCCAGAGTTGATGGCGCCAGAACACTGAAACGAATTCGTCCCCGTGCCATGGGTCGGGCTAGTCAGATTCTTAAGCGTTCCTGCCATATAACACTGGCAGTTGGTTAATTTTCAATATTTTCGAACAGTTTCAGCCGGAACTGAGGAGGAAAAGTTTGGGACAAAAAGTTAATCCAATCGGTCTTAGATTAGGTATTACCAAAACCTGGGAATCGAATTGGTACGCTGAGAAAAAATACGCATCAATATTGCTCGAAGATATCAGAATTAAAAAGCATATTCGAAAAACTTTGAAACATGCCGGGATAGCTTCAGTTAATATTGAAAGAGCAGCTAAAACATTAAAGATTTATATTAACGCAGCCCGACCAGGGATTATTATTGGTCGAAAAGGTGAAGAAGCTGAGAAAGTTAAAGATCAGCTAGCCAAGATCGTTGAAAACAAGGATCTGGTCGTTAATATTAAAGAAGTACGTCGTCCGGAGTTAGATTCACAATTGATTGCCGATAATATCGCGATGCAACTTGAAAGACGTGTGGCCTTCAGAAGAGTGATGAAGAAAACCATGCAGAACGTCATGAGATTCAATGTTACCGGTTGTAAGATAATGGTGAGTGGTCGTTTGAATGGCGCTGAAATGGCAAGAACAGAGTGGATCATGGACGGTCGGGTACCACTGCATACATTGAAGGCGGATATTAACTATTCGGTTTCTACAGCAAAAACAGTTTATGGAATTCTAGGTGTAAAAGTTTGGGTATATAATGTAAATAAACCTCAGGCACCCCAAAGAAGACGTAAACGAAAGTTTAATAGGGAGAAATAGCGATGTTAATGCCCTCGCGCACAAAATACCGTAAGCGCCAAAAAGGTAGAATTAAAGGTAACGCCAAAGGTGGAAATAACATTGATTTTGGTTCATTTGCCATCCAGGCGATCGATCGCGGTTTTTTAACTTCCAGACAGATTGAAGCTAGTCGTCGTGCCATGACACGTTTCATGAAAAGAGGTGGTAAAGTTTGGATCCGAGTCTTTCCAGATAAGCCTGTTGGTAAGAAACCAGCTGAAACCAGAATGGGTAAAGGTAAAGGATCTTTGGATCATTGGGTATGTCCCGTTAAACCCGGAAGAATTATCTTCGAGGTTGAGGGGGTGGATGCTAATGTTGCTAAACATGCTTTTCAGCTCGCTCAAGCTAAATTGCCCATTAAGACAACGATTATATCTCGTGAGGAATTGGCATGAAAATAAACGAATTCCGTCAATTATCCAATGATGATTTAATAGACAAAATCTCAACTTTGGAAGAGAACCTTTTTCGCTTGAGATGCAATAAAACGATTGGACAGTTAGAAGATACTTCTGTGATTAAGACCGCTCGAAAAGATATTGCCAGAGCAAAAACGGTGTTAAATGAAAATAAAAGATCAGAGTAATTATCCGTATTAAAGCAAATATAAAAGAGAAAACATGGATAATAAAAAAACCATAGAAAGAAGAAAAAAAGTTCTGTTCGGAACAGTAGTCAGTGCGAGAATGGAGAAATCTGCAGTCGTTAAAGTTCAAAGAACGATTCAGCATCCATTGTACAAACGAACCATGAAACAGACAAAAAAATACAAAATTCATGACGAAGCAAACGTATGCCAAGTCGGGGATAGAATAAAACTGATCGAGTGCAAACCGATTAGCAAGGATAAGTGCTGGAGACTACTTGAAGTAGTCCAGAAAGCGGTTTAGTGACGTTGATGTTCAAATAAATTAAATTAAGTGGAGATTTAGCAATGATCCAGACACAGTCACGGATGGAAGTTGCAGATAATTCCGGTGCTAAAGAGATTATGTGTATTAAAGTACTGGGAGGATCGAAAAGACGGTATGCGAGAATAGGTGATATCATTGTCGCTTCTGTTAAACATGCAGCACCAAATAGCAAGGTGAAATCCGGAGAAGTTATCAAGGCAGTAATTGTGAGAACTGCTTATGCGACTCAGCGACCGGATGGAACTTCTATCAGATTTGATTCAAACGCAGCCGTAATTCTAAGTGCAAAACTGGAACCAATCGGAACTCGTATTTTTGGTCCGGTAGCAAGAGAACTGAGAGCAAAAAATTTCATGAAAATTGTTTCACTGGCTCCTGAAGTACTTTAAAACTAAGCGTAAGTTAAAATGAAATCAAGAAACAGAAAAAACCAGGTTCCCCAAAAGAAAAAACTGCTGTTGAAAGTGGATGACACCGTTCAAGTTATCGCAGGTAAAGATAAGGGAACTATTGGAAAAATAGTAAGCATTGATCGATACAAAGAACGAGTGCTCGTTGAAGGTGTTAATATGGTTACTAAACATGTTAAACCGAATCAACAGAATCAGGAAGGACGCATCGATAAATTTGAAGCGCCCATTCATTATTCAAACGTTTTGCTATACTGTAAAGAAAGCAAAAAGGGCGAACGAATTAGGATTCGAGTCAACGACGACAAAACAAAAACGAGAGTTTTTGCCAAGTCGGGACTCCCTGCAGATTAATTGAGGTAATCAGTGTCTGAATTATATAAAAAATATAAAGCTTCAGTAATTGATGCTTTAAGAAAAGAGATGAACTACAAAAATATTCATCAGGTACCGAAAGTTACGAAGGTAACGATTAATGTCGGTGCCGGTGAAGCTGTTCAGAACGTAAAATGTCTTGAAAATATTCAGGAATATATTACGGCGATTGCTGGCCAGAAACCAGTTGTAACTAAAGCCAGAAAATCTATCGCTAATTTTAAATTACGTGAGGGACATCCTATCGGAGTCAAGGTAACACTGCGAAGAGGAAGAATGTATGATTTCTTAGAAAGGTTAATTAATATTGCCTTACCTCGCGTTCGTGACTTTAAAGGAGTTTCTCAAAAAGCTTTCGATGGTGCTGGAAATTACTCCCTCGGTATTAAGGAACAGCTTGTATTCCCTGAAGTCAATTATGATAAAATTGATAAAATCAGAGGAATGAACATTACTATCGTAACAACGGCGAAAACAGATGACGAAGCAAAGCTCTTGTTAACCAATCTGGGATTGCCCTTTAGAAAATAGAAAAGGATGTTAAATGGCTAAGAAGTCTTGGATCGCTAAAAGCAAAAGACCTGCTAAATTTAAAGTTCAATCTAAAAACAGATGTTCTATTTGTGGTAGACCGAGAGGATATATCAGAAAATTTGGCATTTGCCGAATTTGTTTTAGAACAAGAGCTAATTTTGGTCAGCTACCTGGTGTTATTAAATCCAGTTGGTAAAATTGTAATTTGAAGCATAACAACACAACATTAATTTGACGTTTCGGAGACAATACATGTCAATGTCAGATCCGATAGCAGACATGCTTACAAGAATTCGTAATGCAGTTTTGCGTGAACATAAAACAGTAAAGATTCCTTCATCTAAGATTAAGGAAAACATTACTAAAGTGTTAAAAAGTGAAGGTTTTATTACTTCTTATGAAATAAAACCGGCAAGAATTGGGGAAGAAATTGAAATTTCCTTGAAATACGATTCTAAAAGAGAATCAATTATTAGAAAGATAGATCGTATCAGTAAACCAGGGCTTCGGGTCCATAAAGGTGCTGACGAAATAAAACCAGTCTTGGGTGGACAAGGTATTTATATTGTTTCCACTTCTCAAGGAGTTTTTTCAGATGCTCAATGTCGTGCCAAACATGTCGGCGGCGAAATCGTCTGCTCGGTTTACTAGAATACAAAACCTTAAAGTTAGATCAAGGAGACGAGATAATGTCCAGAATAGGTAAACTCCCGATCTCTTTTAACGACAAAATAAAGATCGATTTCAAAGATCACTTATTAGTTGTGAAAGGACCGAAAGGGGAAATGAAATATCAAACACCGGATGAAGTTAATCTCAAGATAGAAAATTCCATCATAGAAGTTGTTGCTGATTATGAGAGCGCCGATGGCAGAAGAATCGGTGGAACAGCAAGGTCTATCATATTTAATATGGTGCATGGCGTTTCTGAAGGATTTACAAAAATCCTGGATTTAGTCGGTGTCGGGTATCGTGCTCAGGTACAGGGACAAAAGTTGACCCTTTCCCTTGGATTTTCCCACCCGATTGAATATGAATTGCCAAAAGTTGTTGGTGGTCAAGTGGATGCAAATACTAAAATCACCCTGACAAGTTGTGATAAACAAGTGTTAGGGCAAGTAGCTGCTGAAATAAGACGTTATCGACCACCGGAACCATATAAAGGAAAAGGAATATTGTTTTCAGGTGAAGTCATTCGAAGAAAAGCTGGAAAAACAGCTAAAACTACTACTTAATTTGTAATATATTGGTAAAGATGGAAGCTGCTAAGAAAAGAATTCTTGCACGAACACGTAAAAAAGCTCATATCAGAAAACGATTATTCGGTACTGCCGAATGCCCAAGATTGAGCATTTTTAGAAGTGCAAAGCATATTTATGCACAAGCTATCGACGATGTAGAAAGAAAGACAATCGTCAGTATATCTTCGCTTGATAAAGATATAAAAGAAAAAATTGAAGGATATACCGGAAATAAAGCCTCTGCCAGTATCGCAGGCAAGGTTTTTGGCGAGAAACTTCAGGAAAAAGGTATCTCCAAAGCTGTTTTCGATCGGAATGGTTTCTTATACCACGGCAGAGTCAAAGACTTGGCTGATAGTATAAGAGAAGTTGGAATCAAATTTTAATCAAACATTAACTGCAATATTTGAGGTAAATTTTGGCAGAAAAAGAAAAAAGCGACTTAATAGAAAAAGTTGTCGAAGTTAAACGTGTGTCTAAAGTAGTGAAAGGCGGGCGTAGATTTAGCTTTAGTGCTTTGGTTGTTGTTGGTGACGGCCAGGGTAGAGTCGGATTCGGACTTGGAAAAGCCAATGAAGTTGTTGAAGCCGTTCGAAAAGGTAATGAAAAAGCTAAAAACACAATGAAGGCTTATAGTCTGTATAAAAATACAATTCCTCATCAGGTCATTGGAAAACATGGTGCTGGTAAAGTATTGATGAAGCCATCCGCTGCAGGTAGTGGTATTATTTCATCAGGCGCCGTTCGTGCTGTTGCTGAAGCCGTTGGGATTAACGATATCAATGCGAAAGCACTGGGATCTAATAATGTTCACAACTTAGTACGTGCAACCATAAACGGTTTAAAACAATTAAAATCTTTCGCTGAAGTAGCTGAAAGAAGAAATAAAAAATTGGAAGAAATCTGCTTAATGGACTTTTAATATGAGTGGACAAATAAAAGTTAAACAAGTTAAAAGCGGCATTGGTTTCCCTAGAAAACAGAGAGAAACGCTAAAAGGACTTGGACTTAAAAAAATGCACCAGACCAGAATTTTGGAAGATACTCCTGCAATTCGAGGCATGATTAATAAAATTAATCATCTGGTTACTTTTGAAGAAATGTAATACCAATTGCTTCACAATTGTTTTAATTAGAAAGCAATAACGTTATAACTCTTAGAATAGACATAAAGATGTTGCATACCTTAGAAAGTGCTCCTGGTAGTCAAAAAAACAGGAAAAGAATCGGACGTGGACCCGGATCAACATTGGGTAAAACCTGTGGAAGTGGTCACAAAGGTCAAAAATCGCGTTCAGGAAGTAAATTCAGAATTGGTTTTGAAGGTGGACAAATGCCTCTGCATAGACGTTTACCTAAAAGAGGATTCAACAATATATTTAGAGTAGAGTATAGTATTGTAAACCTGGTTGATATTGAAACTAGTAAAAAACTGGATAAAGGGCAGCTCATTAATATTGAAAGCCTGATTGATTGTGGACTAGTAAAAAACGACAGGTTTCCGGTCAAAATTCTTGGAAATGGTGATATCAGCTCCCCGATCAAAATTGAAGCTAATAAATTTAGTGCCGCAGCTGAGAAGAAGATTGCAGACGCAGGTGGAACAGCTACACTCATCAAATAATAACAATCTATGATTGAAGTATTAAAGAATGTCTTCAGGATAGAGGAACTTAGGCGACGGATTCTGTTTGTTTTGGCGATGTTAGTCGTATTCAGGATCGGTGCACACATTCCCATTCCTGGGATTGATAGTAAAGCTTTAGCAGAATTTTTCGCTTCAAACAGTAAAGGACTACTCGGGCATTTGGACATGTTTTCAGGAGGAGCACTCAGAAACATGACCATTTTTGCACTGGGTATCATGCCATATATCACCGCCTCTATTGTCATGCAATTGCTGACAGCTGTTTTTCCGTTTTTAGAACGAATATCTAAAGAAGGTGAAGCCGGACGCCGCAAAATCACCCAATACACACGATACGGAACAATTGGTTTAAGTATTATCCAGGGTTTCGCCATTGCTGTTGGTTTAGAAAGTATGGGACTGGGAGGCAATAAGGTGGTTTTGGCAGGAATGAACACCTGGACATTTCGATTCACCAGTGTGATGACATTGACCGCAGGTACAGCATTTATCATGTGGGTTGGTGAACAGATCAGCGAACGGGGAATCGGGAATGGTATTTCATTAATTATTTTTGCAGGGATTGTTGCGAGTATCCCCAGTGCTATGTTTCAAACTTACATGTTGTTTGACACCGGAGATATTACTTTATTTGTAGTACTGCTTGTCGCAATCATAATAGTAGCTGTGATTGGTACAGTGATCTACTTTGAAACTGCGAATCGGAAAATTCCAATTCAATACGCAAGAAGGCAGCAGGGAAAACGCACCTATGGTGGGCAATTTTCCCACTTACCCCTTAAAATCAATGCTTCCGGTGTTATTCCACCTATTTTTGCATCTTCGATTCTGTCATTTCCAGCGACACTGACAAGTTTTGCAAGTAGTGAATGGCTCCAAAGCATTGGAAATAATTTGATGCCGGGTCAATTACTCTACAACTTAATTTTTGTAGTTCTGATATTCTTTTTCTGTTTTTTCTATACAGCGATACAGTATAATCCAATGAAAATTGCAGAAGAACTGAAACGGAATGGCGGGTTTATTCCCGGGATTCGACCAGGGCCAAAAACCGCTGAATATTTAAATCTGGTATTAACAAGATTGACATTCGGTGGCGCAATATATCTTTCTGCGATTTGTGTTTTGCCAAGCATACTTTACGCTTGGTTTAACGTACCGTTCTTTTTCGGTGGTACTGCAGTCCTAATTGTGGTTGGTGTCGCAATGGACACTGTTTCACAGGTTGAAACATTCTTGCTGAATCGAAATTATGACGGATTTATTAAGAAGAGTAAGAAACGTCGACGGCAGTTGTAAGCAATTGATTAAACCGAATGATCGCTAAACGGGTTAGTTGGAAAACGATCTGATTAAAAAAATCGCTCAGATACTCAGGGGGATTTTATTTTTTCAGTAGCTAGATCAGTCTTTCTAATTTAGTCATTGCAAAAAATAGATTAAAATGTTAGTGTTACTATTTACAATTTGATCATGTCAGTCAAAGGTCAAATATTTTGATCATCAGCCCAGGTGATATTTTAATGAACCTGCTGATATTAAAAACTATTAAAGAAGTACAAATTATGAAAGTAAGAGCCTCAGTAAAACCGATCTGCCCGAAATGTAAGATGGTAAAGCGGAAAGGTGTCTTGCGTGTAATCTGTGAAAATCCACGTCATAAACAACGTCAAGGTTAAAGGGAGGGCAAATTGGCGCGCATCGCAGGAATAGATTTACCAAATAAACGTGCAGAGATCGCTTTAACATATATATATGGTATCGGTCGAACGACATCAAATAAAATATTAGAACAAGCGAACGTCGATAAAGGCACGCGGATGAATTCTTTATCAGAAGAAGATCTAGGTAAAGTAAGACAAATCATTCAAGATCTTATCGTTGAAGGTGATTTAAGAAGAAGCGTTAATATGAATATTAAACGTCTTCTTGATTTGGGCTGTTATCGGGGATTAAGACATAGAAGAGGATTGCCTTGTAATGGTCAGAGAACAAAAACAAATGCACGAACAAGGAAAGGTCCTAGAAAGTTAGCAGTCGGTAAGAAAAAATAATTAATTATTAGGATATTAAATGGCCAAAGCTGTCAAAAAAAGAGTTGGTAAAAAGAAAGAAAAGAAAAATATACCAAATGGTAAAGTCTACATCAGAGCGACCTTTAACAATACGATTGTGAGTGTTACTGATTTAGAAGGCAATGTGATTAGTTGGTCTAGTACTGGATTACATGGATTTAAAGGATCGCGGAAAAGTACACCTTACGCAGCTAGAATTGTTGGCGAGGATGCGATTCAAAAAGCAATGGAACATGGCCTGGGCCAGGCAGCTATTATAGTAAACGGGCCTGGCAGTGGACGTGAATCAGCACTTCGAGCCGTTGCCTCATCTGGCATCCGGGTAACTTCGATTAAAGACGAAACCCCTGTTCCACACAATGGATGCAGACCACCTAAGCGAAGAAGAATTTAATATTTATTGTTTTTAGTATAAGTTTTAATTATACCTGGAGAAAAAAGAGTGGCAAGATATACCGGATCTGTGTGTCGATTATGCAGAAGAGAACAATTGAAGCTTTTTCTTAAAGGAGATCGCTGCTTTACCGATAAATGTTCAATGGAAACCAGAGCATATCCTCCCGGACAACATGGGAACGGTAGAAGAAGAGGCAAACAATCTGAATACGGCATCCAATTGCGTGAGAAGCAAAAGGTCAGAAGATTGTATGGAATTTTAGAAAAACAATTTAGACTGACATATGCAAAAGCAGCAAAAAAGAAAGGTAAGACTGGTGAAAACCTTTTAATATTACTGGAAAGAAGACTGGATAATATCGTATACCGAATGGGTTTTGGTCGTTCATTAGCCGAAGCCAGACAGTTGGTTAAACATTCGCATGTATTGGTGAATGGCAAAAAATGTGACATCCCATCTGCAGTAGTTAAGATTGAAGATGTTATTGAAGTAAGAGATAAAAGTAAGAAAATTGGTTTTATCAAAGAATCTTGCGAATTTGCTTCACGTAAAGGTATTCCAGCCTGGTTAAGTGTTGATCAGGATAAGCTAAACGGAAAAGTTGTAGCGCTTCCGACCAGAGAACAGATTTCAATTCCTATTCAAGAGCAACTAATTGTTGAACTTTATTCGCGGTAGTCGAGTGGAGACAGATACTAATATAACAGAAGAAGAAGTTAGCACCCATACCGGTGCAACTGTGATCCGCAAAAACTGGGAAGGACTTGAGGTCCCGGAAACATTGCAGGTCGATCTGGAAAGTTTTGATGAGCATTACGGCAAGTTTATTTTAGAACCTTTGCATAAAGGTTTTGGAATAACGATTGGACATGCTTTGCGAAGGACTTTGATGTCCTCTTTGTGCGGCAGTGCTGTTTTCGGTGTCAAAATCGAAGGCGTTTCACATGAATTTGAAACAATCAGCGGAATCAGAGAAGACGTGACTCAAATTGTACTAAATCTCAAAGAACTCGAAATTGAACAATTTGAAGATGAAGTGATTGCTTTGGAGTTAATAGCGGCAGGTCCAAAAGTTGTTACTGGTGCCGATATTTCAACTTTTAGTAAAGTTGAAATAAAAAATCCTGAGCACGTGATTTGTACTTTGGATCAAAACGCAACCATAGAAATGACTCTGTTTATAAAAATGAATAGAGGTTTTGTATCCGCCGAAGAAAATTATGATGGTGATTTACCGATTGGAACAATATTTTTAGATTCCAACCACTCACCCATCAAAAAAGTTAAATACGAAGTGGCCAATACACGGGTCGGGCAGAAGACCGATTTCGATAAGTTAATTTTTCAACTATGGACAAACGGTGGTGTAAAGCCGGAAGATGCCATGGCCTATGCTGCGAAGATAGTTAAAGAGTATATGACATTTTTTGTCAACTTCGACGAGGACGCTATCAAACCAATAGAAGAAGTGGTCGATGATGAGGAAAAACCTTATGAAAACCCACATCTGTACAGAAGCGTCAATGAATTAGAGTTATCAGTACGTTCAATCAACTGTTTACAAAACGCTAAGATTGAAACCATCGGTGATTTAGTACAGAAAACCGAAGCAGAAATGTTAAAAACAAAAAATTTCGGTAGAAAATCACTTCAAGAAATTAAAACTGTTTTGGCCTCCATGGGTTTAACACTCGGAATGAAGCTGGACAATTTTGATATACATAAGGAAAAAAATATTAGTACGGTAAATCGTATCTAATATTTGATGTTGATTGAATTATAAAATCCAATATTTAGTAGGTTTGCTAGAATGAGACATCTAAAAGCAGGGAAAAGACTCGGTGTTACAACCAGTCACCGAAAAGCACTAATGAGAAACCTTGTTACTGCACTTCTGGAGCACGGTGAAATAAAAACCACCATTACACGTGCTAAAGAAATGAGAAAGTATTTTGATCGAATGATCACCTATGGAAAAAAAGGTACCTTGCATTCAAAAAGGCAAGCTTTAGGTTTTATTAAATCCAGAGATGTTGTCGCAAAATTGTTTGATGAATATGCACCTTTGTATGCTGAAAGAAATGGTGGCTATACCCGGATTTTTCGTTTGGGAAATCGCTTAGGTGATAATGCACAAATGGCAATGATTCAAATGGTTGGTTTACAAGAAACCAAGACAAGTGAAAAAGAATCTATTACCGAAATTAAAGAAGAACTTCAGGCAGAAGATATAAAAGCTGAGGTTGTTGAAGTTTCGCCAGAAGAGGCAGTTGAAACAGAAGCAGTGGTCGAAACTGCGGAAACAGTCGAAACTGCGGAAACAGTCGAAACTGCGGAAACTGAAGCAGCAGTTGAAGAGCAAAAAGAAGAACCTGCTGAAGAAAAAAAGGCAGAAAAATAACCAGGAATTCACAAATAAGCCAACGACACATTAAGGTGGTTGGCTTTCCCCTCCCCTCAAATAAGTAAATCCAAACCTATATCACTTTAGAATTATCTTTGACATCGCGCTGCATACTGGATGATGGCTGCAATTGCGAATTCAAACTGATGTTGTTTCTTTTGGTGAATCGATTTTAAGAGACTTAGAAACTGGTCCCAATTAGATATTTTGTTAAATGTCTGTATTTCAGGAATAATATAATCAACTTCCAAACAAATTTTTTTAATTTTATCTGCCTCTTCAAATAGTGCTTGTGGATTTTTGGTCAGTTGGTTAATTAGATTTTCCAGATATAGATGCCCATTAAAATATATTTGTTTATCATTTCCTGGTAATTTGGCTGCCTTTATAAATCCCTCGTTTTGTATTGTAGGAAGACTATTTTTTGAGTAAATTAAATTCCTTGAAAGATAGGCTTTTTTTTGATTTGCAAAAAGAAGATCATAATATTTCGATTTAATGACTAATAGTTTTGCCCTGGCTTTATCATCAATAGGATAACAAACTATATTTCGTTTTCCAAATACGCTTTTTTTCTCAGATACCAACTCATATGTTAAATTTCCAGGATCGAATTTTATTTTTTTCATTGGGTCAGCCACTTGCTTTTCTTGCGTATTTGATTAGGCTTAAAAACTTATCGATAGCGTTACTTTTCACAGTGGGTATTTTTAATATTTTCAATACCACTATTTTTGCTAATGATAAAAAGATTGATGAAATAAAGCAAATCAATAAAAGTGAATTTGATAATGATCGGTTCCAGAAACAACTCAATTTAATTATTGCCCATCAATTTTCCAATACCAACTCAGTTATAAATAAACCTTTAATAGTTCCTGATGATCCCATTTGGATAATGAAAATTTATGATATTTATTCAAAATTTGATTCGATATTAAACACTGGTGATTTAAGTCTATTAGTTAGTTACATTAAATCAGTTGGATACAATACAGATAAAAAATTGTTTAGGAATAGGTTATTGGTAGTTTTGCAAGCCAAACTTGAAAATGGCACCTTAAATAAAAATATAAAAGAGTTGGTTCAAATATTCAGATTATACAAGGAGTTTCAAAAAAATCATGATTTAGTGGTGTTCTGTTTTAATAATACAAAAGATCAAGCAGAACAAAAATACCTTAAGGAATTAATAGCTAAAAATTTGAATTACCGTAAAATCACTAAGCCCTTAAAAAAAATAGTAGATGAAACCATTGACACTCCAAAAATCTTAATGGCTCACTTAATGGCCCAATTTAAATTTAACAATAATAATTATTTGTATAAAAAATTACCGGGTTTAGTTAAAAGATATCAAATCAAAAATGATTTAGTGTTAAAGAAACTGGAAGCATTGTATATCAATGTACTGATTCAAAAACAGCTATATACACGTTTAATCAATCTGTTAAAAAAAGGAAGTTTTTTCAACTCTATTACGCCTGAACACTCTTTAAAGATACAGGCAGAGATGTGGATTAAGAAAGGATTTATCAGCAATGCTGATAAAATTATCCAAAGCCATAAAATCACTGCTAAAATTAAAAATAGTCTTTTTCTAAAGATTGGTAATTTCTTTTATGCCTCGCGGAAATTTATAAAAAGTACCATTTACTACCAGAAAATCGATTTTCAATTCATCGAAAACAGAGTTGAGTCAGAAGTGAGATGGCGGATTGCTTACGCATTAATGGTTAAGGGGCATAATCAAGAGAGCTCTGATCTAATTGCTGTTTTTAAATGGTCAGAATCCTTCAATTTTGAGGAGTTGGAAGACGCAGCCAGATTTTGTTTCTGGAATCAATACTACTTTAAATCCCGGGAAGGATCAGATACTTTAAAATGTTTTAAAAAATATCCCAACACTTATTATGGACTACACGCCTTGATGCTAAATAATAAACACCAAAAAAAACAATACCGTTTAGCATCTCAAATATATTTATCAGAAAATGATAAAATATTGGCTTTAATTCAATTGTTAGACAATTTATATATCAATAATAAAGCAGATCTTGCTGAATATATTATCCGGAAATTCATGTACAAAAATAAACATTCAGTAAAATTCTATGCCGGTTTTTTTAAACTTTTAAAAAACCAGAGGCAATACAATCTGGCAATTTCTTTGATATATTATCATTTTTCAAGTTTGGCAAAAATCGGTGAGAACTTTATATACCGACAGTTAATGCAGCATGAATACCCAATGGCTTATCATCCAATCGTTAATCAATTCCAAGAATATCACAAATTACCAAAAAATATTATTCATGCTGTTATGCGGGAAGAGTCGAAGATTAGACCTGAAGTTAAATCAAGCGCAGGGGCAATAGGGTTAATGCAATTGATGCCGCGAACAGCAAAATATCTAAATAAGTTTCTCAAGTTAAAAGGACCCCTTGATTTAACAAAACCGGAAATGAATATTGAAATTGGCGCTTTTTATCTTAATAGATTGTTCAAACGATATAAGGGTAATTTATATCATTTATTAGCGGCATATAATGCTGGGCCGACGAATGCCAACCGATGGATAAAAAAACAAAAAAACGGTGACATAAATTTTTTCCTGGAATCGATCTCTTTTTCGGAAACGCGCAATTATATAAAACGTGTTTTGAAAACTCGTTATATTTATCAAATTATATATGAAACCTAATTTAAGTATCATCAGTGTTGCTATTATATTTTTGTTTTCCGGATGTATGACGACAATAGTAAAAAAAGTTGAGGATGCTTCCAAACTTGAGTATTTAAAGCAAATGACTGTTGAAAATATTGATCTTGACTATGAAATTGAATGTAAAGTGAAAATAGTGAGTGAAACATTAAACCGATCGAGTAAATGTGGAATAATAATTAATAAAAATAATCAATTAAAATTTAGTATATATCATCCTATGGGGGGAGTTATGATCATTAGCTATATGGATGCAAAAAAAATTCAATATTTAAACCGTACTGAAAAAGTATTTTATCAGACAGAAAATAATCCCAAGAACAGAAAAACCATGTTTATGAAAGTGGCGGATTTAAATGTAGCTGATTTTAAGGAGATTCTATGGGGTAGAAAGATTACATCCTTAGATAATAATATTGAATTTATCAGAACAGATCAATCAGTTAAAGCTGGTAATGGTAAAGGTATTGAAGTTATTTATCATAAATGGCAGACGGTGCAGCAAATTCAACTTCCTAAATTGATTACCATCAGAAACCAAATTAATGGCTCCTATATTAAAATTGTGGTAACGAAATCATTTATTGGGGAAATAAGCAATGATAAAGAGTTATCATTACTGGAAAAATGTACCATCAATTTTTAAATGTCTCTAATACTGGCGCTTTAAAATAAAGTCTGCCAGATATCTTAACATATCGGTATTAATTTCCAGCTGACTCAGATTTGAGATCGCTAATTGATAACTATCATTTGCCAATTTTTTTGATGTTTCCAGCCCGTAAAGACTTGGGTAAGTCAGTGTCTGATTTTTTTCATCTGTTCCCGGATTTTTCCCCAGCTTTTCTTTGGTACCTGTGATGTCAAGAATATCGTCCTGAATTTGAAAACATTTGCCTATTTCTTCGCCAAAATGGGTAAGGTTTTTAAAGGCATTTTCGTCCAAATGTGCCAGTACTGCACCGATCTGAATAGAAGCTGTTATCAAAGCTCCTGTTTTATGTGAGTGAATAAACTGAAGTGTTTCTTTTGGGTCAGAGTCTGGATGTTCGGTGATATCTGCAACCTGTCCTGAAACCATCCCAAAAATTCCAGCATTGCCTGATAGTATTTTAATAATTCGTTGAATAGCATCTCCGGTAATTTCCGAACTACAAACAGAACTGATCAAATAAAAACTGTGTGTCAATAATGCATCACCTGCCAATAGCGCAATTGCCTCACCAAATTGAACATGGTTGGTCGGTTTTCCTCTGCGTAGCTCATCATTGTCTATACTTGGTAAATCATCATGAATTAATGAATAGGTATGAATATATTCGATTGCAGCTGCGAATGGCAATCCAAAATCTGACTTCTGACCCGAACTTTCAATGACAGTTAGTAGTAATATTGGCCGAATACGTTTACCACCAGCTAAGAGTGAATATTTAGCTGATTTTTCAAGGATAGACACATGTTTGGGGACTTTTGGAAAGCTATTTTTAAGATAAGACTCGAATTTTTCCAATTGTTCGGAATAGTAATTCTTAAATTTTTGCTGATTCATGGTAGGGTGTATTATTAAAAAACAGTCAACTTTAGTTTCTAATTCTTTATCTGGAAGCGTTTACCCTGGCAAGGGGAAACTTTGTTTAAATAACTAGGTATTTTGAAAAACCATAACTCTATCGTTTTGACAGAGATCTTTATGGGAAGATTGAAATTTTAGCTTGTTGTTAAATAAACTTTTAATCGCCTGTGTTTGGGAATATCCATGTTCAAAAATTAAACACCCGTCTGGCTTTAAATACTGATGGGCTACCGAAGTAAAATATTCATAGAAGGATAAACCTTTGTTTTGTGCCTGTAGTGCAAGCTCAGGTTCCCAATCTTTGACCTCTATTTGTAAAGTGTTTATTTCTTCTGTAGCTATATAGGGAGGATTAGAAATGATGATATCAAATTGATGCTTTGGTAATATGCTTTCAAATTTGTCACAAATAACCGGATGTATAAGGTTTTGTCTACCAGCGATAATGGAATCATATTTATTAAAGTTTTGAATGGCAAACGTCATGGCTTTGATACTGATATCAGTTGTCACAATTTCAAGGTTTTTACATTCATGACAAAGGGCTAATGGTATTGCGCCACTACCTGTACCTAGTTCAAGGATTGTGATGGTAGATTCTGATTGAAAAATAGATGAAATTTTGTCGATG
>Ga0233431_1002646_pt1 | contig 24291 bp, 20 predicted proteins | sample SI_118_April2016_FD_179867 | JGI IMG/M metagenome (GOLD analysis project Ga0233431, IMG submission 179867) | Seawater microbial communities from Saanich Inlet, British Columbia, Canada - SI_118_April2016_200_MG | ecosystem: Environmental > Aquatic > Marine > Inlet | place: Canada: British...
CGAGAAGCTTGTTGTCGTGGGTGATAATCCGGACGAGGCGGACGATTATATCGCCGAACATGCTGTCGAGAATGATATTGTGGTGACCGCGGATATTCCGCTTGCGGACAGATGCGTCAAAGCGGGCGCGCGGGTGATCGCACCGAACGGACGGCTCTTTACGGATGAGAATATCGGCGAGGTGCTGGCGTCGCGGAACCTCATGAGTGAGCTTCGCGAAACGGGCCTCATGACGGGCGGGCCGCCGCCGTTCGGCAAGAAAGACCGGTCACAGTTTCTGCAGAGCCTGGATACGGTTATTCAGGGTATTAAGCGCGGGATGTGAGAATTATTCATTTTGCTTTCCAGCCCCTAACTTATCTTCCTCTCCATATTGGGCAAACACAGGGATTTGCCCCTACTTTGTGCCTTCTGCCTTTGTGCCTTTCTCCTCAGGTGATCTTGGCAAATCAGCGTAAAGCGGGCAAACTGCTATTCTCTTTCAGACTCTAGCGGGGGGTGCTCCCCCCCAGGATGTAAAACTCTTCGTCGCCAAGCACAAATCCGTTCTCAATGGTGACAGTTTCGCTGTTGAGGATGTTTTTGTATTCGCCGAAAAGCTTTGGATTTGTCAGCGTCTGCGGCGGATCGGAGATATTGACAAGTACAAGTAATGTCTGTTCACCGGACGTGCGTTCGTATGCAATGACTTTATCGCCGGCATCAAGGAATGAATAGTCGCCGTTTCTTAAGGCGGGATAATCGCGGCGAAGGTTCAGTATCTGCTGATAGAGCGTGAGAAGGGATTCCGGACGGTTCTCCTGGTATGCGACATTATAGGGATCTTTATTGTTGTCGTGGGGTTTCCAGGGTTTTTCTGCGGTGGTGAATCCGGTGGTGACCGCCGTGTTATCCCAGTGCATGGGAACTCTGACCGACCGATGGTGCTCCTGGCTGACCGTCTGATGCGTTCCGATCTCTTCGCCGTAATAAAGAAACAGGGGGCTCGGCGCAGTTCCGAGAAGTACCGCCGCAAGTTTGGCTTTATCCATATCGTTATTCAGACGGTGCATGATCCGGTTTTGATCGTGATTGGTGAGAAACGAGGCATAAAACGGAAGCGGCGCGGGAAAAGTATATTTATCCATGATCTGCTTTTGGAATTCCGCAACATCATTATTTTCAAATACCTCTATGACCGAATAGCCGAACGGTATATCGAAACACATATCGAGACAATCGCCTGCGCCGAAATATTTGCTGATAACGTCATGATCGGGATACACCTCGCCCACCATGACCGCCTCGGGATTTATCGATTTTACGTGCCGGTTGAAATCGATCAGCCACGCCACCGACGCCGGATCGTCATCCTCAAACTCCTCGTTCTCAAACAGATGCTCAATAGCGTCGAGACGGAACCCGTCCACACCGAGATCGAGCCAGAATTCCGCGACCTTATAGATCTCCTCGCGCAGACCGACCGATCCGGAGTAATTCAGATCGGGCATTGTGCGTGAAAAATATCTGAAATAGTATTCCTGCCGAGTCTCATTGAATTGCCAGAGCCGACGTTTGCTTCTGTACCTGCGGCTGTCCTTTTCTCCCCAGTTTTTGTCCGGCAGATCCGTGCGCCAGATATACCAGTCGTCATAGGGAGCGATCCGTTTCGCAGATTTTTTGAACCACTCGTTTTCGCTCGAGGAATGGTTTATCACAAGGTCCATGACGATCCTGATCCCTTTTTCATGAGCGGCGCCGAGGAGCGATTTGAAATCCTCCATCGTGCCGAAATCCTCGTTCACGTCATAATAATCCTCGATGTCGTAGCCGTGATAGGTCTCCGAGGTATTGATCGGCATGAGCCACAGAGCGTTCGCACCGAGCTCTTTGATATAATCGAGCTTCATCTCGATGCCTTTGAAATCGCCGACACCGTCGCCGTCCGAATCATAATAACTGCGCACAAAGATCTCGTAAAATACCGCATCCTTGAGCCATTCGTTTCCAAACGAGACGCCTGAGAAAAGCAGCATCGCGATAATTCCGAATATGATTGATTTTTTCATTGGGCGATTCCTTAATATTAAGTTCGTGATTAAGTTCGTGAAAAGTTATTATCTCATATGATAGCAGTGACGCATTCATTGAGCAAGAAAAATATGCCGAAAATGGTGTTGATACTTTAATTTATGTTGTATATATAGTATGTATGGACGTTACTTGAAATTTTTTATGACCGCACATACTTTAGCACCTCATACCCTTCGGAGAACATTATGAAACGTCGCGGATTTATTAATCTCGGTGCGGCCGGAATTGCAGCCGGTGCATTCAACGGTTGTTCTTCATCGCTTAAAAGCACGCCCCGTCTTCGAAAAACACACAGCGATACCGCGCCCGACGCCGCCGTTTCGCTCGTAACCGGCACCGACCGCAGACAGAATATCCATAACGCCCTGAAACCGTTCAAAGCACATCTCGCAAACGCGATCGGCGACCGTCAGGTATTCATAAAGATCAACTGCGTATGGGATTCGAGCCCCCTCTGCGCGACTCATCCCGATTCGATCAGGGGTACGCTCGATTTTCTCGGCGATATTACCGACAAATCGGTCATAGTCGGGGAATCGACCGCCTCCCCGAAAGGGGCGTACGGCGTATACGAGGAATACGGGATCCTGCCGCTGGCCCGGGAATACCCGGTCGAGCTTATCGAACTGAACGATCAGCCCACGAGCCGGATCACGATATTAAGCGCCGACCTTCAGCCGATCCGCATACGGGTCATCAATCATTTCCTCGACGACAGGTATTTCATGATCTCGCTGGGACGGCCGAAAACGCATGAAACCGCGATCGCCACCATGTCGCTCAAAAATGTCGTTATGGGCGCGCCGCTCAAGATCCAGAAGAGAGGCATCAACGACAAACAGCAGATGCATCAGGGCCAGAAACATCCCAAGATGCTCCACTATAATATGTATCAGCTTGCCCATTATGTACGTCCGGATTTCTCGATCATCGACGGGCTTGTGGGGATGGAGGGCAACGGGCCGGTCTGGGGCACTCCGGTTGAGCACAACATTGCGCTTGCGAGCCCTGATTTTCTCGCCGCGGACATGATCACCGCGGAACTCATGGGACTTCCGTTCGAGGATCTCGGATATCTCACCTACTGCGCTGTCGATAATCTCGGGCAGGGTGACCGCAGCAGGATCAATATTATCGGCGCCGATTCCGCAGACCGCGTTGATCCCGCAGATCATGTGATCGCCTACAAACGCCACATATCGAATCCGTGGGCAATGAAATGGAAAGAGGAACTGGTGTATCCCGAGGGTTCCGAGGGTGTCTGGTCCGCCCAGGAGTGGGAGGACTGGCACAAGAAATACGGCTCGCAGGAAAAATAATATACTGAGGGGACAATCTATTGATATTGTCCCCTCTACCTCATTAACCTTATGACACGTTTCCGTACCATTATAATTCACTAGTGCTCAGGATTTAAAAATTATGTCCTCCAAAACAGGAGTGGTTATTAATTGTAACCAGTATATAACCATTAATCCTTTGCCTTTAATCGGCTCCAATTCTTTATATTATAATAAATTGAAGAACCATTTCCCCAAAGAAACGTCACATAAGAGGTGACATACGCCGGACGTGCCGTGTTGATGTAAACGTATGTTTATATAATTCATTCTCCTTCAGAGGCCCAATGAAAGAAAACGTTGCCCGATTAGAGCTTAAGGTTACAAAAAACAAAAAACGCGTTTTGGCGGATTTCACTCCCGTACCAGGTGCGGAAAACGACCTTACCTATGACCAAATAATAATAAAACTCCAGATGCTCGGTGTCCGGGTCGGCCTTGATGAGGACAAAATCAGGGCGATCTGTGAAAGCGATAAGCCATTGCGAAATATCGTTATCGCCGAGTGTATATATCCTGAAATGGGCGAGAAAGCCCGGCTGGAGTATTTCGTCGATATTAATGCGCGCCGGAAAGCGGTTGTTCAAAATGATGGAAGCATCGATTTCCGCGATTTGGGGGAGATTTCATCTGCAAGTACAGATCAGGCTCTCTATCGAAAAGTTCCCCCGACAATTGGAAAGCCGGGCAAGAACGTTTTGGGCAAAGAGATTCCCGGGCTTTTGGGGAAAGACTTAACAATAAATACAGGTGTCGGCACAGAAATTGATGCGGATGACCCAAATCTGGTCCGTGCTTCACGTGACGGAGAAATACTCCTTACGAATGGTATCGTTCAAATATCAGATGTTTTTAACGTTATTGGGAACGTTGACTACTCAACCGGAAACCTTCAGTTTAACGGTGCTGTTAAAGTTAACGGCGATGTTAACTCAGGTTTTAAGATAGAGGCGGACGGTGATGTTGAAATCAGAGGATTTGTCGAAAATGCCGAGGTCATCTCCGGGAACGATGTCATCATTCACGGCGGCTTTTCGGGAATGGGCGACGGCATTGTAAAAGCCAAGAGGGATGTTATTGCCAAGTATGTGGAAAACCAGACAATTCATGCAGATCGCGACATCATTATCAGCGGCCATTCATATCATTCGAATCTTACTGCGGGGCGTTCTGTTATCGTTACAGGAAGCCAAAGCGCTATTGTCGGCGGTGAATGCAAGGCTGAGACCGGCGTCAACTCAAACAGACTCGGCTCGATTAACGGCACCAAAACAGTAATCAAAGTGGGCTACAACAAAGAAATCTCAGACCGCTTGTTCCAGAGTGAAAAAGAAATCGCCAGGATTGAAGAAGAAAAACACAAACTGGGACAAAATATTGAAAATCTCTCCCGCCTGAAACTTGTCAAAAAGGGCATTCTGCCGCCGGATAAAATGGAACAGCTCGAAGCGATGGAAGTTGAATTCAACGATATGTATGACATATTAAGAGAGCTCAAATCGACGAAAGATGAACTTGAAGAAAAGCAGAACGAACTCAACAATGCAAAAGTTCTGGCAAATACAGCCGCTTTTCAGAATGTTCATGTTTATTATGGACTACAATATCTGACAGTCAAAAACAACCTCGGACCGTCAATCTTCAAACTATCCAAAAGCGAGATTATCCGGCTTTCAAAATAATGAGGTTATGTGACATATCATCTAACCTGCCCCGCCTTATGGATCACTTTTTACTTCGATCCATAATACATTTTGAGTTTAAATATAATCGTACACTCACCTGCTAAGATTTCTAACCGCACCGAATATCATTTCACAATTTTACGGTACCGGTTCCTGCGGTTCTCGAACAGTCCGCCGCCGAGCTCTTTTTTGCGCCATTCCTCGTATTCACGGAAATTGCCCTCGAACCACCGCACATTCGAATCGCCCTCAAACACAAGAAGATGTGTGCAGACGCGGTCGAGGAAAAACCTGTCATGGCTGATGATGAGCGCGCATCCGCCGAAATTCTGGATCGCCTCCTCAAGCAGCCGCAGCGTGTTGACATCAAGATCGTTGGTCGGCTCATCGAGGATGATCACGTTCCCGCCCTCTTTGAGAACTTTGGCAAGCTGACAGCGGTTCTGCTCGCCGCCCGAAAGCTGTCCGACTGTTTTCTGCTGATCCGCGCCTTTGAATCCGAACCACGAAATGTATCGCCGGATGGGAATGGTCTGCCGCCCGAGGGTAACGTCACTTGCGCCCTCGCCGATCTCCTCGACCAGACTGCGGTCGCGCTGAAGCGTCTCACGCTCCTGATCGGCATAGGCGATTTTCACGCTTGCGCCGATATTGAGCTCGCCGTCATCCTGCTCGAGTTTGCCGACAATAAGGTTGCAGAGTGTCGTCTTCCCCGCGCCGTTCGGGCCGACAACGCCCACAATAGCGCCCCTCGGCAGCGTAAATGTGACATCTTTCAGCACAGGGATGTCGTCATAAGATTTCCCGAGCCCTTTAAATTCGATCACCTGCGAGCCGAGTTCCGGCCCCGGTGCGATCTGAATGACATCGTCGTCCGCACCGGTCGAAAACTCCGCGGCGATCATTTTTTCATACTCTATAAGACGGTTCCGCGAGAGCTCGTGACGATCCTTATTGTTCATGCGAATCCACGCAAGCTCGTGCTCAAGGGCGTTGCGCCGCGACGATTTTTTCTTCTCGCCTGCGACCATGCGCTCGACTTTCTGCTCGATCCACGATGAATAATTTCCCTCATACGGAATACCCTTTCCGCCGTCGATCTCAAGGATCCATTTGGTGATGTTGTCCAGGAAATACCGGTCATGGGTCACCACGATCACAGTGCCGGGATAATCCGAAAGCTGACCCTCGAGCCAGTCGACCGTCTCCGGATCAAGCTGATTGGTGGGCTCGTCCAAAAGCAGCAGATCGGGCTGCTCAAGAAGCGCCCTGCAGAGTGCGACACGCCGCCGTTCACCGCCGCTGAGAGTACCGACGACACGGTCCTCGTCCGGCAAGAACAGCGCCTCGCTCGATCTGCTCAAAACCGTGTCGAGATTCCACGCGTCGGCGGCGTCCAGCTTATCCTGAAGCTCCCCCATGCGGTCGAGCGCCTTCTGCATCTCGTCATCGCTCAGCGGATCGCCGAGTTTGCCTGTGATATCCTCGTATTCTTTGAGCATCGCCATCGTCTCGCCGAACGCCTGCTCGATCGTCTGGCGCACGGTCAGCGTTTCGTCCAGAACCGGATTCTGGAGCACGATGCCGGATTTGTAGCCTTTCGAAAGCTCCGAGGTCCCCCGGAAATCCGTATCGAGGCCCGCCATGATCTTTAAAAGCGTGGATTTTCCCGAGCCGTTCTCGCCCACGATCCCGATTTTCGCACCGGGATAAAAACTTAGATAAATGTCCTTGAGCACCTGTTTCTGGCCGTAAAACTTGTTCAGGCCGAGCATGGTGTAGATGTATTGTTCCGCCATTTTTCGTCTTTCCTATGTGATGTGGTGGTGACTATTTTTCGATTTTCAGTATACATACTAATATAGTATATGGGGAGGGGAAAGCGCAATTGTTTTGGGGGGGGACAAGTCCCCTTTTAGAAAAGACTGTTTTTACTTTTTTGACTATAACTTATTATCTTTGATATTTTTCAATATTTAAAAACTTTGATATAAACTCGTTACATTCATCATCACCAGGTAAAGTATTTCGATGTTGATTACAAAAGTCATCCCATAGTTTGCTCATAGTAATATGATCATTTTCAATAATATACGTAACTGGTTCTTTCTCAAAACAACCAATTGTCACTTCGATTATCAAGGATTCAGATATTGGAGTACTAAAGGAGATATCTAGAATTACTGGTTGGCAAATTGTCCGAGGAGGTATTGGAAATTCTGAAGTGCTTACGAAAGTAATTTTTTTGTCAAATGACTTTGTACGTGAAAAATTTTCTCTATCTGAATTGATAAATTTTATTTTACAATTTGGGCCTATTTTCGATTTTTCGTCTATAGACATGTAAACATTTGAAGCTATACCTTGTCCATCATTCTGAATCCCAAAACAGATTTTAAATCTATTCGGTGATCTCGTGAAATCAACGGATTTAATTAAAAAGATTGGGTAAATATTTGGTTGAAGCGTTTTCCCAAAAAGACCTGAAAGAACTCCATGAGGTGTTGGAACAAAACTCGATCCTGCCCTTATATAGTATTTTAGTTCGCCTACAGTTTGATGAGGAGCATGATTACTTTTCGGAATCAATGTTATAACGAAACCGTTGTCAACAGAATCGACAGATATTGCATTGTTTAGGACAGTAGTATGAGGAGGAACCGTGCGACCTGAAATTGCTCCCTCAAGCCAGCTTTTAAATTTATGTACGTTTTTGATCGGATGTTTTTTGTCTGGAAGATCTGAATTATCTTTGCCTTTCGAACATTCAACACCCCAGACAATTACTCCACCTTCAGAATTACCGAATCCAGAAATTGCTGTAGCTAAATTATTGAGGTCATGATCATGAAGTTTGTTACCTGCTCCATTATCTTTTGATCTTTTGAAATCAAGAAAAAGTTCTTCGGATTGTTTCGATTCAATAAATTCATCGATTGCAGTTTCACCGCCTGCTATAATTCTTTCATAAAGGTCTTCGGCTCGTCCCATAGTATTCAAGAATTCCTATTTAATACTCTGTTAATTTTTTATCCTTAAACATAATATTAAACCTCTCCACAAAAATGTCAATGATTTTTTGTGCACATCGCCTAACTCACCCCCTGACCCCCTCTCTTTGAAAAATAGAGGGGGGACTCCGTTCCGGTGATCTCGGCAAATCAGCGCAAGGTCGCGAAGCATCCTTGTGCGGGCAAACGGCGAAATTCTTTCAGACTATAGAAGACGCTCTGCGTCCTCAGCGTCCTCTGCGGTGAAATATGTTTTTATTAATACCCCCCTGTCCTTCGGACATCCCCCCTAATAGGGGGGACATGGCGCAGCCAAGGGGGGTCATTTAATAAGACGTATCACTCATCCCGCTATCATAATTCATTTCATAAATTTGAATGACACCGGGGCCGGGCGGGACTTTTTTGAGCACGAATTCTTTTGTCATGACAGGCGGCTGGGACGGATCGGAGTAGCCCTCGACAATCACCATGCTGCGGGCGTCGTCGTGCTTGATCACGATCTGAGGGCCGAGTTCGGGATCGGGCGTAAGCTGTGAGATCTCGACACCAACGGGGATAAAGGGGATACGCATGGATTTCAGTTCCTGAAGGGTGAACTCGCCGGAATCCTCGAACGGCGGCCATTCGGCGACACCCATCTCGGAGAACATGTAGTTCACATATTCGGACGGTTTCGCGTCGGGGAACGCCACGGTGAATCCCGAGCGCGAGAGATTTGCGGGCGCGATCATCCAGCGGACGGCTTTTGCGGCGCTTTCGAGCGAGGACGACTCGGTTTTTGGTTTGTTTGCCGCACGCATAAGAACGGTGAACGCGGCGATCCCGATTAAAAGGACCAACAGCTTGGTGAATACGCGATAGTAAGTGAACTGCATCAGACTCATGTTGTATCCCTCCGTTCTCTCAGGTGTTTATTACTCTCTAAAAGCCCCCTAAATCCCCCGAGGGGGACTTTCCTACAACTTTCATAGCGTTGTTGTTTCAGGTGATCCCGACAAACCAGCGCTAAGCGGGCAAACTGCGAATCTCTTTCAGATTATAAAAGGGACGCAGTCCCCTCAGCGTTCTCAGCGATAAAGCCTGTATTGCTTTTCCCCCTCTATTTTCAAAGAGAGGGGGAACCCAGTTCCGGTGATCCCGGCAAATCAGTTCAAAGTCGCGAAGCATCTTTGAGCGGGCAATCTGCGAAAGTCTATCAGACTTGTGAAGATGCCCATTTCATGCCGCGCCTGACAATTTCGCGGGCTTCCGGCACATCGAAATCTTTCGCGACATGACCGAGAGATGAATAGAATACTTTGCCCTGCCCCCACATCTTTTTCCAGACGACCGGCATGACGGTGCCGTCGATCCACGGCGCGTGCTCACCGTTGAATGTGGTGGTCGCGAGCACTTCGTTTGCGGGATCCACATGCATGTAATACTGTTCGGAATGCATTTTGAAATCGCTCAGGCCGCGTGTTATGGGATCGCTGTGATCGATAATATTGACCTCATAATCGATAATTCCGCCGGGATGTGCGACCCACTGGCCGCCGACCATGAACTGATATTCCGTGTTCATCCTGAATGCGTCTCCGGTTCCGCCGTGCCAGCCCGCAAGCCCCACTCCGCTCTTTACCGCCGCAAGAAGGGCGCTTTCCTGATCGCTCGTAATCGTGCTCATGGTGAACGCCTGCACGATCAGGCTCAGCGATTTCATTTTCTCTGCGTCGAGGTACGAATCCAGCGTGGTGGAAATCTCGACATCGAATCCGTCCTTCTCGAGGATCGGCACAAAAATATCGACACACTGTTTCGGTTCATGGCCATCCCAGCCGCCCCAGACTACCAGCGCCTTCTTTGAGGAAGAGTTCGACTGTGCAAACGCGCTTCCTGCCGCAGCCGAGGCGCCGATTCCCGCAGCGACCGATTTTTTTATGAAATTACGGCGTCCTGATTTTTCATTGCTCATATCAATCTCCCTTTTATTATTAATATTTTCCAATGGTATTCCGATTATTAGATAATACTCAATTCCTGCCCGATTGCACAAGCGGTTTATTCGGGTAGTCGTCACATACATGTTGCACTGGTCCGCGAAAAATCCTATTATTGATTCAGACATGTAACCGTAACGGCACTCACACACAGGAGACTCAACAATGAAAATCAAACATATCGCGTTCGTACTCTTACTCCCCGCGGTCCTGCTTTTTGGATGCGGCTCGGGGTCCGGGATCGAAACATCCAAGATTCCCGACGATGTCCGCGCCCGTCAGATCAGCGACCTTAAATTCGGCATGTTCGTCTGCTGGTCGTTCAGCACATTTTCCGGACAGGAATGGACACGCGGAGTGACCGACGTAAACTATTTCCGCGCAACGGGATGCGATACTGACCAGTGGTGCAGATCCGCAAAAGAAGCCGGAATGAACTACATCCTCTTTCTCACCAAACATCATGACGGATTCTGCCTTTGGGACACCGATACGACCGAATTCAAAGTCACCAACAGCCCGCTCGGGATCGACGTGCTCGCAAAACTGAGAGAATCCTGCGACAAATACGGACTCGGCCTTGCGCTCTATTTCTCCGAGGGCGACTGGACATGGATACCGGAGGCAAACCTCCCGGACGATCCCAACAACACCGCAAACCGCGAAACATGGTCTTCACCGATCTGGAAAACCGGACAGAACGCCGAGCTGAAAAAAGCACAGCTCAAAGAACTCTCCACCCGTTACGGCCCCATCGAATTCTACTGGATGGATCACGCCCAGAGCGACGGCGGACTCGGCCACCCCGAAACCGAGGCATGGATCAACTCGTTCCAGCCCAACACATTCGTCGGATTCAACCACGGCGAACCCGCGGGACGGCTCTGTCTCCGTGAGCGCGGACGTCCCGGCCCCATCGGCGACCCCTCCCTGTCGGTCTACAACAAGGATGCCGAGGGCTCATACGACGGCTATCTCGCGGCAGAATTCACCTATCAGATCCTTCCCGATCACGAGGGCGGCGCGGCGTGGTTCTACTCGCTCCCGGAACACGACGATCTTGTTCATCCCGCCGAAAAGATGTACGAGGATTATCTCGGCGCGGTCGAATACGGAAACATTTTCTCGCTCGATGTCGGGCCCGACTACGAGGGCAAACTCAGAGATATCGATGTGAAAACGCTGAGGGAGATCGGCGAGATGATTCGGGCTGGGGAGTAGGTAATGCTTGTGTTTATTGTTTCTCGGGATTTCTTGACATTATTTTATTATTATGTATATTATGTGAACATATTCATTATATAACTTAAAATTAATAATAATATATTAGGGGTATTAAATGAAACACCTTGATCCCAAACCAGAAATATTAAGAATTGAAGAGCTGGTTATTAAAGTAAAACAAGGTGATATTAAGTTGCCCAAATTTCAAAGACCTTTCGTTTGGAAAAAAGATGACATCTTAAAGCTTTTAGATAGTGTATATAATGGATATCCAATAGGAAGTATATTATTGTGGTTGACAACTCAAAAACTGGCAAGCGAAAATAAGATTGGTGATCTAAACATTAATAATCGACCAGAGGAATATCCAACAAACTATTTATTAGATGGCCAACAAAGGCTTTCTACTTTATGTGGTGCTTTATTCTGGGATGGAAAAAATAAAACTAGTCTATGGAATATTTCTTTTGATGTCGATTTAGAAACATTTATTTTCCCTCAAAGTGAAGAAAAAATTAATTATTTTCCATTAAACAAGCTAATAAATACAACTGATTTTATAAATCAATGTAAAGCTTTTGAAGCCTCAGAAAATAAAGTTACTTATACGAAAAATGCTGAAAAATTATTAAAATCTATTAAAGATTATAAAATTGCAGCTGTTACAATTGGGGATATGGAAATTGATGAAGTTGCCCCTATTTTTGAGCGAATAAATAGCTCAGGTCGTCAACTTACAATGGTAGATCTAATGCGTGCGGCAACATGGAAGGGTGGTTTTGATTTAAATGATGCAATTGAAAATGTTCGTAACGCATGCGAATCAAAACAGTTTTTTGACATTCAAGATTCTCATATATTACGAAATATTGCTGCATGTGCAGGACTTGGAATTCACAAAGATGGAATAGAAAAACTGCGTAAATGCACTTCTAATGATTTAAAAATAGCATCAGAAAATTGTACGGAAGCATACAAATTAGCTGTTGACTTTTTAGCGACTGAGCTCCCTCTTAGTTCAATAAGTTACTTACCATATGGTCTACAATTAACTTTATTAGTAGAATTTTTTAACCTAAATCAAAATCCAGAAAAAGATGAAAGAGAAAAATTAAAAAAATGGTTTTGGAAATCTGCTTTTTCTAGATTTTTTGGAGTGGCAAACACTGGATTAATTACACAGTCTTTATCAGAAGTCAGGGATTTTGCTCTAAGAAAAATTAGTAATCTGCCACTAGACAAAGAATTAAATCTAGATGTTTTTTTTAATGATAACTTTATGTTAAATAAGGCTACAAGCAAATCGTTTGCGTTGCTCTTAGCTTCAAAAATGCCTCAAAGTCTTCTTACTGGATCAATTATTGATACAGGAAAAGCTTTAGCGGTAATTAATAGACTTGAATATCATCATTTGTTTCCTAAAGCATTTTTAAAAGCTAAAGGATATAATAAATCTGAATATGACAAACATTTAAACATTTGTATGCTGAATTTGACTAACAATCGCGAAATATCAGATACTGAACCTTCTGTTTATTTTTCAGACATCCGAGAAAGACTTGGGGATCGCTTCAATAGTGTGTTGGAATCAAATTTTATTAGCCAAGAGGCCTATGACTCTGCTTGTAATAACGACTACGAAAGCTTTATCAGATATAGAAAAGAATTGCTTGAACTAAAAGCTCTTAGTTTAATTTAATTTACTGTCTCTCATTAATGGCATATTAATAAAAAAATCTCACTGACAGCAACAATTTGTCAGTGAGATTTTTTATATACTTCAAATTTTCCATGTGACCCCGGCAAACCAGCTTAAAATCGTTAAACGATTTTACTGCGGGCAGACTGCTAAATCCTCTCAGACCCTAGCCCGGGGATGCAATCCCCTACTTCCGCGGCTCATGATCTTTGTATCTCGCGAAATAGAAAATCTTGATCTGCTCGTCGCCGGGATTGAGATTTGAGTGTGTGGTTTTGCCGTCCGGCGGGATCATGTAGCCAGTTCCCGGAGGCTGTTTGCGGAGTTGACGGCCCATGAACGCAAGGCTCGTGCCGGTAATTGCGGTCCAGACTTCCTCGACGCCCTCGCCGTGCGAATGCTGATCGCCGATAGTCATCGGATCAAACGCACAGGTCAGGATGCGTTCGAGCGTGCCGAGCCCGTCCGGAGTCTGGAACAGGTATTTCACGATATGCACCCAGTGACCGGTTGTGGAATCGATGGGGATGGTCTTTTCGTCGCGCACAAGCATTTTCTTGTTTGGCCTAAATCCCTCTGGGATCGGCTCGGTGACGATGTACATTGTCATGGGTTCGTCGCCGGTGTTTTTCATGGTGAATTTGAGATTTGCGGGCATGAGCACCGCGATGCCGGGATAGAGTTCCGCGGTATCGCCGCCTGCCGTGAATTCGCCCTTGCCGGAGAGGATGAAATAGATCTCCTGCTCACCGTCGAGCGCCTCGGGGACGGTCGATGCGCCGGTATCGAGGGAGCCGTACACGAACGCGTTGGAATATTTCAGCACCGCGCCTTTATAGGGCGGATTCATCGGATCGCCTTTGGTGAGGATGTCGCGGGTGATAATGCCGCCGTGGATAAAGCCCGGCATGGACTCTTTCCAGTTGCCGAAATACATATCAATACGGCGTTCGTCAGCGCTGCCGCTTTGCTGTGCGAATCCGGAGGCTGCGAAAACGGTCATAAGCATAACCGCAATTAAAACACTTTTTCTGAACATTTTTAACGCTCCTTTGAGGATTATGGGATTTTACTTGCTTCCTTTTTTTGAAATATACGGTAATGTTACAGCGCAACTCAAGTCATTTGTGGGAATCAGACTCTTAAATCCACGGGAGGGGGACTTTTTCCCGACCTCTGCGGCCCTTGCGGTGAAATATATCTGACCCGAAAATCTGACCTCGTCCCCGAAAATCATTTGTATATTGCACGGATTATTATATCTTACTGTTGGAAATCATGAGTCAATTAATCGGAGGGAAATTATTATGAGAAACCGTCGCACACTTATCTGCATCACGCTGACAGTGGTTCTCGCGGTCACATCGCTTGCCGCCGCGCAGGACCTGAAAACGATCCAGCTTCCCGAGCCTGAAAAAACAGGCGGTCTGCCGTTCATGGACGCAATCATGAACCGGATGTCGACCCGTGAGTATTCCACTGACAAACTGCCCATGCAGGAGATCTCGAATATCCTCTTTGTGGCATGGGGATACAGCCGTCCCGACCAAAACCTCCGCACGGCGCCGTCATCGAGTAACCGTCAGGAAATGGAGGTCTACGCAATCCTCGAGGAGGGCGTGTACCGTTACGACGCAAAAGAGAACACGCTCATCCAGACCGTGACGGGCGATATCCGCACATCCGCCGGGAAACAGGATTTCGTGTTTACCGCGCCTCTGAATCTGGTATTCATCGCCGATCTCACAAAAATGACCCAGAACACCCGCGAATCCAAGATCATCACCGCCTCCGCCGACGCCGCATTCTGCAGTCAGAACGTCTATCTCTACTGCGCGTCGAAAGGACTCGGGACAGTCGTCCGCGGCTGGTTCGACAGAGAGCCGTTCCGCGAGGCACTCCAGCTCGGAGACGACCAGTATATCACATGGGCGCAAACAGTGGGATTTATGGCAGAGTAGGGGGCAATGCCCCTTTGCGGAGAAGATTGTGTGTGGAATTGTAGAGTTTTGCCGGAGACAGTGGGGATGTGCTGTCTCCGGTTTTTTTTGTGGAGTGTTATAGCTTTGTTATGAAAGGACGAAGCACATCTTCAATCTCCGAAATTGCTTCTTTTATTTTATTGAAAAACTCATCTTTTTCATTACCTCTTCCATATAGAATCTTTCGTTTCGTTTTTTTCTCATTTGACGTTAAAGTTGTATCATCGTCAGGATTTATTAATTCCAGATGTAATAGTATATTATAATAAAGTTCTTGTCTAAGCTTGATAAGGTTTTCAAACTTCCCTCTTATATCACTACCAAAAAGTACTTCTCCCTCCAGTAATTCAGTATCAATACTTGTGCTAGCCTTAATTACCTTTTCCCATCTTGTTTCATAAGCCTTTGAAACACCGTATAAATATCTCTTGTCAGGTGTGCCTGAAAGATGATGATCCTCGGGAGGTTCTGGCATTTCACTACTTTCCATAAAAGGGCTTCTGACATAACTTAAAGCACTTCTTAATTCATATGTTCCTTTTAACAGATTACGAGCAGAGTTATATTTTTCTTTTCCGGCAAACTGTTTTTTCCATGTATTAAGGCCTGGAACAGCAACCCATGCGCCAATTGCAACAGAGATAGTAACTATTAAATCTTTTGTGAAATTAAAATATACAGAAATTTTGTATATTGGCACATTGATATAATATCCGACACAAAAGCCAAGTACAACACCTATTAAAATACCCAGAACTAGTCTTTTCATTTCTCACCTATGATTTTATCTATTCTCGCCATTAATTTATTATTTATTTTCTTTGCTCGATTTATTTCATCTAAGGTTATTGGTTTTAACTCTTCAATATTTTGCTCTTTTACATGTTCATTAAACCATGACATTGCTAGTTGATCTGCTTCTTTTTCTTGTTCTTGATCTTCTTCAACTGTTAAGTTATCAAGACTAGGAGAACGATGTTTTTTTACAGCATGTGCTACCTCATGCAAGACGGCAAAAATAAAATAACGTCCGTCAAGATTTACCTCGTACTCTTGTGATGATGGAAAAATTCTCTCAGATAATACAATTATTTCTTCTTTTTCACTTATTTGTCGGGCTAAACGGCATGCATCATTTCTATCAACTGAAGTAAAAGCCAGTTTATCTTCATATTCATCAAGTATCTCTCCCGGCAAATAATTCACTGCTGTTACTAGCATTCCATTATTATGAGTGCCTCTTAAATAAAACATTATTTTATTACTCCTTTTCAAGATTGCATTCCTGCTTTATAAAAGATATTAAACCTTTTTAAGCCTAACTTTTCTTACATGTTTACACAATAACAAATGAACACCATAAACACAAGAATTATTTCTCTATGAAAAGTCCGCATCAGGAAAGCACACAATTACCGCTGCATAACCCTCACACTCACAGTCGCCACAGCCCAGAGCGCATCGGGCGGAAGATGTAATTCGCAGGTTGAATCGAACAGAAGGGCACTTCGGGGAGGGAATTCGTCGTCACCGGCCCACACGGCGATCACCACCGGGATACGCGGAAACGGGAACAGCTGAATCGACACATCGCCGTAGCCGGATTCTTTTCCGCCGAGACTTTTTCCGGTTTCAAGAAAAGCGAGGAATTTCGAGGGATCGCCTCCGAACTTTTCGGCGAGGCTGTCGAGCGGGAGCATGTGCGAGCCTTGAAGGTAGATCGCGCCGCCCTCGAGATCGGACGGTTTCACCAGTTTGCCGGACGGAAACTTCTCTTCCTGAGCACCGATCAAATACAGGAGGATCGACAGCCGGAACAGATCGCCGAGATCGTCCGTGAGATATTTTCCGGCGGCGGAAATTTTCTCTGCGGAAATTGTACTATCACGGTAGCACACTTTTAGGGTCTGTCCGAAACATTCGAGCGCAAACGATTCGTTCGACGTATCGAAACTGCATCCGGCCCGTCGGCAGACATCGTCGGGATCGAGTCCGCGAAGCTGTCCCCACGCTTTCATTTCGCCGTCAGTCATTGTTTTCCGCCTGCTTTTTCAAACTTATTTTTCAACATGTCTTAAATATGAATATATGGAACGAACGGTGTCTCCGAAACGGAATTTTTCCTTGTACGCTTCTTTGCGTCTATTGGGCTTGACTATTCGGGATTTTGACCGTAGTATTAAACATTCATTTTGATATACTTTAGAGTGAGTAACGCAATCATACCTTATATAAAGGAGCAATAAAATGACGCCTGACAACAAGCGAATTGTAATTGAGTCGAAATCGGTCCCCGAAACAGAGGTGAAAGCAGGCAGCGGCACCTCCATGCAGATGCTGATCTCTCCCGAAAGCGCACCGAATTTCGCCATGAGATGTTTTACTATCAAGCCCGGCGGCGGGATGCCGAATCATACGAATGAAGTGGAGCATGAGCAGTATGTGATCGGCGGAACGGCACAGATCGGAATCGGAGACGAACTTTTCACCGTAAAAAAAGGCGATGTCGTCTTTATTCCCGCGGGAGTACCGCACTGGTATGAAAACTCGGACGATGACGATTTCAGCTTTTTGTGCCTCGTCCCAAATAAGCCGGATACTATCACAATCGTATCCGAGTGTTAGGCGAAATAACACATACTTGACATGCTGATGAGATTTATAGAAATGAAGACTGCATCCTGACATTTTTCTGTCATCCGGCACAAATATTGTATCGTTTGCCATAAAGGAGGTTCTTCGTCATGACTAATTCCTCGCTCAGAAAAAGTAAGATCTCACGACGTACCGCTCTCCGGGCGCTCATCGGTTCCGGCACATTGTACGGTCTCGATGCCCTCTATACATGCAAACCAAGCGACGCCGCTCTTGCCGATCCCAACGACAGCATAAAAGTCACAAAGGTCGAGTCGTTCGTACTTAAAAACACGTGGGTATTTGTGAAAGTTTCCACCGACGCAGGCATTACCGGATGGGGCGAAATGCTCAAAGACGACGCCAAAGCCTGTGCCGCGGGCGCGCTTGAGGTCGGCGATTATCTGGTTGGTCAGGATCCGCGCAGAGTGGTGCATCACTGGCAGGCGATCCACCGCGGCGCGTTCTATCGCGGCGGCCCGGTCAAAACAGCCATCCAGAGCGGGATCGATCAGGCGCTTTGGGACATTAAAGGCAAGGCGCTCGGCGTTCCGGTGTATGACCTTCTCGGCGGTGCGGTCAGGGACAGGATCAGGGTATACGGAAGAGTTAGCGCCGAAACCGGTGTGACTGCGTTAAAAACAGGTCCGCGCGCAGATAACCGTCAGGCATACAAATATGTGGAAGGCAAAGGATTTATCGACAGATGTGTCGAGAATTTTGCCGGGCTGCGCGAAAAATACGGGCCGGATGTGGACATCGGCATCGATTTCCACGGCGCAGTTCAGCCGCAGACAGCGATGGTGCTCGTGAAAGCGCTTGAACCGTATCAGCCCTATTTCATCGAAGAACCCATCCAGTGCCTCAATATCGAAATGATGGCGGAGATCGCACGAAAAACCCATATCCCCATTGCCACGGGCGAGCGGATATTTACGAAATGGGGCTTCAAGGATATTCTCGAAAAGCGCGCCGCCTCGATCCTGCAGCCGGATGTCTGCTATGCCGGAGGTATCACAGAGCTGAAAATTATCGCGGGAATGGCCGAGGCATATTACACACCCCTTGCGCCGCATAATCCCCAGGGGCCGTGCTCACTCGCCGCGAGTTTCCAGATCGACGCCGCGATCCCGAATTTCCTTATTCAGGAGCGGGGCGACAACGAATATGAAAATCTCCTTGCAAAACCGATGCCTCCGGTTTCGGACGGATACCGGCCGCTTCTGACCGAGCCGGGGCTCGGTATCGAGATCGACGAGGACAAACTGATGGCGCAGGTCGGCGAACCGCGGCCATACCTTCCGAGATTCGATAAGGACGACGGTTCCGTCGTTGACTGGTAAACGGTGTTTCAATAAAGGAGACTGTGCACGGAAAAGAGTTGTAAAATCATATGTAATTGACAATATTCAGTTTTAAATATGACGGTCCTCAAATAGTTCAATCGGAGGTTTTATGCGGTTATGCTGTAGTGATTCGGGAATAGATGTTGCCGGCGACAAAGCTGAAAACACTAAGATAATAAGTAAACTCTATGATGTCGGATTTCGTGTCGCAGGAATGCATACAAGCGATCTTGATGTTTCCGATAGCGATATTGACTATGTAAAAAAATCTTTCATGGACGGCGGGCTTGTTCCCGGGCCCTTCGGCGGCGGGAGAGCAACGTTTCATCCCGATCCTGCGGTGAGCAAACAATATAAACAGGGAGTCGCGAAAACCCTCAGGATCGGCGGGAAACTCGGCTGCTCAAGCGTCCGGTATTCCATCGGAAGCATGCATCCCCGCGATGTCTGGAGGCATCACCCGGAAAATCATACGCAAAAAGCTCTCGACATGCTTGTGGAAAGTACCCGTGACCTTCTTCCCCTCGCCGGGGATTGCGGTTGTATGCTTTGCCCCGAAACAAACGCCTGGACAATAGTAAACAGCGTCGAGCGCATGAAAGAGTATGTCGAGCGTCTCGATTCGCCGTATGCGAAAGTCATTTTCGATCCGGTAAATCACATGAATCCCCAGCGTGCATTCGAATCGGCAAAATATATGAGCCTCTCGATCGCCTATCTCGGAGACTGTATCGGCGAGCTTCATGTGAAAGACGCCCGTGTCATAGATAACTATATGATACATATTGAGGAAACCGACGTCGGCGAGGGTATTATCGATCATGCCTCGATCATAAAAGCGTCCTCACAGCTTGAGCCGTGGAAAACCTTTTCACTCGAGCATTTTAACGGCGATAACGGCGATCATTACATACCGCTTATCGAGAGCGCCTATGCACACATTCAGGGCATTGCAAACAGCATCGGCCATACATGGAGCGATCCGAATCTGACTTTTCAGAAATGGGAGAAGATGAAACAGAGATAGTATTTATGGGATTTCCAAATAGAACAATTGCACCATAAGGAGGCAGTGAATTGCCGAACGAGAATATCAATAAATCCGAACAGCTTTTGCGCGCCGAAAAATCACTTTCCCCTAAATTATCGCGGCGAACCGCTCTTGCCGCAGCGGCAGCAGCTCCGCTCATTATACCTCGGCACGTGCTGGGGCAGACCGCGGACCGTAAGGCGCCGAGCGATACGCTGAACATCGCGGGCGTGGGGATCGGCGGCATGGGGCAAAACTATGTCGCAGGCTGCAAAAGCGAAAACATCGCCGCGCTGGCAGATGTGGACGATACCATGGGCGCTCCGGTATTCGCGCTGTATCCGAAAGCCAAAACATACCGCGATTACCGGAGAATGCTCGAGAAGGAAAAAGGCATCGACGCGGTGATCGTCGGCACTCCAGACCATTCGCACGCCGTGATCGCAATGGCTGCGATGGGTCTCGGCAAACATGTGTATGTGGCAAAACCCATGACCCGCACCATCCATGAGGCGCGAACGCTCACAAAAGCCGCGCGGGACAAAGGCCTTGCAACGCAGATGAGCGTCCAGTCCTGCTGCTCGGACGAATCTCTGACCACTGCCGAATGGCTCCGGGCCGGTGCGGTCGGAGACGTGCGTGAAATTCATGTCTGGAGCGACCGCCCTGTCTGGCCGCAGGGGATCGCCCGCCCGAAAGACACTCCGCGCACGCCGCAGACACTTGACTGGGATATCTGGCTCGGCCCCGCGCCGGAGCGTCCGTACCATCCGTTCTATCATCCGTTCGATTTCAGGGGCTGGTACGATTTCGGCACAGGAGCCCTCGGCGATATGGCGTGCCATTCGTTCCATGCGTTCTTTCCGGTGCTGAAACTCGGGATTCCGTCAAGTGTGAGCGCATCGGTGACATTCGCGAGAGTCCCTGCCGGAGATATGCCCGCCGATCCCAAATGGTCGCGGTCGCGGCCTGTCGAGTCCGGCGAAACGTTCCCGCCGTCCTCGATCGTCACATGGGATTTCCCCTCGCGCGGAAACCTTCCACCGCTGCGGATGTTCTGGTATGACGGAGGATTGAAACCGCCTCTGCCGCCGGGGATGAAACTCAGCCGGGAACTTGCCGGTGACGGGGTTATATTTGTCGGCGATAAAGGCTCAATGCTGACCGGATTTACCGGCGGCCCGATACTTCTCGACAACGACAGGCAGCGCACGTTTGAAAAACCGCCGAAAACAATGGCCCGGTCACAGGGGCACTATATGGAATGGATCGACGCCTGCAAGGGGGGCGCGCCGGCAAACTGTAATTTCGAGTTCGGAAGCGTTATCACCGAAGCGGCGCTGCTCGGAGTTGTCGCCCAGCGTTTGGGACGGTACCTCGAGTGGGATGCGGAAAATGCCCGTTTCACCAACAGCGACGAAGCGAACGCGCTTGTCGATCCGCCATACCGGACAGGATGGTCGTTATAACGGAAGAATGACTAACGATCCATTATGGGCTAAGTTTGCATCCGTGATGATGAAACTGAAACTGTTTATGTGTAAACAATCGGAGGTGTTTCATGTCCAATGCAATAAACCGGAGAGAATTTATCGGCAGGATGGGTGCCGCGGCTGCACCCTTTGCGTTTATGCCGATGTTTTCATGCGGGCCGAAACCAAATGAAAAACTCAATTTCGTGTTCATTCTGATCGACGATCTGGGCTGGACCGATCTCGGATGTTACGGCAGCGAAACATACGATACTCCGAACATAGACAGACTTGCCTCGCAGGGTATGAAATTTACCGACGCCTATGCCGCGTGCCCGGTCTGCTCCCCCACCCGGGCAAGCATCATGACCGGGAAATATCCCGCACGGCTCCATTTAACCGACTGGAGCCCCGGCTATCATTATCCCGAAACCAAACTGCACCGCCCGGAATTTCACCAGCATCTCCCGCTCGGAGAGGTAACGATCGCCGAAATGTTTAAAACGGCGGGATATGCCACGGCAAGTATCGGAAAATGGCACCTCGGCGCAGAGGATCATTATCCGACCGATCAGGGATTCGACATTAACGTCGCCGGATATGAAACAGGCGGGCCGCCCAGTTATTTCTATCCGTACGAACGCCCGAAAAGCAAAACGAATCCCCGCATACCCACAATGACCGGCGGATTTGAAGGTGAATATCTCACCGACCGCCTCACCGACGAGGCAGAGACGTTTATCGAGACGAATAAAGATGCGCCGTTCTTTTTGTACCTGTCTCATTTCTCCGTTCATGTGCCGCTGCAGGCGAAAGAGGAATATATCAAAAAATACGAAGCCTCTATCAAACCGGGAGCACATCAGGACAATCCCGTGTATGCCGCGATGGTCCAAAGCACCGATGAAAGCGTGGGCAGGGTCATGGATAAACTTGACGATCTGGAATTAACGGATAAGACCGTGGTGATCTTCATGTCCGATAACGGAGGTCTTGTGGGCACGACCGGGAAATGGCAGTATGCAACGTCCAATCTCCCGCTCCGCAACGGCAAAGGCACGGCATACGAGGGAGGGATCCGCGAGCCGATGATCGTCCGCTGGCCGGGAACTGTCGAGCCGGGATCGGTGTGCGATGTCCCCGTAACGAGCGTCGATTTCTATCCGACAATGCTTGAGATTGCGGGCATCCCGATGCCGCCGGAACCGGCAATCGACGGCACCAGCATAACGCCGCTTCTGAAAGATGAGGGAACGGTCGACCGTGACGCACTCTACTGGCACTATCCACATTATCACAGGCTCGGCGCAAAACCGTTCGGCGCAGTACGGTTCAAGGATCATAAGCTGATCGAGTATTATGAAGACAGCGCGCTTGAGCTGTATAACCTTGCGGAGGACATCGGCGAACAGCATGATCTATCAGGCGAAATGCCGGAGAAAACCGCACAATTGCGTGATATGCTTCATAACTGGCTGAAATCCGTGGACGCCCAGATGCCGACTGTGAATCCGGAGTACAAAGAGGGCTGACAGAGATTTTTCGATAATAATAGTAATGCGTAATGGAGAAGCTTTTATGAAAACAGATATTTACTATTTTTCAGGAACAGGAAACTCTCTTTTTGTTGCCAGAAAAATCAGCGGCGGTATCGAAGGCTCCGAATTGATTTCCATCCCCAATATTATTAACCGTAAAGGGGAAATAACTGGTGCGGTGATAGGAATCGTCTGCCCGATTTATATGTATAATATGCCTCATCTCGTCGCCGATTTTATCCGTAAGATAGAAAACGCCGACTATATCTTTTTGGTATTTGCCGGAGCCGGAGATCTTGGCGGCGGGATAGATGAGACATATAAGATTTTTGAATCAAAAAATCTTGCGCTCTCGTCACTTTTTAATCTTCGCATGCCCAGCAACTATACTCCGTATGGCGTCTACTCTCCGGAAAAACAAAATAATATCTTCGCCGGTATCGACAAAAAAGTCGATAAAATTGTCGATACGGTGAAAAAGCGCGGACGTGTTATTGACAGCGCCAATACGTCGCTTTTTAAGACCCATATTTTCCCCGGGCTTCTTTATCGACTGGGATATAGCCGAATAAATATTATGGACAAGTCTTTTGTTACGGATGACAACTGTAACGGATGTTCAATTTGCCAAAAAGTGTGCCCGGTTAACAATATTACCATGAAGGACGATAAACCGGTCTGGAACAATCAATGCCAGCAATGTTACGCGTGTCTTCAATGGTGCCCGGAGAAGTCCATACAGGTCGGAAAAAAGACGGTGGGAATCGGAAGATATCACAATCCGAGCGTTACCGTTAAGGATATTATCAATTCTTCGGCAGACTTTAATAATTGATTAGGACACATATCATGGGGAATATATAAACGTGTTAAATAAAAAGTTTTGGGACAATCCGGCAGGCGTCTGGCTCGCGTTTGTTGCGCTTGCCCTGCTCACGCTTGCGTGGTGCATGCAGGCATATTCGCTTATGAATTGGGAGCACGCTGTTAAACTCGGACTGCAGAACGAGAGTTTTACCGGGGACGCTGTCGAACGGGCGTGGGCGCTGGAAAGCCGGGGTCTTGCGATCGCGGATATGATCTGGCCGCTGCCTCTTTGCATTATCGCATTTGCCGGGCTGATTCGAAGACGTTTCTACGGTTTTGCCGCAGGACTTATGGGATTGGCGATCGGCGTGTATTTCCCGATATTTTTCGCGTTCCAGAGATGGGCGACATACCGCGAAACCGCAGTCGCCGCCCTCGTATTATGGACGATACCGTCACTTCTCGGTA
>Ga0233431_1002647_pt1 | contig 24289 bp, 33 predicted proteins | sample SI_118_April2016_FD_179867 | JGI IMG/M metagenome (GOLD analysis project Ga0233431, IMG submission 179867) | Seawater microbial communities from Saanich Inlet, British Columbia, Canada - SI_118_April2016_200_MG | ecosystem: Environmental > Aquatic > Marine > Inlet | place: Canada: British...
AGAGTAAAAAGTTTAAGTTGAAAGATTTGAAATCTGGTAAAGAAGCTAATTTGGGTTTGAAAGAATTAATAAAAAAAATAAAGTAAAATTATTTTAGTTCTATTTCTATCCCTTTAGTGTATTTAGTTACTAAATTGTAGAACCATGCATATAATGCCCCACCAATGAAACCTATTATTCCGTAAAAAATTGATCCCACTACAATTGTTGATAATGCTGCTCCTACTGTGATTGGGGCAATTCCTGCTAAAGGAGCAATCTTTAGGAAAAGCACATAGACTACTATTATAATGAATCCTAATATGGCAGAGATTATTCCTGATATTTTAGCTGCTGAAAAAACACGTATTTTTTCTATCTCTCTCATTTCTTCACCTCCTTTATGATTATGTTTATTTCTTCAAATGGTTTTTCTTGTTGTAAGTGTATTTTTTTTTGATTGTCTAAGTGTAATAATGGGATAAAAGTGTATATAACATCTTCTTTTTCTTTTGAGGGTGTTAGTTGACTAAACGTGACTTTATTTTCTTTTTTTAAAAAGTTTTTTATTTTTTCATATATTTCTGTTATTTTGTTTCCTATGTCTATCTTTTTATCCGGAACTTTTATACTATCTGGAACTTCTGCCTCCCTTATGTATCTTATTTTTCTTCTTTGTTCTACTTCTAGAGCCCTTTCTAAAGCGAAAACTAAGTCGTTTATTGAAACTTTTCTTTTTCTTGCTTGAGGAGTTTTTATTGTTAGTTTTGGATTAACTAGTCTTTCTTGTTTTTCTTCTATAAAGTTTTCTTCAAGTTCTTCATGCTCATACATTAAGTCGTCAAATGCGGTTATATTTTCATTTAATAGTTTGTCTGATTTTATTTTTAATAGAATTGATGCTGCCAGAATTACCTTTCCTGATAATGAGAAGTTTACTTCTTTTAGTTTTTTTACTATGTCTATATATTTTTGAGTTAGAATTGAAATATCTATATTCCAGGGATCCATCTTTTCAGTTTTAATTAAATCTAGTAGAATCGTTTGCCAGGTAATTTCATCCTCTTTTAATAGCATATCTAAAATTTGATCGTGCATATTTGTTAGAATTCTTTAGAAGTTATTTAAAGGTTTTGGATTATAAACCCTGGCAGGACACCCAAGAAACTCGGGTTCAAGGGATTAACCTTGACTAGGTCCTGCTGGGGAAAAAGAGGTGATATAATAAAGGAATAAATGGGTTATTTATAAAGGTTTCGGTGTTTGCTACTTTGGAATAGTAAAATAAAAATTATTCTTTTTTTGCCTTGAATTCGACATATTTACACCGCCCACAGAATAATCTATTTCCATGGTCTGCTAAAAATACTCCTGGTCCGCATTTTGGACAGGAAGGCTTTCTAATTATCTTGCCTTCTTTTATTTCGTACTTCTCATACTTTTTACTTGTTAGTTTGTTCTTTGGTTTCGGTTTCTTTGTCATCTTCTTTCGGTTTTTCCTCTACTTTTGGAGTTTCTTCTGCTGGTTTTTCTTCTTTTGGCTCTTCTTCCTTTTTTTCTTCAGCTTTTGGCTCTTCGTATTTTTCTAACTTCTTAAGCTCTTCTAGAGTATCATATACAAATGCTTTTACCAAAGAAGTTCCTTCTCCAAATTTTGTAATTATGTTTTTTATAACTATTAAATTTTCATCTGCCTTTAACTCTTTAGAAATTTCTTTTTTTACTTCATTATTTGTTGGAGTAGCTTTTCCAGTGTGTTGGAATTCTATTGAAAGCTCTGTTCTATCTATTAAACCGAATTTTTCTTTAGAAATAATTTTCATGTTTTTATTGCATATTCTCCTTTCACTTTAATTCCTATCTTTTGTGCTATTTCTGATTTTTCTGAGTCTAGAATTATTATTTTTCCTTTCCAGGAATCTGTAAATTGGCCTCCTTGACAGAGAGGACATTTAGATCCATCTACTAAAATCTTACAAGTTTTGCATGCTTTTTTAGCCATTCTTTTTCTCCTTAACTTGTTTTAGTTCTTCTTCAACCCATTTTAAGTTTCCTAGTAAAGGTTGCCTCATTGTTAAACCTATTTTTGGGTTGTTTGCTTCTTTGTATGAAACTGCGATTATTCTTGCTCTACAAATATCGTTTACCTTTAATACTTTTTTTGATTCTTTTCCTGTTAGTACATTTTCTTTACTGAATGAAACGTAATCGTCCATTGTTTGTGATACATGAATCATACCATCAATTGGTCCTATATCTAGGAAGGCTCCAAAGTCAGTTATTTCTGATATTTTTCCTATGACTACTTCTTGTAATTCTGGTATAAATGTGAATATTGTGAATTGGGTTTCATAGTGAGCGGCACCATCTCCTGGAATTATCAAACCTTCTCCTATTTCGTTGATTTCTTTAATTCCAATTACAAAACCTATTTCTTCAGAGACATAACCTTCAAATTTTTCACTTAAACTTCTTAATACTGATTCTTTTACGTCTTCTTTGAATAGGTTTGGTGGAACTCTAATGTGTTCTTTTAATTTTAGTTCGTAAAACATTTTGATTAGTTTTTTGGGGCAGTATTTGGTTTATAAAGGTTTCTTTTCGTATGCATTGTTGCATAAAAGGGAGCCTATTTTAATTAGTGAACAATGAAGAGAAACTTTAAGTCTAATTTAAAAAGAAAAAGAAAAAAAATTAAAGAGTTAAGATCGGTACAGTTTGAGGTAATTGACCCCCTTTAGTCCTTGTTCTAGCTATATCTTCAGCGCTTTGTCTAGTCTCCTTGCCAACTAAAAGGTAAGGTTCTATTCTGCTATCTCTAAAATATCCAAGTATCGGTTCGCATTCTAAACCCCAAGACACACTATATGGTGCGTCGACACAAGACTCTATACTACAACAACCACAATCTATAACCATTATTGCAGTATCAAAGTCCATTTTTGAAACAGACACCAAGTCGGCTTTTGGGTCACTAATATATACTCCGTACTTGAAAGTCCATTCTCTAAAAAGGACGCTGGGAATTTCTGAGCTCTCGAGTTTTGCCTCCAAGGCTTCTGCCATTATCATTGACTTATCAACATCTCCTCCTAGTTGGGGTAAAATCATTACTCCAGTGGGTTGTCTATCAGTTAGCTCTTTGATTGTTTGAATATATTGTTTTTCCATTTTCTTTAACCTCCTATTTTACTATACTATAGTAGTGTCATTTAATATATATTAAATATTGTATCTAAAATTAGTAAATAAATGGAAAAGCTTATATATTAATACAAATATTTACTAATATATGGAATTAAAGCTCGATAAGATAGATAAGAGAATTATCTACGAATTGGATAAAAACTCTAGAATTCCAGAAACTAAACTGGCGAAATTAGTTAATAGAAGCAAAGAGTCAGTTAGATATAGAATCAAACAATTACAAGAAAAAGAAATACTTCAAGGATTTACTATATGGATAGATCCAACTAAATTGGGTTTTCAGAGTGCAAAAATTTATTTAACTTTAGCTAATAAGCCTGAAGAAAAACAAGCTTTTATCGGTTATGTAAAGAGAGATAAGAGACTTTTCTGGTTAGGAATTGCTGAAGGAGGATGGAATGCGGGTCTGACTTTTTTCGTAAGAGATTACCATGAATTTTTTGATTTAAAAAACGAAATATTTAGTAAATTCAAGAGTCTAATTATTGAGAGTTGGACTGCCGTTCTAGTTAACGTTAACATAACCGATAGAAAATTCTTGGTAGATGAAGAGAGGAAGTGGCACGTAATGTTCGATAAAAAAAGTAGCTATGAATTAGAAAATATAGAGAAACAAATACTCAAAGAATTATTTAAAAATAGTAGGATAAACATTACTGAAATAGCTAGAAAATATGATTCAACAATAGATATAATTAGATCAAGAATTAAAAAATTAGAAAAGCTAGGAATAATTTTTAGGTATAGAGCAAATGTTGATTATGACAAGTTAGGATTTGAATTCTATAAAACCTTTCTTTATTTCAAAAATTTAACCAAACAAGATGAAATTAGACTAATGGAATATTCTAAAAGTATTCCTCAAATAGTTCATTTGGTTAAGCAAATAAGCCCCTGGGATGTAGAACTAGAACTACATTGCAAAAGTTATCACGAATACAACCAAATAATTTCTGATTTAACAAAAGAATTTTCAGAAATAATACATAAGGTAGCGACTGGAATAGTTTCTGAAGATCATATCTTCCCATCAAAAGAAATGATATTCGAATGATTTATTACACTTTTCAAGAGGATAGATACTTCTTTTGCCTTATTGTTATTACTTTAATTTGTTTGTCTTTTAATAACTTTTTTAATTTTTTGTCTTGAGTTGCTACTATATCTTCTTTTGAAGCTTTTTCAAGAATTAGATCATCTACTATTTTGTCTTTTTTTGTTTTTATTACTTTGAATTTCTTTAATTTTATTAGTTTTGTTGCTAGTTTTGAATTTGGATTATCAACTTTTTTTAGTTCATCTATAGTTTTATCTATGATTGCTGGGTTTCTTATTTCTTCTATGTTTACTTTATTTTTTATTACGTTAATTAAAAAATCTGTGTCTAAGATTGTTTTCATAATTTGATTTAAGGAAAGGTTTTTATATACTTTTTCTTTTTATTTAAGTATGAAAAAGAGTGTGATTTTATTAGTTCTACTAATGATTAGTTTTAGTTTAGCTTCTGCTAAAGTTGTTGATATTCCCGAGGTTAAGCAGGGAGAGTTAACTCCTGAAGGGGGCCTACCAGAATCTTTGGTCCAGGAAGGAATAACTAGATATGTTTATGCAGGAAGTAATTTAGTTGCTTCTCAAGATAATGATGGAATTAAATATTATCATCAAGATAGGCTGAGTAATAGGATAGTTACTGATTCTTTAGGAAATAAAGATAGTGAGTATTTGTCTTTGCCTTTTGGGAAATCAGTTATTGATGAAATTAAATATGGTTTTACTGGAAAAGAAAAGGATGAAAGTGGACTTCATTATTTTGGAGCAAGGTATTATGATTCTAATTTAGGAAGGTTTTTTTCAAGAGATCCTGTTGCTAGTGAACCTGCTTATCAGTACGTTGGAAACAATCCTATGAATTTTGTTGATCCAACAGGGATGAATGAATTAACTCTTATGGAATTAACGGCATTGGAAAGACGAGGGGATGCCATGTTTAGAAATTTTGATGTGGCTAGGAGGGAAGCATTTGATCTCGCTTTTGGGTCAAGTAGTGATTATTTTGTTACTGGGTGGGATCCTGCTACTGGAACTGCCGTTGAATTTTCTTCTCCCGATGGAAGAAGGGTTGTTGATTATGATTTACCTCATTCTCCGAATAAGGGAGGTGTTTATAGTGCTGCAGAACTTAGGGCAAATCATGATAAAGCTCATGTAGGGTACAGGAATATGGATTTAGATGAAAAACAAGTTGGAAATTTAGCTCATCCTCCAAGTAATACGGGAAGGGTTGATAGGAGATTAAGCACCAGATTTGGAGAGATTGCGGATGGAGATGTAATTAATTATATTAATGTTAGGGAGGCAGGGATATCTTCTAGACTTAAATATTTTAAAATTTTAAGGAGAGTGGGGGCCGAAGTACTTGGTGTCGCAGGGGATGCCCATGGCATGGCCAGAGGAGCCAATAACCCTGCAGGAGCCATTAATGAATTCAATGATGCAGTTCGTGGAAGTTCGTGGGTATATAGACTAGGTAGAACAATCATGGATGTTCCTGACCTTTTGGGTGCCCAGTTTGAAGTATTTCGACAAACTGGAACGTTTGCAGAACCTGGTCAAGATGTTGAGTATATTCCTAGTGGATATTATGCTGACCCTCTTTCCGGGCAGATAAGACCGGGAGCTTAAGAAGAGGGTTCATATTATATGTTGTGCTAAATATATCCTTGCTGGCGTTGTGAATCCTTCTGTGTTCCCAAATGTGGTGAAAGATTCAAATTCATTTAATATTTTTTCTATACTTCTTTCATCTAAATGGCTATCAGATATCCATTTTTTTATTCTCCTTAGTTCATCTTCATTGAGCTTTTGAAATAAATCTTTGCTCGTTGTTAACATGCTTGAAAAAAATGCAGGAATCTTCCAGTCTAAAGAAGAACCATATTTGTCGATTTCTGATAAATATGTGATTGTTCCATTAGGGGATTCTATTGCAAGTGTATTTGGGAATAATTCTTTTACAGTTTTTGGAAGATGGGACGTCCATAAACTTTGAAATCCATAAATTCTGGCTCTATGGTTTATTCCCTGTATTTCTTCTAATATTGATGATTTTTCTCTATCTTTATCATAATTGAAACTTTTTTTATAGCTTTGTATTTCTTGGCTCATTTTTATAGGCCCCCTATATATGAGAGGGGTCTTAATGACTGGGTAACTTCTATATAAGGCAATAATCTATCCAAGATCGCCTCTAGTTTTCTATAACAATCAGGTGCTTCAGTCTGCATAGACTTATTAGTTATTGACTTTGGAATATATATGTTATTTCTTAGTTTTTCAAAATCAAAAATCATTTTTTTTGCTTCGCTTCTTGAAAATTTTCTTCCTGTACCATGACACATAGATTTTTCTATTTCATCAATATCTGGTTTTGCTTTTACTATAGCTGCTTTTCCTCCTACATGAGAGGAAATTACTGCTATTTCTCCTGAAGCAATATGAACTGAACCTTTTCGATATATTATTTCGCGTTCATCATTATCAATGGATATAGTATTGTGGGGTAAATCTAGCAAGGGAATCATTCCTAAATTTGTCTCTTGTTGGAGTATAGCTAGTAGTTTCTTTCTATTTTCTGTGGCGTTCCCTACTGCTTGGTTATGTGCATCAATGTATTCTTGACCCATTAATTTTTCTTCGTATACTCTTTTACCGAATAATCTGCTTCCTGAATGTATTAAAACTAATTGTTCATTTTCTTGAAAAGATGGATCTTGTGATTCCTCAACTTCATAAAAATTTATGAAATGATTTCCTCTCCCCAGGCTAGTTTCTCCGTCTATATTTGCTTTTAATCTTAAATATATCTTGTCAACTGTATGTTCTAAATCTTTTAGAGGGGAATCTATTCTTGCTAGTAGCATACCACATCCTATGTCTGATCCTAGGTATCTATAATCCGGGGTATGTTTACTTGCATCATATATTGCTACTGATCCTGTTGGTAGTATTCCTCTTGAAGGGGAATAGTCTGGTAACAATATTAATTTTTTTAACCCTTTTTTATCTAAATGAGGTGCATTTAACGATCCATCTGATAAATTTATTAATTCCATTTTCTTATAATCTGCTAAAATTTGACCTCTTTTTAAAGCTTTTCATTGTCGTGTTTTTTGGTAGTAACAGGGTATTTTTAAAAGAATTCTTAAAAACTTAATTTTGGCTACTTACTTCAGTATCGCTGGAAGAGATTTCTTCATGATTTAACAATACACTATGGCACATTGCGACTAGCCCTCCAGGGATTAATAATGAATCTAAAGTGGGATAAAATATTCTCTTCCCTTTTACTGATCTTGCCATTATTTTTTCGATCCCTCTTGATTTCATGCCTTTTGTTATAGTAGAATAATCTTTGACTTCAGATAGGGTTAAAACTGGAGTGTGGGCCCTAGTTTCAAAGAAGGTATACGATTCACTTTCACCATTTTTATATTCAATTCCTTGGTGGCCTGGTTCGGATGGACTATCTAGTCCAACAACCATTCTTAAATTATTCCTTAAATCTTCTCTGTTGTTTTGTTCAATTAGGGATATGCAAATGTCATAAGTGGATTTTGTAAAGTCTTTACAATCTCCTTTTCCTTCTGAAAAATTATAAATTATTGAGCTTGCTAAGTTTAGGTAATCTAAAGTAGTGTAGTTTTGTGGAAGTCCTTGGAAACTATTGAGAGTTGACTCGTTTGTTACAATTGCTCTTGTTCTATTGGCGTGAAGAGTGGGCGCAACGGAGAATCCTAAGGCTGGTATTGCTTGGTTTATTAATAAACCACCGAATAGATAGGGCAATATTATTTTTGTTGCCTTTTTGATTGTTTTTCTTATTGTCATTTTTTTAATTTGAAACCTATGAAAAATAGTGATTTTAAGGATTTTTAAACCTTTCTATTTATAACTATTCCTAAGTAATAACATTTAATTTTAACGGTTTTTGTTGAGTCTTTTATAAAAGAATTTGAAAAATTGAATTTTGGGAGTAGAAGGCCTCTATTACCTAAATTCTGGCAGAAACCTTTATAAAGAAAGGACAGTAAACTATACTACTTTTAGAGGAAATTTATATGGAAAAATCAAACGAAATTAGTGGGAAATCTCAAAGCTATGGTGCTGGAAATATTCAGGTTCTAGAGGGTTTAGATGCTGTCAAGAAGAGACCTGCAATGTATATCGGAAGTACAGATACTAGAGGTTTACATCATTTGGTTTATGAAGCGGTTGATAATGCCATAGATGAAGCTCTAGCAGGACATTGTGATGAGATTAAAGTTTTTTTGAAAGGAGATGGTTCTGTTTCTGTAGAGGATAATGGGAGGGGAATTCCTGTTGATGAACACCCTCAATTAAAGAAATCTGCAGTTGAAGTTGTTATGACTACTTTGCATGCTGGTGGGAAATTTGATAAGGATTCGTATCAAGTTTCTGGAGGATTGCATGGAGTTGGTATTTCTGTAGTTAATGCTTTAAGTGAATGGCTTGTAGTTGAAGTTAAGAGAGATGGAAAAACTTACAGACAGAAATATATTAATTCTAAACCAGAGGATAATTTAGAAGTTGTTGGAGATTCTGAAAAAAGTGGAACTAAAATTAGTTTTTTGCCAAGTAGGGAAATTTTTAATGAAACTGAATTTAAGTATGATATTTTATCAAATAGATTAAGAGAGTTAGCTTTTTTGAATAAATCAGTTAAGATAATTATTGAAGATGAGTTTAAAGAGAAAAAAGAAGAGTTTTTTTATGAAGGTGGAATAAAGAGTTTTGTTGAATATTTGAATAGAAATAAAGATAAGTTACATAGCGATGTTGTTTATTTCACTAAAGAAAGTAAGAAAATAGTTGTTGAGATTTCTTTACAGTATAATGATTCTTATTTGGAAAACCTTTTTAGCTTTGTAAATAATATTAATACCCATGAGGGTGGAACTCACTTAAGTGGATTTAAGACTGCTTTGACGAGAGTTGTTAATGATTATATTAAGAAGAAAAATCTTGGAGATAAATTAAGTGGTGAGGATTTGAGAGAGGGTTTGACTGCCATTATCTCTGTTAAAGTTCCTGAGCCTCAATTTGAGGGACAGACTAAAACTAAGCTAGGAAATTCAAATGTTAAAGGTATTGTTGATTCTGTTGTGACTTCTGAATTAGCAACTTATTTTGAAGAAAATCCTAAAACTGCTAAGATAATTGTTGAGAAATGTTTACTTGCGGCCAAGGCTAGAGATGCAGCTAGGAAAGCTAGAGAATTAACTAGAAGAAAGAGTGTTTTGGAATCTGGTTCGTTACCTGGAAAGTTGGCAGACTGTCAAGAAAAAGATCCTGCTTTATCTGAATTGTTTATTGTTGAGGGAGATTCAGCCGGTGGCTCGGCCAAAACTGGAAGGTCTAGGAAGAACCAAGCTATATTACCCTTAAGAGGAAAAATATTAAATGTCGAGAAAGCAAGGATTGATAAGATTTTTCAGAATAATGAGATCTCTACTTTGATTTCTGCTATTGGTGCGAATTCTGGAGATGAGTTTAATTTGGAAAAAATTAGATATCATAAAGTTGTTATTATGACTGATGCTGATGTTGATGGTAGCCATATTACTACATTGTTATTGACTTTCTTTTATAGGTATATGAAAGAATTGATTGATGCAGGCTATTTGTATATTGCAATGCCTCCTTTGTATAAGGTCTCTAAAGATAAAAAATCGTATTATATTTATTCGGAGAAAGGATTGAATACGTTGTATGATAAAATTGGGAAGGAAGGAGTTTCTATTCAAAGATATAAAGGTTTAGGGGAGATGAATCCTGGTCAGTTATGGGAAACTACAATGGATCCCGATGTTAGATTTATTAAACAAGTTATGGTTGAGGATGCTGTTTTGGCGGATGAGATGTTTACTACACTAATGGGTGAGAAAGTTGAGCCTAGGAAAGAGTTTATTTATCAAAATGCTTTGGAGGCTAGAAATATAGATACTTAGGATGATTGTTAATAACAATAATAAAGTTCAACAAAGGTTAATAGAAGAAGAAATGAAAGAGGCGTACATAGATTATGCTATGTCTGTTATTGTTTCTAGAGCTTTGCCTAATGTTTGTGACGGTTTAAAACCCGTTCATAGAAGAATTTTATATGCTATGAAAGACATGGGGATGCTTCATAATAAACCATTTAAGAAGTGTGCGAGAATTGTTGGAGAGGTTTTGGGTAAATATCATCCTCATGGAGATACTGCAGTTTATGATTCTCTAGTTAGGATGGCTCAGACTTTCAGTTTAAGGTATCCTTTGATTAATGGCCATGGGAATTTTGGTTCTATTGATGGGGATAACGCGGCTGCAATGAGGTATACGGAAGCTAGACTTCAAAAAATAGCCTCTGAAATGCTTGAGGATATAGATAAAGAGACTGTTGATTTTGCGGACAATTTTGATGCTTCCTTGAAGGAGCCTGTTGTTTTGCCTAGTAAGTTACCTAATTTGTTAATTAATGGTTCTTCAGGAATTGCAGTTGGTATGGCTACAAATATTCCTCCACATAATATCTCTGAGGTTTTGGAAGCATGTGTTGCTTTTGTTGAAAATCAAGAAATTTCAGTTGAAGAATTAATGAAATATGTTAAAGGTCCTGACTTTCCTACTGGCGGGATTATTTTAGGAAGGCAAGGATTTACTCAGGCCTATTTGAAAGGTCGTGGCTCGGTAAAAGTTAGATCTAAAGTTGATATTGAAGATAATAAATTAATTGTTTCTGAGATTCCTTATCAAGTTAACAAAACTACTTTGATAGAGGGAATTGTTAATTTAGTTAAAACCAAGAGAGTTGAAGGAATATCTGATATTAGGGATGAGTCTGATAGAGATGGAATGAGAGTAGTTATTATTTTGAAGAAAGGTGTTAATGCTGAACTAATTTTAAATCAATTATATAAAAATAGTCAGTTACAAACTAGTTTTGGAATGAACATGTTGTCTTTAGTTGATAACCAACCTAGAACTTTGTCTTTAGTTGAGATGATTAAATATTTTATCTTGCATAGAAAAGATGTTGTTGTTAAAAGAACTAAGTTTGATTTGGATAAAGCTGAAAAGAGAGCCCATATTTTAGAAGGATTGAAGATAGCTTTAGAAAATATTGATGAGGTTGTTAAGGCTATTAAGGGAAGTAAAGATGTTGAGAGGGCTAGAAAAGAATTAATTAGCAAGTTTAGTTTATCGTTAGAGCAGAGTCAGGCAATTTTGGATATGAGATTGCATAGATTGACTTCTTTAGAAACTAATAAATTGAAGGATGAATATAATGGGCTAATTAAATTAATTAAGAAGCTAAGAGAGATTTTGGCTGATGAAGGGAAGGTTTTTGATATAATCAAGGAAGAGCTTAAAGAATTAAAGAAGAAATATGGGGATGCTCGTAGAACCGAAGTTATGGATGTTGATGAAGTAATAGAAGATGAGGATTTAATTAAGAAAGAAAATGTTGTAGTTACAGTGACTCATGATGGTTATGTAAATAGATTACCTACTGAAACTTATAAACAACAAGGTCGTGGTGGCAGAGGAATAAAAGCTACTGGAACTAAGGAAGAAGACTTTGTTGAGAATGTTTTTACTACTAGTACTCATGATTATTTGTTATTCTTTAGTAATTTGGGAAGAGTTTATTGGAATAAAGCTTATAGCATTCCTTCTGGTTCTCGTTATGCTAAGGGGATGAACTTAATTAATTTACTTAGACTGAGGGATAAGGAGAGAATTAAAACCATAATTCCCATTTCTTCTTTTGATTTAGGCTATTTGAATATTATAACCAAGAAAGGATTAATTAAGAAGACTGCTTTGAAAGCATATTCTAAACCTAGAAAAGGAGGAATTGTTGCTGTTAATTTGAAGCAGGGGGATAGTTTAGTTGACGTTATTTTGACTAAAGATGGAGAGGAGTTAGTTGTTGCAACTGCTAATGGTCGTGCTATTAGATTTAAGGATTCTGTTATTAGGGCTGTTGGTAGAAGTTCTATGGGAGTTAGGGCTATTAAGTTGAGGGCGGATAAAGTTATTGGGGTTGATATTGCTAGAGATTCTTTGTTGACTGTTACTGAAAATGGTTATGGAAAGAGGACTGCTATTAAAGAATATAATGTTATTAATCGTGGTGGTTTGGGCGTTATTAATATTAAGACTTCTGATCGTAATGGAAAGGTTATTGGTATCAAGTCTGTTAAAAGTGAAGATGATTTGATGATGGTTACTAAGAAAGGAGTTTTGATTCGTTTCTCAGCTAAGAATATCTCTAAGATTGGTCGTAATACTCAGGGTGTTCGTTTGATGAAGTTGGATTCAGGGGATAAAGTTATTTCTGTTGCTAGAGTGTTTTAGTTATTTCTTTGAAGTAGTTACAAGTAGAAAGGTTTATAAAGGAAAGCTTATTTTGTTTTTCTATTAACTTTATAAGAGGAATGTAAGAAAATGGGAGGAAAATTATTTACGGCTGTAATGCTTGGAGCGATTGGATTTGCAAGTTATATGCAATGTCATGTTAAACCAAGTTCTGATGTAATAGAAGAGTTTGATGGTCCAAACTTTGATGCTACGACTAAGACCGAATATATTTATGGAGGCTGTGGTATTTGGCATCAAGGGAAAACTATGGAATTTTTGGCGGAGAATGAGGGCACTTATTTAATTGAGAGTTGGAATGCCCGTTACAGAAATACTGATGAATTAAGCGATGTTATTTCTTTTGAAGTTGACAGATTGCCTTTCGAAAGAGTTTTAATATTTGGAGAGGATGTATATAGAGTAGAAATTACTTATTCAGATGGAAAAACTATGGAGAGATCTACTCTTAATTTCCCTGAATAATTTCACCGTAACCAATTAATTTGTTGCGATTATTTTTGTTATTTGAGGCTTTAGTTAAGCTTTTAAATTAATTCTTATTCGCTTTAATAGTATGGGAAGTTTAAGCAAATGTACGGTGTGAATCTTTCTCCAGAAGGTCCCGATTTTTTGGGAGTGAAAATCTGGGAGAACACGGTTGTAGTTGATGGGGAGTTGAAAGAAAGAACCTATCTAGTGCATGTTCACCCTCCTGATGGGCCCTTTGAAGAGAATAGAGTTTTTTCAGTAGATAACAAAATAACTGATGAAAGTGAACTTTCTGCCCACCTTCAAAAGGTTCTTGAATGTTATACGGGGAGAACTGGAAATCCTGCAAAGATTAGATTTTTGGATTTTGCAGAAAATTTGAACTTGGGGAGAGTTGAAGTCACTACAAAAAAAATAATTTCTAGAGATTTGGCTAGTAGGCTAATTGATAGGGAAATAGAAACTTAAATAATTTCACCGTAACCAACCGGTTATTATTCTATCTTCTGGGGTTTTAGTTAAGTTTTTAAATTGGATTTGGTTCCCTTTTTTATGACACTAATAGATGATGGATTTTCTGGTTATATTGAAACTCCCACCGATTTCCCAGAAAAAATCCCCGTTTTTGTTTATGAAGAAACGCATGCAGAGGGAGATAATACAACATTCCATGCATGGTATTGTTATGCTAAATGGGATCGAGATGATCTTAAAAGGTATTTTGGCTCAAATCTAACTTTCCCCTCTGCGGAATCTGAAAATAAATTATATGAAGGGATGAAAAACTTTTTAGAAAGATATAGAAAACTTTCTAAGAACCCTAATGCTAACTTTGATTTTCTTGGTGCTGGATTAGAACAGAAAGTGGTAGTTAAAAAACCTATTTCTGAGAGTGGCATGAGAACTATATTAAAGGGAATTGAAGATGATGTTTAATTTGTATTCTATATAATTTCACCATAACCAATTAATCTCCAACGTGCACCAACCATTCTAGAAATTGTGATTCTGTCTCCTTTGAAGGCACAAACTGGCTTTTTTAGTTTTAAATTAATAGATTCTTTTTTTAGTTCGGTTACAGTTCCGATTGTGGCTGTTGAGTTTACATTAAGCATTAAAGGCTCATTCATTTTTATTGGTTCTACAACTAAATCGTCTTTAGAACCTACTACTCTTTCTAAAAGATGTTGTTTTATTTTGAATTCTTCTAAAGTATCTGGCATCTTTCCAGGTAGGCCAACTACATTCCCAACTAGAGAATCTGATTTAACTATTGAGGGGTCTAGCCCTGTTTTGATTCCTGCTGAGCCACCCGGTGAAATTTCTGAAACTTCTTGACTTCCGGTTATTAGAGATTCAATCTTAGTTTTTATGGGTTCCCAGACAATTTTATTTTGTTTTTCTTTTTTTATTCCGGGTTTGATTTCAATAGAGTCTCCCTTTTTTAATATTCCAGTTTTCATTGCTCCGCCTAAAACTCCTCCGTTTAAATTTTTAATCAGAGTTCCGGGTTTATTTATATCAAAAGACCTTGCTACCATGAATAGTGGATCTTTTTTAGAGTCTCTTTCGGGAATTTTGAAATTTTCCTGTATTGTTTTTATTAGGACATCTATGTTAATGTTATGTTGAGCTGAAATTGGAATTATTGGGGCGTTTTCAGCTATAGTTCCTTTTAGGAACTCTTTGATTTGCTTGTAATTTTCTAAAACTTGTTTTTTTTCTACTAAATCTATTTTATTTTGAACTATTATTATATTTTTTATCCCTGCTATTTCTAGGGCCATTAAGTGTTCTTTTGTTTGTGGTTGTGGACACTCTTCTGTTGCTGAAACCATTAGTAATGCTGCATCCATTATGGCGGCTCCTGAGAGCATAGTTGCCATTAGAGTTTCGTGTCCTGGTGCGTCTATGAAAGAAACTTTTCTTAGTGGAATGTATTTAGGTTTTTTTTCAACAGTGTAACATTCAGGATCTTTTTTATCTGGGTCTTTGTAGAAAGTTGTATCTGCGTATCCTAACCTAATAGTGATACCTCTTTTAAGTTCTTCAGAATGAACGTCTGTCCATTTTCCGGACAAGGCTTGTGTTAAAGTTGTTTTCCCGTGGTCTACGTGGCCAACTAACCCAATACTAAGTTCTGGTTGTAATTCTTGAGTTTCATTTTTCTTCGCCACTTTCTTTTGGTGTTTCCTCTACTTTAGGTTCTTCTTCAACTTTTTCAGGTTCTTTTTCTAATCCTAAAAGTTTTGGAAGAGTATCCTTTCCGTACTTTTCAACTTTTAAATTAATTTGAGAAATATTTTCATCAATTGTGTTTCCGTGCATCGTTTTTCTTTGTTGCATTCCCTTTTCTTTTTTCTTTCTTACTCCGATCCCTGAAACAACTAGAGGTTTTTTTCTTCCTATTCCAGGAATGTCAAATCTCATTGGAAAACCTTGCTTATCGGAACCACCGGTTATCGTGAATTCATATCCCTTTAGACCTATTGAGTCTCCTTCTACTTTGTCTCTTATTTTTTTATTTAAGAATATGTCTGATTCTATTTCCTTTTTGTAGGATTTCTTTGCTTTTACATCATTTATTGTTAATTTGAACATTTTTTACATTCCCCATGTTGGATTTTCATTTCTTTTGATTTCTGCAATTTCTTTTAGTAATTGGGTTTCTGAAGCATTTAAATACTTTTTCATTAGTTTTTTTAGCTTTTTGAAGTCTGATGCAGGTATATCTGAGTATAAAATATCTCCTTCTTTTATTTGTCTGCCACAAGTCATATTTGGAAGTGAGACTGCTACTTCTTTTCCTTGTATTGCTTCTTGAACGGTTTCTTTGTTATCTTGAATTTCTTTTAGATCTGTTAACTTATTTCCTTTTGAATTCATTAATGGAGTTCCTGATCTTGCTGTTCCTATTAAGACTTCTACCCCTACAACTGCTGGGCCAGATTGTCTAAAAATACATCCTGGAAGAATTTTTAATTTGAATGGTTTAACAAGATCTTCGAATTCTTTTGATTCTAATGATTTTGATTTTTTCTCCGTATATTCAACAATATCGTCAATTATTTTATAGACTATGTCGTTTGTTATTATTTTTACTTCTTTAGATTCTTCTAAAATTTTTACGTTGAAGCCAGCTACTATTTTATTTAGGGGATCCTCGTTTGAAGATGCTTCAGCCATATCATTCTTTGTTATGTTTCCGATTTCTGCTTTTTTAATTTTTATTCCTTTGTCTTTTAATAATAAAGTTAAAGCTTCTAAAGAACCAAGAGTATCTGCTTTTGCAATGATTCCTTCTTTGTCAGTGTGAATTGTTACTTCATCTATTTCTTGCTGGAGTTCTTTTTTAATTTTGTTTTCGTTTTCATTTGCAACTCTCAAAGGCATACCCGGGATTGCTTCTTCTAAATCTGGAGCTGAAATTTTTATCCCAGCAGATGCATGGATTTCTTCTTTTTGTGTCAGTTTTGCTTTTTCATATTGGAATAAACATTTTACTTTTGTTTTTATTGGTTCTTCTAGAGTTCCAATTAAAATAGTATCATTTTGTTTTATTTTCCCGTCGTAGATAACTACATCTAAAGTTTTTCCGATTCCTTTCTCTTCGGTTACTTCTAGTATGGTTCCTTTTGCGGGTTTTTCTAAATCTGTTTCTAATGAATCTTCTAAGAATTTTTGAGCTAAACCTGAGAGAACCATCAATAATTCTGGAAGCCCATCTTTTGTTTTTGCAGAGCATGGAACTATCGCAATTTGTTTTGTGTAGTCTTTTACTCTGTCAAATCTTTCTGATTGTAACCCTTGCTCGTGTAAAGTTTGAACTACTTTGTATAGTTTTGTTTCTATATCTGTTACTACAAAGTCTTGTTGATCTTGGATATTCTGTAGAATTGGTTTCTTGTTTGAGTTGAATCCTCCTGTTCTGTCTATTTTATTTAAAGCTACTATGAAAGGAGTTTTTGATTTTTTTAAGATCTCTATAGCCTCTAGGGTTTGAGGTTTGGCTCCTTCGTTTATGTCAATTACTAAGATGGCTATGTCTGCTATATTTCCTCCTCTTTTTCTTAAAGTTGTGAAAGCTTCGTGACCTGGTGAGTCTATGAACAGAATTCCTGGGATTGTTAGATTTATGCTTTTTAGTAAATCTCCGCAGATTTTTTTTATTGTTTTCAATTCTATTGAGTGAGCTGTTATATTTTGAGTGATTCCTCCAGCTTCTTTATCTGCCACAGAGGTCTCTCTAATTGCATCTAAAATACTTGTTTTTCCGTGGTCTACGTGTGCTAGTAAGACACATATTGGCTGTCTAATCATCTTAATATTAGGCAAAAATCTAGTTTTAAAAAGGTTTCTTTTAGAATTAAAGAGTGTGTTCTTCGTGTGAAACTTTGTAGTTATGAAGCTCATCTATTGAAAACCACAGAGCAACTTCATCTTTGGCCTCTTCTAAATTTCCTGAAGCATGAATTAAATTTTTTGATGCCTCATCTTTTGAATTTGCATATTCTAATGAAGCGTGGGCATAATCTCCACGAATTGTTCCAACTTCTGCGGTTTTTGGCTCTGTTGAACCAACTATTTTCCTTACAACTTCTACAGAAGAAACTCCTTCAATAACCATAGCAACAACAGGGCCGGAAGTAATGAATGTTTCTAAACCTTTATAGAAATCTTTATCAATGTGGGCAGCATAATGTTTTTTTGAAAAATCAGGGTCGACTTCGACCATTTTTAGAGCAACAATTTTCATTCCTCTTTGTTCAAACCTTTTTATGACTTCTCCGATTAACCCTCTTTTTACACCATCTGGTTTAACTAAAACTAATGTTTGCTCTATCATTTTTCTTTAGACGCCCATTTAAATTTAACTGGCTTCCTCTTTAATTTTAAAGTATTCTTTTCACATTTCATAGAGCAAAAATTTAAAATTTTCCCAGTTTTATATACGTATATTTTACCGGTTCCTTTTTCAATTTCTTTTGAACAAAACGAGCATTTAACCATTTTATTTACCTTTTGAGTTAATTCTTCTAGCTTCTATCTCTGTTTCTCTAAGCATTAACAAATCACCAGGTTTTATTGGACCTTTTACATTTCTTCTTAGAATTTTGTTTTGGTCTCTTCCATCTAGAACTTTACATCTAACTTGAGTTATTTCTCCTTTCATCCCGGTTCTTCCGACTATCTCTTCTACTCTGGCCTCTACTGCTTTAGTGAATAAACTAGAAGGTTCTTTTTTCTTCTTTTTATCTATTACTGGCTTTGGGCTCATTTTAAATTTCTACTACTCCAAATTCTAATCTTAATGTTGTTCCTCTGAAATATACTTCTACGTCATGGCTGGATGAATCAATCCAGTTGAAAAAACTTCCTGCGAACGGGCTTTCTTGATCTACAGCGTAGGAATAGATACCGGTTACATTTCCAGTTTTAACTCCCGTAATATTATAGGTCCTCTCTGAAATTTCATCTGCTTCATAGTGGACTACGAAGTTCATATTTTCTTCAGATATATTTGATGTTCCTGGGGCATCTAATCTTGCAATTAGGGGTAAATCCATTAGTAATTTCTCTAATTCGGGGTGCCCGCTATCGTTCATAGATCTTAATTCAGTCCCTTCTGCGAATTTAAATTTTCCTTTCATTTTTTGCCTTCTTGCATTACAGCCACTGCAGATGTTGAAACCTGTAATCCTGCTGCTGCCCCTAGTTCTTCTTTAGAATCTACTTCTACACAAGGAATTTCTTTTTCTTCGCATAGAGGTTTTAGGTGCATAACAACTTCAGGTGGAGAAACATCTTTTGCATAGACAACTAATTTTGCAACGCCTCTTTCGATGGCTTTTGTTACTTCATTAGTGCCTTTTTTTATTTTGCCTGTTTTTTTGGCAAGTTCGACTGATTCATATGCTTGATCTTGACTTATTTCTACCATATTTTAACCCTCCTATCATTAGGTTATTAAGAAATGAGAATTGGTTGTGTTTATAAAGTTTTTTGTTTAGTTGCCGTTATATTGATATCCTGCTAGAGCAACTTTTCCATCATTGTTAAGATCTCTTAATTTAACATCTGTTGGTCCGTCAATTGGTAACCTTAAGTTGGGGTTATCTTCAGCTACTTGTCTTAGATATTGATGTATACCTAAGTGTAATTGGGTATGTTCGGAATGATATGCATCTAAAATATCTTGGTGACTGAATCTCGCAGAGTATATATTTACAATATTTGCCCGCCTTATTAACTCTTGAGTTTCTCTTAGCATTTGGTTATCTTTATGAATTAAGTGTCCTGCCAGGGCCATAGCCCCTATCCCTGTTGCAATTCCTAATATTTTTGATAATTTACTCATTTTGTAGTAATTTCTAGGTAGTTACACTGTTTATAAAGCTTTTTGTTTAGTGGTCTGTAAATTGGTCGTGACTATATATAGGAGTTATTGTTAATGAATCTGTGAGAGTCGCAATCTCCGATTTTTCTACCTCTAGTGTTTGTTCTTCTAATTGATTCAATCCTATAACATACAATTGTAATGGTGCCCAAAGCCCTATTAACCCAAGAGACGCGGTTAAATATCTTCCTAGTCTGCCTCTAAAAATAGAGTAACTTACTGGCACAAATTCCTTCATATTTTTAGGAATTGAATAAGTTTTATAAATGTTGTAGTTTAGATTAGATTAATGGTTGATAAAAAAGAAATAAAAAGATATGTTTTAGATAATGCTATTTCTTACAAAGGAAGGGCCAATTTGAAGGCAGTTGTTGGTCATATGATTGGTAAACATCCAGAGTTGAAAGAGGATATGAAAAAATTTATGGAGGAAATTCATAAAATTGTTAAGGATATTAATTCTAAATCCATTAAAAAACAGAGAGAGGAATTAGAGAAATTAGGAAAGGTTGAAAAAGTAAAAAAGAAAGAGGCTGGTTTGTTTGATTTTTTTGGAATAAAAAAAGAGAAAATTGTTACTGCATTTCCTCCTGGTCCTGAGAAGTATCCACATATTGGACATTCTAAGGCTTTGTTGTTGAACTATCTGCTTGCTAAGGAGTATGATGGTAAATTTATTTTAAGGTTTGAGGATACTAATCCCGAGTTAGTTGAAAAGAAATTTTATGATATTATGTTAGATAACTTTTCTTGGTTGGGAGTTAAGTGGGATGAATTGCAATACGCTTCTGATTATATGGATATATTTCATGATTATGGAAAAAAATTAATTGAAAAAGGATTAGCTTACGTTTGCTTTTGTAAAAGAGATAAAATAAAAGAGAATAGAAGAAATGGAACATCTTGTAAGTGTAGGGATATTGATGGTACTCAGAACTTAAGAAATTGGATAGATTTTTTTGAGGCTAAAAAAGGAAGTAGTATTGTCAGATTGAAGATAGATATGAAACATAAAAATGCCGTTATGAGGGATCCTACGATTTTTAGAATTATTACTAAAGAGCACCCTAGGACAAAAAAACAGTATAGGGTTTGGCCAACTTATGAATTTCAGAATTCTATAATGGATGGCTATTTTGGAGTTACACATAGGCTTAGGGGTAAGGAATTTGAAGCTATGGCGGAATTGCAGAAATATATTCAAAATTTATTTGGTTTAACTGTTACTAATACCTATGAATTTGCTAGATTTAATATGAAAGGAATTTTATCTTCTGGTAGAATTATTAGGGAAAAAATTAAGAAAAAACAATTAGCAGGGTGGGATGATCCTAGGTTGACTACTTTAGTTGCTTTAAGGCGGCGTGGCTTTTTACCTGAAGCTATTAAGGATTTTGTTGTTTCAACTGGAATTTCTAAATCTGAAGGTACTTTGACTTGGGATGATTTAATTGTTAAGAATAGAAGATTGGTTGATGATGTTGCTAATAGGTATTTTTTTATTGAGAAACCTAAGAAAATTGAAATCTTAAATTTTGAAGGCAAGGATGTAGATGTGCCTTTGCATCCGGATCATTTAGAGAGAGGGGTTAGAAAATTAAAAGTAAAGAATGACTTTTATATTGCAGATGTGATAAAAAGAAATAAAAATTATAGATTTATGCATTTATTTAACTTTATGAATGGTAAGTTTATTTCTGAAGGGTTGGATAAGAAATTAGATGCTAAGTTGATTCATTGGTTGCCTGTTTCTAAAGATTTAGCTAAAGTTAGAATTCTAATGGATAATGGTAAGTTTATTTCTGGAGTTGCTGAAAGTGGAGTTAAGAAGTTGAAGGTTGGAGATGTTATTCAGTTTGAGCGGTTTGGATTTTGTAAATTGGATAAGAAAGGAAAAGAATTGGAGTTTATTTTTACACACAGATGAGAAATTTCCACCTATTAAACTCAAAAGAAATTAAGAAGTTAAATAATCAATTAAAGGAGCAGTTTGGAAATGTTTTTAATTTTAAAGAGTATATAGTTTTTCAGACTCCCAAGGATAGAATTTATATTGTTAATAGAGATTTTTCTGAACTAGACTTTTCTAAGGTTAAAATAAATAATATTGGTTTGTATTTTTTGAGTATTGTTAAGGATGGTTTAAGATTTAGTATTGAAGGTTCTCAATTATTTGAAGCAAAGAAGAATATTTTAGAGCTAGATAAAGATAATTTTGAAAAGTGGATGGTTGGAAATGATTTAAATTTGGAAGTTGAGAGAGGATATTTTATAGTTAAATACAAGGATGAATTTTTAGGTTGCGGCAAATCAAACGGAGAGAAAATCTTCAATTATGTTCCAAAGGAAAGAAGGGTTAAATTCTAAAGAAAAACCTTTTAAATACCCCTGTATCTTAATTTTTATGGAAGATAAAATAAAAGAGGCAGTTAAAGTTTATAATAAAATAGCCTCTATTTACTCTGAGCACAATTTTCCCAAGTTGATGCAGTTTCAGCTAACTAAGTTTCAGTCTTTTTTGAAGGGAAAGAGGCTTTTGGATGCTGGTTGTGGTGTTGGGAGGGATGTTGATTATTTTGTTGAAGATGGATATGATATAATTGGTATTGATGTTTCTAAAAAAATGATTGAGGAAGCTAAGAAATTAGTTCCTAAGGGAAATTTTAAAGTTATGGATTTTAGGAAGATGTCTTTTAAGGATAATTCTTTTGATGGTGTTTGGTGTATGGCAAGCTTGTATCATGTTGCTCCTAAGGAAATGCCTAAGGTTTTGAAAGAATTTCATAGAGTTTTAGATGAGAAGGGAGTTTTGTATTTGGCTGTTTATGAAGGAACTGGTAAGAAGGAAGTTGATGATCCTAACTATAAGGAGAAGAGAACGTTTTATTATTATAATCAAGAGAAGATGCAAGAGTATTTGGAAGATGCCGGGTTTAGTATTATTCGAAGCGAAGTTAATGATACTGAGGAACATAAGTGGTTAGAGGTTTATGCTAGGAAGAGTTAGCTACTCTCCAATTATTTTTACAATAACTCTCTTTTTTCTTTGACCATCAAACTCTGCATAATAAATCTGTTCCCAAGGTCCAAGATCTAAAGAGTTATTTGTTATTGCCATTGTAACTTGATGTCCCATTAGAGTTCTTTTTATATGGGCATCAGCATTATCTTCTCCGGTTTGATGATGTTTGTAGTCAAGTCCGTAGGGGGCTAGTTTTTCTAACCATTCTTGGAAATCTTGTATTAAACCTGATTCTGCGTCGTTAACATAGATGGCTGCTGTGATGTGCATTGGGTTTACTAAAACTAGCCCTTCCTTTATTTTTGATTTTTTTATTACTTCTTCAATTTCTGAAGTTATATTTAGAAACTCTTGTCTTTTTTCAGTATTGAAATATAAGTATTCTGTGTGGGATTTCATTTGTAAGCCTTTCTTATTGGAGTAATGATTTTTATTAAATATTCTGATGTTGAGTTTTTTAAATCTAAAGGATGTATTTTTTTAGTTTCAAAATTTTTTTCTAGTTCTTCATAATTTTTAAATGTTAGATTCCCCCCAAACTTTTTATCTCTTTTTATTATAAAACTTTTAATTCTTGGAAATATAATTAGTTTTATTATTTCTAAAATTGGATTTTCTTTTACTTTCCCAGTTATGCAATGGGCTTTATTTATTTTTTTCTTTATTTCTGAGTCTGTGTCTCTAATTGAAATGAATGAATCTTTTTCACTAGAGGACATTTTTGAAGATCCTTTTAGTGAGCTAATTAAAGGAGTGTGAATATACAGTGGAGTTTTGTAATCTATCTTTGAGAATAATTCTGAGCCCATCATATGGATTTTTCTTTGTTCTATTCCGGATTGAACTGCATCTAATTCTAAGTGTTTAATATCTACTATTTGCATAAATGGATAAATAACTTGGGAAACTTTTGCATTTTCTATATCTCTTGCTACTTGTTGCATGCTTCTTAGGGCTCTGTTTATTGTTGATGTTGTGGATAACTTTAGAACGTCTAGTTGGTATTCTTTTTTTGTTTGGAATGAGCTTCCTACTATAAATTCTGCTTTGCTTAACCCTGCTGCTTTGAAACCTTTTTTCCAGTGCTTTACTTGTTCGTTTATGAAATCCCAATCTCCTTTTTGGTTTAAGTATGTATGCAAATCTGCGAATAGAACTACTACATGGAAACCTGCTTTTTGTAAATCTAATAGTTTTGTTATTGTAACTAAATGTCCTAGATGGATTTCTCCTGACGGTTCGTAACCACAGTAAACTCTTGGTTTTTTCTTTTTTAGAGTATCTTTTAGTTTTTCTTCTGATATTATTTCTACTGTGTTTCTTTTTACTAGTTCTGATTTGTTCATAGATTAGTTTTTGTTTGGTTGGTATTTAAACTTTTTCTTTTAATCTTAGGGCTAGGAATTCTTAAGTGGGTCTGGAATAGTAAATTTTAAATAGTAGGGGATAATTAGAATTTTATGACTGTGTTATCTGATTTAAGAACTGTGGTGGTTGAGGCTGAAGATAAGGTTTCATTTACGCTGGAGTTGGAAAAAATTATAAGAGAAAGAGAGATAACTTCAGAAAACCTTGTTCAAGCATCTTATTCATATCATATAGAGGATAATGCTATTACTTCTGTGGCAAAGAATTATAGTTGTCTTTTGGTATACAAATCTGGGCCCATCTTAGATTCTCAGTAAGTTAATTAGGGATAGGAGTTGTGGATTTAAATTTTTTCTTTTATTTAGATATCTTTATAAAATTCTTAAGATTACTTTTTTATG